>Ga0233431_1005590_pt1 | contig 12033 bp, 7 predicted proteins | sample SI_118_April2016_FD_179867 | JGI IMG/M metagenome (GOLD analysis project Ga0233431, IMG submission 179867) | Seawater microbial communities from Saanich Inlet, British Columbia, Canada - SI_118_April2016_200_MG | ecosystem: Environmental > Aquatic > Marine > Inlet | place: Canada: British...
GCCGAGAAGGAACGCCGCATCTTTGACTATGAGTTCGCGGAGAAATTCGGTTTTATTTTCAGCGGAATAATTACCGTAGGGCATATTGGCCTGATCGCCGAGATAGATGAACCGTTCATCCTCAAAATCGGGGATACCGTCCGGACCGGGGACATGCGTGACATTATTGAAATTATCAAGGCGTACGATTTCGGCAAGAACGGTAAGTCCGCCGATCCCGGAATCGAATACGCCAATAGGGAGTTTCGGGGATGGCAGCTGATGCAGTTCAGGTGCGATTGGGAAAAGTTCGGATTCGTTTTGACCGATAAGTTCGACGAGTGTACCGGGCTGAGCTTGGGCCGGCGGCTGATCTGAGCCGCATCCGAAGTTTACTGAAATGGCGGAGGTGATAAATATGATAATTGCAGTTTGTCGGAATATGTTTTTCATTTTCAGCATTCCCGTATGAATTACGCTTTCGAGTATAAGGTACATTACTGATGTCTCAATAATCAATATAATTGACATGCATCAGTATGTCATGTAAATTTCAAAAAATGTAAAATGAATATACACTACTCCTTGTTTTCGAGAGCGAATGATGCTTTATTACAATAATGATCCTAATGAAGGAATTATATGCAGAGTAGATTAATTAAATCCCGGAGATGAATTCATGAAACGACGACGGTTTATCGGTACTGCTGCGAAAAGCTCGGTCGCAATTCCCGCGCTGCTTTTGAGCGGGTGCGCTGCTCAAAAAGAATACGACCTTATTGTCACCGGAGGATTGGTGTTTGACGGTTCCGGCTCTCCGGGAATTGAGGCTGATGTCGCGGTCAAAGACGGCAAAATAGTTAAGATCGCCTCTAAGATCCCGCTCAATAAATCGACTGAAGTTGTCGATGCCAAAGGTCTGGCGGTTGCGCCGGGATTTATCGACATTCATTCACACACCGACCAGCTTCTTCTCATTAATCCCAAAGCGGAAAGCAAGATAAGGCAAGGTGTTACCACTGAAATCGGCGGAAACTGCGGTTTTTCTCTGTTTCCATTAGCAGGGGCCGATTTAGAGGAACAGAAACAGATTTTGAAACGTGAATATGATTTTGATCTTGACTGGAACGATATTAATGGATTTTTTCAAAAACTTGAGGCGGGCGGAACGGCGCTCAATTTCGGAACGCTTGTCGGACACGGCACTATCCGGAATTCAGTCATCGGCCAGGTCGACCGTGAACCGAATAGCGAAGAACTCACACTCATGCGTCAATCGGTCAGGGATAATGTGAGAGCGGGAGCTGTCGGAATGTCGAGCGGATTGTATTATGCTCCGGGGAGCTTCGCGAAATCGGATGAGATGATAGCCGTGTGCGGGGAACTCGCCGCGTTTGACGCTGTGTATACCTCACATATCCGCGACGAGGGAGATTTCCTGCTGGAATCGATCGATGAGGCTATTTCAACGGCAAAAGCCGCCGGAGTGTCCCTTCAGATATCGCATCTGAAATCCCAATATCCCCGTAATTATTCAAAAATTTCCAAGGCGCTGTCAAAGATAAAGAACGCCCGGGCAGAGGGTGTCAATGTTCTCGCAGACCGGTATCCGTATCATGCCAGTTCGACATCGCTCGGTTCGTTTTTCCCGCGGTGGTCGCAAAAGGGGACTACGGAGGATTTTATAAAGCTGCTGTCCGGCAAAAAACGCGAACGGGAATTACGTGACCATATATCGAAACAGGAAGAGAAACTTCAATCATGGAAAAATGTAATTATCAGTTCGGTTATCACCGATAAAAACAGGCATATGGAGGGGAAAAGCGTTTTTGATGCCGCGGCCGAATCTCAAAAACCGTGCTTTGAATTTATTCGTGATCTGCTGATTGAGGAAAAAAATCAGGTCGCTATGGTGAATTTCTCCATGAGCGAGGATAATTTAAAGCAGGTGCTGGCGGATCCTAATGTTTTTATCGGCTCCGACGGAAACGCGCTCGCACCGTATGGCGCCCTCGGAAAAGGCAAACCGCACCCGCGTTCCTACGGCACGTTCGTCCGGGTTCTGGGAAAATATGCCCGGGAGGAAAAAGTACTCACGTTACCTGCGGCGATACGGAAAATGACATCGCTTCCCGCAGAACAGTTCAGGCTGTCGGGGAGGGGAATGGTGAAAGAGGGATATTATGCCGATCTTGCTGTTTTCGATCCCGATACGGTAATAGACAAGGCCGATTGGCTGAATCCCCATCAGTATCCCGCTGGAATGGAATATGTGATCGTCAACGGCAGTATCGTGATAAGCGGCGGTGAAAATACCGGGCAGCTTCCCGGGCACATCCTGAAACATCACGCCGTCTGAGGCGGGTCATGCCGTCCATTTTGCAGTGTACCTCTGATTTTATACGGATGGGTCAGCGCACATTACCAGAACTTTATGTATATCGCAATTGTAAGTATTGCGGCAATGCTCCACCACAGCACGATACTTTTATACCACGGATACGGTGAGGGCGATTCTTCGGGTGTGAGTTTTGCCAGCCCGATGTTCCATATTGCGGATGCCGCCGTTTCACTGGTCTGCGGGCGGGTCAAAAGGCTGACGGCAACCATCCATGTTAACTGAATCACAAACACAATAGCCACAAGATTGTAGAAACTGAATCCCGCGGGCAGCACGCTCCGTTTCAGCCAGAAAGCAACCGGGATCGATATTATCCCGAGGATCATTGTGCTGATTGCCGCTGTGTTGTTTGCCCTCTTCCAGAATACTCCGAGGAGAAAAATGATCGCGAACGGAGTTGCCAGAATTGCCCAACTCTGCTGGAAATAGTCAAATATTGTCGGGAATGTGCCGACGACCGGCGACCATATTGTGCCGGCAAGGAGTATCAATCCTCCTGCGGTTTGGCCGACCCGGATGAGTTTTTTTTCTGAGGACTCCGGACGGAAGAATTTCTTGTAAAAATCCATGGTGATGAGAGTTGCGATTGAGTTTATCAGCGAACTCAGGGTCGACATAATCGCCGCCACCAATCCGGCAAAAATAATTCCCCGCACACCGGACGGGACAAGATACCGTATCAATAACGGATACACTTCGTTCGCTTCATTCGGGGCGGGAATTATCCCGAGTTCAACAAGTTTAAACGCCACAATTCCGGGAAAATCGACTGTAAATCCCAATACAATAGCAAGAAAACATGCGAAAACCACTCCCATCCGGGAGTGCCACTCGTTTTTTGCTCCAAGACAGCGCTGGACATAGAATTGATTGGTACAGGCATACCAGAAGTGAGTTGATACGAATAGTACGGCAATTCCCGTCCAGGGCATCTCCGGATGATCCATCGGCAAAAACAGATGCGAGCGTTCGCCTGTCCCTACCGCCGCCATGAAGCCGCCGGGTATTTTGGCCAGCCCGGCAAACAAAATATACGCTCCGCCTCCCAGGAGTAAAATCGCCTGAAGCGTATCTGTCCAGACTACGGATGCCAGTCCGCCGTAAATCGTATATAAACCTGTTATGACAGCGAGAAGCCAGATGCCGAGGATCAACGGTATGCCGAATATTTTGTGGAGCGTATACCCCCCGGAGAACAGAACTCCGGCGAGATTGATGGCGAGGTAGCTGGCGAGCGTAACCACTGAAAATATTGTCCGTGCAAGCGTGCTGAACCGACGTTCGAGATACTCGGGGATGGTAAATATCCTGCGGCGGAAATAGATCGGCATAAAAACAAAAATCAGCAGTGTCAGCGACGGCAGCATTCCGATTTCCCAATGAAGCACAGCCATCCCGACTTCATAGGATTTTGCTCCGGCACCGATAAATTGTTCGGTGCTAATGCTTGTGGCGATCATGGAAAAACCGATTGCATACCAGGGAAGAGATCTGCCGGCCAGGAAATATCCCATTGCCTGTTTCTGTTCTTTGCGGCCGACAATAAATCCAATTATTAAAACTGCACAAACATAGCTAATGAAAATTACCGTATCTAAGGTGCTCACCTGAAGCATATTAACTCCTTAATTTTCACTTATGGATTTAACATGGCGAATTCGATAATGGATCGATAATTATATTTTGTTTCAATGAATGAACGGTTTAGAGATACTGCACAATATAAAACGTGTTATTTTAAAAAATGCCGAAGCATATATTCGCCTCGGCAGGAGATCGTTTGAAACTTTGTTGAAAAGCGTGAAATACTGCCCTTATCCGGTAATCATCTTCACAACAACCTGAATATTCTCTTTTATCTTCGGTTCAAGCTCAGTTGCCAATTCAATAAGCTGCTCGCTGGTGTAGTTAATCGACTTTAGAATTTTCTTGTCAAATTGGGGTTCATTACCTTCATCAAACTGGTTCATAACTCTCTGGGCGATAATATCAGCGAGGTGGACCATGACAGCCTGTTCGGAATCAGGTTTGTGTGAAGGATTATGATGAAATGTGATCGCGTCACTGAGCTGTTCGGGAAGTTTCCAGTGCTCGGCGAGTGTCCGGCCCACATCGCTATGAGAAACGCCGAGGAATTTAACTTCTTCCTCTGACGTCGGATAATCTCCGACTTCTGGATTCATAACGAACGTCATATAATATTCGGGAAACAGACTCCAAAGCACAATTTTGCCGAGGTCATGAATGATTCCGCAGATAAAGAGCTCATCACCCAACTCCTCAGTTTTTGCAATGTCGGTAACCTCATACAGCAGTTTTGCAGTGATCGCGCATGTGGCAGAATGCTCCCAAACCTGCTTAACCGCGACCTCGACATCCGGTTTCGTTTTTATACTTCCGGTGATGCATGCCAAACGGACAAGCGATAGGATTTCACGGGTACCCATTAACGTCACAGTATCTTTGACAGATTTGATCTTGCGTTTGAATGAATAATACGCAGAATTTGAAAGACGCAAAAGACGCGCGGTTATGCTCGGGTCAAGCTCGAGAATGTCCGCATAATGTTTGGAGGTTGCGTTCGTGTCGCGCGATAATTTCTCAATTTTCAAATAGATATCGGGCATTGGGGGTAGGGATTTTACTGCTTTAAGTTCTTTCATGATATTCTGAAGACGGCCTGACGCTTCCTTTGATTTTTTGTCAGAGGCGCCGCCGAGAGCTGCTTTAAATTTATTTTTGAAATCCTGTGTGGAAAAACTTGAGCGGGTATAAAGATTTAAAAATCCGACTGCATTTAAAACCCCTTTCAATTTCATCGAAAAATTGTCGGAGAAAAAGAATACGGGAATTCTCAGTTTGCTTTCAATGATTTTCAACAGACGTATCATCTCCTGGATCTTCTGTTCTTTTGCAGAATCGACCATAATTATCTTAATATTGGAGTCAGGCTTTTTAATGAGTGCGACCGATTCCTGAAATCCCTTCTTGCAGAAGATACGAAGTGAAAACTCATCGATAAATTCTTTTGAAATAATAAGTTCCGGCTTTTCAATAATATTTGTGTTTTCAGTCATGATAAGAGCAGTTAAGGGAGGCCATTGCTTATTGTTCACAACGCGGGATTTAACGGCAATGTGGCTTTTTATACATTCCCGAAGCTTTTTTTCAACCTGATGAGGAGAGACTGTTTTTGGGAAAAATCCATCAACTTTCAATTTTTTGAATGTTTCAATGAGAGGCTTATTTAATTTGGAGGAAATGATGAATATCGGTTTCTGATATCCTCTTTTCCTCAGAATTTTAATGAGGTTCTCTGTTTTCAGGTCTTTAAGGGTAATGTCCATAATTATGGCATCGGGTTTTGACGCTCCGAAATTCGTAATGAATTCCTGTGAATCACGGGCTGTAACAAAATTGTATTTTGACCTGGTGAAACAAACGGTATATTCCTTTAGAAAAGCTAAATCAGAATCCGCCATCAGAACTGTTATACCATTATGGTCAGCGGTATTTGCCTCTTGAGTTTTGGTTTTTGCCACAGCTTATATGCCTTCTCTGGAAACAATAATCTTAAATACGAATAAATCTAACTACACTCATTACAAAAATACCAATATCACATTCTATATACAATCATTATTTTTATTTTATCGATGATATTTTTGCAAATACCTGTTAAAATAATTATATAGTGTAGAATAGATGTGCCTTTTGAGATACACACGGAACTCATATGACAGGTGGAATTATTGGGGGCCGGTTTAATCGGATGATGCTTTTTGCGCTTGAGATTTGATACAAAAAAAGCCTCCGGTAAAAGAGGCTTTTAAGTATTTATTGGGGACTGAAATTGTGTGAGCGGAAAATGGTTATGCCGAAATCATGATTTACACTTTTGGTCTCGGGAGCAATCCGGCTCTTTCGACCATGCCGGCAACAGTATGTTCTCCGAGAATTGCCATAATGTGTACGCCGCTTACGCCCGGAATCGTTTTTAATTCCTCAATCTGCTCAACGGCTATTTTCTGACCTTCCGCAATTGGATCATCGGCATCCTCAATTCGTCTGAATAATTCATCAGTAACAGTGAGTCCGGCAACATTGTCGCGCATGTGTGTGGCCATCCGTACCGATTTCAGAGGTGTTATCCCCGCAAGTATATACACCTTTTCATGAAGACCGCGTTTCCTGACTTCGTCCATCCACCGTTTAAAACGCTCCATGTCATAAATGCACTGTGTCTGAATAAAACGTGCTCCGGCGCTAATCTTTTTTGCCAGCCGCGGAACTCTGTATGCAAACGGATCGCCGAACGGATTTGCGGCCGCTCCGAGGAACATATTTGGCTCTATCACAGGGATATCTTTTGCATTTGTCAGTTTTTTGCCGCATTGAAAAAGTTTTTCATCCCGCATTTTCCGAGCCATATCAAGCAGTTGCATGGAATCGATATCGAAAACATTCTTTGATTCGGGATGATTGCCGAAACATTGATGATCTCCTGTCAGGCACAATACATTGTTGATCCCAAGCGCATGCGCGCCAAGAAGATCAGCCTGAATTGCGAGACGGTTCCGGTCACGGCATGTCATTTGAATTACCGGCTCAAGTCCGATTCCCTTGGCGATCACTCCCGCAGCTACCGATGACATCCGTACGATGGCGGTCTGGTTGTCGGTTATGTTTACCGCATCCACGGCATCTTTGAGATACCCGCCCTTTTTTCTGACAATTTCCGCATCGGCACATTTCGGCGGTCCGAGTTCGGATGTTACCGCAAAGGCTCCCGATGCCAGTAATTTCTCAAGTTTACTTTCTGTTTTCGTTACGGATTCAGTCATAATCGTTTATCTTCCCGTGTTATTGTTCTGGGGCCGCCGTCACGGTTTTTCGACCAATTCTTCGGCGGTCGAACTTGTTCCAGCTCCTCAAGGCGTCCCAATTTATCCATACGATCTATAATAAGCTGCCATGCACAATCAAGATTTTCGGGATCAACCTCGCATTTACCGCTATCCGATCCTCCGCATGGGCCGTTTAAAAGACTCTTTGAGCATCGGGTGATAGGGCAGATTCCGCCGAATTCCTCGATTACGCATTCGCCGCACCCGGCACACCGTTCCGCCCATACTCCCTGTTCCATCGTTGCTCCGTAAAACGACGTGTTCAGTGCAGGATATACAATCGCGTCCGGAAAACGCTCCACACAGAACTGAACACCGACTCCGCACGCCATCGATACAACCGCATCGACCTGTTCTATCTTTTTTGCGGTCTCATCGTCAAAAAATTCAACGTCGCACTGACGTTTAATCGTATGTCCGATGACAGAAATGTCATCACCTTTCTCACGGGCGCCAAGCTCAACCTGTGAAGAAAGAATTCCAACTTCCTCTTCGCCGCCCGCCATGCAGACGGTTACACACGATCCGCATCCAAGTACCAGAATACTCTTGTGTTTACGGACGTTATTGTATATTTCTTCAAACGGCTTCCTTTCAGCGACTATCACGTGTTTTTCTCCATGGGTTTGCAGTTTTGAGAGGTCTTTTCCGGCCCGGATACATCCTGATCCGCGTTTTCGGAAATTTCCATATTCAAACCTTTGATTCTTTCAGTAAATTCGGTAGCTGTCTGCGCAAACAGCGGGCCCTGCGAAGCGGCAATATGAAACATATCGAGCCGTTCCGGATTCACACCGGTCTCCGCAAGCAGTTTCTTCGCCTTCGCAACCCGTTTTACCGCGCGAAGGTTTCCGGTCAAAAAATGACAGCTTCCTTCTTCGCATCCGGCGACCATAACACCGTCCGCACCCGAAACGAAAGCATGAAGCAGCATACCGATATCAACTTTTCCGGTACAGGGAAGGCGGACGATTCGTACATTCGTGGGGTATTGCTGTCTCATGGTTCCTGCAAGATCGGCTGCGGTAAACGCACAGTAATGGCAGCAGAATGCAATGATGATAGGATCCTTGTTCATAATAATATGACACCAACGGATTCAATGGTGATACTTATTTATCCGTTGTCTGTCAGCTCCTTTTGTTTCTGGTTTATCACAGTTAATTGTTGACAATTGAATAGAATAACGCTTTTTCCTGCATATCGGTAAATGTTCGAAGCGATATTGCCTTTGCCGGACACGCCGCAACACAATTACCACAGCCCTGGCATTTTGCCGCCTCGATCTCGGCCTTTCCGTTCGCATTTATGAATGGTGCGTTGTAAACACACTCACGTACACATGTCAGACACGAAGCGCATTTCTCCTCGGTCACGACGGAGATAACCCCTCCGACCTCAAGCGAATCTTTCGACAGGATGCATGCCGCACGTCCGGCAACCGCCTGAGCCTGCGAAATATTCTCCTCGGTGAATTTCGGGGAATGAGCCATTCCGCATACGAAAATGCCCTCATTGGCAAAATCGACCGGGCGAAGCTTAACATGAGCCTCCATGAAAAAGCCGTCCCTGTCGAGGGGTAATTTTAACGTTTCTGACAGCTTTACGTTGATCTCATCGTTGGGGACCGTCGCCGCGCTCAAAACAGCCAGATCGGTCCTGATCTCGATCGTTTCACCGAGAACCTCGTCATAAACGCTGACAAAAAGATCGCCGTCTTTCGTGGTAACCAGAGGATACTGATCGTCGGGGAACCGTACGAACATCACGCCTTTTTCGCGGGCTTTACGGTAATACAACTCGTTCAAGCCGTACATTCTCATATCGCGGTACAGCACATATACTTTCGATTCGGGTTTCTTCTCCTTGATGGCAAGCGCATTTTTCACCGCCTCACCGCAGCAGACTCGTGAGCAGTATTCGTGCTCCTCGTTTCTGCTTCCGACGCATTGGATCATGGTGACCGTTTCCGGGGAGAAATTTTCTTCGGAAAGTTCCTCAATCATTCCCTCCAGGGCACGCTGCGTTATCACCCGCTCGTCCTCGCCGTACAGAAAATCGCCCGGTTTATATTCCTCGGCGCCCGTCGCGACAACAATGATACCGTGTTTGATCTCGTCCGGCACACCTTTCAGTATGGTGGCAAAATTCCCGACAAATCCGGAAACTTCCTCGATCTCGGCATTGAGGAACACGTCCAGGTTCTCCTGCGCATTTACGTCTGCAATCGTCTGGCGGAGGAATTCCTGCATATCGAGTCCTTCGATGGTTCGCTTGATATAGGTAAGGTTCCCGCCGAGTTCGCTCTCTTTTTCGAGAAGGTATACCTTATATCCCTGACGGGCAAGCGAAAGCGACGTTGTCATTCCCGAAATACCGCCTCCGACAACAAGCGCGGCCTTCGTTACGCCGACTTTACTGAGCCTGAGAGGTTCGAGAAGACGCGATTTTCCAACGCCGCCGCGGACAAGCGATTTTGCTTTTTCGGTCGCAAGTTCGTGTTCCTGCTGATGTACCCAGGAGCATTGCTCGCGGATGTTGACCATTTCAAACAGATATTCATTCAGCCCGGCCTCGCGGAGTGTCTCGCGGAACAGCGGTTCGTGCGTTCTCGGGGTGCATGATGCGACAATGACACGGTTGAGATTCTCGTCGATGATGGTTTGCTTCATAAGTTCCTGCGTATCCTGGGAGCAGGTATATATCGTCGTCGTTGTGAATGCTACCCCGTCAAGCGTTTCGGCGTATTCGGCAACCTCTTTGACATCGACCACCGAAGCGATGTTCGAGCCGCAATGGCAGATAAATATTCCGATACGGGGTTCCTCTTCGTCAACATTGCGCTCAGGAGGATACTGTTTCGATTTGACTTCCGTTCCGCGGACAGATTCGAGAAGCTCGCCGCAAAGCGCCGCGGTCGCACTGCTCTGCATAACCGTTTCGGGAATATCTTTCGGGCCGTTAATTGCTCCCGAGAGAAATACGCCGTCACGTGTGGATTGCGAAAGTTCAAGTATTCTGTTCTCGGCAAATCCGAACCGGTCGCAGTCGATTCCGGTCAGTCCGGCCAAATTTCCGATAGAGTGATGCGCGACAAGCCCGGTGGAAAGCACCAGCATGTCGAATTCCTCTTCGATAATATCGCGGCCGTTGGACGGATCGACATACCGCATGATCAAATTCTTATTTTCCGGATTTTCTTTTGTGGACGAGATAAGGCTTTGGATATAACGTACACCGGCGGCTTCTTTGGCGCGGTTGAAGAATCCCTCGAAACCTTTTCCGAACGCACGCAGATCGTTGAAAAATATAGTCGGCTCCACATCGCGTTCATGCTCTTTCGCGATAATGGCCTCTTTGGTCGCGTACATACAGCAGACCGATGAACAGTAATCGTTTCCGATCGATGCATCACGGGAACCGACACACTGGATCCAGGCTATCTTTTTCGGCGTCGTACCGTCCGACGGCCTTACAAGATGTCCCTCGTATGGCCCGGACGCGCTTAAGATCCGCTCGAACTGCATACTTGTGACCACATTGGCGAACCGCCCGAATCCGTATTCGGATTTTCCGGACGCGTCATACGAATCATATCCGCTCGTCAAAATGACCGCGCCAACATTGACTTCGATCTCTTTGTCGGTCATCGTGTGATCCACAGCATGAGCTTTACATATCTTCACGCACTCCAGACACTCACAACATCCCGCGCAATTTAGACAGCGGCGGGCCTCAATAACGGCCTCTTCCTCGGTAAATGTTTCCTCGATCTCAAGGAAAGTCGAATTCCGTTTCAGTGGATCGGCTATCCGGGGCTCAATGCGATCGACTCTGGTGTGATCCGCGGCATCGGGAACGCCGGCGTAATTTCCGGTCGGCTCGACAGGTTCTCTGTCCTCGCGCATATCAAGTTTCCGTAAGTACCGGTGGATCGATTCTGACGCGCGATGGCCGTGTGCGGTTGCCTGGACAAGCGATGCCGGTCCGGAAGCAACATCTCCGCCCGCAAAAACGCTTTCCATCGAGGTCTCAAGCGTTAATTTATCGACAGCGATAACTCCGCGTTCGGTTTTAATATCGCCTGTGAGGTAGGAGAGATCGCAGCTCTGGCCGATCGCGATGATTACAGTATCCGCGCGGACGGTCTTTTTGACCGACAGGTTGCATTGCGGATTGAATCTGCCGTCTCCGTCGAATACGGCGGTGCATTCGACAAATTCGACACTCTCGACCTTGCCGTTACTGGTGATTATTCTGCTTGGGCTCCATGTGGGATGGATCTCAACATTTTCATCCAAGGCCTCCTGAATCTCCCAGTCGTGCGCCGGAATGTCCGTGTGGCATTCAAGGCAGTACATCGAGACGTCTCCTGAATCCGAGATCCGCTGAGCGGTCCGTGCAACGTCGACAGCTACATTTCCGCCGCCGATGACGATTACTTTTTTACCGAGCTCCGGTTTTATCCCCTTATTGATATCTTTGAGGAACGGAATGCCGAGGAGTACGCCTTCGGTATCGCTGCCCTCGATATCAAGTTTTCTTGCAAGCTGTGCACCGGTCGCGATAAAAACCGATTCGAATCCGTCTTTTTTTAGATCATCCAGCGTAAAATCGCTTCCGAATGTCTTTTCCGGGATAAAGTTGATTCCCTGCGAGAGAATAAGGTCGATCTCATGATCGATGGTATCGCGTGGCAGACGGTATTCCGGTATGGTTGTCCGCATCATGCCGCCCGCCGTTTTC
>Ga0233431_1005593_pt1 | contig 12016 bp, 5 predicted proteins | sample SI_118_April2016_FD_179867 | JGI IMG/M metagenome (GOLD analysis project Ga0233431, IMG submission 179867) | Seawater microbial communities from Saanich Inlet, British Columbia, Canada - SI_118_April2016_200_MG | ecosystem: Environmental > Aquatic > Marine > Inlet | place: Canada: British...
TCCAGCAACGCCTTGCCTTCTTCATCAAACAGCCCCGTAACGATCGTAGCGCTATCGTCTTCCATATCAAAAAAGGCGGAGCGAATCCTTTTAACATGGAGGTGGAGGTGATCAGTAATTGCGCTTACGACGCCTCGGTGATTCAACAATTTATCTATTTGAACAAGGATTGCTCCTTCTTCCGGAGTAAGCTTTCGATGGCGAATTACTTTCACTACGGGTGAAAGGGCCGCCTTGTCCACAATGCCTCGCTTGACAAGGCCGGTAATTTTTTCTGTTTCGGTCCTGATGGTATCAAGGTTGACCACATCCCCAAAGAGTTCGCCAAAAAGGGTGTCATGGAAGTCTTCAGCCCCACTCCCCATGTTACATACGGGCGGCAGCACGATGAAGTCATGCCTGAAAGCGCCCCCGAGCCACCGGAGGTTGATTTGGAGCGGGCTGATATAAACAGGGAGGTCGTGTGTGCGCAACTTCTGAATATCAATTAATGAACAGGCCTTTCTGCGACCATTCAGAGGGTAAACCTTGGCCTCGGCGAGTTTTTGGATGACCGCATTTCCTTGCGTTTTTTGTGCCTTTTTCCGATTGTTTTTCCCTCCCGAACCGACCAAAACGTCCTTGATCTGCCTGCGCAAGATATATTGATTGCATAATACCAGTTGGGGATCAGTCCTACTATCCAGAATTTGACCAAGGCGATCCAGGAGTTCCGATTTTATGACTGCCAGCATCTCTCGATATGCGCTATTCAAGTAGAATGAATCCCTTCCTATGGTCACGCTGAGGAAGTCGCTGTTTATGGTCGTCGAGACGCCGGGCAGGAATGGAACCTCCTTGGAATGGTAGTCCTGCAGGTCATATCTCATCTCATCCCTCTGTACGATAAGGCTGCGCATGGAAATAGTCATGATATGCTCGTATTTACAGAGGATATCGACATCTGTAGGCTCTGCCGTTGCAGATTCCGATCCGGGCGCCAAGAAACCGTGGCAACCTCCTCTCTTGAAGGTATGCGCCCCGGACAAGGCGGCTTTTTGCCAGATTGAAAAGGCAGGCTTCCCATCAATCAGAAAACGGTATGGATAATACATCAGGCTTTTTTCCGCCTGCTCAATACAACGCCTGACAGCCCTATTATTGTCGAAGCATACATCTATTCTGGTGCTGAAAAGAACATCATCTTCGAGAAACCGGGTTGATATATCCGGTTTTTCGCCCTGCTTTTCCACAAGAAACACCATTTCAACGAGATGGCCTTCGCACCGGGTGGTTACCGTGACTTTTTTGGTCCCTAACCGGGGGTCGAATATGGAGAAGAAGCCAATGCCGAACGCTCCGATTTTAGTTGTGTTTTGACGTTTATCCGTACCGCCCAACGTGACAAGAAGTTTGAGACGCTGCCGGTCCATACCTTCACCGCTGTCCGTTATGGTAATTCTTTTTTTTCCTGTTGTAATATCTCCCGAGCACTCTTCAACAGGGGTACCTTCGGGATAACTGTCAATGGTGTTTTGTATAAGTTCAGCCATACCTCTTCCCGGATCTCCTCCGAACTGCCTGCCCGGAACCTTGCGCCACGCCTCGTCAAGATCGATTTCAAAACCTTCGGGAAAAACCACGGTTTCAGCCGTTTTCATCTTGGCATCTTTCATCTCTGTTCCTCCTTTCTATTTTCCTGCTTGCCGGCAGGAGATAGTGTCGGATGGCAAGGGGAGAGCATTTCTGAAGACAAAAGTCATAACCCGAATTCCGGGTCGGCAATATTTCTCAAAAAATCCCGCAACGTTTTTCTCTTCCCACGCGGACAGCCCTTGTCCTCTGTCGCCCCGTGCGGAACGGGTATCCCGCACTTTGCCATGGCATCCACAATGATCAAATCTTCCCGTGTTTGCGGTGTGAGATGGGGGAGGATCTTATTGCCTTCAGCAAGACACATCGCCATTGCCCAGTGAGCGGCCAGATCCGGCGCGGTTTCAAAAAGCGATACCAACTGCCCGGTATCCGGATGGTGCAGATTCAGTACCACGGTATTCTTTGTGAACAAGAATCGGTGAGTTATGCATGGCTCTCCATTGAACTGGACCAGGAAGTTGACGCGCCATTTGACGGAAGATAGCGCGTGCTGAGCCGATTCAGATTCTTTAAATACGCCTTGGGTCAGGAGTAGATCTTCGATGGAGAAATTAAATTCGCGCTCCGCGGATCGATTCTTCTTTCTCTTATTCTTCGAACTGCTTTCCGTGACTAAAGGATCAAAACCGAGGTGTTGTTCGAAACGACGTTCACGCCTGCTCAGTCTTGTTGTCCCGTTTGGCGCCTCAAGAACCGCATCCTTGGAATCGAGTTTGACGATTTGCTTACTAAAGGCCAATTTGAGGAATTCCAAGCCCCGTTCCGGCTGTTTACATGAAAGGACAGGGGCATCAAATGCGGAATAATCCAAACCGGGATACTCTGAATCCCCTTCATCGATATAGAGAACGCCTTTTCTGGAAACAATGTCTTTCAGCTCCATGAGAGAAAGTCTCGAATCATCTGTTTTTGCTGTAAACAAAGGGAATTGACACCAGGTCGAGTTTGGCGGGCAAGTATAAAACATCAGGGCGCAAGCGATGTCTTCCACTTCATAAGGATGTACTTTGTGCTCATTGAAAAGGCTGTTATTGTAATAGCAGGAAGCAATTTCATCGAAATATTCCGGAAGCGCCTTTTCACGAATTTTTCCAGCGAGCGGTTTCAACATTTCTTCATCATTCAAACGGTTCCTGCCAAAATTCAGCTCGACATCGGGACCGTCAATATTTGCCCGAATCTTCAGGTGAGGGATCTGGGGGTCCGTATAGAGAGCACGTGCCAAGATGTCGTATTGCCTGGAAACAAGGACCCTGTTTACATAGAGCTCACAACCGCTTCCAAAGCCAATGACAACCTCAAATTCTTTTCCATCGAGTTTCAGCGAATAATGCCGGCTGAAACGTTCTGTACAATCGCTCCACGCACCAAGGATTTTTCTGACAGGTTTTGCCCATCGCGGCGAGTCAAGGTCATCGCCGTCGATTTCGAAGACAATGATGTTTAACCCCAGGTATCTCAGGTATTTATGAAGGATAGATGCGTATTCTCTTAATTCCGAGTTGATCTTGGGCGAATCCTTTTTTCTTTTCTTGAAAGTAATTACGAATCGCGTTCCCCGCTCAGGAACAGGTTCGATCCTTTCTACTTTGAGGGGCGGGTTGTTTGACAACAGAGAGCCGGTTTTCACGCGAAGGGATTCCGTTCCCGTCGAGGTTTTCATGGAAAACCCGCACTGCCCCGGCATGGCAGCGGGGCTCAGTTTCCCGATCCCATGACAACCAATTTCCCCGGGGAAATCGCTGCTTTTCACCGATCGAAAGACGGTGCAGAAATCAAGCACCCCTTGTCTGTCCATACCCGATCCGTCATCTTCCACAACAATTGAATACGATTTCTCTCTCTCAAAGCCTGCAACTGTGACCACTGTTGCCCCGGCATCCCGACCGTTGACGACGTACTCCCGAATCCATTCTCGAGGGTCTGGAAATTGGCTGCACATATCCTTCAGCAGCTCATGCCGATCAGCCTGAATACCGGCTTTAGAGAGTTGCTTGAGTTTCCGTTCCAGGTCTGATCTGCCCGTGGAATCTTTTTTCATGTTGAAGACCTCCTATTTGGGAAAAAGTTCGCTCCATGCCTTTTGCCTCTGCCGGATGATGCGCTTGCGGCGGGAGCGCATCATTCTCATTCTGGCAGCTTTCGGGGCTTTTATTTATATACGGTTCTCAATTAGAATCGTTGCACGACCATCTGCACTTATTTCGATAATTGAGTTGAAAGGCTTTTCAATCCGCTTAATTCCGGGCCGGGCAAATGGAGGGAAAGGTGAGATTCTGATGGGTTAATTCTTTGGCATCCTTCATTTTCTGGTTTACACTTTGATAGAGGAATGGCCTCTTGTTCCCACGCTCTGCGTGGGAACGAGGAAAACCAAGCGAATCAAAAAAGTGTAAACAACTTTAGGGCCTTTTTGAAGGATGCCGATTATTTTCCGCAATCCCTGAAATCGTTAAAGCCGGTTATCAGGATTTCTCCCCCGGGCTTGATAATTATCTCGCTATCAGCATCTGTCTTTATATCGTCAAAACCGTACCTTCCGGACAGAAAACAGATCTTTTGGTTTGAAGAGCCCCGCAAGGAATTGTTGGCCGTCATTTCTCTGACAAACGGCCCGTCTATCAGGATGTCCAGGAGGGCAAGGAGTTGAGGGCCGAAAGGTCTGTTTTCGATCGCATCAAGGGTCAAACCTCTGAACAAGACCACGGATAATGGGCTTTTTTCGGTGACAAGCTTCAAGAATGTTATGAGCGGGCGGATTTGTAAGACCGGCTCGCCGCCGCTGACGGTAATCCCTTTTATCCACTCTAAGGCCGCAACTCTTTTGAAGAGTTCATGCGGGGAGAACACGGTTCTCATTTCAAATGGGTGCGTATCAGGATTAAAGCAATCGGGGCAGTTGCGGTCGCACCCCTGAAGCATTATGAGACAGCGACGACCGGGGCCGTTGACCGTGGTATCAGGGAGTATGCCGTGGATGTTCAGATCTTGCTCGCGGCTGTTTTTCATGTTTGGTTCCAGCATCGTTCATTTTATGGTTTACACTCTTTTTGTTCATTCCTGATACAGCCAGGTCCAGTTTTGCAAGGGTTTTGGCGGTGGGGGATGAGGCGCGACGTGACGAAGCATGTTTTTTTAAAAAAATAACCAAGGATTGAGCGAGGAAATGGTTTTTGGGACGTATGTATATGAAGATTGAGAAATACGTTTGGCAACCCCAGATAATAAGCTTTGCATTTAACGAGGTACACTTTAGCTTGGTTCAGGCATTTTTCATTTTTTCCGGGTCGAGAGTTGAAAATAATGCAAAATAAAGATATAAGAGTTCCGGAAGCAGTTGGGCCATCAGAAGCCCGGCTCCAACTATCGAAACCCGGATATGGCGATGGTCTTGCCTTGGGCCCTCGAATTCTTGACGGGGCCTGTAACATACGGAGAAAACAAGAACCTCCGTGACATCCCTCCGATAAGCATTCATGGGCCGGAGACCACGTTCGGACTCTGTGAAGAGAAAAGGTGGAAATAATGCTCAGCAGACTAAGTAACGACGATGTGACCAAGTTGTCCCAGGTCGCCAGAAATTACGCCAAGGCCGCCAAGTATCCCACTCAAAAGGCTGCCAAGGATGCCGCTGACAAGGCCGACAAGGCTGCCAAAGCTGCCTTTGATAGGCTTTATGAACATTATTATCCAGACCTGCTCCTTCTTATCCCACGCAAAGAAGTCATACGAGGAAGATCCATAACTGCTGAAGAGGCAGAGGATGTGGCAGGGGATCTCCGCTGCTACAGTCGAAAGAGAATAAGCTCCTGGAAAGAAGACCGTACGTTTTGTGATTTTATGATAGATAACCTTGACGTTGTTGTCATAAAGGGGCTGGCAGTCAAAGCGTCCAAGGGAGGCAAGGAGGAATTAAAGGTTCTCCGTGACCACTATACATACAACCCTGACAAAGTAACGGCAATCAACGCGTGTTTGGGAGATGATCGGGACGCATTTGATCAACTGTGGAAATTGTACAATCAGGCCTTAACCGGTTACATAAGAGGAAAAACAAGAACCGACTTTGATGCCGACGATGTGGGCCAGACGATGTGGGAATATTGCTGGAGGAAAAAAAACACTTACAACCCCTTTTTTTCTTTCTATACGTTTCTACGCAACATCGCAAGATCCCGCATAATGGAGTATTATGCAGATCGTGGGCGGGGGGGAATTGTTAACGAGTCAGACTTGCATGGACCTACAGAAGATGAGGGAGGAAGGCGTTTAGAGGAGCTTGCCCACTCGGGTTCCGGCGGCGGGGCCCCTTTCCCGGACCCAACCATAATAATCAGCCTCCTGGAACTTCTGTGCATTACATTCAGATGTTCCGCCAAGGCGCATCAGATGCTTACGTTCGGGTTTCATAGGCTTCTACAATGGACGCCCCGGGAGATAGTGAAAGATCTTTCCAAAGGGTTCTTCTGGGATCTCTCTGAAAAGCTCTATGAAGATTATGCAGAATTTTTTCGGGGATATACTGATAACGATTTGGGCTGTGTATTTGATGACGCCTTCAATTTTCTCTTCCTGAAACTAAAAATAAACATCGATCAAGTTTATACCGAGGCCGAATACAAGGATCTGCGCAGCAGACATGGCCGTGAAAAAGTAGGTTCCGCTAAATTGGAAGATTTTTATGGAAAAGATTGGGAACACTCAATAAGTTACTGGTCAGACAGGGCCAAAAAAAGGGTCAGGGCTATTGTCGAGGGCAAAAACAGGCTTTGTCAGGAATGATGATTTAGGCTGAAGATTGGGAGATTTAACGCCCTGTGAAATAGAAAGAGAAGAGACCCCGGTTAAATGGGCTGCGAATTGAACGGAGTAAACATTTCACGGTGTAAAGATTCGAGGTTTTGCGATTCCGGTCTGAAAAATAATATAAATAAGGAGTCAATAATGGAACATTTGACCCAGCAACATGCAATTGATTATATTTCAGAAAAGATGGAAGAAGATATACTGTTCAGTACGGATCAGCATCTTGCCACATGTGAACGATGTGTGGGAAGGGTACGGGCGTTGCGATTGCTTCGGGCCAATTTAGACAAGATCTGGGATTCGTGGTCTGCCGCATCCCACGCGGGAGCATACATCGAGGCGCAGATAGCTCAGGCCCTGTCAGGGGCTGCTGAGGCGGCCAAGTCACCGGCGCTCAGGGATCGGATGCAATCATGGCTTGGAAAGATCCAGATGAAGGCCGAGACTGCCCTCGGCATTGTCCTGGATACTTCCAACCGAACAGCGGACATCGTTTCCGAAGGATTGGGGGCGATGTCCCGGCCTAATTCGATCTTGAGCTTTCAGCCTGTCCGTGTATCGGTCGCAGGAACAGGCGAAAAGGCGCCGTCAAGTATCTCTGTCAGGGCAGATGGCCCCCCGTGGGCACAGGTCAATGTGAACACTTTGTCACGAACCGTTACCGTGGAATTTGAACTCCGCAAGGAGCCGTGGCCCCTGCTGTTATTCATGTCGAAAACAAGAGACCGGGCGCCTGTCATCGGAGAACTAAAGAAACAGAACGGTTATCTTTTTGCAGAATTTCGAGATGTGCCTGACGGTGAATACGTCCTCCTGGTAGAACCTTTGGATTAAAAGAGCGTGGCGGTGACAATTGGATGAGATCAGCAGATTGATAATCAGTAAAGGTAGGCAATCAGTAAAGGAATATAAGCTGGAGGGGCGGAGAATAATCATTGGGCGATCGACCGGAGATAAAAGCCGGGGTCCGGATATAGATCTCACCCCAGACAAGTCTGTGAGTCTGGAACATGCCTGCCTGTATTCAGAAAAAGACGAATGGTTCATTCGTGATATGGGGAGCACCAACGGAACTCTTGTTGGTGAGAAAGATATCGGGATGCATGGTGAATCAGTCAAAGTTTCCACTGACGTACCCATAAAAATCGGTGAAACGATCCTGATGCCTACGCCAGCAAACCGGCACCGTGCAACCTGGGAAGGCCTCACCTTGGGATTTGACTTTCCCCCTGCCATAAATTATGCACTGAATCATTGCGGGACCCCTGTATTGACCAACATAACGGTGCTAAATATTGGCGAAAAACGATCCAAAGAATTTTCTCTCACATTTTCAGTCCCTGAATATAGCCATGACGTTGTCATAAGAATTCCCCCCATAGATCCCTGCAAAATCTTTGAAGCGAACAATCCCGCATTTACCTTTAAACAAGAACGCCTCGAATTGCTGACGGATAGAGTCATAACCAGGTTAGAGGTCAAAACGAAGGAGAGATTGCTTTTCAAGAAAAATATATGGGCCCTCGGTTTCTATGAATGGCCCTACGAGCCTAATTTTAGCAGAACCCTAGCCTGTTTTGTTCAGCCGGGCAACCCCGTGGTCCGAAACATTACCTCAGGCGCGGAATCCTTTTTGGAAAAGATTACGGGTACAGCTTCATTCTCCGATTTTGAGTACATTCAACACAGTGCATCCGTAAACACCATCCTTGAGGCCCTGTATAATTGCATTAAGGATAGATATCAAATCAAGTACGCTGATCCACCGATAAGCTATGAGTTGAGGAGTCAGGTCATCCGGCCGCCACATGAAGTGGTCTTTGATAATGAGACACGAAAAGGCATTGGCACCTGTGTGGATCTGGCCATCCTGATGGCTTCCTGCTTGGAATCCCTTAAGTTGAAGCCGATAATAATTGTCATCAAGAAAAATGACTGGGAGCAACATGCCATGGCAGGGTGCTGGGAAACCAATGCTGTAAATGCAACACCCTACCTTGATTCCGCCACGGTATCCGCAGCACTCGCGGAAGGTCGAATTCATTTAATAGAGTGTACGGGATTTAGCGTCAACCCGGACAAATCATTATCATATGATGAAGCTAAAAAAAGCGCTGAGGACCAGTTTAAAATGGGCAAATTCCTCTATGTCCTGGATATTTTCTCCCTGAGAAACGCACCTGTGGGGAAGATTACTCCTATTGGTTTCAATGCTGATGCCGAGACAGTCAGGATTTTGCGAAAATGTGAATCTTTTGCCCGCAAACAGGGAAGCATGCAGATTAATACCTCACATCTCTTATACGGTTTTCTGACTGCGGGAGGAGAAATATCAAGGCAGATATTCAAGGAGGTTGGTGTTGATATTAATAAGGCAAAGGAATTCGTCGCTAAAGATGTGAAAGGGTCATTTTACGGAAAACCGGAGGAAAGCCTGAATTACGGCAGGGTGCTTGACCAGTCAAAAAACCTGGCGTCAATCAACCATTCGTCTGTGGAGAAAGTATACCATCTCTGGTGGTCGTTCCTGCATCTCGATAGCCGGCACCTGGACCAGGTTCTGGAATCTATCGATACAAATGTCATTGAATTATTAGAAAAACTAAATAAGGCGCTAAAAAGCAAAGGTATTGAAATCAAAAAACCGAAAGACAGTTTTGTTGGGGTCAAGCCGAGATATTAGGCCCTTAGTGCCGCCTAACTTACAATATGTTGCAAAAGAAATAATTGATGTTCACTGCCCCGAAGGAGCCACTTTTTCCGAGTGTAGTCTCGGAAAAAGCCTAGATTATTTAGAGTTGCTCTTCGCTAAAAATTACCCATTAATAGAGGGGATGAGCGCCGGTAATCCTAACTACATGTCCCGCGAATAGTTTGTAAATTATCATGGGACTGACGAAAGAGCAGATGTCTTTCAATTGGGTGTATGTCTCTATGAAATGTATTTCGGGGGGATTGCCTATGTAAAACGCCCTTTTGCTGGTCTGGAGCAGGTGCTTGAATCTCTTGGCTCTCTAAACTCACCGGGTAGCCATATCAAACAACCGGATCGTCTCCATTTCAAACGGTAAAGTTACCTTTACCTACCGCAGGGACAGGGAAGATAATAAAACCAAGGAAATGACTCTTGATGGCGATAAGTTTATTCGACGTTTCCTGTTGCATATTCTTCCCAAGGGCTTTATGAAAATCCGCTATTTTGGATTCTAGACGCACAAAAATAAAAAGCAAGCCATTCCAATTCTTAGAATATGAATAACCTGAAAGTCCCCAGTTAAAATATATAGCTCAGTTAGTCATTCACGAGATCAGAAAGAATTGCTTTAGCCCAACCAAATCCCCTCTTCAAATCTTCTCGTCCTGTTCTTTCTATCTCCTCTTGAAGAACTGTTACAGCGCCTTGAATTTCATCAATTGCTTTGGATTTTTGATCTTCTTTTAGTGACAGCAACAGCGCACGGTTAATTTTAGCGTATGCCATATTCCCGCGCAAGTCTGATCGCCCTTCCCAATTAACCAACTGATCATATATTTCTATGGCCTTATTATGATTTCCAAAAGCTACCTCGTCTGCCTCATTGTCAATCTCTAATGAATATAAATGACTGCCGCCACTGGAGTAACAAAAAGCCATGTCTTCGGCATACATCCATCGTCCTTCAATATACACAAGGTTATGGTTGATATTGCGAGAACGTTGCCAAAATTTCATTGCTGATAGAGAAGGGCTTTCTCTAAATATAAATGTAGTTATATTTAGATAGCACCGCTTTAATAGTACCCTTACAAACAAGTTTTTCTCATCAAGCGGATCGAGAAGTCCAATTGCCTTCATATAACATTCACCGGCCAGTTCCGGGTTATCATCTTCTATCAAATTTGCCTTCAATTCATAACATTCTGCAAGTTTTGCGATAAAATACTCATCAGTATGTGCGGATGGTTTTAAGTCATTTCTAATTTCTAATGCCAGAGCTAAAGAGTCTTTTGCAAACTGTCTATTGCGATCATAGTCATTTCTTTCATATCCCAAAAAAGAATAGAAGCTCGCTTTCAATTGATAACATTCAGCTAAAGCATTTTTGAGCTCCGCATTTTTTTTTGATTTGTTCTGTAGTAGCTGTAGGATCTCGATTGCCAAGTTAATGGTTTCAATCGCTTCATGTTCTTGTCCGAGTTTACTAAGGACTGCACTCTTGGCAATATAGGTATGCACTAAACAATTTTTGTGGTCCCTCTCCCCAACTATTTTGAAAGTCAAAATTAATTTATCATATATTTTTAGCGCACCGTGAAAATCAAATAACATCCTGTGAAGCAGAGCTTTTTCTATGCAGAATTGCGTCCACTCCTCATATGAATGAATTTGTTTGTTTTCCATTACCAAATTAAAGATAGTCAATGCTTCCTCATACCCTAATAGGTCAGCGATAGTCAGGGCTTTCCGTGAGCCTTTCCAGCTTAGAATACATTCTTCTATAACAGCATTATCTTGTCCTGAAACATTAAGAGCCTTTTTAAGCCAAGTTGTCGGTGCATGCCACTTCATGCCTTCCCCGGTAATACGGTCAAAATTTTTAATGCGAGACATTAGTACCGGGGTGGGCGTAGGTCGGTTATATTTTTCTTTGAGTTTATTCATCTGGTAAATTTCTATTAATTTGTAAGCCACTTCCGCCAAATTGACCCACCTGTCATCCAGAATATTCTGAAAGCATTTTTCAAGTACTTCCCCAATGGATATGGGCATTCTGAAAGGGGACTTCTGAGATGTGGATTTTCCATTTTTTAAATGGTTTTCCAGGATTTGGAGGGCTATTGATCCGGATTTCCAGAACGCCGGACCTGTAAACATTTCTAGAACCATAACACCCCAGCTCCAGATATCTGTCTTGAAAGTGAGTTTTTCCCCCATTTCCTGTTCAGGAGAGCAGTAGGCGGGTGTGTAACCCAAAGAGCTTACAAAGAGATCAGACGAGTTTGTCGAAACAGTACCTACATCGTCAACTTTTGCACGTGCACGAGACAGACCAAAATCGGTAATTCGCGGAATACCATCAGGAGTCATCAGCACATTAGCCGGTTTGATATCTTGATGTATCAGGTCTTGTTCATGGATTGTATGCAAACCCCAAGCTGTCTGAATAGCAATATCCAGTATTCTGGTAAGGATTTTTTTTTCAGTACCCTCATATAGCGACTTGCCGTCCCGCCCCCGGATCCAGTCAAGCAGGCTTCCTCCTTCAACAAAGGAGGCAAAGATGGCAATGCCGCCGTCGTCCATATGCCTGAAAAAATGACAGGGAGTCAAATTGGGATGAAGGGGTAGATCCACCCAAGTCAGCAGTTCCCGCATGAACTCCCTGCGAAGGCCCATGTCATCGGAATGTTCGGATAACATCCTTTTTACGGCAAACAGATTCCCCGTTGAACGGCTTTTCACCAGATAGACATCACCCATACCTCCATGGCCCAACCTACGGATGACCTCAAAATCTTCCAACAGTACCTTTCTGGGATTCCAGGAATTTTGTCCGATGGAAATGTCCTTGTGCAGCGCGTGTGGGACCCCGGT
>Ga0233431_1005594_pt1 | contig 12015 bp, 14 predicted proteins | sample SI_118_April2016_FD_179867 | JGI IMG/M metagenome (GOLD analysis project Ga0233431, IMG submission 179867) | Seawater microbial communities from Saanich Inlet, British Columbia, Canada - SI_118_April2016_200_MG | ecosystem: Environmental > Aquatic > Marine > Inlet | place: Canada: British...
GAGTGTAAATTATTTTAAACCAGAAAGGTGTAATAATTGCATGGCAGAATTATTTTTGTTTCGAACGGGTAATGCAAATACAAAAGAAAACATTTTTTTGGGTTGGTTAAACAAGCCTTTAAGTGAAACGGGTATAAAAGAAGCTAAAAAGGTTGGAAAAAAACTTTCAAAAAAAAGAGTAACATATGCTTTTTGTTCGGATCAAGTAAGGGGAAAACAAGCGTTGCTTGAAGTAGCAAAACACCATAAAAAAGCAAAAATAATTATTGATCCGAGATTACGTGAAAGACATTATGGAATATTCTCAGGGCATAGCAAAGAATTGTTTCGTGATTTATTTCCAAAAACGTTCAACGCAATTAAATGGAAGTATCATGCTAAAGTCCCGCGCGGGGAAAACATGATTGATGTTTCAAAAAGAGTTTTTTCGTTTATGAACGATTTAATGAAATTCATGCGAGAAAAAAATGCTAACGTAATTATTTGTGCGCACACCAATTCTATGAAACTAATTAGAGAGTATTTAGAAGAACTAGAACAAGACGCGGTTTCTGAACTCGTTAGTTCGCCAGACGAATACAAAGAATACACTATTTTCTTTGAGTATTAGTGATTAAAATGAATATCTTATTTGTTTGCACGGGAAATATTTTTCGAAGTATGTCTGCAGAGTATTGTCTAAGAGATTATTTATTAAAAAACAAGATTTATCATAACAAAGTTGCGTCAGCAGGAACGTCTGCGATTATCGAACCAATGAAACCAAAGGTTCGTGATACCTTGTTATCGCTTGGGATTGATCCAAGAAAACATAAGCAAACAAAATTAACTGCAAAGCATTTTGAAGAATATGATTTAATAGTGGCAATGCACAAGAGTCACCAAGAATTCATAAAAAAGCATTTTGGAAGAGATGTTCCTCTTTTTGATGAAATATGTTATAGTGTAAAAGCTTCGGTACTAGATATTAATGACGAGTTAATTCCGAATCACTGGGATTATCCTGATGCGATTGAAGCGTATACTGGATACGCAGTTAAATTCATCTACAATTCGATGCCAAAATTCGTTGCAAATTATAAAAAGTTTATTAAGAATTAATGGGCAGGGGGAGACTCGAACTCCCGATACATCTCCTTTTTTTTAGAATTTTTTCGTAGCACTCTGCTTTTCTCAGTTTAAACTTTTCCCTGTTAGGTCGCTTTCGGCTAAAAGTTTAATACTTCCCAAAGCAGCAGAGCCGTTTACGAAAAAATTTTCTTTCTAAAAAAGGAGGTGATAAGAATGGTTTTTTCAATGAATACTTCTCCACCTAGTTGGAGCGAAATTAAAGCCGTATTAGACATGGCAAAAAATTATCCAGAACTGCTTGACGGCAGAGAAGCATGGATATACGAAAATTGTTGCAAAGGTGGTTTCGAATGAAACCATCAAGCAAAAGCAAAACTTTTGCGGAACTAAGCCAAATTTTTAATTTGGCATTGTCGGCATCGACCCCTCAAAGCGATTATAAACTCACAAAAGTAATTTCTAATATGGTGGATAAAAGATTGAAGTTTCAAAAAGGAAAGCAAAGAGAATTTCTTGAGAGGTGTGTTCAAGAACTTGGCTCTCAGAAAGAATTATCTGAAATTATCAAAACTAATAAAAGTACTTTGCGAGGATGGATTGAAGAGTTTTGTAATATCACTAAAAGCAAATTTACATTTTTAACTTTAAGATTTCCGCAATTAAAAAGATATGAACAATTTATTGAAGAAGAATTAGATTTAGATTGGGGGAGAAAGAAAGGTGGAAAAAATAGAATTGCAAAACTTGGTGATTTAGACAAGTATCTGAAATATGTTCGATCGTTTACAACTAATAACGAAAGAATTTCAAATTCGGTAGGAATCACAATTGAAAATCGTTTATTGAAAACATTGAAACATGAAAACGTTGATTTGTTATCAATACTTGCAGTATGTACTTTAACGGATGGCTGTTTGTTGAAACATGGTAATTCATATAGAGTAAGTTTTTCTTCTTCCGATCCAGTTTTGATAAATTTCATTCAAGCATTATTTTTTGAATTGAGTGAATATATTCCAAGTACATACGGGCCAAGCAAAGGTGCTTATAATACATGTGTTACTGATAATAAACTTGGTGAACGATTACTGCAGTTATCTCCCGAATATAAAACATTTGCTTCCGATCCAGAAAAGCAACCAACAATTTCTTTTCTCAAAAACACAAATATCCAAACAAAGATTTGGGCAATGCGATTTGCTTTTACTGCAGACGGGTGTGTTTTTTTGCCAAAGAATTTCAAAAAGAGTAAACCTGGATTATTTTTAGCTTGTTGTAATAAATCAGTATGTGTTGAATGGAAAGACTTTTTAGCGGCTCTAGATATTTTTGGTCGAGTTGTGGATTGTAAACGATACCGCGAAAATGTTTCAGGAGTTAGGATTTATATGCGACAAAGCATAATTAACTTTCAAGAATTGGGCGGATTTGTTGATAAAGTAAAGATATCGAGAAAAAGTAAGTATTATTGTGGATTAACAAAGAACGCAATTCTTGCAAAAGTAATAACTACTTTTGGATAATATTAAAAAAGTTAAATGGGCATGCTCGGATTTGAACCGAGGACCTTCCGATTATCAGTCGGATGCACCAAAACCAAACTATGCTACACGCCCATTAAATAAATAAGCTCGTTTTTAACCAGCTCACCAATAACCTTTAGGAAAGGTTAACGAAACCATGGTTCACTTCTAGCTCACCAATACAAAAAAAAGCAGTGGAAAAGCTTTAAATTGCTACCTTTCTCAATTATTCTACTTGTGCAGGGTTGCTGAAAGCGCCTGATTTAGTATAGGTTTGCTATATTGCAAAAGTACAGCCCCGTCGTCTAGTGGCCAAGGATGCAGGACTTTGAATCCTGTGACCAGAGTTCGAATCTCTGCGGGGCTATTTATTCTTTTTGTTTTGGACTTTCGATATTTCAAGAAAGTACATTAAAATAATAAAAACTTATTAACTCGTTACAAGAAGAAAAAACGGCAAACTTTTCACAAGACTTCAACTATTTCTTCTGTTGCCTTTCGCGTAGCATATGTATTGCACGGGATAATGCTTCTATATACACTCCACGGTCACCATGCGTAACTTCCGTATCATGAAACTCAGCTCGCCAATGCTTATTCCAATCCGATTCAACAACACTATCATGTTTAATTTCATCAGGATATACGTTTTGCAAACCTTCAAGTGCACGTTCCATCCGCGGTAAATCATTTTTAAATTGTCTAATAATTTGCTTTGCTTCTGCAGCCATCATATTATCATAAATTTCCTGCGTAACCTGGCCTTTCTTATGGCTTAGCTCAGATAGCGTCCAGCGCCTCTGCGATCGAGACACTTTATTTGGTCTTCTTGGAGTCATAGTTTAATTAACGCCGATATATATATATATATATATCGTAAAATTGTTAATAAAACAAAAAAAGGTCCATTTTCCAAAAATAATAATACATTCTTAGCCTAATCTAGTTTAACTATTATAAAATCGAAAGCTTGGGTTGAAAAACTTTTATTAAGTTTGCGAGTAGCATATTTCTCACGATGTCTTTGGGTCATTTAATTGTTAAGATTGGAAGCTTTTTTATTCTTGTTCGTTTTCTGTTTTAATATGGATGATGGAATTCGAGATAATTTAAGACATATAATCGGAATGGTTGTTTTTGATGGAGAACGATTTCTCCTTTTACACAGAAAACTTAATTGGTCTGGATGGGAATTTCCTAAAGGCGCTGTAGAAGAAACAGAAAAAAACGAAGAAGCGATTCGAAGAGAATTATTAGAAGAAACTGCATTAAAAAAATACACGCTAGTTATTCAACTCGATGAATTTGATTTTTATGACAAAGTAAGAAAAATTAATTCGCATATAAAGAATTATTTAGTACAAGTTTCTAGTAACTCAAAAGTTTCTTTGAACAACGAGCATGTTTTAGACGGAGAAGTCGTTGAAGAACACGATTCGTTTAAATGGTTTCATCCAAAAGACGCGCTTACAACCGTTACTCATTCAAACCAGAAGGAAACTTTAAATAAAGCAATTACGTATCTAGGGTTAAGTGAATGAATATGGGTTTATTTGGTAAAAAAGAGGAAGAAGAAATTGTTGAAGTACAAGGTAAGTATGAAGATGCTTGTTCTGTTTGTGGTAAAAGTCCTTGTGACAAAAAATGGGGCGGGCAATACTTTCACAAAAAATGTTTTAGGAAAATGCGCAAAGGGGCATCAAAAATGTTATGATATTATGTGCTGGCATTGTACTTGGTAAAGGTTTTTATTTAAACAAAACCGAATCTTACTAATGCATCAAATCTTTTCTAAAACAATATTTTTTGATTCTTTTAACCAAGTACAGAAGGAACGCGTAATCAAATATACTGAAGCAAAAAAACTTTTTGAAACAATAAGTAATAAATCTGAAATCAGTCGATTAATACAAATCCCAAATAGAACAGTTCAAGAATGGCTTAGCAATACTAAAAAGCCAATTGCGATAAGACAATTGGATAAGCTTGAGCAAATGAATTTAGATAAATTGTGTGTTGGGCATAATAATCAATTTAAATTGTTTATAGATCTTTTTGCATTTTTGTTTGGTGATGGTCATTTGATGAAAAATTTGGGCGGCATTCAGCTTTGTGGAGATATGCCTGATTTAGAAAAATTGAAAACAAAAATTGAAGCAATATTTGGTTTGTCAGCAAAAATAACATTTGGAGAACAAGTAGGTAAAATTAAAAAATTAAAATATGGTCAGTTAATTGAAACAAAGATTGAAGGGAATTGTGGAAATCTGTGGATAAATTCATCAGCTTTGGCAAGATTATTTTATGTAATGGGTGTACCTCTTGGAGACAAGGTCGATCAAGCTTTTGAGCTATCGAATTGGTTAATGGCGTCGCCGAAATTTGTAAAGAAAAGATTTTTGGGCGTGTTATTTGGAAATGAGCTAAGTTTACCAAAAATAAGGGCAAAGAATGCTTTTGGAACGATAATGTTTGGCATGCACAAAATTGAAGAACACAAAGCTGGATTGATTCAATTTTTGAATCAATTGCGAGAGCTATTGAAAGAATTTGATGTGGAGACTGCGGAGCCACGATCTGAAAAAGTAACTTGTGTGAAGAAAAATGGCAAAAAATCTGGAAAGAGTTATTTTTTGTTTAAACTTAATGCCAAAAATATTCTAACTTTTTATAATGCAATCCAGCTTCTGTATTCTAGTGCAAAGCAAAATAAGTTTGATAGGATGGTTAAACAAGTTATTGAGGGTGCCAAAAAGTATTCTATCGATTGGGAAATTTATGATAAAGCAATAGAACTTCATGCAACGGGATTAGGGCACACTAAGATTTTTAAAAAAATGAATTTGCATAAACCGTATTTATATAGGTTGAATGCCTGGTTATATTATGGAAACAAACCACGATTTTATGATATTAGAGATTTTGTGAGGAATTATTAAAAAAGGCGCTAAAGGAATGCTTTAATTATTCAAAACCAATAACTTGAAAACCAAGTTCTTCAATTTCTTTTTGTGGCCAATGATTACAATCCTTTGTTTTGGCAACATAGTTCACTTTTTTTTGAATTTCTCTTCCAGTATATTCTTTTTCTGAATTAATTTCTTTCAAGACTAGTTCGTCGCCTTCTTTTATTTCTTTATCTGCTAAACGAATTTCAAAATTCTTTTTACCGGAGAGTATTTTTTCAAAATAAGTATCAATTATTTTGTATTCGTGAATCATTTTTTCACCTATGGTGTATTTTTGGTTTTATTTTTGTGATTTGGCTAAAAAGTTTTGTTGAGTCGGCAGCTTTCATTTTTTGACGTACACAATCCAATGATTGACCGGTAACATGCTTAAATGTTTGGCCAAATTCATGATGACTATTAACGCCGAATATATTTATTATTGGTCTTTTTGGATCACATTGGTTTGCAGGGAATCTTGTTACTGCCAAACTTTTTGACTTAGGCATAGATTTTGATGGCGAATATGCTCCGGCATAAATAGATACATTTTTTCCGGTTTTAAATTCAATAGTATTTAATTTGCCATCCAACACGACTTCTAAGGCAAAATGTAATGTTGGTTTTTTTGTATGTTTGTTTTCAATTTCATGCGCAATCATTACTGGATCTAATCCTTTATTACGTAATAAGTGTATTGTGGCCGCAGTTAATTCTAAACAGGACGCCAAATAACTTACGGTCTTTTGGCTTAATACGTCATTAGTTGTTCGCGTATTAAAACGGGCGGTATACGTATTAAAATCAATTTGGGCGAGTTTAATATTGTCTTGCACCCATTTTACTATCTGTAAAGCTTTTTCTTGTTCGGTTTTGTTCGGCATTATTTCACTTTCTCTATTTCGTTTCTAAGAACTTCGCTAATTAGTTTGCCATCAACACCACGTAATTTTTCTTCTTTCATTACGTCTCCCATTAATGGTCCGATTGCTCCAAGACCTTTTTGTTTTACAAGTTCTTTGTTGTTTTGAACAATCCCTTCGATAATTGTTATGATTGTTTTTACACCCATTTTGCTTTGACCCGAAAGGATATTTTCTACGGTTTCGCCTCTTGCTAAATCAACAACCGCTTTTTTCAAATTGTTTTTGTTAATCTTTCCATTCTTTTCAAGTAACAACAATTCGCCTAATGATTCGTTTGAAATATCTTCGGTTTCAATCCCGCTTCGTTTTAGTTCTTTTAGCGTTTGTAACAACAAAGTAGCTGCAACACCGGGATTAGCTCCTTTTTTAACAATGCTCGCAAAGAATCTAGCAAAGTTATTCAATTTCATTTCGCTTATGTGGTTCGAACTCAAACCAAGTTTTGCATAAAGCTTTTCGCGTTCTGCTACGCTTTTAGGCAAACCTTTTTTGATTTTGGTAAGTAGTTCTGCACTAATATCCTCGGTTAACAAATCAGTTTCGGGGTACATTCTTGCTTCGCCAGCTAATGGTCGCTGGTAAATAGATGAACCGTCTTCAACTGCTCCGCGAGTCTCTTCTGGAACGGCATCAAACGCAATCATTATTCGTTCTTTCACTGATTCAAAAGCTGCGCGAGCTTTGTCTTCGTTTGCAACAATAAAAACAAAGTTGTCGTGTTCTGTACACTCAAGAACTTTTGCAATTTTACTTGAGTCAATATTACTAATCCCGTAATTTGGTAATTCGTCCATGTGAATCAAACCAGTTACACCAGTTGCTTTTGCGTAATCACTTAACTCGCTTCCAAATCTTCGGGTACCAACTTTTTTTCCTAAAAATCCTTTCATTCGGGTTAATTTCATTCCAAATACTTTTTTACCGCAAACAAATTTACAATCACTGTTTGATAAGATTTGTGAAATATCTTTTATTTCTCCAAATAAATATTCTTTACTAAGTTTTCTAAAAGCAATTTTTAAATCTAATAGATCTAATTGTCTTTGCACTTCTTTTTCAACGAGTAAACCAATTTGTGCTAAGTCTTGACAACCTTTTACTTCTACTCTTGCACCTTCTGCAATAGAAACGTTTACGTCTTGTCGAATAGTTCCTTTTCCTCTTTTTGTTTTGCCCGTTAAACGCATCATTTCTCCAATCTTCTTTGCAGTTTCAATTGCTTCTCCAGGAGTTCTAATGTCTGGTTCTGTTGCTAACTCAATTAGTGGGATTCCTAATCGATCTAAATTATAATATATTTTTCCAGCTTCTTTTTTGATCGGTCTTGCTGCGTCTTCTTCTAAAACAATTGTTTGTACGCGAATCTTTTTTCCTTTAGCAATTTCAAATTCGCCTCCAAGAGAAACAAGCATTGTTCGCTGAAAAGCGCTAGTGTTACTACCATCAACAATTGCTTTTCTCATTACAACTGCTTCGTTAACAATATTACTATTACAAAGTGACGCAACTTCAAGAATAGTTTTGAATGCGTCTTTGTCAAGGGGCTGTGGTGGTTCTTCATCTGTTTCAACTAAAGAAATTAATCCGGAGTTTCCTTGGTAATAAAAAGTTTCGTTTCGCTTGAAAGCTTCTTTTGCGGTACGATCAAATTCTCCAAGTTCACTAGCAACAGGACGTAGTTTTCGTTCAACAGTAAAATTAATTTCGTCACTTAGTTTGCTTTGTGTTCGGATAAATAGTTTTCCAGTGTTTAATTGCTGGTGAACTTCAAGGCCTGCTTTCAAACCTAATTTAGCGTAGTCAATGTTGTTCATCTTATTAGATTAGAAAAGGGAAAAGAATTAAAAATAGAAATTTTTTGTTATTGGTTTAGAATTTTGTTTATTTAACAATAACCGTAGTAAACACACATGCTGTTTGAAGAATAAGATATTCCCCAACCTGAGTCGCCACCATAAATCGAAAGAGTTCTTCCTGCGGGTTGTATATAATTTGGATAATAACTATTGTAGCTTACCGGATAATAACTTGAGTATGCATATCCGCCATAATAATTTGGTCTATATGCGGTTGGATAATATGAAGAATACTGTGAATTGTAATAATTATAACTTGGGTAATACGCGTTTGAATACCCATAACCGGTTGTATATGGTGTAGAATAGTATACGGTTGGTTGGTAGTTGTCAGTGTAATAATATGTATTGAATCCTTGGTAAGCAAATGCTCCGCCTAAGATTGCTAGTAATGCAATTAACATTAAGACTATTCTATAATTCATATTAATCATATATATTTGCTATTTATAAATATATAAACCTTTTGCTCACCGTAACAAGTGAACTATTCTTCGTATGTTTCAACATTAGAAAATTCAGAGATTTCTCCACGCAAATTCTTTGGAAGTAATTCGCTAGCTTCTTTTTTAGAATAATTTCCTAAAAGCCAAGATAGTTTTACAAAAGCTGTTTCTGGTAACATGTCTTCGCCAGGGATAACTCCAAGGGTGGTTAGATCAGTTCCCTTGTTGTATATGTGCATATGCACTCTTCCAAATAAACAAGTTGAAGTCATAACTGCCACGCCGCCGCTATCAACAAACTTTTTGATAGCTGGAAAAATCTTTTTGTTTGCTTCAGAAATCTTATCTGGGCAATGTCCGGGAGTATGTCCTAAACCCGTTCCTTCAATAACAAGTCCTTTGAATTTTTTTTCGGTGTAAAACTCGAATTGTTCCGGAAACATATTAATACTAATTTTCATTAAAGCAACTTTGTTTTCAAATTTGTCTTTAAGAACAACTTTTTCCTCGCTTTTTTTTGCATAATCTTTTTTCAAAAACTTTATTTCTCCATTTTGGTAATTAACTAATGCAATTGGCGTGTCATTAACTGCTTTGAACGCGTCTCTTCGTGAAGTATGTAACTTTCTTGTTTTGCAAGCAGGTAAAATTGCGCAATTAATGTCGTTAGTTGAATCATGCATACAAATTGCAACCCCGGCAAAATCACTTTGCGTAATAAAATTAGCTGCACAAATAAGATTCATTGCGGCATCACTGCTACCGCGGTCACTTGATCTCTGTGCTCCAACTAAAATAATTGGTAAAGGACATTTTTCTAAAACAAATGAGAGTGCTGCAGAAGCAACTGCCATATTATCAGTTCCCATGCTAATAATCACACCCGCCGATCCTTTTTTGTAAGCTTTTTCAACTTCTTTTGCAATTAAACTAAAATGTTCAAATCGAAAATCATCGGTCCACATATTTCCAATATGTGCACTATCAAAATTAGCCATTTTTGTTAGCTCTGGAAACATTGTTAGCATGTCGCCTATATCAAATGAACTATAAACGGCGCCACTTTTGTAATCAACTCTTGAAGCAATTGTTCCCCCCGTGTGTAAAATGCTAATTGTTGGTAGTTTTGAATTTTTTGCAAAAGCTTTTTTCTTTGCTTTTCCAACGCCCTTCGCTTTACCTCTAGACTTAACATCTTTTATTTTTGTAATATCAAAACCCGCGTTATAACCCGTATTCATTTTAACCATTAAGTTTTCATTGAGCGAAGGGATGATAGTTCCTGCTACGCTACTACCTTTGGAAGAAAATTCGACTAACATGCCTTCTTCTAATTTGTTTTTCTTGTAAAATTCTTTTAGCTTCATAACATAAACAACTACAAAACATTTTTTAATTGCTTTTAGCAATTCCCATCTAGTGTGGTTTTCAAACAATAAACGCTTTCTTTATCAATTAATTCATAGGTAGTAACTGGGTCTTGTTCATTCCACTTTGCTAAACACTCATAAGCAAAGTTACATCCGCTACAATAATGCATTTCGCGAAATTCGTCTCCAAAAGGGAGTGTGTCTTCATTTTCACGAGTTTTACAAAAAGTATTTTCTTCGAAGGTAAACTCAATTTTTTCTTCGTCAAAACCAGCGTTTTGCCCTTCAAAAGTTATTATTGATCTATACTCGCCTATAACAGGGGTTTCGAATTCTATTACAAAAATATGTCCAAAACTAACCGCAATTCGGTTTACTGTTTGTTCTTCAAAAACTTCTCCAGTGTTAACCCATCGCTTACCAACCTTTTTTTCAAGGAGCATAGAAACATTACCAAAGGCCATATCGAATTCACCTGAATTCTCTGTAGCAACTTCTAAAATTATTTTACTGCCAACTTGTGTTTTGTCGATTTTAATTATTCTTGCTTGGGCAGGTTCTTTTCCAACATAAACTCTACAAATAGGGACAATGTCTTTGATACAACGCAAGTACACGCTTGTTCTAACTTGGTTCTTTGTTTTTAAATAATCATAATCCCAAGTAATGTCTTTGTTGCATGCTTCGTTTTGCGGACAACATAATTCGGTCGAAGTACATTCAAAGGATAATTCGCGATCGAGTAAATCGAACATTCCTTTTGTTATCAAAGAATCTCTTTCGATTTTTTCTTCTCCAAGATAAAATAAATTTCCAAGGTTATCCGGGTTTTCTGCTTGTAAAAAGTTTTGTTTGATCTTTCCAACTAATGTTTCTTCTTGTTCTAAACCACCAAAGTAAAATAGGACTAACGCAATCAAAACAATTGCAATGACTGCCCAAACAACTAGTTGAACTGGTTTCATCTTCTTCGCCTCTTTCGTTTAGGATCGGTTAGAATAATTTCTTCTTTTAACAACCATTTGAAAACGCCGGTCAAAGCCATTACAAACAAAAATACCATTGCGTAACTAATCCAGTCATTTTGATAAGAAAACATGTGTTTGAATTCATCGCTCCAAACATATACTTGAAAAGTCATTATTGCAGCAATAACAAATGTAACTGAAATCAATAACCATCTACCTAACGTCATGAAAAGAAAACGAATTAGTAATATTTATTAGTTGTGCATGTCCAAAGACACTCTTTTTTGGATCTCAAACATCTTAATCACTTCTTTTGTAGTAGTTGCGTCAACTAGTTTTTTATCTGAGCGCAATTTAATCATTCTAGGAAATCTTAATGCTAAACCAATGCCATCCTTTTTTGCACAAGCGTGTAATGGACTCTTTGTTATTTCGTCTGCCAAAGTTTCTACAACGTATTTTGGAGTAACCCAAAAATCTGGTTCTAGCTCGGTTACAACGTTATTTGGTTTCTTTTTAGAAATTGTTTTTGAGAGTAAGGATTCGAGTTCTGTTAGAATGTCTTCAGTCATACCTGTTCCGATTTTTGCAATGCTTTCAAGAACATCTTTTTCTTGGTTGTAAACGGCTACTAACAGTGCGCCTAAACCAAATTGTGTTCGCTTACCTTTTCCTTTGTAATAACCAATGATGACTGTGTCAATAGTGTCGTCTAGAGTGCCTTTGTAAGAACGTTTTAGTTTAATCCAAGCGAATTTTCTTGCACCTGCGATATAGGGTGCATTCAAGTCTTTTGCTATTATTCCTTCTAGACCATTTCCAATTTTTTCTTCAAAAAACTTTTCGAGTTCTTCTGGCTTATCCGTGATAATCATGTCGCTTAGCGTTATGATCTCTCCTTTCTTCA
>Ga0233431_1005600_pt1 | contig 12009 bp, 10 predicted proteins | sample SI_118_April2016_FD_179867 | JGI IMG/M metagenome (GOLD analysis project Ga0233431, IMG submission 179867) | Seawater microbial communities from Saanich Inlet, British Columbia, Canada - SI_118_April2016_200_MG | ecosystem: Environmental > Aquatic > Marine > Inlet | place: Canada: British...
CAATCCGGGTTCCACGCAGCTTCCAAATAATCAATATGTGGCTTACATTTACTAAGCAAGAACTCATCTAGTGAATCAGTGATCAATAAATTCCAAAGACACCACGATCTCTCAAACACATCAAACGGAGCTACATTCGGGGCTGATTTACCACCGGGCTGATCATTCACTACTCTACGTAAATAGGCTACACCAGCCTGATCTTCTGGTTTCACATAACGCACAAAATGAACTGTCGCTGACGGGCTTTGTCCTACAGATCCATTACTTTCTTGTAACTTCTCAATATCCAACAAAGCAATGTTATCTACTCCAACCATCTCAGCCGAAAAAGCCATAGTGACATGCCGGTTGATTTTGCCATCAGGAAGAGCGTTTAGCTTTGACTTACGCTTGTGGGCTAAACGGCCCAAAAAATCGTCTCGGCGGCGATAATCGTAATCAGAAGCCAATTCATCCAGTTCAGACTTTCCGGAACCAATGAATTGATCGAAACTGCCATTGGCGGTTCGCTGAAGGATACCCAATTCGTGCGCCTCATCCAACAGCGTCGGAACAATCAACTCGAAGCCAATCGTCTCACCTACGGGGTCAGCGCGCAGGCCTCGGGCGGCAATATCGAGGCCCATGCGGGCGCGCTCAATGCGGAGTTTATCTTTATCGGTGCCGTAGCGCCCCAGGGCCGTCATCGCGGCCAGAGTGCTGATCATGCGGTCGTGATAGTAGCGCGGCGCATACGCCCCCCAACTGCCATCGGGCAATTGATGTTCGCGCAGCCACTCCAGGGCTTGCTCGCCCATCGGTTCGCCCAATTCAACCAGGCGCGCCACCCAAGCCGTATCATAAGCCGTGCTCATCATCCGCCCTGGCCCAATTTCCTGCAATAACTTCTTTACTTCTGCGCGAATATCCATATAAAATCCTCACCAACTACAGCCTTCTTTATTTCACAGCCTCATCTTGACGCAGTGGATAGCGAAGGAAAATCAAAAACCCAACCCCAATCAAAACACCACTGACAACACCCACCATGCGCACACCCAGCGGCCCCTGCGGCGCGGTGCGGCTGCGTCCCAACAGCAGGATCACGGGGAGCAATACCATCGCCAACCCGGAGAAGATTTGCTCAAGCACCTTGATTACCGAATAATACAGTCCTTCACGGCGCAAGCCGGTAACTTTTTCATCAAAATCAATAATTTCAGCCATAAAAGCTGCCGATAACACCACCGCGCCAGAGATCGCCACAGACTGCAACACAGCCCATAAAATACATTGAACCCGCAATCCAATTGGGAGCCAATCACCGATCAACATTGTGGCCGGGAATATCAGGGTGGAACCAACCAACGAAACACCATAAACACGCGTTTTACCCCAGCGGTTCGATAAACGCATAACCAGCGGAAAGCACAATAACGAGGCCGCAACCGCAGGGACATAAAAATAAACCGTATCGGCTTCACGCATCCCGCAAACTTCGGTGACCAAGAACGGCGCTACGGCCTGGATTAGAGAGCTGGTCATCAAATAAAACGCCCAGACAAATGTAAAAGCGACAAACGCTCGATTCTGAAAAACAGCCGTAATATTACTCCATAACGCGGGGGGCGCGGCTTGTATATCGGATGCGAACGCTTGCTGGCGCAATCCGTAGATCGGCAAGCACAAAACCAGCCATACAAAAACTGCAAAAACCACAGCCATGCTGCGATAACCCTGGGCATCAATCAGCACACCAGCCAGGCCAGCACTCAGAATACCGATGATGAAAAAAGCAGACTGCCAGGCCGAAATCTTGACCCGAGGCCTATCTTCGCGCGCGATTTCCGGGAGCAACGCCTGATACGGTATGGCATAAAACGCGGCTGCGATGCGAAAAACAATCACCACCAACAGCAAATAAGCCAGATTCCAATAAGAAGCGTGAGTATCTGGGGGCATCCAGAGCAGAAGAAAAGCCCCCAGCATGGGCAGGATGGAAAAGAACATAAACGGCAAACGCCGCCCCCAACGAGACTGACTCCGGTCTGACCAATGCCCGATCAGCGGAGAAAGCAGGCCGCTGATCACGCGCCCTACTAATATTGCGGTGCCATAAAGCGCCACAGGCACCAGCGCCGGGCCGTCGGGCGGCAAATAAAAATATAACAACCAACTGTTAATTAGAAAGCTGAGCGTGGCAGTGCCCAATGTGCCACTACTATACAAAAAGTACTGGCGGTTTTTCTCAAAGGTGGCATCCATTAGGGCTGCAATTCGCCCGTTCGAGCAAGCTGATCGAAAATGCCCCAGTCATCAAAACGAGCTTTGGCCTGGATGAATATTTCCTGGGGATTGTCGGGAAAGCCAATCGCGACCGCGACGATGGGGGAACCCGGCGGTACAGGACGAATGGGTTGTTCGGCAATCTCAAAGGGGGAGCAAACCTCCCAAGCATACGCGCCACCACGGAGCGAGACCAATGCCCAGCCATCCAGGAATGTTGCCGCGCGCTCCTCGGGCGGAATCCCCTCCATGCGGGTGAGCAAATAATCCAGCCAAACCTGATCATCCACATCGTCGGGAAAAAGCCCACCCCAGCGGCGCGCTTGCACGCCCGGCTCGCCATCCAGCGCATCCACCGCGACCCCCATATCATCAGCAAAGACCCAGGGGAACGAATCGGAACAATAATGGCGAGCCTTGATGAGTGCATTTTCGGCCACTGTTGCGCCATTTTCAATTGGGCGTTCTCGCTCGATGCCAGCCGCGCGTAAATCGATCAACTCAAAACCATATTCCTGAAAAACAGGTCGAAAGAGCTGGATTTTCCACGGATTTTGAGTGGCGAAAAGAATCGTTGTCATTGCGTTTCATTCTAGCATAAACTATCGAAATGGTTCAGCAAATATCGAGCGCGCATGAAAAGTCAAATAACAGAATTGTAAGGTTTATGCCCACACGCAAAAAAGGTTATAATGAATTTCAGTCGGAGAGAATGATGACCACAAAATCAAACAAACGATTGCTTTTCTTGCTTGTCGCCGGTCTGCTGTTGCTGAGCGGGTGTCAATTCACCCTGCCGCAAACAGATTCCAATGTGAATATCGATGCAAATGCCAATACGACTACAATCACTGTTGTGATTGGCAGTGCCCAAAGCGCCCGCGATGCTGTTATGCTATATATTCGCGATCACTATGGGCTGAATATTCCCTCGGCGGGTACCGCCTGGACCGAGGAGGCGTTCACAGCGGAGGGCGTTACAAGCACCGCCGCTCTGAAATTCACTGCGAACGATTGGATTGCAACGATCATCTTCCCCAAGTTAGCCCCCGAAGCGATCATCTATACCACCAGCGTTCACAATTCAATCACGGGCTTCAATTGGTCAGGGCAAATCAATGCCGATGGCACGATCACAGAGATTATTGTACAACAATCTACATCGACGAACACGATAGCAGAAAATGAGCAGCCCGTTGGCACCCCCTCGCCGACAGCCACAAATACAGCCACCGTTGCACCATCTATACTGAATTTTACCGATACAACCTATCGCTTTTCGGTACAATATCCAGACAACTGGCAACTCACCACAACATCAGCAGGGGCAGCCAACGGCAAGGGCGGGTTCACAACCAAATTTATCCAGTTTCAGAAAGACGGCTTCACGATCAAAATTCAGTACAAACTCCTGTGGGAAAACACAGAATTCGACGATACGCAGCCTCCCGGGATCATCGAGGCACGCAGTACTGCAATGCTGCTGGGCAAGCGGGTTGCGCAAAATATTGTCGTTGATGAGCAGGGTAAAGATAAACTGGTCTTTTACGGCGACAGCAGTGAGGATATTGCCTATCACATCCGAATCGAAACAACTGGCAAAGAAATCCCTGCCGACATCGTCGAGCAGGCCACCTGGATCGTATCCACAATCCAGCGCACCGGAGAGATTCTCCCCTCGCCTGTTGCTACTGCCACCGCAACGCTGACCCCCACGATAACATCAACGGCAAGCTTAACCCCGCTACCAAATACAGGCACCACTTCAGGAACTGGCGCCACCAATAGCGAACCCGAGGCAAGCAGCACGCCCGGAACCGTACCAACCGCCACCAAAGCGCTCCCAACGCCAAATATTGTCAATAATGTGGCGCCCAATGGCGCATTTTCTTACGATTTCGGCGCCAATGCCTGTTTGGCTACGTGGGTCAACAAACCGATGAATGAAAGTGGAGACCCAGCTCAAGTGCTGCCCTGTTTGGGTACCGTTGGCAGTTCAAACGGATTCATCACCCGACTCGACAACCCGGTAATGGAACACCGTCTGGATGATGAAATAACCTTGTGGGTACACCCCAACGAAGCGCGCTACGGCTACATCCAGGGCACTTACCCAAAATACACTGTGCAAATTGGCGACCACTTCAAAACCACCATCGGCTGTATGTTCAATTATCCAAAATGCAGCCTCGATTTCCAACTCTATTATAAAGATGCTGTTGGGGCAGTTCATAGCATCGGGGAGTGGGAAGAAAACTACAACGGACAAGCCACAGTAATCGATGTTGATCTCTCCTCCCTCGCCGGGCAAGAAGTCCAATTCATACTGAGAACAGTAGCCCTCACCGAGAACGCCGACTCCGCCCAGGGCTTTTGGTTTGTACCTCGTATAATGCCTTAAAACTCCCAGTTCAGATCAGGGATATTCAATTCTCAAGAAATTACCCCAAAACAAAAATATCAGGTTCTAAAAACGCAAAAAGGGTATAATCAGGCCAGCTTGGAAAATTCCGTAAAGACATTGAGGTATTCACAATGGAAAAATTATTAGCCCTTGTGGTTGAAGACGATAAAAACCTTGCGCTGGCATTTGGCGAGGCCGTCGAAGAAGCTGACTATAACGTAGAAATTATTCACGACGGTCAGGTTGCACTGGACAGGCTGGGCGAAGTTGTGCCCGCGATCATAATCCTGGATTTGCACATCCCCAATGTTAAGGGCGTAGATATTCTGAACCATATCCGCAATGATGAGCGCCTGAAAGATATTCGCGTGATTGTGGCAACTGCCGACAATCGCATGGCAAATGAACTGCCCGGTGTGGCCGATCTGGTTTTGTTAAAGCCGGTCGGCTACAAACAACTTAGAAACCTGGCCGACCGCTTGCGCCCGCTTTAGGCTTCATCATTCCTCAAATGATCTCGCCATCCTGGTTTCTGGGTGGCGTTTTTGATTAAAAGGCTTTTGCTGCGTTGAGCGATTGTGCTAGAATCAGGGCCAACTGTACTCTTCGGAGGAAACGATGACCACAAACCAAACGAAACGGCTGCTCTTATTGCTCCTTTCAGGTGTGCTGCTCTTCAGCGGTTGCCAGTTATTGCCAGCGGATTCCAGCCCAGAAGTTGAAGCTAATCCCCCTGCATTGCCCGTGGATAGCGCGCCAGGCGCCCGCGATGCAGCAATGTTGTATATTCGCGACCACTATGGTCTCTATGTACCCCCGGCAGGATCGGCATGGAACGAGCAGAATCTTACCCCCGCAGATGTAGTCAGCACTTCAGCCTTTCAGTTCAGCCTGGATCACTGGATTGTCAATATCCTCTTCCCCACGATCAATCCCGCTGATATTGTATACACCATCAGCGTGCATAGCCCCGCAACGGGCTTCGCCTGGGAAGGGCTGGTCGACGCGCACGGTAACGTAACTGAAACCCGCGGATATATCTCGCCATCATCGAACAACCCGGCCAACTCACCAACAATACCGCCCACCAGCACCTCCACCACCATACCCTCGCTTCAAAGCTATCGTGACACTACCTACCGCTTCTCGCTCGATTATCCCAGCGACTGGACCTTGACGGTTGTGTCAGCCGGTCACTCCACCGCCAGCGGCGGCTTCTCCGCAAAAACAGTCAAATTGACGAAAGCTGGTATCACGCTGCATATTCAGTACAAGTTTTTGTGGGAGAGTACCGAACTTGTCACCGAACTGCCCTCTGGCCCCATTGCGGCGCGCGGCACTGTGAACTTACTGGGCAAAGAGGCTATTCAGCAAGTCGTTGTCAACCCGGCGGGGAAGGATATTTTACTTTTCTACGAAGACAGCGTCGATGATATGGATTTTTTCATCCGTCTGGAAAATGGGGACGAAATTCTGCCCGCTGAGTTTCAGGCTACTGCTGCCCAAATTGTCGCTTCAATGCTGCGCACGGGCGAAATGCTCCCTTCACCCACCGGAACCGCGACGGCCACCCCGCCTCCCACACCCACAGCTACAGCTACAGAAATCAGCAGCGCAGATGCCACGGCGACTGCCGAGGCTTTGGCTGGCAAATGCAATGAGGCCACGTTCATCGAACATGTCACCCTGCCGCCTGGAACAGATGTTGTTACCGGAACGCTATTCCTCAAAACGTGGCGCGTGCAGAATACTGGCTATTGCCCCTGGACACCCGATTATAAACTGCAATATTCGCACGGCGATCGATATGTTGGCGGCGATTATCGCGTTTACTTTACAGAGACAATTCCGCCTGGAGCAACAACCGATATCTCGGTGTATATCCTCGCGCCGAACGATACCGGCGAGTATGATAATTATTGGACTCTCGAAAACAGCGACGACGAAGCGCTGAATATCATCATCAATGACGAAGCGCTCAGCCTTATTCGAAACGCAGAAAACACGCTCCCTATGAGTGCCAATGTCGTCAAGCCAAATAATTTCGCCTATAACTTCGCCGTCTTCGCTTGTTACGCCACCTGGACCAACAAACCCATGACCGAAAGTGGCGATTCGGCAAAGGAGTTACCCTGCCTGGGTAAAATTGGCAGCTCCGACGGGTTTATAACCCTGATCTCCAACCCCAACATGGAACACGGCGCTGACAGCAATGCCGCGCTCTGGGTGCATCCGAATGCTGAATACCAGGGCTTCGTCCAGGGAGTTTTCCCAAAATACCGTGTTCAAAGCGGCGACCGTTTCAGGGCCAATGTGGGCTGCATGGCCGATACTCCAGATTGCAACCTGCGCTTTGAACTCTATTACAAAGATGCCGGCGGCAACGTGCATCTGATGGGCGAATGGATTGAAGTCTACGACAAGCGGATTGCGTTGATCAACCTTGATCTCTCGTTCCTCATCGGGCAAGAAGTGCAGTTTATTTTAAAAACCGTTTCACTTACCGCTAACACAGATGCCGCGCAAGGCTTCTGGCTCTCGCCGCGTATCCAGCAATAGATGTCTCAACTCAAATTCCGTTGGGCATTTTACGGATTTAGCTCCATTACAGTGCTGCTGCTCGGAGCGCAACTTCTGCATCGCATCGCGGGGGTGCGCTATGCCAATCAGTGGGGGTTGCAGGCCGCGGTAGTATTCGCCTTCCAACTCGTTGCCCTGTGGCGCTCCCTGCCCAAAAACCATCGTGCTGGCGAAGAAGAAGTTTTGCCGCGCTTCGGCCCTGGCAACGCCCTTAGCCTAGCACGCGGCACGCTGATCGCCTTGCTGGCGGGCTTTTTATTGCTGCCCGCACTGCCCGGCGGTTGGGCCTGGCTGCCCTTTGCGCTCTACATACTTTCTGACATCAGCGATTTTCTCGACGGCCTGGCCGCCCGCGTCAGCAATATGGTCACGCGGCTGGGCGAACGCCTCGATATGAACAACGACTCGCTGGGTGTGCTGGTCGTAACGCTGCTGGCCTTTCAATACGGCCGCGTGCCCTGGTGGTATCTGCCCTTCGGCTTCGCCCGTTTCATTTATCTCTTCGCCCTGCGCCGCCATGTAAAGCGCGGTCTGCCGGTCTTTCCGTTGCGGCCAAGCCACATGCGGCGCTGGTTCGCCGGGGTGCAAATGGGTTTCATCAGCGTGATGCTCGCCCCGCCGGTAAAACCCCCGGCCACGCTGTACGCAGCCACACTTTTTTTGATTCCCTTTGTGGGCATGTTCCTCTACGATTACTGGCAAGTCACCGGGAAATTCGACGCGTTGAAGTTAGATTGGAGCAAAGTTCAGGGGTGGATGCTCGGCTGGATGCCGCTTCTTCTGCGGGGGTTGGCCCTGCTCATCTACGGGAATCACGCGCTGGGCCTGGGGCTGCCCCTCCCCCTCGGGGCGGATTCTGCATCTGCGTTACAATCTGCCCCCGAGGGCTTGCTCAACGGGTGGAATCTGGCCCTCGGCATTTTGCTCGCTTTGGGCGTATTGGGCCGTCTCACCCCCATCGCTGCGCTGGTTTCCGCCGGAATCCGCCTGCAAGCCAGTCCGTTATTATTAGGCGATTATCTGCTCATTTTCACGCTGGTATATCTGCTTTTCATCGGCAGCGGGCGCTGGGCGCTATGGAGCCCCGAAGACTGGCTGATCTACAACCGCATCGGTAAAGCCAAATCATCGGCATGAAAAAATACTGGAAAGTAGGCTTTTGGCTACTGGCGCTGACGCTGGTTGGTTATACGCTATCGATTACCCCGTTGGCGGATGTGAGCGCGGCGCTGGGCAGTCTCAAGCTGAGTCAGATCGCGGCACTGGCGCTGCTCAACGCGGCCATCATTGCACTGTTTGCAGTGCGTTGGTGGATTTTACTGTGCACGCAAGGGAATCGCATCCCGCTTTGGGTAGCCATCCGCTACCGATTGGCAGCTTTTGGAGTCAGTTATTTCACTCCGGGGCCTCAATTTGGCGGCGAGCCGTTGCAAGTTTATTTTTTGCACAAAAATCATGCCATCCCCACCACGGACGCGGTTGCTTCCCTCAGCCTCGATAAAATACTTGAACTGCTGGCAAATTTCACATTCCTGGCTTTCGGCATTGTGATGATTGCCGCGGGCGGTTTGCTAGATTTACGCGAGAATCGGCTGCTGGCCGTAATGGTTTTCTTGCTGGCTGCGTTGCCCTGGCTTTATTTGATCGGCTTGTACGCAAAGATCAAACCCCTGAGTAAATTAGCCCGCGGGGTTGCGCGAATTTTTCCGAAAAGTATTCGCATCGCCGCGGGGATTAAACACAGCGAAATGCAAATGTCCGCTTTTTGCCGCCAGCGCCCTGCCACACTCATCGGATTGATGCTGCTTTCGGGAGGCACGTGGGTGGCGCTGGTTTTTGAATATTGGCTGATGCTTCATTTTCTCGGCGCGCAACTCAATCTGTGGCAGACTCTGGTTTTTATCACCGCGGCGCGGCTGGCGTTTTTGGCGCCGCTGCCCGGCGGCCTGGGTTCGCTGGAAATCAGTCAGGCACTGGCCGCCCAATCGCTGGGATTGAGTGTGGGGCTGGGTGTCAGTATTGGCCTGCTCATCCGCTTGCGTGACATCAGTTTTGGCCTGCTGGGTCTCGTGTGGGGCGGCATCTTCACACAAAGATCGCCAAAGATTAAATAATTGGATAATCCTTGTTATAATTTCGTGTGGAGGTAATTAGATGAGCCAAGAAACTGTGCATGTTGAACAAATCGTCTGCGCCCGCATTCCCACAAATTGGGGTGAATTTCGCCTTTGTCTGTACCAAAATGATCGCGACGAAAAAGAACATCTGGCCTTCTTGTTTGGTGACGTGGAATGCCAGGAAAACGCGTTGGTGCGTGTACATTCGGAGTGCTTCACCGGCGACGTGCTCGGCTCTACCCGCTGCGACTGTGGCGAACAGCTTGAAGCCTCAATTGCCGCAATCGCCGAAAACGGCAGCGGCGCATTGATCTATTTGCACCAGGAGGGGCGCGGCATTGGCCTGCTGGAAAAATTGCGCGCGTACAACCTGCAAGATATTGGGTACGACACCGTAGAAGCCAATCTGGCGCTGGGGCATCAAGCCGATTTGCGCGATTATTCGGTTGCCGCCGAGATCATTCGCCATTTAAAAATCCAATCGATTCGCCTGATAACCAATAATCCCACTAAAATCGAAGACCTGACCCAACACGGAATCGTTGTAATAAAGCGTGTGAGCATCGAGCCAACCATCAAACCCGACAATCTCGAATATTTACGCACCAAAGTCACGCGCATGAGACACATGCTCAATATGCCCGAACTGATCTCGACCACGCAGCATGAAGACGATTGATGATTTTCTGTTGCAAGTTGAGCGCGAGCACAAATCCAGCGATCTCCCCCTTGTGACATTGACCTACGCTCAAAGTCTCGATGGCTCACTCGCCTTGCGCCGCGGCGCGCCGATTGATCTCAGCGGCGAGGCCGCTTTTGCTCTGACGCACCGCCTGCGTGCCTGGCATGACGCTATTCTGATAGGCATCGGCACGGTGCTCTCGGATGATCCGCGACTCACTCTGCGTTTGATAGAAGGCGAAGACCCCCAGCCTGTAATTCTCGACTCACAACTCCGTTTGCCCGCGACCGCCCGCCTCCACGCACATCCGAAACCCGCCTGGGTTTTCTGCGCCGAAAATGCGCCAAAAACATCAGGAGGCGCAACCTGCCAGATTTTTCCGACACCCAGCGACGAAAACCACCGACTGGATTTGCGGCATATCCTCAAAAAGCTGCACGCCAACGGTATTCGCCGACTGATGGTAGAGGGCGGCGCGGAGATTATCGAGAGTTTTCTGCGCGCCGGGCTGGCAAATATCGCCATCCTGACCATCGCCCCGGCCTGGGTGGGCGGCGTCAGGAGCATATCGTCCCCGCTCGGCACAGGCGGGAGCTTGCCAAATTATCCTCGCTTGCAAAACCTGCAAAGTGCGCAACTTGAAGACAATCTTATCGTCTGGGGAATTGTAAACAAAGCATTTTCACGCTAAGCCGCCAGAACGCAAAGATTAAAGTAGAAAAAACTGTAACCAACGAATGCCTACACGACAATCGCTTTATTTCACTGGCCCGCGCAGGGTCGAAGTTCGCACCGAAGATTGCCCCGTACCGCGTCCGGGCGAAGTACTGGTGCGCACGCAACTCTCGGCAATCAGCCCCGGTACCGAGATGCTGATCTATCGCGATCAGGCTCCCAAACAACTGGCGCTCGATGAAAGTATCGCCGCCCTGGAGGGCAATTTTCAATATCCCCTCAAATATGGCTATGCCGCTGTCGGGGAAGTGGTCAGGCTCGGAGAAGGCGTGGAAGCGGATTGGCTGGGGCAACGCATCTTTGCCTTCAATCCACATGAAACACATTTCATGGCCCCGGCCTCGGGGTTGATGCGCCTACCCGAGGGCTTGTCCCCTGAAGATGCCGCCTTTCTACCCAATATGGAGACGGCGCTCAACCTGGTGATGGATGGGAGTCCCGTCATTGGGGAACGCGTGGCGGTCATCGGGCAGGGCATTGTTGGGCTGCTGACTACGGCGTTGCTGGCGCGTTTTCCGCTCGAAGAACTGCTCACGCTCGATTTTTATGCCAACCGTCGGGAGGCCTCCGCCACACTGGGGGGGCACGCCCTCCACCCCGATGAACTGCCAACCGCCCTCCATCACCACGCCGATCTAATCTACGAACTCAGCGGCGCGCCGGACGCGCTCAACACAGCCATTGCCCTGGCCGGATTCGATAGCCGCATCGTGGCCGGTTCGTGGTATGGCGAGAAGCGGACCGCGCTCAATTTGGGCGGCGATTTTCACCGCAATCGCATCCAGATCATCTCCAGCCAAGTCAGCACAATTGCGCCGCGCTTCCAGGGCCGCTGGGATAAAGCTCGCCGTTTTGCGACGGCCTTGCAATTGTTGGCCGAAATCCGCCCGGCGCGCTTCATCACCCAACGATTCCCGCTCAGCGAAGCCGCCGATGCTTACCGTCTGCTCGATGAATATCCGCAGCAGGCCATTCAAGTCATTTTTGAATATTGATGAAAACAAGTTTCAGTACTGAATTTTAACGCGAATGTCGCGAATGAAAGACAAGGAAAAATTCGTGTCATTCGCCTATTCGCGACATTCGTGTTTCGTTTTTGAAGAATTGTGTACAGATGTAAGGTAGAAAAGCTGTAATAAGGAAACCCGGAATGCAGGAAGAAAAATTCATGGATTCTTGGCTTCCTCATAAAAAAATTGTGTTTGGTTTCTGTCGAGTCTCAT
>Ga0233431_1005609_pt1 | contig 11997 bp, 13 predicted proteins | sample SI_118_April2016_FD_179867 | JGI IMG/M metagenome (GOLD analysis project Ga0233431, IMG submission 179867) | Seawater microbial communities from Saanich Inlet, British Columbia, Canada - SI_118_April2016_200_MG | ecosystem: Environmental > Aquatic > Marine > Inlet | place: Canada: British...
CGCCAATAGGCTTCCTATCGGGATTGACCCAGATGGGCACGGATTGGCAACAGGTGGTACTCGTTCTGGGAAAACCTCCTTTGCGGCAGCTATTTTGCGTGAGTTATTACAGAAAGGGGATGATGCGCCAGGGATATTCCTGGTTGATCCCCATTTATCCCTCTCCGATAGTTTCTTGCAAGCCGTTCATGAATTGCCTGAGCCACAGCGTACAAAAGCAATCCAGCGTTTACGGGTCATCACGCCAGACCAGCCAGAAACAATTCCCCTGAATCTACTCTCTCTCCCTGATTTTTCTTGGGCTGGGAATGCGATTGTGCAATTGGGCAAGCGTATCTGGGAGGACTACTGGGGACCGCGTATGCAAGCGGCATTGTTGGGACTTTTTCGCTTGGCACATGCCTGGAATATGAATAATCCAGACGAACAGATGGGCTTAATGCACGTTGTCTTTGCCGCTTTCAATGTGGAATGGCGGCATATGGCGATGTCCTATCTTGCACCTGCTGACCGGATTGGCTCTCTGGCTCTGGATGCACTGCTTGGACAAACCAATGAAGGAAGTGGCTCCAAATGGAATCGCAGTTGGTCTACAGAAGTGATCTCACCAGTGCTCTCGAAGGTGATGTCTTTGGAACTCTCTCCCTGGCTTTTTGCCTCCATGCACCAGAGTGGTTTTATTGATATAGAAGGGTGGATCAAGGAACGCGCCTGGGTTGTGATGCGCTTACCGGCCGGGCAGATGGGTGGCGAAAGTGCTCGCCTGACAGCCAGCATTGTCTATAACGTCTTCGATGCTGCCTATAGACGGGAAACAACCTACAGGCCCATTCCTTATTATTTCTTCGTTGACGAAGCGCAGGAAATTGCGGGTGGGATGAAGCTGGAATCCATGCTTTCTGAAGGGGCAAAGTTTGGGGCGCGGATGTTTGTTCTTGTGCAGTCTCTTTCCATGATGCGCCGTGCAGAAGGATTTGAAGCGGTTGTCCAGGCTTTGCTTGCCAACACTTCTACCCAAGCCTTTTTCTCCCCTGATCCCGAAGATGCGGACACCATTCGGGCGGCACTCAATGCCACTGTGCGCTACGGAAACATGACCCTGGATTTACCTACTTTGCAATGTTGGTTGCGGGCAAGAATTGGCAAGAAATGGCAGCCCCCGACCTTGCTGGAAGTGACCCCGCCAAACAGACCTGACACCCATACAGTGCAAGCCTTGATACGAGAAGTGATTGCCGCGCATCCCAAAGACTATATCTCCTCAACCCTTTGGGAAGAAACAACCGTTAGTGCCTTGAAAGCAATGGTGCCTCCTGCCCAACACGCTCTGCTGGATGAATTATTCACCCCGGAAGTTGCGCTCAAGAAATATGGGGATTTCCAGAGTGAAGGGACAGGAAAGAAGGTTGCAGGGAAGGGTAAAAAGGCGCTTAGCTCTGCACATCCGGCTGTAGATAAAAAGCGGCTTGGGTTTTAGGGAACAGTGGAGCTATGAAAACAGATAACGAAAAAGATAGATCCAAAGAAACTGCCTATCACCTTATGAAAGACCCATATTTTTATCTGATGGTTTTTTTGTGGCTTTTTGCTTTTTGTCTGGCGGTCTATGCCATTCTGGTTGGTGCGATTGTTCCTTATTAGAGAATAATAAAAGACTCTTTTATGTCCATGAAAAAAACTCTCTCCTTATCAAAATTTATTTACAAAGAAGCGCAAAAGCTTGGCGAAGAAAGGCGTGGCTTCTTTTTGCTGTGGCTAGCAGACCATGCAGGTCTTGGAAAGCTAAATAAAGATCAGCAGATGGAGAAAGGGCTAAACGCCTGGTTTTATTCCCTTTCTATTGGAAAGACTCTTGAAGAATATAAATTGATTATTGCTGAAATTAGATGGTGTGCTGAAGTGCCAATAAAAACACTGAGGAGAATTGCCTCCGCTGAGAGGCTGGACAACCGGAGGTCTCTTGATGAATAAAGCTATAAAAGGGAAAAAACTATTTCTTTTACCCATAAGTATTCTATTGTTTCTTCTTTTGCTTTCCTTGAATGCTTTACAGGCTCAAGCTGCACCGCGCTTTGCTACGGCATTAAATGAAGGAAGAACTTATGATCAAGCCCATAATTGGGGCAAGATTGATTGGAGCGGGTCTGTTTGGTATGCCAACATCTATCATAGAAGCCTGACCGTGAAATCAGCTGATGAAGGCGGGCAAAACTGCTCAAGTGGCTGCACAGAACCTGTTACCCATATTCGTTCAGGAAGTTCGATTAGCGGCAGCTTCCTGCGTGATGTGACTTATTTTGAAGCAATGGGAGCTTATGAATGGGTAGGAGGAGGGGTAGGTACAATCACGGTTTCTGCTTGCGGGTCATCTGCCTCATGGAATCTCCAAAAGCCTAACAACAACACGCCCGGTTTCAATAGTTTTCCAATTAGCGTTCCGACAGGTTGCAGAACCTGGTCTGTGCGAGCTTCTGGTGGGCATGTACATATTCGCTCTGTAGACGCACTCTATGTCACACCAACTGCCACCCCCAGTCCGACGATGACATCTACATCTACTTTTACGCTTACCCCGACCAATACACTAACTTCTACGCCAACGGCAACCTATACACTCACTCCGACGAATACAGCCACTTTTACGCCGACGGCGACCTATACTTTTACCCCGACAAATACAGCTACTTTTACGCAAACACCAACCTATACGCCCACAAACACGGCGACTTTTACGCCAACATCAACTTATACATTCACACCGACAAATACAGCAATCTTCACACCAACTTTCACTCAAACCCCAATCAACACTTTGACCTATACGCCAACATCGACCTTGCCTGCAAAGAGCTTTTCAAGCCCAACCTCAGAAGCTACATACACACCTAGCCCCACGCTGACGATTACGCCATCAGCAACAAGAACGAGTAGCCCAACTACAACCAAAACCCCTCAGCCAGAGCAAACATTTACGGTTACACCTGTAGCCACATCAAACCCGCCTATTGTCGTAGAAGAAGAAAAACCTTCATATCCAAATAGGTGGCCAATTGCTGGAGTTATTGGACTGCTGCTTATTTTTGCAACAAACAGCGTCATTGATCCGCGCCCTAAAGCTCTCTCTCGATTAGAAGGCTTGATGAGCGCACTATCGAAGAAGAAGAAAGAACTCTAAACCCCTGTTATTCTATTCACTCGGAGGAAGAAATGATTGACTATTTACTCGCACTCACTGTACTAATTGCCTTGATTGTTTTGGGCGCACTGATTAGCGTTGGAAATGAACGCCAGCGAAAAGCTATAGATAGTATTAGCCAGCAAACACAGGCTTGGGCAATCGAAGATTTACGCTTAAAACGTGGGCAGGTGGAGGCAAATATCTCTATTGATAATCCCATAGCATGGTTGAATACAGCTGCATCACGTGCATTGGGACGACAAACACAACTTAGTGCTCCTGAGCTTGCAGAAGACCCTTTCGCAGTTTCCTTTGTAAATCATTACTCTGGTGAAACACTGGTTTTTTCTTTGCTCTCTCCTAAAACACTACGAAAATTATCCGAAGTAAAGCGAAGTGAGCTGAGCAAGAGAACGAGCCAGCATCCGCTTATTCCTTGGCGTAAAGGTATTTCTTCTTTTGAGATGACGATACTGAATGCTGGTATTCGCTTTGATCTTGAGATGCCTGTTGCATGGAAAGGAATTACAAAAGAAGAGACAAATTGCGAATATCTTTGGGTGTACATCCTTCCACAGTGAAAATTTGTTGGCGTTATAAAGCGGGTGAGCTTTGCTCTCTTAGGCACCTTTCTCTAAACTCTTATTCACTCTTCGGGTCAGTCCAAACTATCTGTATGCTTACCTTAGTTCCTTGTAAGCTGCGGGCTGGTGGGTTAGCTAGAAGACAAAGGTGAACGCTATATACCCTCTTTTTACTTACACACACCTTAGCCGGTTACCCAGGGATCGCAGGTAAGTGCCCCGAATGGGGTAAAGTGCCCGAAAGGGTATCGTAATCGTACCCTAGCCCCACCCTCATTATTAACCATTGGTGCTAGTTAGTCATGGGTTATCCTCTGGTTTTTCGAAACCAAAAAAGAGGAGAACCCCATGACTACAGAAGATATTATCATACAGATTTTTTGTCTTGTAGACGATCAGATGCCAGATATAAAAAAGCACCCTCAGGCAAAGCTATATCCTAGTGAATTAGTTACAATTGGTATACTTTTTTCACTGAAGAGCGGCTTTTTTCGTCCTTTCTATCGTTGGCTCAATCGTGATTACGGAAACTTGTTTGGAAACGGCTCTCTTCCGCATAGAACACGCCTACAACGTTTACTGGAAATCCACAAAGATTGGTGTGATTTCTTACTTGCAGAGCCTACTTTCTTCACGGTTATTGACAGCTATCCAATTGAATTGATTTTCCCAATTCGCGAAGGTCGAAGCCTGCAACAAGTTGGGAAAAAGGGGAAAGATAAAGGGCGTTGGAGTGTTGGTGTGAAGCTATGCTGGTTACTCAATGATTTTGGGCGTGTCGTTGACTGGGATTGGAACACGATGAATGTCTCTGATAAGAAATTCAATCCTATAGCAGAGCCCTTATCTGAAAAAAGTATTGTTCTCGCAGATTATGGCTTTCGAGACCGAGATGGCGTTCCTGAGAATATGCAGATTTGTAAAAAAGGTACTTGGAACCAGCGTATGTTTATCGAAACAGCCTTTTCCATGGTCACACTGGTTGCAGACTTGAAGCGGATACGGCACAGGTTAGCAAAATATATTACCGCTCGACTGACTTATGTAACAGCCATGTTCAATCTGCTTTTGCAATTATTTGTTAAAACTCACCCCAATGCTGATCCTTATAAGATGAGTATTGCTGAATTTTCTCTCTAAAAACTAGCACCAATGGTTATTAAAGAATTTACAGATATAAGAAACGCTCGCAGATTGTGTCGATCGTTTTTTATATCTGAGAACCTAGCGAGACTTGAACTCGATGCTCAGAATTATTTTTTCAAAATTTTTGTTCACAAAAAAGCTTATGTAAATCCAAGTTTACCCTAATTTTGTCTCGCGAACTTTAAACCCAAACAAATGATGGTATTCTTGCTTTATTAATGAATTGGCTTGAATACCGTGCTAAAACTAGGCAGCAATATTTGTACAACTATGCTGTTTTTTTGCACCTTACGTCGAAAAAGATTCCCTTGAAAACAGGCAAGCTCTTGTTCGTGAAAATGACAATTTAATATTGTTGGTTTCCGGACTGTATCAATAGGAAGAATCGAAATTACTTGCGGAGGTAGCTTAAGAGCTAGCTGCGGGGCCTACAGCATTCCAAGAGCGTGGATATTGGAAAGAATGGATTGCTATCGTTGATCGAGGGTATGACGTATTACATCACATGTTATGACACAGTACAAACAGTGAATATGTCAAAATGTGATGGATTGGTTTACAATTGTAAAAATGAATAATTTATTTGAGAAAACAATTGGTCGGATCCTAAATAGCATGGGCTATTGTCTAAGACCTATTAACCAATTTTTTAGCTTTGATGCATTGCTAAATTCCCACATAAGAAGAAATGAAAATCTGTTCTTTGTCCAGTTAGGTGCCTGTGATGGCGTCACATTTGATCCCTTGTATCGATTTGTAACCAACAATCACAACAATATTAAAGGAATAGTTGTTGAGCCAGTAAGCGAGTATTTCAAGGAATTACAATATAATTATCGAAAATATCCTAATATTATTACAGTTCAAGCAGCTATTCACAATAAAGAAGAAGAGATGACTATATACAGGGTTGATCCATTAAAAATGAATGGCTTAGAACCGTGGGCAAAGTGCATTGCATCTTTTAATGAAAATCACCATAAGCTTTCTGGAACTTCGTCAAATATTATTATTCAAGAAAAGGTACAATGCATTACGCTTGATAATTTATTGGAAAAGAATCAAGTAAGTCAATTGGATTTATTGCAAATTGACACTGAGGGGTACGACGCCGAAATTATTATGAATATTAATTTTAACATCAGTAAACCGAAAATCCTCCGTTTCGAACATGGTTTACCCGACAAAATTATGAGCAAAGAAGTTTTCCTACAAGTTATCAATAAATTGCATAAGCATAACTATGAAATTGCAGTAGAGTTCTATGATGCGACAGCATACCAACATGATGTGATTCTAAGTTCCTAATAACATGAGTTATAGATAAAGAAGGGTTCCAGATTAGCATTAGGCAAAAGTCACCAAACGATAGCCTTCCAAAAAGGAATCCTACGACGAGTTTAATGGAATTACTTGCAGTTTTAGATGATTTTTGTCAATTATTTGAGTCTCGCTGGAGAAGCTTTCAAATATCTAAGGCTTATGTCAACAAAACTGAAATACACAATTGTCCTTAAGTGGGATTATGACGCTCATGATCTATTTTTATCAATCTAGACACCGATTTTTCAAAGTCTACTTCCAGAACCATGTTTAGAAATATCTTGCTGAAGAGTTCCCAAAATTAGTCGATTACCATCGTATTGTGGTGCTCATGCCTCGCGCCTATGTGCCGTTAACTTTCTATTTACCATCGAAGCGAGGCTCTTGTACAGGCGTTTCTTTTGTGGATTCTACCTCGCTCAAGGTCTGCCACAACAAACATTTTGAGAGAAACAAGGTCTTTGCAGGCATTGCTTGTCGAGGCAAGGCAACCATGGGCTGGTTTTATGGCTTCATCCTAAATCTGGTAGTCAACGACTATGGTGTGAGATCCTGTCTTTTCAATTGACGCCAGGCAATGTGGATGATCGAAAACCGGCTCCTTTGCTTTTTGAAGATTTTTTTTGCAAGGTTATTGGTAATAAAGGCTATATTTCAAAAGACCTGTTTGTAAAACTCTTGCAGGAGAATGTTCAGCTTGTCACAGGTTTGCAATCAAACCTGCCTTGAATTTGAAGGCAGACTTGCCTACTATTATCTGCTAATCATAACTCATCTAAGAAAGCGTTTTTGTCAAGAAAGTTCTTTGCAAGAGACAATATAGCCGCTTCTGGAGCAAAAACATACTTCAGAGGCAAACGGACAGAACCTGATAGAGGCATTCCTCTCCAAGTAGCCATAAAAAGTATTTGGTTGTTCTTGCGAAAAAGTTCTTATCCGAACTATTCAACTCATCTAAACGTGCTTTGGTGTTGCCACCAGGTGAATCAGTCACCCAGCACCATGATAATTTCCAATATGCCCTGAGGTCCTCATCAGGTTAGCGGTCTCAATGGACCATGAGTTACGGCAGGCTCCTCAGGCTGGAAAGAAGTTGCTCAGACGCTTGGTTCACGATAAATCTCCCGGCGTTTCCAGACATAAAAGACAACCGTCAACAAGCGTCTGGCAATGGCAACTTTGGCTCCCTTTTTGCTACATCGAGGCACCAATTTGTCATGAACATTTTTCCAGTATTTATTTCGATAACTGGCTACAGCGGCTGCTTGTGTCATGGCTGCCCGCAGATGAGGTGAACCTTGTTTGCTGATGCGCCCATGTCTGATAACTTGATCACTATTGCGGATGCGAGGTGTCAATCCAGCCCAATTACAAAGGCTTTTTGATTTTTGGAAGCGCTCAATTTCACCTATCTCCGCTAAAATAGTCGCTGCATGAATAGCGCCAATGCCAGGGATACTCATCAACAACCGGTGGATTTGTTTTTGTTCTGTGTTCAATGCCTTTCTCTGTGCCAAAACAGTTTCCTTGATTAGTTCGTCCAGACGGTCTATTAAAGCAAGTTGATTTCTAAGCACATATTTTGCCGATGGGCGCACTTTGTCGAGGTAAGCATCTAGAAATTCGCGACCACCTTTTCCGAACAAGTCACTTTTCGGATATGCGATCTGGTATTGCGCAAAAACTGCATGAACTCGATTTTTCGCTTGGGTGCGCAAATTCACCAACTCTTCACGATGACGAGTGTATTGACGTAAATCTCGGACATCTTTGGGCGCAGCATAAGCAACCGGCAGGTAATTCATCCGCGCAAGATGTGCTAAAACCGTTGCATCAATCCGATCTGTTTTTACTGCGGCACTTGAGATAGCCTTCAACTCTTTTGGATGAGCTAATTTCACTTCCGCAACAAGAGCTGACAATTCATCATAGAAGTAAGCCCAGTTGCGAGTAGCTTCCAAAACAGCACAAGTCTCTCGCGGTACATGATCCTTGACATAGGCGACCAACTCCGATGTTCGCAAATGACGATCATCTACTCGCTTGCCACTTTGATCAAGCAATACCAAATAACTATTTTTCAGATGTAAATCTACTCCAAGGTAAAATGGGTACATGCGTTTCTCCTTTTCTCTTGACTTTTCCTAATGCTAGTCTAGCAAAAGGGGAAACACTTTCACATTATCAGGTAATACGAAAAGAGCATTATAAATGCATACTTAAAACTGTATCGAATATCGTAAATAAAACATAAAAAGCTATTATATTAAGGATAAAAAATCAAAAATGTTAGATAAAATTTATAAAAAGATTTCGAAAAACTATTTGAGTTGCTCTTACATTGAAAATGGAATACATTTTGACAAAGATTCTATACACTTTTGCTGCATAATACATAGTGGCAATAAAGGAAATGTGAATATATGCGATTTTTCAGGAGGTAATCTCCCTGTTAGAGCCATTAAAAATAAAAGAATCAAAATTATTAGAGACAACCAAATAATGAATAGGGACACACCTTGTCAGGGGTGCCCTTTGTTAGTTGAAAAAAAATGGGCTAACAACCACACTGATTTTTCTAATATCAGTATTGCTCATTATTTGATGTGCAATTTGAAATGTAAATATTGTTATATGGCCAAAAAGTCGCAAGAATGGATAATAAAAAATTTGGAGCAACCATATGATGTATCTCTGGTGATAGAAAACATGCTGGAAAAGGGATTGGTATCAAAAAATGCTCATATTTTGTTTGCTGGTGGAGAGCCAACCTTATACACAGAGTTTGAAAATATATTGAAGTTGGCGCTTGAGAATGAAATATTTATCACATTACTATCAAATTGTACTAAATTCAAAGAGAGTGTAAGGTATAGCCTTGCTCGAAAGAAAATGTTGCTTATTTGCAGTGTGGATGCTGGAACTAAGCAAACTTACCATAGTGTAAAAGGAAGAGATAGGTTCGACACTGTTTGGAATAACCTCGAGCGCTATGCAGCAGAAAGTAAGGAATTGGTTCAAGTGAAGTATATATTTCTCGACGAAAATTGTTCAAAATTTGAGGTAAAGAGTTTTATTAAAGAGTGTATTAAACGAGGAATAATTAATATTAGCATTTCATGTGACTTCACAAAAAATGGGGAGAATTTCAAAAATGAGGATGGAAATTATTTTCCCGAAAATGTTTCTGTTGGGATGGCATATATGGTTTACTTGGCAAAACAGAATCACCTTAGATATGATTTTTCCCCGATTTCGTTCAACAAGGAGAGTATCGAAGAAATAGAACGTTCGTATGATAGGTTGTTTGGGGGAGTAATAAAATCCGAGTTCGTAAATGAGTGGCAGCAGGCAGTTGATTACCACGATTTTTAGTCGAGAACCACTCTTAGACACTTTATTGGGTCAGCTATTTGATTTAATAGAAAGAGATGAATTTGATAAATATTTTTGTTTTAGATGCATGAAAGGAATAGTGGCTTGGATGTTTTTTGCAGTATCAAAAAAGTTTACAGCCCCACAATAGTAGCCTAACCAGGATCACCATTTTTATTTCGGGCAACAAATATCATCTCAGAATGATAATCCTTCATTTCAGTGAAGAAAAAATCTCCATAGATACCTTGGCAATGAAACCCGTTATCTACTAGCAAATGCTCCACATCAAACCTAGATATTCGGCGGAATCGAAGTGTTCCAGTTTTGTATGTAGCTAATACGCCCCCGTTATTAGAAATGCAATTCCAAATTGTCTGACAAGCTATTATTTGTGTTTTTGGTTGATACCACCACGCCCTATTGGTTAGAATCTGTTGAAATGTTTTAGGATGAAAAAACGATTCTGCAAGCTCGAAAACACCTGCTTTATCCGACGCTATTTCATTAATCCAGTATTTATGTTCGGGATTATTTGGGTTTGCTAAATGTAGGATGATGGTTCCTCTTGGACAAAGATGTTGCCTGATTTGATTAAGGCATTTCATTTGATCATCCACTTTCAATAAATATTGAAAAGAGTGATTGGGAATAATTATCAAATCAAAAATTTTATTAATATTAAAATTCCTCATATCTTGGCAAATCCAATCGACATTTCTCATACCTTTACTCTTATTCTTGGCGATATCCAACATAGCAGAACTTTTATCTAAGCCAAAAACACCGATATCAAGTTGTTGTGCGACTTTAATTGAAATCCTCCCTGTACCACAACCAAGTTCTAACAATGCTTTTGTGTTTTGGTCCTTAGACATTTGAAGATAAAAATCAATTTCCCCAGGATAATCGGAAACGCAATAATCATAAATTTTGGCCTGGAAGTTTTCAACATCTTTATTCAAAATATTTACTCCGATACAACACACAGAAACCATATCATTTAGGAATATACTTGGAATCAAAGTCAACATCTATTTTTTCATAGAGATTTATGATTTTATTTATAATTGTTTCGCATGAGAAAATTTCCGGTATTGTTATTTTTCGATTATCATCCCATTTTCCGACAAACGAATTTATGTGGTTTATTGTACTTTGCGAAGTATTTTTCCATCCGGAATTATTCAATTGCAGACTCCCATGAATATTTCCAACTGTTTCGCGAAGCCCCCCTATATTGGATGCAATCACTTTTACGCCGAGAGATTCTGCTTCAGCAGGAAGCATGCCAAATGCTTCATAGCGTGAGGGACATAAAACAAAATCTACTGCTGCCAACATATTATAAAATTCATCCTCGTTTAGCCTCCCTAAATCTAAAAAAGGTACTCCGAAAACTGAATTCGAATCCACACCTAATAAATTCGTACCCACGAGTTTAGCATCGATATGAGAATCGTTAAGATTTTTCACAAACTGGGCAATTCTATCGGCTCCCTTAACCGGATCATTGATCCGTCCTCCAAAAAATAATACTAATTGTGATTCACCTAACAACTTTTTTCTCCACTCATTTACCTTATTTATATTCAATAAATATGGGATTTCTATACAATTGTAAATCAAACACAAAGGTTTTCGAATATCTGGATATAAAGTTCTAAACTTTTCCTTATCGGAAGTTGACGTGACAATTATTGCATCACTTTTTTTACATTGTTTTTTTTGAAATTCATAGAAGTAATCGACTAATTCACCTTTGATACCCCGGGCTTCCACATATGGCTTCATTAACATTAATAAATGAGAAATGCAATGGATATTCACACCGTTTACAAACTCTTCAATTACATTAGCAAATTGATACCCTCCGATATCATGGATAATATCGTATTCCATCGAACTATGTAATGTGTCCAATAACTGAATTATTTTATCCTTTCGGGCATCTGTAACAGGGAAACCGGATTCGGCCTCATTTTCTTTGATTCTAAATATTCTTAGATTTCCATGTTTTTCAATAGTGTTTTGTTTTGAATCAAAACAAACTACATCTACTCTAAATCCAGACAATGCTAATCCCTCTGATATGAATTTTGCAACCTTACCAACTCCACCAGGATTATTAGGCGGGTAAGTTTCAGATAAAATCAAAATCTTCATTGTGTTCCCGAAACTTCAAAAATATAAACCAAGCTAGGTTCCGTTGGTGTTTTATCGTAGCCAGATGAGAGCTCTAGCAAAGCTCATAACGCCAAGATAATTTTTGTCTAATTTATCAAACCGAGAAAACGTCAATAATGTTTGATTTTACCGACGAAACAACCTCTCCAAATGAGGCCCTTTGTAGAGATGTTTTTTAAATTCTTGGCTTTCATTGCGGTTTTT
>Ga0233431_1005611_pt1 | contig 11993 bp, 10 predicted proteins | sample SI_118_April2016_FD_179867 | JGI IMG/M metagenome (GOLD analysis project Ga0233431, IMG submission 179867) | Seawater microbial communities from Saanich Inlet, British Columbia, Canada - SI_118_April2016_200_MG | ecosystem: Environmental > Aquatic > Marine > Inlet | place: Canada: British...
CACCTCCAGCGCAATGGGGCCGTCGTAGCCGATATCCGAGCACGCTTTGAATATGGACGCGAAATCGATGCTTCCGGTGCCCAGGTAGCCACGGAAATTTTCCGCCAGATGCAGGTAGCCGAGGCGATCCCCGCAGTCCCGTATGGCATTGGCCGGAGAGGCTTCCTCGATATTCATGTGGAAGCTATCCAGGTGAACAAACATATTATCCGACCCGATTTCACCGATCATTTCCAGAGCCTGTTCCCCGGTGTTGATCAGATTACTTTCGTAACGGTTTAGCGGTTCCAGGCACATAACAACGCCCATTTCCGCCGCCCGTTCTGCCACGCGACGCAAGACGTTGACGGCGTTCCGGCGACCACCCTCCGTGCGCGCTGTATCGTGCTTTTTCAAAGACGAATGAAAGCCGCCAACCAGGCGGGTCGACCCTATGTCGCGGGCTTTGGCCAGGGCCTCATACATCAGGGCCTCGCCCTTTGCCACGATATCGGAATCCTCGCTGGCGATGTCGGTCTCTAACGTGTGAATGAACGAGGCCGTGCAGAACATGCCGTTGTTTTCGAGGATTCTTGCGATGGCTTCGGCATTAACCGTTTCGGGTGCGCGCACCGGCAGCTCCAAAAAGTCGTAGCCGATCTCCGCCGCCTTCTCAGCGGCCGGGCGGATTTCATCGGGATCCCAACTGCCCACCCATACCTGGAAATGCGTCCCCAACGGGTTCATCGTACTATTCCCTCCCAATTGCGTATTACATGATGCCGAAGGTCTCGAACGCCTCGACCGCGCTCATGCCCTCGTCGAGCGCCTTAGCCACCTTGTTTTCACCCCGCACTTTCTCAACAGCGAGGCTGATTGCTTCTTCTACCGCCTCGCGTGGAATGATCAATGTGCCGTCCAAGTCGCCGAAGACCAGATCGCCCGTTCTGACGCGGATGCCGCCAATTTCGATGGGCACGCGCCAATCGACGACTTTACCCCGTGCGCCTTGGTCTTGCGCGTATCCGCCCATGGAAATGGTTGGAAAACCCTGTTTGAGAATGCCGCGGGTGTCGCGAGAATATCCATCGAGAACAGCCCCGACAGCGCCCAGTTGCGTGGCGCGTGTGGCCATCATTTCACCCCACAGGGCGAAACGATGCGACGAGCCCGAAGCAACGTAGACCTCGCCCGGCTTCAAATCATCGAGGGCATGCATCATGAGGCCGAAGGGTTTCGCGGCAATGGTGCTTTGCCCGGTTGCGTTGGATTCCTCGAACCAGTCTGCCTCCAAAACCGTCATCGCCCGCCCCGCGACGATCATGTCGTCGCGCAGCGGTTTCAGGTAGGGCGGCAGGAACTGGTGCTGAAGGCCCATCTTGTCCATGACGTCGCCGACCACGGCCGTGAAAAGCTCTTCTCGCATCAGACGAAAGAGCGAAGCGTCATCCGTATAAAGTTCGGGCATCTGTACTGCTTCCTAAAAACCGACCACGTAGCCGCCGTCGATGGGTAATTGAAGGCCGGTCAGGTAGCGGGCCTGTTCGGAGCACAAGAAGAGGATGGCGTTGCCGACGTCACTGGGTTGCCCGGTTTCGCCCAGAGAAATACGGCTGACGATTTTTTCGAACCGCGCCGGATCGCCTTCCATAGCCTGGCGGAACATGGGCGTATCGATAAAACCGGGACAAATGGCGTTCACACGGATTCCATCCGGGCCATAGTCAACCGCCAAACTGCGCGTCAGACCGATAAGCGCCGTTTTCGTCAACGAGTAGACCGGCACAATGGGCATACCCATCAAACCCGTCATCGAGGACATCATGATGATCGAACCGCGCTTGCGGATCCGCATTTTCTTCACGCATGCGCCGGTGAACATGAAAATGGCCGACAGGTTGGTTTCGATCACGGCGTCGAGTTCGGCCTTGGTGGTGTCATAGGACTGTTTCTTGAGGTGGCGACCGGCGTTGTTGATCAGGAAATCAATAGGGCCGACCGTGGATTCGATGTCCTCGACAAAATCGGCGTGCGCATCGACGTCGGTGACGTCGCTGATTCGGGAAACGGCAAGCGGACCGAAATCGGCACAAGCCTTCTCCAAATTTTCCTGATCCCGGGGCAATCCGGTAATTACGGTTTTGATACCGGCATTTACGAAGCACTCGGCAACGGCGTAGCCGATGCCTGTTCCGCCGCCCGTAACCACCGCGACACCATCGGTGAAAGTCAATTCTGCGCTCATGATAGCTCCTGCGTCCTTATTATTTGATTTTGGCGAGGTCTTCGTCGGTCGTGATGTTTTCCAGGATGGCTGTGATCGCCGAGTCGAAGTGACAACGCAAGGCCGTCTCAGCCCGGGTCTCATCTCTGTTTTCAATGGCCTTGAAGATATCCTCGTGCAACATCATCACCGTCCTGTTCTCCTCTGCCGTCAAGCGGTTTTGAATGCCCGCGCGCATGGTGTCGAGGATTGACTCGTTCAAGCCTTCCAGCAGCAGTTTGAACAGGACATTTCCGGACGCTTCGCACACGACAGCGTGAAAATCGAAATCGTGGATCACGAAAACCGGGCGCACATCCAACGATGCCGCCATCCCATCCAACGCCGTCTTCATCCGATCGAGGTGAGCGTAGGACCGATTGGCGGCGGCCATCCGAACAGCGCTAAATTCGATCGCCTGGCGCAGTGACATCATGTTGTGGATATCGGCCTGGCTGGTAATCAGCGCGTGGGAGAAAAATTTTTCCAAAACGCCGCTTTGCAGTTGACCGACGGTCGAGCGCCTGCCGCTGGAAACGTTGATCAGGCCCGAGGCCGAAAGGGCGCGGAAAGCTTCGCGAACAATGCCACGGCTGACGCCCAGTTTTTCGGTAATCTCGTTCTCGGTCGGAATCTGATCGCCGGGCTGAAGGCCCTCCGCATCAATTAATTCGCGAACGTGATCCGCAACCTGATCCGCTAATGTTTCCCGGCGTACCATCTCGTGTCATTCCTCGACTAAGAACCTTAAAGTTTGTAGGCAGTTTTGGGCAAGTCGTAAGCCAGCGCACGTGCGACCTCGTGCGCCTCGTCCTCGTCAATCCGATGTTCCACCACCAATCGGGCGAGATACGAGCAATCCACACGCCGCGCGATGTCGTGGCGAGCAGGTATGGACAGGAAGGCCCGTGTATCGTCGTTGAAGCCGACCGTGTTGTAAAAACCCGCCGTTTCCGTCGCCGCCTCGCGAAACCTCATCATCGCTTCCGGGCTGTCCAGGAACCACCACGGCGGGCCAAGCCGCACACTGGGATAGTGACCGGCCAACGGCGCCAGCTCGCGCGAGAACGATGTTTCGTCGAGCGTAAATAGGATCAGGTTCAGCGCCGCGTCGTTGCCGTATTTGTTCAAAAGCGGACGAAGCATGGTCGCATAATCGGTGCGAACCGGAATATCGCCACCCATGTCGCGCCCGAAGCGCTGATAAACGGTATCGTTGTGGCTTCGCAGGCAACCGGGATGGATTTGCATCACCAGACCATCTTCGATGCTCATCCGCGCCATTTCCGTCAGCATCTGACGGCGGAATAGCTCGGCCTCATCGGGCGTGTAAGTTCCCTTGATGATCTTCTGGTACAGGCGCTCGCAATCGGCTGTCTCCAAATCGGCTGTACCGGCCGTCGGGTGGCCGTGATCGGTGGACGTGGCACCGTGTTCAATGAAATACCGCCGCCGCGCTTCCAAGGCCCTCAAATACCCTTGCCAATGAGAGACGTCTTCGTTCGCCAATTCACCCATCTTTTCGACATCGCCGTGAAAATCGGGGAAATACTCCGGGTCGATGACGCTGTCGGGACGAAATGCCGGAACGACACGGCCCGACCAATCGCTGTCCATGATCATTTTGTGATAGCGAAGATCCGAAAGTGGCGAGTCGGTGGTGGACAGGACTTCTATGTTGAACCGTTCACACAACGCACGCGGCCTAAATTCCGGGGTGGCGAGCTTGGCGTTGACGGCGTCGTAAATCTCGTCCGCGGTCTCCGCGCCGAAACGCACCTTAATCCCTAGAACGTCTGAGAATTCATGGTCGATCCACATGCGCGTGGGCGTGCCGCGAAACGCATACCAATGTTTGGCGAACGTGTGCCAAATGGTGCGTGGGTCCTGCTCATACGGGGTACCGTCGCTTGGCGGAATACCGATATCCTCCATGGACACCCCGAGGCTGTACAACATGCGGAAAACGTAGTGATCCGGCGTAACCAGAAGCTGGGTTGCATTCTCGAACGGGATGTCTTCGGCGAACCAGCGCGGATCGGTATGGCCATGAGGACTAAGGATCGGCAGGTGACGGACGGTTCCATAAATGGCCCGGGCGATGGCACGCATCGCGGGATCCCCCGGAAACAGGCGATCACGATTGAGCGTCAATGAAGCCATGGGTGTTTCCTCCGTCCCCTCTATTTACCCTAAAGGATGGTCGCACACCGGCGAAAATGTCAACACGAATGTGTTAAGCTGTTAAACATTTAAGAAAACTTGTTTGACAGGCAAACATTTCTCTTGCCCGATCATTTTCGTTGAGCCATAGTTTTGTCAAGGGAAGTTATAAAAGGTGATCACGGCTCCGGCACGATGGTCCCTGCACTAAGAAAAAGAGGCTCGCGATGAAGCTAGGTCTGGGACTTTACCGGCACATGCTGACGCCTGAGAATTTCCAGTTCGCCAAACAGGCGGGGTGTTCGCATATCGTCGCGCACTGGACGAACTACTTCGCACAGGACCCGACCCTGCCGGAGACCGACGGCGGTGAACAGAATTGGGGCGTTACGCGCAACCAGGGCAAACCCTGGACGGCAGAAGAACTGACGGACATGCGCAAATCCGTAGAAGCCAGTGGCCTGAAACTCGAGGCCATCGAAAACTTCGACCCTTCCCATTGGTATGACATTCTTCTCGACGGTCCAAACCGCGCGTCGCAGATAGAGACCGTCAAGTCCAATATTCGGGCCATCGGCGCCGCCGGAATTCCGGTTATGGGCTACAATTTCTCGATTGCCGGTGTCTGGGGGCACGTGCGCGGAAAATTCGCGCGGGGCGATGCCGATACCGTTGCTTTCCTGGGCGACAAAGGTCCCAAGGAAACGCCTATACCAAACGGCGAAATCTGGAACATGACCTATGATCCGGGCGCACCCGATGGCGTCATCGAGCCCTTCGCATCGGACGAACTCTGGCGGCGGCTGGAAGGCTTTCTGAAAGACGTCGTGCCGGTCGCGGAGGAAGCTGGCGTGCGCCTTGCACTGCACCCGGATGATCCGCCGATGCCCACCCTGCGGGGTACACCGCGTCTCGTCAATCAACCACACCTGTATCAAAAGGTGCTGGATTTGCTGCCCAGCCGCTCGAACGCCATCGAGCTTTGCATGGGTTCGATCCAGGAAATGACCGAAGGGGATGTGTATTCCACGCTGGAGCAGTATGGCCGGCAGGATGCCATCGGCTACATTCATTTTCGCAACGTGAAGGGCAAGGTGCCCGAGTATTATGAGGTCTTTGTGGATGAGGGCGACATTGACATGGTCAAGGCGCTGCGCGTTCTCAGAGACATCGGCTATGACGGCGTGCTCATTCCCGATCACACGCCGCATATGCAATGCGATGCGCCGTGGCACGCGGGAATGGCATACGCAATGGGTTATATGAAGGCCGCCATGTCTATGGTCCGATCGGAGGGCTGAAGACATCGGCGGAAATTAATAAAGTCGGGGCGAGCCTTGGTGCGCAGCCTCGATCTGTGTAGAGTTTACTTATGGCCATGGATGTACCCAATTCCGGGTTGGCCAAAACCTTAGGGAGGTTAATACACCACAATGAAACGTATTATTGCTGCTACTATCACGGCTGCGGGCGTTCTCGCTCTCGCCGGGTCCGCCAGTGCTATTGAACTGAAGCTGAATGGCCTTCATCCCCCGGATCACTCCGGTTCGATGACCCATGAATTCTTCGCTGATCGCATTGCGGAACTCACCAATGGTGAAATCACCGTCGACGTGAACTATGCCCGCGCCCTTGGCGATGCGGTTGATTCCGTGCAGTCGATCCGCAATGGCACGCTCGCGTTCTTTACGGTTTCCGCCGCCAACTTGTCGCAGGTCGACAAGCGCATGGACATGTTCTCGTTGCCGTTCATCTTCAAGAATGCCCGGCACTACTGGTCCTACCTGAACTCCGAAAACGCCGCGAAATTCATCGCGCCGCTTGCGGACAAGGGCATTGTCGCGCTTGGCTTCATCGATTCGGGTGCGCGCAGCTTCTTCGGCCAGAACGACCTGTCGACCCCGGCCGGCCTCAAAGGCAAGAAGATCCGCACGATGGCCTCGCCGGTTCAGATCGCCATGGTTGGCGCCATGGGCGGCACCGGCGTTCCGGTGGCCTGGGGCGAGCTCTACAACGCCCTGCAGACCGGCGTTGTTGACGGTGCGGAAAACAACCCGCCGTCGATCCGTTCCATGAAGTTCTACGAAGTTACCAAATTCTACGTGATGAACGAACATGCCCGTATTCCGGACGTCCTGATTGCGTCCAAAAAGGTTCTGAGCAAGCTGTCGGCCAGCCAAGTTGCGGCGATCAAGCAAGCCGGTGACGAAGCTGAAGCCTACATGCGCGGCGCCTGGGCGGCGGACGAGAAGTCCTCGTTGGCTTTCCTGAAGACCGTCAAGGGCTTCAAGGTTATTGAGAAAGTTGAAAAGGCGCCGTTCGTCGCCAGCGTGAAGCCGCTGTTGGACAAAGAAGGCAAGCGTCTTGGCGTAGCCTCAGAGGTTCAGCACCTGCTCGACACGCAAAAGAACTTCTAGGCGTTCTCGTCCCGCAAGGGGTAAGAACGGTGTGGGGCGTCGATGGGTTCGGCGCCCCACGCCATACTGTACTGAGAGTAGTCTCAATGAATGCGTTTAATCGATTTTGCGATGTGCTGCGGTACCTGGCGCGCGCCTATGTCCTGATTCTGGCCACCGCGCTGTTCGCCATTGTTATCTCCACGGTCATTACCCGCGAGTGCTGCTCCTGGGTGCTTTCGTGGTCTGAGGAAGTGCCGCGCTATCTGTTGATCTGGATATCCTTCATGACCGGCGCGGTCGCCGTTGACATCAAGGATCACATCGCATTTGAGTATTTCTATCAGAAGTTTAGCGGCTGGGTCGCTGTTTTCATCCATAATATGGTGAATTTCGGGATATTGGGATTCGGCGCAATTATGACGATTTACGGCTACCAGTTCTTGCAGGACTTCGGTGGCGACGGCATGGAATCGATCCCGTTTACCAACGTCTGGTACTACACATCGCTGCCGCTCTCCGGTGCGCTGATTGTGCTGTTCAGCCTGCGCGACATTCTGAACTACTGGTTTGCGCCGCACCTGCGCACGGAACGCCCGGACCTTAGCGCCGCCTGATTGAAACGATAGTTCTTCTTACGGATTTTTCACGCCATGACCATCATCGTCCTCGTTGCCACCTTCGTTATTCTGCTGTTGCTCGGCATGCCGATCGCCTTTGGTATCGGCATCGCTTCCGCGCTGGGCGGACTGACTTACCTGCTGATGGGCAACCCGTTTGTCATGGACAATGTAACGCTGGTCCAGCGCATGCTGTTTGGCATCAACTCGTTCCCGTTGCTGGCGTGTATTTTCTTCGTCTTTACCGGCGTCGTCATGGTGCGCGGCGGTGTTGCCGTGCGCATGGTGCGCATGGCCGAGGTGCTGGTCGGTCGTTTTCCCGGCGGCCTCGCCCAGATGAACGTCATGTCGTCCATGTTGTTCGGCGGCGTTTCGGGCTCTGCGGTGGCCGACGTATCCTCCATCGGGCGTATGATGATCAACGCCATGGAGAAGGATGGCTACACCCGGCGCTTCGCGACGGCCATCACGCTCGCGTCCGCCACCATGGGTCCCATCATCCCGCCATCAATTCCGTTCATCCTGTACGCCTATATTGCGGGTAACGTCTCGGTCGCCGGTCTGTTGCTGGCCGGATTTATCCCCGGCGTGATGATTGGCAGCGGCTTGCTGCTGGCGTCCTACATCCACGGAAAGCTGTACCATCCGAGCAAGACCCCGAAGTTAAGCCTGCGCGAAAAAATCACACGGATTGTTGACGGGATCGGCGCGCTGTTTGCCCTGGTCATTATCCTGGTGGGCATCACCAGCGGTTATTTCACCGCCACCGAGGCCGGCGCCGTAGCCGCCGTGTATGCTTTGTTCCTGACCATGGTGGTTTATCGTTCAGTAACCTGGAGAGACCTTCCCGGCGTCATGTGGGAAGCCTGCCTGACCAACGCCGTGGTGATGATGCTGATCGCCACGACCAGCGTGTTCACCTATCTCGTAACCTACGAGAACATCCCCGATTGGATCGCCGAGAACGTTCTGGCCATCACCGAGGAAAAATGGGTGTTGTTGTTGATGATCAACGTCCTGTTGTTGGCCGTCGGACTGTTCATCGATCTGGCCCCCGCCCTGATCATGCTGGTGCCGATATTGCTGCCACTCGCCGACAAGCTCGAAATCGACCTCATTCACCTGGGCGTCGTGATGGTTGTCAACCTGACCTTCGGTCTGATTACGCCACCAGTAGGAACTTCACTGTTCGTTGGATGCCGAATAGCCAACATTCAGATGACCGAACTTGTGAAGCCCCTGCTCCCGCTTCTGGCCATCATGCTGTCGGTCTTGTTCTTCGTGACCTTCATGCCCGAGCTCTTCATGTGGCTGCCGCGGTCATTCGGCTTCGCGAGATAGCGCCCTTATAAAAAGGGAGACATTACCGGTCGGGGAAAAAGGCCAACAGCGCCATTTCCGCATAGGGATGCGGGTCCAATAAGATGTGTCGATCGCAGGTTTCGACGACACGGATCGGGCCCGCAGCATGGCGCCGGCGGCAACGGTAATGCCCGTCAACTATTCGATCTTCTTGTGGACGGCCTTAACCGGGTTCATCGTTTTTTTTCGACGATTTGCCCGGTCGAACGCACCAAACCAATCTCAAATGCTGAACCGCCTCGTGATGGCAGGCCACTTTCGATTGCGAGGGCTTCGCGCACTAACCTTATAGAAATCTATTGACTGCATCCGCGGGCGCTGACGTCCATGGTGCCAAGAACTTCGGTTCCGCGAACGGCGTGGACTCGATCAAACAGATTGCTGATAACACAGGCGTGGTTGGGGATGATCCTGACCTTGTCGCCAACCTCGGGCTTGGCCACCGAGCGACTCAGGTCGAGGTATCCGTGTTCCTCGTTCAGGGCACTGATTGTCGCATCCGGCAGGGCGGGGATTAAGCCAAAACCCTCCAGACCGAGGAGATCGCTGGTCAGGGTTTTGGATCCGGCGTCCAGGACGGCATGATCGGCGGTTGGGCGGCTGACCACCGTGGCAAGCACGCTCAAGGCGCACTCGGCTGCGGTACAGACACCTTTGGCAATCAGGGAACGGTCATTATAGACGTAGGTTCCGACCCGGTATTCGGTGACGCTGGAGAGGTTTTCCGCCCGCCACATATCGGGCGTGCCGCCGCTGGTGATAACCGGACAGGCCAGACCGGATTCCTCGCATAGCGTTTTTGCTCGCGCCAACCAATCATCGGCTTCAGTGTTGTGACCGGCAGGGGGGTAGGTCATCAATCCGTGAAAGGACAAACCTTCGGCGGCGGCTATAATCTTCGCTAAATCGCGCGCGGCCTCTGGCGTTTGAACCCCGCATCGCTTGGCCCCCGTGTCGCATTCGACAAGAACCCGCAACGCGCGGTCCGCGTCCTTCATGGTATCTGCAAGACCTTCGACGGTGTGTGCATTATCGGCCGTAACGGACAAGGTGCAGCGTTCGGCCAGGCGGCGCAGGCGGGCCAGTTTTTCCGCCCCAAGGATATTGTAGGTGATGAGAATGTCGGCGATACCGGCATCGGCCATGACCTCCGCCTCGCTCACCTTCTGGCAGTTGATGCCAACGGCGCCCGCTTTCACCTGGGCAAAGGCAATAGCGGGAATCTTGTGGGTCTTTATGTGGGGTCGGAGATGAAGGCCGTTGCGGTCGCAATAATCCTGAAAACGCCGAATGTTGGCTTCAGTGATATCCAAATCAACAACAACCGCCGGGGTGTCGATTTCCTCGATCAGTTTAATACCGGTTTGATTGATATATTTATCCAATCTTGCGAGCACGTCGTCGCCTTGCATTCCAAAATTCTCCCGTTTGGACCCTGGCGTTTAAGGGTCGCATCTGTGAGTTGACATGCGAAGAAGTTTAAGATGATAATTTGGCTATGTCCACTATAACGAAATGATGTCCGAAATATCGGACATTACAGAGGTCCTTCTTGCGAAGAATCATAGCCATGTTGACGTACCCACCCTACCCTTGTTAACTTGTTAACAAGGGTAGGGTGGGTGGACCAAAATCAGCTGGAGACATGTGCAAGAGGATGGGTGACGGCGTGACGGAAAACAGAATGCGTGCATCGGGTCTTGTCTGTTTGGATTGCGGACACGCACATGAACTGGATGTCCTCACCTATGAGTGCGGGCGTTGTGGGTGGCCGTTGGGCGTAACCTATGCGCCCGACGGGATTTCCTCGTCCACGGCCCGCGAAGTTCTGATCTCGGCGCGCCATATGTGGGATTTTTTCGACTTTCTGCCGGTGGACCGGCGCGATGCCGTCGTCGATCTGGGCGTTGGCGGAACGCCACTTCTGGAAGCGTCGGCGGGCAATGACGACGCCAAAGGCGGCAAGGTCTTTTTGAAGGACGAAACGATTAACCCCACCGGCGCCTTCAAGGATCGCCCGCTTTCCGTCATCCTCAGCATGGCCAGGCAGTACAGTATGAAAAGAGTGGTCACGGGGTCGTCTGGAAACGCCGGTGTAGCCTTGTCGGCCCATGCCGCGCGGGCGGGTGTCGAAGCGATCGTCGTTGTTCCGCAAAACACGTCGCGGGAAAAACTGCTGGCGATCAAGGCGTTCGGCGCGCAGGTCATTCAAATATCAGGAACCTGCAGCGATGCGCTTTCCCTGGCCAATAACTTGAGCGCGAAGCGCAAATGGCTTTGCGCGACGACAACCTACCGCAACCCCTTCGGACTGGAGGGCGACAAGACGATCGCCTACGAATTGATAAGGGACCTGGATTTCCGGGCTCCGAGCCATGTTTTCGTCCCTATCGGCTCCGGTCCCTTGCTGACCGGATGCTATCGCGGCTTTCAGGACCTTGCGCGTTGGGGCGTGATCGACCAACTACCGCGGATGATCGGGGTTCAGGCGGAAGGATGCGCCCCCATCGCAACCGCCTTCGAGGAACGCACGGAACGGGTGGTGGCGTGGAAAAATAGCAACACCATCGCCAAGGGCATCGCCGACGAACTGGAGGGCTACGAGTTCGATGGTGTACTTACCCTCCGAACGGCGCGGCAATCGGGCGGTGTTGTTCTGAGCGTTTCCGACCATCAGATTGTCGAGGCGCAGGAAAGCCTCGCTAGGTCCTGGGGCGTGCTTGCGGAGCCGACCGGCGCCGTGGGTCTTGCCGGCGTGCGGCAGTACGCGCGAACCCACGGGTTTTCCCCGGCAGACCGGGCCGTATGCATTGTGACCGGTTCGGGATTTAAGGATTCAGCCGGACTGTCGCGCTTTGTCGAAACCGAAAAACTGCCGTTGGTGGGGCCGTCGCTTGAAGAATTGGAGAAGGCCGTGGTCTAGCGCCAGGACTTTCGAACCTGACTGGGAAACCATTTGTCGATGCAAGAAACGGTTAAACCTTCGCTCAAGGAAAAAGGCAGCCTTCCATTTGGCTCCCGGATGGTGAAGAGCGGCTTGCCCATTCGTTCGCAAGTATACGAGCTTTTATACGGAGGCATTCGCAAGGTGGATATCCCGCCGGGCAGGGTCATTTCCGAACCGGAGGTTTCCGAGGCTCTCGGCGTTAGCCGTGGGCCGGTCAGGGAGGCCTTCATCCGATTGGCCGGCGAGGGGCTGGTCGAAGTCAT
>Ga0233431_1005612_pt1 | contig 11989 bp, 9 predicted proteins | sample SI_118_April2016_FD_179867 | JGI IMG/M metagenome (GOLD analysis project Ga0233431, IMG submission 179867) | Seawater microbial communities from Saanich Inlet, British Columbia, Canada - SI_118_April2016_200_MG | ecosystem: Environmental > Aquatic > Marine > Inlet | place: Canada: British...
GCTATATTGCGCCAAATCTGTTGCCGAGATAGCTCAGCCGGTAGAGCAGGGGACTGAAAATCCCCGTGTCCCCAGTTCAACTCTGGGTCTCGGCACCATAAAAAACGTAATGTTTTCTGAGGGTTAGGGGCGTTCCCCTAGCCCTCTTTTTTTTACTCTTCATATCCTGTGTGTGGATTTGTGTGTGAATTCTGCCGAGCTTTTTCATATACTGCAATTGCATCACGTTCCATTTCTCCGATACTATGCAGATAAATCTCGGTTGTCCTCCTGTTTTCATGACCTAAAATTCTCTGTATCGTACCTATTGGCACATTGTTTCCGTCCATTATAGATGCGCCGGCATGTCTTAAAGGGTGGAAGCGAAAATATTTGACCCCTGCCTTCTTGCAAAGGCTTTTCATGATCTTTTTTCTGTCGCCATATGGCCCTTCCTTGAACCTATGTTCTTTTCCGCTCCAATACCTATGCCAAAACACCCACGGTTTGTTCTTATCCCTTTCTTCATACCTATGCGAAAGAACCGCAAGAAGCTTCTGAGACATGGCAACCTTTCTAGGAGTAAGGTTACCGCCTTTTTTCTTACGGGTGCGAAGAATGACATATTTTTCAGCGAGATTCACATCATCCCATGTGAGCCTATTAACCTCGCTCACCCTAGCCATGGTTTCCCTGATAGTCCAAAGATAATCCTGGGTATCAGGATCAGCAACTTCAATAACTTTGTCGATGTCTTCAGTAGGGGGAATATGCTTAATCTTTTTTTCAACGGGAAGGAATTCCATTCCTGCTGTAGGGTTTGATTTGATTAGGCCCTTATTGACCCCATAATTAAAGGTCGCCCTGAGATAGCGAAGGTCCTTATTAGCTGTATAGGCAGAAATTTTGTTCCGTTCAAAAATATGATTCTGGACCAAATTTTCTGTAATTTCCCCGCTGTCAAGTTTCCCCCATTTTCGAATCCATCTTTTGGCCAGGTAAAGGTGGGTGTGATAATGCTCTTCCGAATTATACGCCTTCACATGATCCAACCGCCTATTCACCAGTTCCAAAAAGCCCATGTCGGTTGGGGTCTCCCCCTCGATTATCGGCCTTTCTAACTCCTCCCTCCTTTCGACTTCCGCCTTTCTTGCCTCTGCCTTTGTTTTGAACCAGGCTTCCGTATGCCTGATTCCCTTCAGAGTGAAGTCGTACCTCCACCCCTTTCCTTTTACCGAATAAATGCTCATAAAGGTCCTCCTTTCGAGGAAAAAAGAGAGAACCCCCGAGCTTCCTGCCACCCAGTATCTTCCAGTTTTTATAAACCCAACTGGTGCTTTTCCGGAAATACTGAGCAGCCTCCTCAGGGGTCATTATCCCTGATGGAGCGCAGTTGTCAATGTTTGAATTCGACATGCAGATGTCACCCCATCGCCGAGCTGTGTCGGCCATTGGAGCTGGCTTGGGTAACATCATCGTTTTTGGAAGGATCTCTCGGTGAGATTTTCCGGTAATTGGATCTAAGGTGGTATTTGGTGTGCCCGTAAAGGGCCTAAATAATTAGCATATCTTTAAAAGTAAACCAGCTTCGTTTTTAAAAAGGGACGATTCCTCAATTAGTCGCCCCGCCTTAACCTTATATATAGTGATACAGATTAATGCTTTAAGGTAACGCATCTATACAAGAATGCAACTCCAAAACCAACGGGCGTAATCAGAAGCGTTAGGGTTCGGGAGATCTATCTATTTAAGGTCAAGGTCTATGACTGTGTTTTCTTTTCTTGTTTTTTGGCCTGGTATCTTTTCTTGTCCTTTGTCCTCGTGCCAGTCAGATCTTTCTTCCGCATATCAATTTGATGTTTTTTGGTGGCACATCCCCGGCAATACTTCCTATCACTCCTGGTTATAATGATACATTTTCTGCAGTGATTGCAGAGGTCAAAATAGGATATATCCACCCCATTCAATTGATCGATGAAATTCTGAAGGACATTCATGCTGCTCTTGTAGAATGTGACGACACCAGTTTCGAAGGAAAAGGGTAGAGTTAAACCATCAACCTTGAAATCCATTCTGTAAACCTTTTCGAAATCAACTGGGGAATCGGAAAACAATAATAGGTCATCAAATTCAGAAATAGGATGGAGCTTGTGATTTTTTCTGAATTCCTTGGTTAATGCTCTGCGAGGAACAATTTCGTTTTTATAATAGAACAGTTGCTGTTTGAATTCACTCCATATCGGTTGCAAAAGGGTATGTAATCCCCTAAGCAATTTCTCAAAATCTGTTCCTTCTTTATCCTCCTCATCGGCGTCACCATCTAACCAAATTGGGCCACTGTTAATAATCCGATCAAGCCGATTAAATAGGTCTCTCGCCTCTTTCTTATTATTTTTAATGGTCTTCGATATGTCCTGGTCATCCTGTTCGAGAAAATCTTCAATTAAGATGCTAAGATCCCGCTTTTTTTTGGATATCATTCTTCATTTATCCTCCCTTCTTTCTCTGACGATTGTCTGTCTGTGTGAAATCCTCACAGTCCAACGTGGGCGGATGCCTGTCAACATCCTAATGGTGGTCGGGTAAGAATAGAATCTATTCAATGAGAGCCCTTTATCCAATGCCACAATTGTCCCCAGTTTCATTATGCAGACACATTATATACGGCAGAGTTTTACCTCATGTCGCCCCCCCAAATAAAAAAAAATGATTTTTTTTGAGCCCGGAAGCTCAATTTATTTATATGGAGCTAACATATTGTAATTCCGATACGAATAGATGTCAAGCAATATTTCCCCATTAACGCTATAATGCCCTTTTAGCGGGCATAACGTTTAACAGAAAGAGTGGCAAATCAGCTAGTTACTTGACATCCAGCCGATCCGGCTTTATTGTGATAGCGTTCATTTATAAATTGAAGCTGCCCACAAGGGACAAACGGGACAAATCGTACGAAAAAAGGAGAATTGAATGGACGAAGTTCGGACGGTGTTTGAGGATATTCGTTTCACGGATTTCGGAAATGCGAAACGGTTTGTGAGACAAAACCGAGAAATCGTGAGATATTGCCCTGAGTGGAAACAATGGCTGGTTTTCAGAGAAGGGATCTGGGAAAAGAATCCCCGCCACCATTTATGGGAACTGGCGAAATCCACGATCTTGACCCTCTACAAGGAAGCGGCCAGCGAACTGCTTTCTATCGGTGACAGGGAAGAGCTACTCAAGCACGCCAAGAGGTCCTCAAGCCCGTCGAGGATCAAGTCCATGCTGGAGCTGGCACAATCTGACCCGGAAATCCTGATCAATGCACAACAATTAGATGCTGATCCCTGGCTCCTGAACTGCCAAAATGGGACTCTCAACTTGAGGACAGGTGATTTATCAGAGCACAATTCGAATGATTTCTTAACGAAAAAAGCGGCACCTTTATACGACCAGAGTGCAGGCTGTCCGGTGTTTACCGACTTTATTTCCAGTATTTGTGGCGACAATACATCACGCGTGGCTTTTTTAAAGAGAGTCATCGGTTATTCTCTGACTGGTTTTACGACAGAACAGTGTTTTTTCGTTCTTTATGGAAGAGGTGCCAATGGCAAATCAACCCTAGTTGAGACGATCGGATTGTTGATGGGGGACTACGCCATGAACACACCCTCGGAAACACTGCTGTCACAACACTCCTCAACGATACGTAACGACATTGCCAGACTGGCAAATGCCCGATTCGTCTCTGCGGCTGAGGTCGATCATGGCCGATATCTCAATGAGGCGAAAATTAAAGAGGTCACAGGTGAATATCAAGTGACGGCGAGGTTCTTATACAGGGAGTTCTTCACGTTCACACCGATTTTCAAGTTATTCCTCACCGTGAACCATCTGCCGGAAATAAGCGGAACCGACGATGGAATTTGGCGCAGAGTGATTGTAGTACCCTTTGATTTCTCGATTCCTGCGGAGGAAATGGACAAGGATCTCCCCATAAAATTGCAGGGTGAGTTGCCCGGGATTCTGAACTGGGCATTAGCTGGATGTAGAGAATGGCAAAATCAGGGCCTCGCGGTTCCCGCTGAACTGACAGCCATTAGGGATCGGTATCGAAAAGACTCAGATGCAGTGGGTGAATTCATGGAGGATAAGTGCAAGTTTGGCCCGGAAAAGCGAGTCCCGCTTGGGTTGCTTTATTGTGCCTATTTAGAATGGGCTGATGAGGCATGTCAGGAAGCTACAGGCAAAAAGACGTTTGGCGCCCTTATGAAACAACGTGGCTACAGACAGCGGAAATCGGACAGGACCAGATATTGGGACGGCATCGCCCTTGTGAAAAAGGAGTGAGTCACGAAGATCTGGAATATGGTTTCACGACAAATGTTAATCAATAGGGAAAGGAGGGAACAGGTAAAGAAAAAGGACATTTTTTGATCACAACATTTGACAACTAAACTGCATAAGGGATGAAACATTCCGGAAATGACGCCGGTCTAAACCACTCTCTTAGAAGGAGGAGAAGAGTATGGAAAAAGACCATGTCATTCACAAAAGGCCCCAAAATCCAAAGGGGGAATCGGGGAACAAAGAGCTCGAAAGCTGTTTGGAAAAGTTGCCGTTAGGCGGCTCGCGGAGTTATGCGGAAGAAATTAGGGGCATCAGGTTGGTCTACGATGAAATAAACCAGGAGCGACCTGATCGGGATGAAGAAATCAGGGACAGCATTGCAAAGAGGAAAAAAAGGACCGTAGGGTTCATCGATATTTGCCTTTCTAATTCTGAATATCTGACAGAGAGGTGTCTCGACAAACTCGTGGACAAAAATGAGGAACATGATTTTTTCGTCGAATCGCAAAAAACGAAACGGCAAATCCAGAAACTCTTCATTGAGCAAGGTCTCTCCACGGAAGATATAGCCGAGAGAATTTCAGAGGCAATCCTGCTCATGCGAACCGAATTTCGTCAAACAGGAAAAATCAACAAGAAAGAATATACAAAAATGGCCAAGAGTGAAAATTGGGATATCAAGTCCCTGCAAAAACCAAGCATAAAACCAAGGAAGCCTTTGGAATATTGGACGCCGCCAAAGGAAACGGCAGAACAAAGGCCCTTTCAGCGGTCGGAGATTAAACAGAAATTTGAGGCTATGCTACGAGAAATGTCATCTTTTGGGAATGCACCAGATATAGAGCCAGCCGTTTTCGAGCAGAAAATGAGAGAGTTGTTTCACTCAACGGCGAGGTTCCTTTGTCAATTATCTCAAAAAGTGCCACGGGAAGGGGGGGAAATCAAATGAATATACCGAATTATTTTTGCGCAGGTAGCGAGATGAAAGACCTACCAGGCGGTACAGTCGAAAATCTCTTTTTGAGTGCGGTAACAGCGGGCAAGACCGAGACTCAAATTAGGAATTCCATGGAACTTTCAGAATGCTCAAAATCTGTTAACAAGATCGTAGATTCCGGAGGGTCTACCTTAGGGATTGCCGAAAAGGACGCTCTAAAAAAACGTATCGTTTTGCCCTTGAATCATTTTATTACACATTTCAATTTGTCGCCCAAATACGTTGTAAAAACAGCAACACGGCTTGGAGCAACGGAATTTGTGGCCTTGGATTTCCCAATACAGGAAGTTCCCGTCTCAGAACGTGAAGCAGAGTTCAAGCGAAAACTTGCATATAATCTCCCCTGGGCTATCAAAACTGCTGAGCTCAGAGAGAAGTATTGCCCACAGATCGGATTACTCATCCCTGTGCAGTGCTTCACCCTCCAACAGCTCGACGGATTTTTGGATGGGATCAAAGATCTATCATTTAGCGGGCTCGCTATGCCAACAAGAGCGGCTACATTGACGGAGGTCGCCCTCTTCCTTCACCGATTCTGGCAGGCGGGAATACGCCGGGTTCACTTGCTGGGGGTATCGCATTTTCTGATGCTGGCTCTATCAGGCTATATGGCAAGGCATTATTTTGATGAATTCTCCGTTGATTCAACTACTTGGCGGAAACAGGGAAGTAAAGACATCTATATGAATCCCCACAACTTGACAAAAATTGTACTTGATGAACACACCCAAATCGATCCAAAGATCAAGATGGATTGCGGGTGCCCATGGTGCAGGAATAAAACCTTCAGTTACGTGAAACATCTGCCCCGTCCTGATCGCTGCCAGTTCCTTTTTTGCCATAATTTTTTCGTGATTTCCCGTATGTGTGAGACCCTTTATCAACATGCAGGTTCAATAGACGAACTGGCGATGTTTATTGAAACCCGTGCCAGTTCGGGCCAGCGTCAGAGGGTGAAAGACGTGGATGAGGTACAGGATTTGATAGCAGCACTAAGTGTGATCGAGACTTTAAAGGATAAGGACAGCGGATATCTTGAAAAGCTGCTAATCCATTAAACAATACTTCACAAAAAGGAGGTGGTGCTTATGCTTGTCCGATAAATTAAAGTGGCCATAGGAAGCACATCAACGTAAACCTTTAGCCATCCCACTGCGAATAGCGAAGATCAAACTGTCGAATGGGCGAAAAATTAAGGGGATGCTCTCGAAGGAGAACATCGCCATGTCAAATCAAAACAATTCAACGGAACTTTTTAAAACGGTAACCGATAACCTGGAGGACATTTGTACCCTCCCCCGAGAGAGTAAGGATGATCTGGAAAACATACTGACCCGGTTGACTGAAACTGTTACGCAACTGGATAAAATTTACCTCAGCGCCAATGCCGAATTGAACATTCTTTCGGTGAGCCGAGCCATGATTATAGGCAGGATCTGCAATTATGTGAAAGGACAATTATTGCACGGGGGCTGGATCGTGTGGGCCATAGATCATTTTACTGAGGGCCTCCGCAGCCTTGAGAAATTCATGGCTATCGCAACGTTCGAGCCGGCGATTGCGGGATATGCTCACCTGGGCACGGAGAAAGCTTATCAATTGACGCGGCTTGTGGGCCGATTGGAAGAGGAGATGACCTTTGAAAACGCATGTTCAATTACTGAACAAAATACGAATTTTGAATGTTACAGCTGTAAGGAATTTGAGAGGGCCATAAATACCATAATAAATAGGCAAACCTTGAAGGACTTGGATATCGAGATAGATAATGAATCATTGAAGGCTCTCACGGAAAACTTCAGCCTGATCAAAAATAACGGCAACGTCGTTACGCGGTTGGTGGAAGCAAAATTTGAAGATGCGAATCTCGAAAAAACAGTCATGAATCTGGTTGCGATTGGGGGTCAGAAAAGGTCCGTCAAAAAGAAGGCCGGCGCTCCCAAGAAAGTTGAAGATATTAATTACGTTGCAGAGAACTTCATCCGGAGTTTTCAGAAGGCTGTAAGCGATTCAAATACCATCAGCAGTATCAATACTGAGCGAATTACTTTTATCGGAAAACTGATTGCGGAATACTGCCAGATCATTTCTCAATCTAAACCATAAACCCTTTAACCCGGGGATCTGAAATATGGTCCCCGGTCCCATAATGGGGGGAATAATGATATGGAATTCTTTCTCGTTCCACCAGGCATAGGCATCATATCTGAGCTGATCCGAAGGTTTGATGTCAAGCCTAACGTCTTATTGTCCTATGCGAGGGTCGGCCAAGATTTTGGAAATTTCATCCACGGGAACCGGCCCAGACTGGGAGACCTGATGGTCGACAGCGGTGCCTATTCGGAAATGAAGGATACCCTGAAGATTAATCTTGATCAATACACAGCCTTCCTCAAGGGCGCAGGCCATCTTTTTGATTACACCATAAACCTGGACGTGGAGCCCGAGAACTATGATCGAAGAATGTGGAACCTTTTAAAGCTCAGGAAGGTGTGCCCGAATATCCTGCCGGTTGTTCACGACCCCTATTCAGGAGAAATTGACCAGCTGTACGACGATGGGTATCATTATATATTGATCGGATCATCAGACGGCAGAAATAGAGCTCAACAGGACTTCATTTTCAATCGCTATGTTTACAGTAATCGTTTTCCCGGCCTGAGAATCCATAAACTGGGCACCACCAGTTATAACACCTTTTCAGAATACCCATATTACTCCGGTGACAGCACTTCATTTGTACAAGCAGGGGGTTTTGGGCAGGTCATGTATTGGAATAATGACCGCGAGCCAGATGATAATGGAAACTGTACCGACGTGATCTATTTTGGCGGCTACGAATTTCAAGACACGAATCGCTGCCAGGTCTATTACAATTATCGCTTTATCAATCAGTACGAAGATTACCTTTGGCACACCTTTGAGTTCCGATTGACTGATCTCATGGGGCCTTCAGGGGCAACAAACAGGTGGATTGTAAACGGAAAATACACACTTGACCTTGAGAAGCGCCTCACTCGATTGCATGCTGTTTAGGAAACGAAGATCATCTTTGAAATTCGAAGATGTCTGCGGTTTTGTTTTTGTCCCGAATGCTCATTTGAAGATATTATGCATATGCCACAGAAACGAAGATGCCTTCGAATTTGCCGGATCTTTCTATCCTAAAATATCTCTGGCCACACTCTGCTTTACCACTCAGGAATTTCCATTCATATAACCTATCAAGCCATTTTGCCCATTCCTAATAGACCCCACAATAAATAAAACATTATGTTTTGTGGCTTCTAATCCCAGAGACACATCTTTTGTTAACCCACCGTCTTTTCTTTATTTCCCTATTCAAACCATAGAACTGATCCAAACCTCATTCTCTAAAAAATTTCCTTTTTCTTATAATTTTACTTAATACCTTAAAACCAGATCATATATATATCCATATAGCAGATTTGCACTTAGGATAACATCTTAGCATAATACATATCATTAACACACGTGTTTGCGCCACCTTGTACTAACCTGCCTAAGAGGAGAGAACATAATATAAAGGATATAATAATTTATAAATTTTAGCTCAAGGAGGAGCACTCATGAAGCAACGAAAATTTACAAACGGAATTACATTTTTTACGACCCCAAGTATGTATGACAAGTTGAAAGAAATCACTGACGAGAGGGATGTGGGCATCTCGGAATTCTTGAGAAGCCTGATCGGTGAATATTTGACATCGTGCCCTGAGAGTGAGCTATGTCAACATGACTGCTTGATACCGGCACCCTCAAAAGGAGATAGGGATGGAGAACTTAAATACAAAAAGTAATGTTATTAATATTCAGGACATGGTGCAAGATATCGTGGCGAAAGAAAGAAAACAGTATGAGAATCCGGATGAATTAACTCTAAATGAATCAGGTTCCAGTTTTTCATCAACATATATCCTCGATGCGCTCAAATCAAATGAAGATGGAGATGCACTTTTACTTATTAATCTCCAGAGGAATAAATTTTGCTATGACCATAGTGACAATCAATGGTTTAGATGGACCGGGAATTATTGGGAAAAAGACAGAATAGAAGAGGTATTGGCATCAATTGAATCTATCGTTCAATTATATGTAAGGGAGGCAGGGCTTCGAGGTAGTGCCAAAATAGGTGAAGCAGCGAAAGGGAATAAAGACATTGCGAGTAAAATTGAAAGAATTGAAAAGGAATTGCTCACACGTATTCATAATATCCAGAGTCTTCACAGAAAGAAAAATATCTTGAAACTTGCTGTTGCGGGACAACACTCTCTTGGAATCACAGGCGATGAATGGGATTTAGATCCTTATTTATTAGCCTGTAAAAATGGTGTGATTGACTTGAAAACCGGTGGATTTCGACCCGGGAAACCGGAAGACTATATTAAAACTTTTGCCCCAGCCGAATGGAAGGGTTTGGAATTTCCCGCTCCGGCCTGGGAGAAATTTATCCTGGAAATATTTGATGGGGAGAAGGAGTTAGTAGAGTTCATGAATAGGTTATTGGGGTATGCAACTTCCGGACTATCTGTTGAACACACATTATCAATTCTATATGGAGAAGGACGTAATGGAAAAGGAACACTTGTGGAGGTTTTGAATTGTGTATTGGGAGATTTGCAAGGACCAATTCAGGCAGAGATGTTATTAAGTCAGGCGAGATCTCGTTCTTCTGGCGGACCTTCTCCAGACATCATGGCTTTAAGAGGTCGACGAATTGCATGGGCAAGCGAAACTGATGAAGGAAGAAAGATGGATATTGGGAAGATGAAATGGTTGGTTGGAGGTGATACCCTTGTGGGAAGAAACCTATACTCTAAGGACGAGATATCTTTTACTCCCAGCCACACAATATTCTTGCTAACTAATCACAAACCTCAAATCTCTGCAGAGGAATATGCGGCATGGCAAAGAATACATCTCATTCCCTTCATTTTATCTTTTGTAGATGAACCCCAAAAAAAGAATGCGAGAAAACGTGATCCGTTTCTGAAAGATAGATTGCTGATTGAGTCATCTGGAATTCTTGCATGGTTAGTGAGGGGATTTCTGTCCTGGCAAAAAGATGGCTTGAACCCACCAAACACTGTTAAGAAGGCAACACAAGAATATCAAGAGGAAGAGGATATCATTGGGCATTTTATCAAAGAACGTTGTGAGCTTGATCCAGACCAAAAGATTCAAGCTACCCCCTTGTATCAATCTTACAAGAAATGGTGTGAGTTCGGTGGACATAAACCTCTGACTGGTACAAAATTTGGAATGAGAATGAGGAATAGATTTGAAAAGGATTACGATGGGAGGGTTTATTACAAGGGGATAACATTAAAACAAGATATTATAATTTAGTTAGGAGGGTAGGAGGGTTTAGAAGGTTTTGGGGGAAAATTCCTTATAGGGATATATAGGTTTTTTATTTTTTGTTATTTCTCCATATCCCTCCTAACTATCCTACCCACCTTCATTCAATAGGATAATAATAAATGAATATAAAAGATCTATTAGAAGAAGACAACTTCTCTTGTAAATACATAGCGAAGACTTATGGAGGAACTTATTCTTCTCCTTGTCCTTGGTGTGGCGGGGAAGATAGGTTTCGATGCTGGCCCAACCAGGATGGAGGGGGAAATTGGCTCTGTCAGAAATGCGGGAGAAAAGGTGGGGTCATTAAGTATCTAACTGAATATAGAAAGATGAATTATGATGATGCATGTCTTTTCCTTGGTAAGAATCCTGATTCAAGAATGTCCAGTTTTGGAGAACATAATCCTTCAAACATTACATTATTCCCACAGTGTCCGGAACCTCCTTCAAAAAAATGGCAAAAACAGGCTTACACAATAATTAAATCAGCAAAGGAATATTTGTGGCGAAGTTGTTGTGAAGAGATAAGAACGTTTCTATATGAAAGGGGTCTAACAGATGAAACTATAAAGAAAACACATCTTGGTTGGAATCCAACAAATCAATTTCCTTCCAGGGAAGAGTGGGGACTTCCGACAAAGTTAAAAGACAATGGGCAACCAGCTAAACTATTCATTCCTGCCGGCTTAATAATTCCTTATGTAAAAGATAAGCAGATTCAAAAGATCAAGATAAGAAGATCAGATATTGAGGCCCAACAGAAATACTATCTCATTCCAGGCTCATCTCCCACCCCAATTACTATTGGAAATTCCAGGGACATTATGATTTTAGAAAGTGAACTTGATGCTATTCTTGTAGACCAGGAAGCTGGAGATGTTATTTCATCTATTGCACTCGGCTCTGCTCAGATAAGACCTGATTCTTCAAATGAAAATATGTTGAAACAGGCAGGAACTATTCTTGTTTCATTGGATAATGATGAGGCGGGAGCAAGAGCATATTGGAGCTGGTGGAAGAAGCATTTTCCTCAATCAAAAAGGTGGCCGGTACCCTATGAAAAAGATCCGACAGATGCCTATCAAAAAGGTCTAAATTTAAGAGACTGGGTTCTCGCAGGGTTAAATTGTGACAAGGATGTAAAAGAAAAATCAATACTTGAAGTATCCACTCCCTATCCCTTGATCCAGGATATAGATTCTCTGAAAGAAGCGCTTTCAAGATTTATGAATACCAAGGCATTTGTGATCAATATTATATCAACAGGTTCTGATCCTATTGCAGACAATATAGCAA
>Ga0233431_1005615_pt1 | contig 11985 bp, 12 predicted proteins | sample SI_118_April2016_FD_179867 | JGI IMG/M metagenome (GOLD analysis project Ga0233431, IMG submission 179867) | Seawater microbial communities from Saanich Inlet, British Columbia, Canada - SI_118_April2016_200_MG | ecosystem: Environmental > Aquatic > Marine > Inlet | place: Canada: British...
GTTTATATTAGGCTTTTTAAGAAAAATATAAGATATAAAATTTTATTTTTGTCTAAATTATACAATATACAGAGTTAGTATATGATTGTGAAAATTTAGAAAAAGTCTCATGCAAAAGCCCTGGGTGCCAGGGGTGTTTGGCATGTAAAAAAAAAGCTGAAAATTGTATTGTCAAAGATGATTTGACTGAGGTTTTAAATTCAGTATTGGAAAGTGATCTGACTATTATTGCAACTCCAGTATATTATGGTGATGTTAGTTCACAGCTTAAAGGATTTATTGATAGAACATATAGCTATCTACCTGGTGATTTTTTTAAAAAACACAATTCAAGGCTTACACCTGGAAAGCAAATAGTTTTAGCAATCACTCAGGGTGATCCTAATCAAAAACATTTTTCAGATGTTTTTAAAAGATATGAGTTCTTCTTTAAATGGCACTTTAAAAAAGTTCATTTGATTAGAGGATGCGGTTTTTATGAAGAGAATTCTATTTTAGATAATAGTAAGCTTTTAACTTCTGCAGAAAATCTTGCAGAGCAATTATTTCAGGAGATTTAAATGTTAACGCTTCATTTATTCAGACATGCAAAATCAAGTTGGGGTAATCCTGGTTTATCTGATTTTGAACGTCCTTTAAATAAGAGAGGATTAGAGAATGCACCTCGGATGGGAAAGATTTATGGCAAACAATATGAAATGCCGGATCTAATTGTAACAAGTCCTGCAAGAAGAGCATTAGAAACAGCAGAGTTGATTGCAGATAAAGTTGGATATTCTATTGACCGAATAGTTCAGGAAAATAAAATATATTCTGCAGGTATAAATGACTTGGTTAAAGTAATAAGAAAAGTAGATAATGATAATACTACAGTTTTACTTTTTGGACATAATCCGGGGATTACAGAGTTGGCTAATTATTTAACAGGCAGTCATATTGATAATATGCCAACCTGCAGTTTTGTCGGTATAAAATTTAAATTTAATAAATGGAAAAAAATTACTGAAGATTCAGGTGAATTTTTATTTTTCGATTATCCTAAAAATCATAGATGATATATTGTTTGAGACTTGCCATTCCGTTTTATAGCATTCTATAGTAAAATAACTACATAAAAAAATCCTTCAATAAGCTTAATTATTGAAGGATCGTAAAATCTGACTGTATCTATTATTTATATAAATTATAAATTTTCATAGAGCTCATTTTTTCAAGTTGAAGATTAACTTTTTTTAAAACGTCTGTCAATGTTGATAAAAATTTCATTTTCACGTTCCCTTTATTTATGAAAATTAATTAAATTTGCTAAAGTGTAAAAAGAAAATACATTAAAAAAATAAAATTGTTGTTTTTTTTTATGCTTATATGATATAAATACATTACGAATGGTAATGTATTTATAAAGGAAGGGTTTAGTATTACAATGCGTAATAAAACAGAGTTCAAAAATATATATTTTAAAGAACTAAGAAAAAATAGAAAAATCACGATTAAAAATATAGCTTTTGAATTAGGGAAAAGTTCTAAAACAATATGGACTTGGGAAAAAGGAATTGCTGTACCTTCTGATGGTGAAATTAAATTACTAGCTAAGATTCTTGATGTAAATGTAAATAAAATATCAAATATAAAAATTGGGAATTATAAATATGATACAGCTAATGTAATTGTTGATGATTTTATAAGTACATCTGTTGAATTAGAAAAAGAGTTCGGAGATTTGTCAGTAGAAAACCTTTTGAAAATTAAAGCTTTACAGCATAGCATAGAAGAACTTACTAAAGCTAATGACAGATATAAAACAAATAGTAAAAAACTTACTGATGTTATAGATTCTCTTAAATTTTTAATTTATATAAAAAATCCAGGATTAAAAATTAGGCAGGTAAATACAATATTTTCTAATTATGTAAATCTTTCAAAAGAAGAAATTTATGGACGTACTTTTGCTGATATATTTGGTTTGCATGATCAGACTTTAAATGAACTAAGAACTCTTGAACAGCATGTTTTTAAGACAGGTATTGAGGTAATTGAACAGAAAATTACAATCCCCGGAAGTTTAGGAAAAAAAACAGGTTTGGTCTCTATCGCACCTTTTTCTTTTGATGGTGATAAGGTAACTGAAATTGTAAGCTATATAAAAGATATTACCGATTTAGCAAAGGCACTAAAACGTCAAAGTCTATTAGAAGATACTATCAACCATTTAGATGAAGCTATTTGGATGTATAAATTAAAACCTTTTCCTCATTATATTTTTATGAGTGAATCTGTAATTGATATTTTTGGTATAGCTCCAAAAGATTTTATTAAAAAACCAGGCATATGGAAAGACTTTATTTTTTCTGAGGATAGGAAATATGTCGCGAAAGAAAATAAAAAGATAGCAGATAAAGATAAGTTTCATTTGGAACTTGACTATCGAATTATCACCGCTTCACAAAAAATAAGATGGATACGAAGCAAGACAATTAAACGTGCCGGTTCTGATATCCTCTATGGTATTATATCTGATATTACTAAAGAAAAACAAAATGAACGGAAAATAAAAGAATTGGAAGAGTTGTTAGAGAAACTTTCTGATTAATAAGAGTATTACAAATCGTCATGTCTTGGATCCCATAGAACAAAACCGCCGACAAAATCAACAATTTCCCAGGGATCGGCACCGATATCAAACCCAAATATGAATATTTGTCCACCAGCATCAAATTCGGTTGGTGAATAATTTGGACCAATACCGCAGAATCAAGTAGACTTGCCTGAATACCGTAACATGACTCATTTAATTGTATATGTGACTTTTGTAGCATCTTTTAGAGATGTTGGTGGTGCTAACACAACTAGATCACTTTCCTTTAAGCCTTTTAATATTTCGACCTGATTATCATTTATTAAACCTATAGTTACATTAGTTAACTCTGCAGCATTGTCCTTTATTGCAAAAACCTGCCATTCTCCTTTATTATTTTTTAGCAATGCAGTTCTGGGGATAATTAAAGTATTTTTATTAGTTGCGGTATAGATCCTTGCATATATGCGATATTTAAAACCGAGAGTTTTATTTTCTTTTTTTAGTTTTACTAATTCATTTTTATTTATAGATATTTTTACATTTACTCTTTGTTCTTCAACTCCCAACGAGGATATTTTAGTAAAAGCTTCAGGTTCAATTCTGATTACCTTTCCTTTTATCGAATCATTTCCTATGGCATAACCATGTATATCAACGCTATCATTTATATTAATTCTCGGGGCATCTGTTGATAATACATCTGAAGTAATTTCTAAGTTATTAAGGTTGCCAATATCAATAATGTTTGTGCCGGCAGTTAGAAATCTTTCATTTGTGATATAACGCCTAAGTATTGTTCCATTAATAGGTGAAACGAGTTTGCTCATATTTATGTGCCTTTTTGCTTTACCCAGATCGGCATTAGCTTCTGTAAGCTGGCTTAATAAGACACTCTTTTCTAAGTTTTTTCTAGCAAGATATTCATTAATATAAATAGGAGCCAATTTGAAAATAGTAGCCAGTATTTCTAACGAATTTTTTGTTAATATTGCACTTTCTACATCAAGTTGTTTAACTGCAGCCTCCATTTCAGCCTGACTTTTTACGATAGTACTTACTCCAAGTCCACTCAATATTTGAGTATTTCTATAATTAATCGCATATTTATAAATATTTTTACTCGCTTTTACTCTTCGTTCGGCAACGCCGACAATAGCATTTATTGCTTTTATCCAGTCGATGGATTCTTTATATGCAGTTTTTTCCATATTATTATACTCAATAATTTTAATCTGAGCTTCAATGGCTTCTACATTGGCTTTTGCTTTATTAAGATTAGTTAACAGATTGTCTTCTACAAGTTTTGCAATAATTTGATTTTGTTTTACAGAACTGCCTGGAAGCAGTGTGACTGCATGAATTCTTGCGTTAAATGGCATAGTAATATGATATATATGCGGCAAAGATGTTATTGATCTTTGGTCTACATATTCACTTATCTCACCTTTAGTTGTTTTGCTGACATTTACAGGTTCTCCACTGGGATATATAAATAGGAAAAATATTACAATGATAATGATAAAAATTATTAGTATTACTGATTTCTTTTTTTTCATACGGTTATGTCTCCTCTATGTATATTTACTTTTCTTATGTTGAATATCACTCTTTTATTTTTAGTGCATTTTGCCAGTCAAATTTATTTATAGATTTTTGAATTATTAAAAATGCAGTAAAAATAAAAATAACAGCTAATATAAATGTGTAGATCCATGTTTGAGGGGCAACAATACAGGGCATTGAATACATATTATTTTGGTACATAAGGCATATTTCATATAGAAAATAATATCCTAAAGGTAATCCTAATATCGCTCCGGTTATATTTATAATAATTATCTCTCTTAAGAAAATTTTTCCTATTTCAGAATTATGATATCCAAGTACTTTAAAAGTCGCAATTTCTCTGCCTCGTTCAGATATTGATATAAGTGATGAATTTAGAATAGATGCAAAAAATATTACTGCAGCAAAAATAATCATAGTATATGTCATACCTGCAAGCTTTGCGATAAACTCTTCCTGCATTAATTCTTTACTCTCTTTTGCCACTGTTACAGAAGATAAAGTGGGATATTGTTTTAGCTGCTTTAAAAAGGCTGTTTTTTCTTTAGGTGTCTGCTGTGCTTTAATTTGGATTGATGAAATTACAGACGATTCTGAAATTAAACTGTTTAAGTATTTATAATTTGCATACACAGGTAGACCGAAAGTTGTATCAAAAATATTAGCTATTTTTATTTTATGCGCTCTTTGAAGTCCTTTGATCGGAGTAAAAATAATATCATCTCCAACTTTCAAATGGAGATCATCAGCAAGTCTTCTGCACAAAATAATTCCTGTTGGAGGAACTGACACACGGGTACCGTTAATTTTACATGGAACAGTTAGCTTTGAATTTGGAACTATACCGTTAAGAACTACTTTTTTCTTATATTTACCATTTATTAAGTTACATGGTACATTCAATTGGGGTTCTGAAAAAGAAACGCCTGGCATATGATTGACTTCAGATAATGCACTGTAATTTATTTCTTTTCTAAAAGAAAGCTGGTAGTCATACAAAATAGATTTATCAAACTGAAACAGTACCATGTAGTTTAATGAATTTACCATGCCCAAAGACATTAAAACAATTGATGTGCCTAAAGCTGCAGCGAGTATGCCTATAATAGTCCTGGATTTATTTCTTGATAGTCCTCTTAATACCATCTGCCACCTGAAATCCAGTTTTTCCCATATCGCGGGATGTTTTTCTAGAAAGAATTTGCCGGGTTTTTGAGGTGGAGGAGGATGCATTGCTTCTGCCGGTGTAAGTTTAAGCATTGACTTCGTACCTTTCAGTGTTCCCAGAACTGAGATGATAACTGATACTAGTATCGATATAAACATGATTAAAGGATAGTAGTTGCTTTTTAGATCAGGAAAAGTAAACAGTGTTTTATATATAGATGTCATTCCACAAGAGAGAAAATAACCCAAAATACAACCCAAAATACCTCCGGTTAAACCTGCAAATATACCATATTTAATATTCTGTATAAGTATTGTTTTATTACTTATTCCTATAGCTTTTAAAGTACCTATAATTGTTCTCTGCTGTTCCGCAAGACGGATCATTACAATATTAAGCACTAATGCTGCTATCCCTAAAAAAATCACCGGCATCATAACTGCCATTGTCTGTAATCCTCCAAGTTCGGCTGTGAGCGTTAAATTAGAAAATTGATTTTTAAGGGAAGTTTGATTTAATACACCATACGGCTTAAGTAAAACAGATAGTTGATTTAAAATTTGACCGGGATTTTTATTTGCTTCATGTGTAAGTACTCCAACAATACTGTTACATGCGTTCTGAAAACCATAAATATTATCTGCAAGGCTTCTTTTTATCCAAAAGACACCATAATTCATTGGGTCAGGGCTTATAGATCCTGGCGGTGTCAAATAGACAAATTCACTTGAAATTGCAGTGCCTACAACAAAGAGTTTTTTCTTTTGACCATTCATAATTAAATTAATAAATGTTCCGGGAGATATCTTTCTTGCCTCGGCAAATTTTTCAGAAACAATGACTTCATTTTTGCCTTTAGCTGTAAAATAACTTCCCCGCATTAGAACTATGTTGTTGATAAGTGTATTTTTATAGTTGTCAGGTAGTGAAAGGACTGTCCCGCTGATAGGTCTTAATACATGCTCTAAATCCACTATAGCAGGGAAAACAATTCGCTCCCTAATATTAGAAATACCTTTGATGTTTCCTATCTGCTTCAATTCCGCTGAAGGTGCTTTTTTGAAATCAATCCAAAAATCTGCCATTCTGCAGTCTGAATAGTAGAGTGCCCTGGCATTATTTAAATTTCTGAAAGTGCTAAACATACCTACAAGAAGGGCCACGCCGACAGTTATAATTGCTATAACTGCAATAAGCATTCCTTTTGATTGAAATATATCTCTGTAAAGTTTTTTGTTAAGAACTGTCACCAGTTAATTTCCTCTGGCTTTAGTCTATTTTTGTTTATTTCAATTTGATCTACTTTTCCGCTTCCTAAATGAATGATTCTGTGGGCAAGTTTAGCAACTGCAGTGCTGTGAGTTATAATAATAATTGTTTTATTAAGCTTTTGATTAAGATCTGCTAATGTTTTAAGTATTAATTGTCCGGTTTTAAAATCTAAAGCACCGGTTGGCTCGTCACATAGCATAAGAGTAGGATTTTTGACTAAAGCTCTGGCAATAGATACTTTCTGTTGCTGACCACCTGAAAGCTGAGATGGGAAGTAGTCCTTTTTATCATACAGATCAACCAATTTTAATGCATCAGAAGGGGACATTGGTTTTTGAGATATTTCAGCAGCGACTTCGATATTTTCTAAAGCTGTAAGTGTTGGTATTAAATTGTAAAACTGAAACACAAAACCGATATTGTTTCGTCTATATAATGTTAATTCCTTATCATTAAGGATTGCTAGATTTCTATCTTTAAATTTAACACTGCCTTCTGTAGGTTGATCTATTCCTCCTATTATATTTAACAGTGTTGTTTTACCTGAGCCAGAAGCTCCAAGTATTACAGTTATTTCACCATTATATATTTCCAGATCTAATCCGTGCAGAACAGTTGCTTCAAGTTCACCCATTACGTAGGTTTTTTTAAGATCTCTAATCTTTATTTCAATTGTCGATTTATTTGGCATTTGAATTCATTTTTCTATGTAGTGATAATTTATATTTTTTTTCTACTTCTTTTATTTGGTTCTTGCAGTTATTATCGAAGAATATATCTATAAATTTCTTAAAGATAATTTCTCTTGCTAGATTACTTGGGTGAAGCATATCATCATTATAAAATCTGTAGTCTCTAAGTTCATCCAGGAGTATTTCATAAGAAGGGAAATATAAAGTATTCTCTTTATTTTCAATATTGTCATGAATTGCTGAAAGAATATTAGCCTTACTTCTTGCATTAAGTATAAGATTTCCAGGATAGTGTCTTACAGGTGACAGTGTTATTATTATTAGGCATTTAGAATTTATATTTCTAATATATTTAATTGATTGGGATATATGTTGACAGTTCTCTTTGACTGAAAGAATTCTAGTATGAAATTTATTGCCGGGATATTTGTGACAGTTAGAGACAATTCTATTGGAGTCATTTAAGCAGTATACTACAGATGAAGATGGTGTAAGAATAAAAATATCAGCATCTTTGAGCTTGTTATAAAAGTTGACTCTTGTTGTATTTATATTTTCAATAATATCTTCTTTTATCTTAGATGAAAAATTGCCGTGATGTTCCCAGCTATGCCATAAGTTGTTATTTTTTATAAAATTGTCATCAGAATAGTGCTCATTATTGCAAATATGTCTCAGGCTTTCTGCAATCGAATATGAATTATATACTATTCCGTTTGGATTGTATGATATATCAAAACTGAGATTTTTAAAATGCTCCATAATATATTGAGCAAAGCACGAACCTATTCCGACCAGTTTAGTATTATAGCTGAATTTAGATTTAGGCACTGGTATATTTATTGATGTTGAAAGTTTCATTTTTTTAATTTTGATTTCGGATTTTATAATTAACCATTATTAAATTCCTAATGGTTTAGATTGGTTAAGCTTTCTTTGAGTTTCTTCTGCTTCCTGATTAACAGTAGATTCTTTTAGATTATGTATACTCTGTACTTTTTCATCATTTTTAGTCATTGTATCCAGTTTATTCCAATAAGCTTTTTGTTCTTTAAGCTGTCTGTTGTAGTTGTTTATATCAGTGTTTAATACAGGTTTGCCATATACATTTTCATAGTTATACCTTACTCTTTTAGACATATTTTTTGTGTCTTTAGTATTGTTGTATATTTTTGTATTCTTTTTATTCCATGAGTTAAGATTATGCTCTTTGACCATTTTGTTCATTTCGGCATAATATTGTTTCTGCTTCTCTAAATATTTTTTATACTGTTGTGAGTCAATTTTAGGGTAAGTTTCAGTATTAGCCTGTTCTAAATTATTCTGTATTTCTTTGTTTGCTGTAGAATTTTTTGCAAACAGAGTAATACCTGTAGAGAGAAAGAGTGAGATAATTATAATTAATTTGTTCTTCATATTAAACATTTTATATCAGAATGTTTGATTTTGCATATTTTATTAAGCTAATATGCATTTAAACTGCAGTGATTAGATAATACTACAGTTTAAATATTTTGAATATATATTTATTTAAGTATTTTAGCGGCAATGCTTTTACAGTATTCTCTTATTCCAATATAAATTTCTTCTTTTGGTCTCTTATCTGCCAAGGGGCCGCTATTGTGTGTTATTCCGCAGGATGGAATTGAATATTCATATTTAAGCTTAGTAGGGATTGGTAATATAATCATACATTGTCCTAAAGCATAATTAATCATATTGGTTAAACACATATCTATACCTGATTCTCGATCTTCACCTGTCGCAAAGCATGTGAAGTATTTATCTTCTAATAGGGAATCTTTATAATACATGCAGGTAGAGTCAATAAATGTTTTCATTTCAGCTGAAACATTTGAGCAATAGTTAGGAGATCCGTAAATTATTAAATCACTTTCCAATACATTTTCCGGTTTTGCTTCAGACAGTGCCATTACTTCATCATAATATTCTTCTGCAGATGGAAATATTTCACTCCATCGTTTTGCATCATCATCCTTTACTCTATACAGTGAAGTTTCGAATCCTAAATTATTTAATGATTTATAAAATTCTTTTGCCAATAAGTAGGTGTTGCCGCATACACTGTGAAATATAACTGTTGCTTTCATTGTGACTATATCCTCATTTAAATGTTAATTGATAAGTTACTTATCTTTTTATGATAATTTCATCCTTTCCTGCTGCATCTGTGAGAGCAGCTACGTTGCCTTTTGAAAAGAATCCCTTAAAACCATGACAGCGTTCAACATATTCTGTAATTAACATAGAGTATTTTGAGCGTTTTGAGAAAATTTGTTTTAAGTCGGGTTTGTCTGTGCAGGCTCCTATAATATGAGAAAGAAATTTAATGCCATACTCTTTTAGTGTTGCTATAACATAGTCAATATTTTTAACTCCTGAAACATGATCACCATCTAAAATATCCTGAGCTATATGGTGCATTCTAGGGCCAAGATTACGGACAAAATTTTCTGTGGGCATTGGTGTATCTTCAAATGCATTTAAAAAGTAAGGTGTATTGTTGGCTGTAAATACCTTTGCAGGGGATAGACGCTCATTTTTAATATTAGGGTGACGGTTCACATTAGTGGATGAATTTTGATCTGTTATATTATATGCACCCCAAAAGTAGTAATTTGAGCAAGTGAGGAACTCTAACATAGCGACTTCTCTGTTGTTGGATAGTATTCGTGTAGCCAGATGATCAACGCCGAGAAGTATTTTATCTAACCCTTTTTCTTTAAAATAATCATCAGTAATAGCAAGTGTTATTTTTACTTCTTCAGGAAGTTCTATAGGTTCTCCGAGTTGTAGATTATCAAAACCGCATAAATCATTATGAGTATATCCATAGCGATTAAATGTATATGGCGAAGGTTCAGTGAAAACAAAATGGCTATTATTATAAAAATCATTTTTGCCTACACCTTTTTCATGAAAACGTATATCATGGCTTTCTAATATTTCACGGGTTTTGTGCATGTTCTTTGTCTGAAAAATTTCACCTATATATCTGGCATTAGATTTTATTGTTCCTATAGGATATAGATTGTCAAACTGGGTTATTTCATCTTTGTAAGTGGTATGCAATGGTTCCAAAAGAATATACCATGGCAAATTTTTGCTATGCATATTATTTAATATGTATATGTTGTGTGTTTTATTCCTGTAGCCTACCGAAAATCTATATGGAGTCATTATGTATAATTCATTTAAATAACTAAAGGCATCTCCGCATTCTACCTGAATCACAACTGCACGCATATGTTGTAGAAGATGATTTAAGCCTGAAGTCTGGCGCCAGTCATAAATTCTTAAGCGATATTCATTAAAAAAGGAAGAATTTTTTTTATCTCCTGCCGGGTGATAAGTCATAGGTTTTATAGCCATAATAATACCCTTATTATTTATTTTCTTTAATTTTAACATAGAGTTGTCTATATTTTTATCTAGTTATGGAATCGACGCTAGATATTTTTATTTTTTTATATATGTTTCAATGCGTAAAATTTGAATATATTTAAAAATAAGAAAGTATAAAACAATGAAATTTAAGAATATTATATCGATACTTATATTGGTATCATGCAGTTACTCCCTTTTTGCTTTAGAAAATAGTTCGATTAATCATAAAAAATGGATGTCGGCAATCGATCAAATGGCAGTCAATTCTACTACAGGTAATTTAGTTGTCGGTCTGAATAATGGTTCTGTAAAAGAGTATGATTTTACAAAAAAAAGTTGGCTGAATTTGGTTGATCCCAGTAGCTCTATATTAATCCAAATGCTTATTTCTCCAACGGGTAGAAATATGATTATTGCGCTGGGGAACGACAAAATAAAGTTATATAATTTTAAAACAAAAAATATATATTCTGTTCCGGCTTTTCTATCACCGATAACATATATGCTAATAACGCCAGATAGTCGTAATCTGATCATTAGTTTTGATAATGGTTTTGGATATGGTGATATCGAAGAATATAACTTTAGTAATAATAAGTGGAAGAAACTGCATAGTCCTGACTGGGACTCAACAATTAATAGTATGGTAATTACATCTGATTGTCGATTTCTAATTGCAGGACTTAGTGACGGATCAATTAGGCTTTATAATTTTAGTTTAAAAAAATGGGTGCAAATTCATGATAGCAGTTGGAAAGAGCCGGTTAATGAAATGCTGCTTACACCTGACAATAAAACACTTTTTGTAGGTTTGGGATATGGATCTGTAGAACAATATAATTTAAGTACAGGAAAATGGAAAGAGTTGCATGATGATTCTTTTTTGTCAGGTATTAATGATATCTATTTTAATTCAAAAACTAATAACCTGTTCGTTGGTTTAAGTAATGGTGAACTTGAAAAATATAACGGTAAAAATAAAAAATGGACTTTACTGAAAAAATGGGATTATTCCATACTGCAAATTACCATGATACAGAATAAATACTTTGTAGGATTATCTGACGGTAGTATAAAAATTATCTTAGTACATGACATTTTTAGTATCCACTTACCTGTTTTGTGTTTATACTCAACATTTTAATAAAAGCCAAAATATTCTTTTTAGTTTTAGAATTAAGGAAGTGTAATAATATAAATTAAACGATTTGCTGTTTATCTTGGTGCAATCGTATAATTCCATTCTGGATGAAATTCATCACCATATATCACAACTTCTTCCATTTCTTTGTCTGTAACTT
>Ga0233431_1005616_pt1 | contig 11985 bp, 12 predicted proteins | sample SI_118_April2016_FD_179867 | JGI IMG/M metagenome (GOLD analysis project Ga0233431, IMG submission 179867) | Seawater microbial communities from Saanich Inlet, British Columbia, Canada - SI_118_April2016_200_MG | ecosystem: Environmental > Aquatic > Marine > Inlet | place: Canada: British...
TTAGGGTCAAATATTTTTCTCTGAATAAATCTATTTCTTCCTGTTTTATACTCATACATAAAAGTATACTCGTTTTACAGGATTATTAAATATCGCTTAGTTTATTATTTTACAATCCCTAATAGTATAATCAACTGCGTTATATACTCCACCTCCATGTGGGATATTGTCCGAGACAGAAGGACTACCCGCAGTGTTTTTTTGTACAATGACTTTGTTGCTGCTATTATTTAGAAAAGTTCCTGCATTATAAATCCCTCCGCCATTACTCAAGGCTATATTGTAAGCAATATAAAAAGTACCTCTATAGTTTTGACTTACTGTTATTGTCCCTCTATTTAATATTCCACCACCAGAGTGTGTCGCAATATTTCTTGATATTATGACATCATTCGAAATTTTGTTGCTGGCACATGATTTAATATTTAAAGTTGCTCCATGGGAAAGTTCGATACCACCGCCATACTGAGCCTTACAAGAATTTATGCTGTGAAATGAGTCGTCATTGTATGTAATCGTTCCACCATAGGACTCAATACCACCGCCATCATTCCCTGCAAAACAATATTGGACAGTACAATTGTCTACAGCTCCATTAGAATTATATATACCACCACCACATCCTGGGTCATATTCATCAGCGCCGGGTGCTCCGCAAAGTAGAACAGTGCAATCTTCTACACTTCCACTAGAATTATATATACCACCACCAAGCGTAGCCACGCAGTTTGCTACAACACAATTGTCAACAATGCCACCTATAAGCTTAGACGTGCCGGGTTTAACAATACCGTAATTCAATATTCCAGCGCCAATGCTAAAATTTGCAGAGTTTAAATTTCCTCCTGCAATAAGACAATTTTCTATTGTTCCTTTATTATAAATTACTCGATAAGAATGATCCCTGGAGGCATCCTTACTCATTAGAGTAATGTTTAAATTATCAACTGTTCCACCAGTACAAATGTGAATTGCAGAATAATTATTGAAATCTTTTGAATCTAGCTTAAAGTAAAAAATGGGCTGAGTTTGTTCTTTCCCAGTCTTACTGGAAATTCCATTTAATGTGACTCCAGGTTTGACGAAAAGTCTCTCGGTAAAAGTGTAAGCTTTGGGCTGTATGGATATAACGTCACCACTTTTGGCCTGAAGAGTGTCCTGCCATATTTGATATGCTGATGTTGGGGTAGAATATGGAAGGGCTGCAAATACAGCGCTGCTGCACAAAATAGTTACGGCGGTAGTTAATAAAATCAGTTTTTTTTTCACTAGCATCCCATATGAATTAGGAACTTGAAAAAATAGACGAATTCAAATACTTTTATTTTCACAACAAAATAGGAGTATAACTATGAATCCGCCTAAAAGAAAAGTTACAGTATTGAAACAAATTAGCAAATTAATTCCGAGAAATTTAGTCTCCAAATTAGCAAGTAAGCATGGTGTTGATAAACAGTCAAGAAAATATACACCTTGGAGTCATGTGCTTACTCTTATGTATGCGCAGCTATCTCATGCAATGAGCCTTAATGATATTTGTGATGCAATAGGAAATCATTCAGGCATATTTAAAAATATTAGAGACGCACGTCCGCCCAGTCACAATTGTCTTTCATATGCAAATAGAAATCGTAATTCTGATATGGCAGAAGATGTTTTTTTGGTCAGTTTTTGCTGAATTAAAAAAAAGTAGTCCACGATTTGGATTAAATCATAAAGCCGGTATTCCATATAGATTTAAACGTACTATCAATGCTGTAGATTCATCAACTATAAGTCTTTTTGCTAATTGCCTTGACTGGGCAAAGCACCGTCGCCCTAAAGCTGCGGCAAAAATGCATTTACGGCTTAATTTACAAAGCTTTCTTCCTCAGTGTGTTATTGTTAAAGCAGCAAATACACATGATTCTACAGAAGCAAAAGAATTATGTGCAACTATCAGTGCTGGTGAAATTGTTGTCTTTGATAAAGCTTATGTTGATTTTAAGCATTTATCTCATCTAAATAATCGACAAGTTTTTTGGGTGACACGTTCCAAGGATAATATGAGTTATGAAGTTGTGGGACAGCATACATCACCTAAAGGTAAAATTATTCGGGATGATAAAATCAAATTGACAGGTCAAAACACACCTGAGCATTATTCGAATGAATTACGTATAGTTGAAGCAAGAGTTGAAGTCGATGGCAAAGAAAGGATAATGATTTTTATAACCAATAATTTTAAATGGGCTCCTAATTCTATCGCGGATCTTTATAAAGCACGTTGGGGAATAGAACTTTTCTTTAAGCAGATAAAGCAAACACTTCAAATAGCTGATTTTTTAGGTTACAATGAAAATGCAGTAAAATGGCAAATATGGATAGCATTATTAGTTTATATTTTATTGCGGTATATCGCACATATAAAACAATGGGCATTTTTATTTCCACGCCTTTTTACTATTTTGCGTGGCGTTTTATGGTCTCTTTTGGATATGGATGCAGTAATATCATCCTGTGGGACAGCAGGTGCTCCTATAAAATTAAGAGCTGCCCCTGATAAGGCATTTTTACCTGGATTTAGTTAGCTGTAAGGATTAACTCATTCGGGCGTGCTAAAGAAATAATAGGAAGTCACGAGTATGAGACAAATGAAAATTTGAACTCAACGCAATAAAAAAATTAATAAAATTTCAGACTTACGGGATCATAATGTTTTTTTTCATAATTGTAGTTCCTTTTTTTTAGAATGATAAACAAATATTAAATATCGAATTTAATCAAAGATTTTTCATACACTTAATAATAAGCAGGTTTCGTGCCAAAAGCTTAGATTTCTCGTTTTTTAAGTACAAATGTCGTGTTTTTTGTATTTTTACGGTTAAGATTGCAAATGAAGAAAGTGTAAAAAAACTTACACAAGTGTTAAGAATGTATACACTTGTGTCGCCTTCATAAAATTTGTAAAGTCGAGGGTTATAGTCATATCTATCAACTTAAGAGTGTCGCGTATGCCTGGGGGGGGGTGAATTATTAATTATTAATGGTTGATGATTAATTTCGTTTATTTTCTTTTGGTATGGATTGGTACCACTTAATCATTCAATTCAGGTATACCCAAGGGTATTGATTTTTGGCCATGCTGCCTGGACGATTTCGACTTAATCATAGCAGTAAAACTTCGTAAACCAATTCATTGTTAGTATATTCTCAATTTTATATTCTTTAGCAAACGAAAGTTTTTTGTAATTTCTGAATTAGTACTAATTTAACTCATGAAAGATAATTTTACATCCCTACTAGTTGTCTGAATTTAGGGGCGCATTATAAGTTATAAAAAAAGATAAATCAAAAGATGATTCAAATGCTGCTAGAGATAAATTCTATCATGAAAAAGTATTATTTGCGGGATAAGACGCACGTAGTGCTATAATTTATCACCTTTGCGCAACTTCAGGTACTAACACGAAATATATTATTGAAATAAGTTTAAAAAATGATTGCAAAAAAAATAAAGGCGTATATCTTTAAAGCTCGGTGAGGAATTGGGCTTCTGTAATAATTCAAATCTCCCTATCCCCACCACATTTGTCCCAATATTGCAGAAGCTTATTCCAAACCAAAGCCCCTTTGTCTGACAAAGGGGCTTATTTTTTTTTAATCTTTGAGAATCTCGAGACTTATTTGAATATTTAACTTATGCAGCAGGTTTTTTCTTTAACTCATTAAGTCTCTTAATTGGACATAGATCACCGCACATAGAGCATACATCTGAATCTTTAGGCATTGATGATTTACGGTATTCTTCAGCCTTTTCAGGATCAATAGAGTTTTTAAGCATTTCCTGCCAGTTCAAACTTCCTCGCGCACTGCTCATTTTTATGTCCCAGTCCATTGCTCCCGGAATATTTTTTCCGATATCTCCTGAGTGTGCTGCTATTCTTGTTGCAATTAAGCCCTCTTTCATATCTTCAACTGTTGGGAGACGAAGATGTTCTGCAGGCGTAACAAAGCATAGGAAATCAGCTCCGCTTGATGCTGCTATTGCTCCGCCTATTGCCGAGGTGATATGATCATAGCCCGGAGCAATATCAGTTACAATTGGTCCAAGGACGTAAAAAGGAGCACCATGGCATAGTTTTTTCTGGAGTTGAATATTTGTATGAATTTCATTTATAGGGATATGACCAGGACCTTCAATCATTACCTGTATATCTTCTTTCCATGCTTCTTTTGTGAGTTCGCCCAATATTATTAGTTCCTGTATTTGAGGTGCATCTGTTGAATCTGCCAGGCTGCCTGGTCTTAATCCATCACCAAGGCTCAATGTTACATCATACTCTTTACACATAGCTAAAAGTCTGTCGTAATATTCATAAAACGGATTTTCTCTGTCATTTTCCAACATCCACTGGTAAAGTATAGAACCGCCTCTGCTTACTATATTTGTCAGTCTTTTATTTCTATCAACTCTTTCAGCTGCAACACGTGTAAAGCCGGCATGGATTGTTAAAAAATCTATTCCGTCTTTGATATGCTCTTCAACAACATCAAACAGGTTATCAACTGTCATATCTTTTATATTTTTACCATATTTTGCAACTGCATCATACATTGGAACTGTACCTAGCATGACACTAGAAAGATCTACAAGTTTTCTGCGAAAATCCTTTGTTGCACCATAAGTACTTAAATCCATTATCGCATCAGCTTTTAAATCAATGGCTAATTTTGCTTTTTCCAGTTCACACTCTATTGAATAACTATCTTCTGAGACACCAAGGTTTACATTTACTTTTGTTTTTAATCCTTCACCAATTCCGATACCGAATAAATTTGTATGTATCTTATTGGCAGGAATTACGATTTTACCTGATACAATTTTTTCCAGCAGCAGTTCTTCTGTAATAATTTCACTTTTAAGAACATCTCTCATCTGTGATGTAATTATTCCTTTTTTTGCAGCATCAATTTGAGTTGTATATTTCATTTTTTTTCCTTAAATTTATATATGAATGTTTAATTATTTTTTTCTAGTATTTTACTATTTATGGAAATTGCTTTTTCTTTGATATTTTTAGCACCCACTACTTCGCTCACAAGTGCGACTCTATCTGCACCATAACTTAAAACTTCATCTAGGTTATGTTCTTTAATTCCTCCAATAGTGATGAATGGAATTTTTATATTTTTGACCGCATATTCTAAATATTTCAGACTAACAGGAGCAGTATCTTTTGTGGTTGTTTTGAAGATTGGACCGACACCTATATAATCAGCCCCTTCTGTAACAGCTTTTTCTGCCTGTTCGGGGGAGTGGGTTGATCGACCAATAATTTTATATGGACCGAGAAGTGATTTTGCAAACTGGATACTGAAGTCATTCTGACCAATGTGCACACCGTCGGCATCTACTGCCAATGCAATATCAATATGATCATTGACAATAAACACGACACCATTTGATTTACATATTTTAGATATTTGCTCGGCTTCTCTCAGTTTTTTTTCAATTTCACTATTCTTATCTCTATACTGAATAATTTTTACTCCAGCATCAACCATTTGTTTTACACATTCAATATTGCTTTTGCCGTTTGAGAATCTTTCGCAGGTTATTCCATATAATCCAAAAGGTATGACTTGTTTTATGAATTTTGATGATACTTCTTTTTCAATTTCATAAACCTGAAATCTAATTTTCTCTACTAATTTAGATTTGTCGTATTCATCTATAATTTTAGATATTTCTTCTATTACCCTTAGTGATTCAGAAACACGTTTGAAGTTGGCTGTTAAAAGTTCATTTATGGAGTGTTTATTGTCAAGTGTTGTAGATTGACTGATTTTTAAACCAACATCTTTTAGTGAGTCACGATGAAAAATCATTTCATCATTAAACTCCTTGAAATTTTTTCTTAATCCGTGTCTTATTTTTTTTAATTTTTCAGTAGTTCCTTTATTACAGTAATTAAACCGCATTATGTCTTCTATGACTCTTAAACCTTCGGATGTTCTATTTATATTTGCATCCAGAATTCTATAACTGTTCATAAAATCCTCCTTTTTTTAAAACAAGGTTAGCCATCATTGCAGCAGCAGCGGTAACCTTTGAAGAGTAAGTTTTATATTGACATATATCTTTTTTGTTATCGCCGACGATATAAAGATTATGTGTGATTTTAGTGACTTTCATGGATTCAATATCATAGTCGGCAATTCCTGAAGCTGATATGATTAAATCCTTTGACCCTAGAAGTTCTTCTATCAGCATGGTTTTGTTTTCTTTTACATCAAAAGCTTCCACAATAATTTCGCAGTCTGAAAAAATTTCTTTTATATTTCTTTTATCTAATTTAGTGTTTATAGACTCTATATTTGCTGACTTGTCTATTCGTGTAAGATTTTCATAGATTGCTTCTGATTTTAATATCCCGATCTGATCTTCAAAATAAAATTGGCGGTTCAGGTTGCTTCTATCGATAACATCAAAGTCAACTATTTTTATATTTTTAACGCCGCTTCTAATGAGATTAACAGCAACATTAGAACCTATTCCGCCTGCTCCTGCGATTCCTATTTTTTTCATATTTGCTCCCAATCTTTAAAAATAGGTTGAAAGTTATTTGATTTCAGCATTTTTGAAATTTCATCTACTGAGCGTGTATCAGTGATATCGAACTGTTTTTCTGATTCATTTAGGTGTGTATATCCGCCGACAGCTGTAGATGATCCTGCTGATAGTTTTGTAGCTCCGAGATGAATTATTTTATCGCGGAGTTTACTGCTTTCTCTGGTAGATACTGTTATGCCGATTTTAGGAAGAAATAAGCGCATGACTATAATCATTTGAATAAACTTTTTATCTTCAACATTGCTGATTATTGAAAAGTCTGTTCCCTTTGTGTTTATTCTTGGGAATGAGACGCTGAATTCTGTATTTAAATATTTATCAGATAGATATTTAGCATGCAACGCAGTGAAAAATGCTTCACTAATTACATTACCCAAACCGAATAAAGCACCAATATTGATTGTTCTTATGCCGGCGATTGCGCCTCGTTCAGGTGTATCAAGCCTATATTGGTAATTCTGTTTTTTACCGGCGATGTGAACTTTTTTATAAATTTCTTTATCATAAACTTCCTGATAAATTGTTAATCCGTCAACACCTTCATTTTTAAGTTCAGAATACTCTTCAGCTTCCATCGGATAGATTTCTATTGAAACAGAATGGAAATGTTTCTTTAAAATCTGTACTGCATTTCTTATATATTCAAACCCGGATTTTTTATAATCTTCTCCTGTTAAGAGAAGGACATGTTCAATGCCGGTTGATTTAAGATTAACAGCTTCTTTTTCTATTTCTTCTAAATTGAGTTTTGCTCTGTTTATCTTATTACGGGCATTGAAACCACAATATAGGCATACATTTTGACAATAATTTGCGATATATATCGGTGCGTATAACTGAATAGCTCTGCCAAAATACTGATGAGTCAGTTTATTAGCTTTTTCTGCAATTGACTCAAGATATTTTATTGCTTTGTCCGACAGTAAATTCAGTAAATCATAATGATTAAGTTTTGACTTCTGCATACTCTTTAGAATATCACTATCTGAAACTGAATTTAAATATTTATCAAAATCAAAATTATCAAAATGTTTTAATACATTATTAAAAGACATTTTTAATTTTCCTTATTCAAAAATAAAACCTGTTAGAGGAGAGGATGCTTCAGCAAATTTGCTCTTTTCTTTTGCACCTGCAATAAAGCATTCTCTTCCTGCTTCCACTGCTTTACAAAAAGCCTGTCCCATTAAAACAGGATCTTCTGAACACGCAATAGCGCTATTTACCAAGACTGCATCTGCTCCCATCTCCATTGCATCTGCAGCATGAGAAGGCTTGCCTATTCCGGCATCTACGATTATTGGAACATTTGAGTTCTCAATAAGTATTTCTATTAGATGTCTTGTTTGAAGTCCCTGATGAGATCCAATTGGTGAACCTAAAGGCATAACCGCAGCGGCTCCGGCATCTTCCAGTTTTTTTGCTGCTATAACATCAGGATTTATATATGGAAGAACTATGAAATCTTCAGCTGCAAGAATTTTAGTTGCCTTAATTGTTTCTTCATTATCAGGCATTAAATATTTCATATCATTTATAATTTCAATTTTTATAAAATCTCCACAGCCTGCCGCTCTTGCTATCCTTGCAAGTTTTACAGCTTCTTCAGCAGTTCTTGCACCTGAAGTATTTGGCAGTAACGTTATTTCTTTTGGAATGAAATTAAGTATATTTTCTTCAGGGTTATTTATGTTGACTCTTCTTAAAGCCACGGTAATTATTTCTGATCTGCTTGATTCAAGCATTTTAGGGATAAGAGATTTATCCCCGAATTTACCAGTGCCTGTCAAGAGCCTGCTTTTAAATGTTTTATTACCTAGAGTAAATGTATCCATTTATAGATATCTCCTTTTGAAACTTCTAATTTAGAAACTAGAAATTATTTTTAGCTGTTAATACTTGACGTTTAAATCTGAATTTTAAGATCTGAAATCTGAAATTATTTAGCCTCCTGATACGAATGAAATAATTTCCAGTGAATCATTTTCGTTAAGAATCGTATTATTTCGTTTTTCTTTTGGGATAATATTTTCATTAAGCAATGTGACTAAACCGTTATCTGAAAATTTTAGATTCTTAATGACACTGCTAATTAATGAGTTTTGATCAACAGACGTACTTGTACCGTTTAAATTTATTTTCATTTTCCCTCCTAAAAAAAATCAAAAAAAAAGCCGCACACCAGTAGGTGTACGGCAAAAATTATAAAGCAGATAGTTTCTTTTTATCTGTATATATATAGTATAAAGCTTTCCTACGCTGGTATTATCCAGTTCAGGTTCGAGGGTCGACTGTTAATAGTGTTGAATTTTAAATGTTGAGTGCTGAATTATTTTTAACTCAACACTCGACACTCAAAACTTAACACTCGCACGTCAGTGCAATAACAGTCTCTCAGCCTTTCGGCACCCCTAGCAAACAAATTAAATTTTTAAAGAACAATGTTTCAAACCTTTAATAAAGAGTCTAAAAACGTTAAAATCAAAATATAGTTCATACAATGTAATTTCAAGGATTAAATGTATATTTTATAACTCAATCATATGAACTTTAGAGTTTATGTATATATCAAATCATTTAAAGATGAGTTAATTATGAATAAAATTGTTGCCTGTAATATTATATCTGTTATTGTTTTGGTTTTAGCCTTTATCAGCCTGATCTTATATGTATATAATAGAACTGCTCCCAGTGGAAAATCTTATATAATAACGTTTTTCGTCTTTGGTGTAATTTTATTATCTGTGCTATTTTGGAAACAGGAAATTTATCGAAAACTAAACAAATAAAAACAGGAACAATTTTTATGAAATTACATCTTTTAAATTCCGGTTATCTCGTAGGGGATAGCAGTCATATGGTTTCTGATGGTTCCTGCGGAGAATATAAATTTCAGGTGGCATTTAATTTGATTGAACATCCTGACGGATTAGTCCTCTTTGATGGTGGTAATGCTTTGGAGGCAGTTGCAGATCCTATTGGACATTGGGGAGAACCTGCTAAATCATTCAAAGTTTTAATGTCTGAAGAAGATTTTGTTGTTAATCAAATTAAAAAATTAAATATAGATCTGGGAGATATAAAATATATAATTCAGTCACATCTGCATTTAGATCATACAGGTGCGTTAGGACAGTTTCCGAATGCAAAAGTAATTGTACAAAAAAAAGAGCTTCAATACGCGTTAAACCCTGATTATTTTCAAAAAGCTCTATATATTCAAAAAGATATTCAAAGAGAAAAAACCTGGTTCACTCTAAATGGATTTGAAGATGATTATTTTGATATCTTTGGTGATGGACTAATTAAAGTATTATTTACCCCAGGACATACAATAGGCCACCAATCTCTGTTGCTGAATATGCCTAAAAGTGGTAAAATTGTACTAACCGGTGATGTTGTACATGTATCACGGGCATTAGATAAAAATATTATACCTGCAGCTAATCTGTTTTATAATGCAGGAGAATATGTAAGATCTTTAAATAGGTTAAAAATGCTTAGAGAGCAGGGATGTAAACTATTTGTTGGACATGATCCGGATGAATTTTTCAATAAATCTTTTATAGAATAAGCATCAACTAATAACTATCAACTAGACTTTAACTATGACACGGAAAGAGATTAAGATTATTGCTTTATCTGCCAGTGGGCAGATTATTGAATTTTATGATTTTCTAATATTTGTACTTCTTGCAAATGTAATTTCAGCACATTTTTTTGTCGGTTCAATATATGCTAGATTTATGTATCTTTTTGCCGTATTTGCCTTAGGATATTTTGTAAGACCTCTTGGAGGGATAATTTTTGGACATTGCGGTGATAGAAGAGGGCGTAAAAAAACCTTTATATCAACAATATTAATTATTTCCGTAGCAACTTTTTGTATGGGATTAATTCCAAGTTATGAAACAATAGGAATAACTGCTCCAATTATATTTATAATTCTCAGAATTATACAGGGATTTTCACTTGGCGGGGAGTTGCCTGGTGCAATTTCATTTGTTCATGAATATATGCCTGATAATAAAAAAACGTTTGGAATTTCTTTTATTTTTAGTTCGGTTCAAATTGGTTTATTATTAGCTTCAGTAGTGGCTACTGTTTTATTTATAGTATTTAGTCACATTCAAATGGTTAGCTTTGGATGGAGAATATCATTTTTTATTGGTGGTATTTTAGGCCTGGTTTTATGTATCCTTCGTGGTCGTATGTCTGATACTCCTGTATTTGAGAAACTTCTGAAGCATAACCAGATATTAAAATATCCAATAGCGCAATTACTAAAGAATAATTTAAGAAATTGTATATTGGGAATGGTTGTCTTTTTATCTGTTACATATGGAACTCTTTTTTCCGTAGCGATACCTGGTCTTCTATCTTCTTTTATCCCATATTATAAACATGTGCATATACTGGAAATTAATACATGGTCTATTGTCTTAATGGCTATATGTGTAATCACTTTTGCCTATATTATAGACAGACTTAGGCTTAATATTTATCTTTTTTTTAGTCTTTCCAGTTTTGTTATTGCTATCATAATTTATCCATTATTCATTATGATCAATATGCATAGCTATGTATATCTTATTTGGGTCTACATTATTTTTGCTATTACAGTTAGCTTATTATATGCTGTATTATATCATATTCTGGCAAAACTTTTCCCCCCTACTGTAAAGTATTCTGGTTTGGCATTGGTTATTAATATTAGCATAATTTTTTCTAGTGGTACGGTGCCTTTGATGACTAACTCTTTATTAAATTTGGGAGGTATAGCTCTACTGTCTTTCAGTATTATGGCTATTATGATCCTCACTGCAATTGCAGGTCTTATTTTATATTTTTGGCCGCCAGATTATAAAAAGCTAAAAGAGTGGGATGATGAGACAAGAGAATTGTATAATTTAGATAAACAGCTCGAAAATAATAATCTCACATTTGAAGAAGAAAAAATAATAATTCAAAAAATAGAGATTTTTTCTGATAGAATTATTAATTCAGATGAAGATTTTAAAGATATCCCTCCTATTGTAAAAATAGATGAAACATCTATTAAGTATGAATTATCACAGTTGAATATTGAAGATGTTGCAGGATTAAGCTCAGAAGAAAAGCAGGAACTTCATAAATGCTGTAAATATATATTGAGAGCCAGGTTCAATGATTCTTCTACCGTTTTGAAAAAATACAAAAAACTTTTGAAAAAAAACTGCGGGAATAAATTTTATACTTATTTTTATACTAGATGTCTTTGGCTTAAATGTTACCGCACAAATAAATCTATTCAAACGGTTAAGTTTTATCAATCTTAAATTGATTGATAATGCTTTTAAAAAAGAATTTTGTTGATGATTTTTAATTAT
>Ga0233431_1005618_pt1 | contig 11984 bp, 12 predicted proteins | sample SI_118_April2016_FD_179867 | JGI IMG/M metagenome (GOLD analysis project Ga0233431, IMG submission 179867) | Seawater microbial communities from Saanich Inlet, British Columbia, Canada - SI_118_April2016_200_MG | ecosystem: Environmental > Aquatic > Marine > Inlet | place: Canada: British...
AAACATAGAAATAATAGGGCGGGAAGCGCCCGAATTAAAGCCTGTGGAGAAAAAGGCCAATGTGTTTTCTATAAAGAAAATTCAAGCCTTTTCTGTGAAGCAGGAATCTCTTGCATCTTAGGATGCTCGGTAATTTATTGCCGAGAGGACTTCACTTTCTGCACATTGCAAAGTTACTGGTAAAGTTGCATTAGAAGATTTTGTAAAAAAAGCAAGCAACAGAGCTTTACTCCCTCCTTTAGCAATTTTTAAAGGGGAAAGTCCTTTAATTTTTAATAAAATAGGAAGAATGATAAATCCCTGAATAAGATTGGCTCCTAAAACAACACCTAAATAAATAATTAAACCATTAAATTGAGAAGAATTAGCCTTTAATTCTTTAACTAAAATGGTTGTAAAAGCCCAAATAGCAATGGGAAGTAAAAGAACAACAAGCTCCGTCACTTTTAAAACGAGTTGAAAAAGAGAAGAAAAAAATGAAGCTAAAGGTTTCTTTACATTTTCAGATAATTTAAAAGAAGCTATTCCCAAAATAAAAGCTACAAAAGCAATACCGATAACATTATTTTCTAAAAAAGCCTGAATTAAATTAGAAGGAACAATATTTAGTAAAAAAGAAATATAAGATCCCTCTTGCATAGAGGTAACAATATTTTCACTTTGAATAGAGCCTTTTACCGGATCAAAAATAAGAAAAAGAGACAAGGCCACTAAAGCTGATATCAAAGTAGTTAAAACAGTATAAGTAACAATCCTTTTACCTAATATCTTCGTCTCTTTAAATCCGTTCATCCCCAAAAAAGTTGAAAAAATAGACAAGAAGACAATAGGGGCAGCTATTAGCTTTAAAAAATTAATAAAAACAGTAGATACTATCTCAGCTGTTTTTATAAAAAAATCTATTTGGCAAACACTTGTTACAATCCCTAAGAAAATAGCAATAAGTATAAAAATATATGAATGAGTTTTTTGCATAAAAATCCTATAAAATTTATTTAAAAAAGATAAGAGTAAATATAAAAAAGAAAATTATTATGTGCGCAGAAGCGCACAACAGGATCTGCAAAAATAAAATGACAAAGTATTAAATATTTTCATGCGATTATAATAACTTAATAAAAACAAACAATTCAAGCTCAAAAAAACTTTATCAGCCAGCCTTTTTGTATTTCATTTTTTTCTATATTATATATGTTAGCTAAGTCACTATCTATCTTAGTTAAACGCTCTATTTTATTATTATGATTTATCCAAGGATCTATTCCTCTAAATTTAGATTTAATATGAAAATCAAAATTTTCATTATTACCTACAATCCTATATAAAGTATCAAAACTAAGAAGAGCTTTCATTTTATTAACAATAAAAGAATCTTTTGAAGACTGAAGTTTTTCCCAAATAATCTCGTCAGTTCCATAATGAATATCATCTAATGATATTATTCCTATCTCAAGAGCTTTTAGTAAAATATCAGCTAAACATCTTGATGATAAAAAATTATTAACCCCTCCCCAACAATTTTTTGTCATAAATAAAGAAAAAATAACTAACTTAGACATTAAATTTTCATCAGAAGATACCCAACGGTTATCTTCAAATTGAATATCTTCCAATATCTTATAAGCTTCTTGTTTTGTGATGAATCCTTTGTAATAAGCTCCTTGTATATTATAATCAATACGATCAGCGCAAAGATCAGGCAAAGGTTGTTCTAAAGCTGGGAAAAGCTCTTTTAAAGGAAGCATATTTTCAACTTTGTATCCATATTTAGACAGTATATCAGCTAACCTGGTATCTTCTAAAAATTTTTGATGAATAGAATTTTGATAATCTTTTTCCTGTCCTTGTTTTTCAAAAACAAAATCTCCCACATGAGAAAAAACAGTATGAGAAACATCATGCAAAAGACCGGCTATCTGTTCTTCTAAAGAACAGCCTTTCAACCTAAGAATAGCAAACACTCCTAAAGAATGTTCAAATCTATTATATTCTTCATCATGAGTTTTATCATAATAAGTAACTCCATACTGATGAATAAATCTTAATCGTTGAAATGTTTCACTTTGAATTATCTCTAAAATAACAGGTTCTTCTACATCTAAAATCCCATAAAAAGTTTCAATTTTATCAGATAAAAGAACTATTGGAATCAACAGAAAAAATATAAATCTCATTACTCTACCAAAATTAAAAAATCGCATTTATAACACGTATTATATTTTTTCAACAACGACAAGAAAAAATTAAGCTAACTTATTTTTTTCAAAATTTTGTAAGCCTGATCTTTTTTTGAAAAATTAACAAAAAGTTTGACATCTTGAGTTTTTAACATCTGAAAAGCAAAATCACCTTCAATTTCTGTAGACAAAACAGCTTTTATCCCATTTTGCATTAAAATATTTTTTAATTTATTAGCTACAGTCTTATTTCGAATAATTTTTATACAAAATGGTTCAAACATATGCTTACACCTTTTTTTTCAAAAATATGAAAATAAAGTATCGAAAAGCATCGATTAAAATTCAAAGCTAAAAAAATTTATAACAATTCAGCAGCAATAGCAGCCAATTTTGATCTTTCCGTTTTATCTAAAAACATATGACCAAATATTGGATTATCTCTAAATTTTCCTATTACATAAGTAAGTCCATTAGAATCCTTATCGAGATAAGGATTGTCTATTTGTGTAGGATCTCCAGTTAAAATCACTTTCGTACCCATCCCTGCCCTTGAAATAATAGTCTTCATTTCATGAGGAGTTAAATTTTGAGCTTCATCTATAATCATATACATTTTAGGTAAAGTTCTCCCTCTAATATACGTCACAGCTTCCATTTCAATTTTCTTACTATCTTGTATCCATTGCATAGTTGATGCAGCATTATCTTCTCCATTAGAAGTTTGACACAAAAATTCCAAATTATCATAAATAGGCTGCATCCAATGATAAAGCTTTTCTTCTTTAGTTCCCGGCAAATACCCAATATCTTTTCCAAGAGGAATAACTGGCCTGGAAACAAGTATTTTAGAATATTTACCATCATCTAAAACTTTAGACATGCCACTAGCTAAAGCTAAAAGTGTTTTTCCAGTTCCAGCAGGACCTACTAAACTTACTAATTGAATATCATCTCTAAAAAGCAAATCTATTACACACTTTTGTTCGACATTTAAAGGCTTAACGCCCCAAACATCTTTTTTAGGTGAAAACAAAGGCTCTAACCGTCCACTATGATCGTTATACCTACAAAGAGCAGAAGAGTTTTCAGGGCTTGTTAAAATACAATATTCATTAGCAATAAACTTCTGATCGTTTAGTTCTAAATATCCATTTTTATAAAAAAGATCGATATCTCTTTTTTGAATCTCTATTTTTCTAAGTCCTTTATAAATATCTTCGTAAGAGACTTTGGTACTTTCATAATCTTGAGACTCAACATCCATAACCTCAGCTTTGACTCTTGCAACAAAGTCCTTAGAAACAAAAATAACCTTTTCTCCTCGTTGTTGCAATGTATAAGCTAAAAGTAAAATCTTATTAGAATTACAATCTAAAGGTAGAGGAAAATCATTAGACCTTTCAACTTTTGAATTTAAACAAATTCTAATTTTAGGTCCTTCCGGAATATTTATTCCTTTATTAAAATCTCTACTATCAACAATTTTTATTGAATCAATATATCTTATAACTTCTCTTGCATGATTACCCCTTTCATCAGAGTTTCTCTTCAAGCCATCTAATTCTTCCAAAACAATAGAAGGAACTACAACATCATTATTTTGGAATTTTATTAAGGCTGAAGGATCATGAAGGAGAACATTAGTATCTATTACAAATGTTTTACGATTCACCTTTCCCTCCAAGATAGGTATTCTAAGCATCTAGCCTGACAATAATAAATATAATCTCTATTGTAAAACAAATTATCTACTAAATAAAAAAATCATTTTTTTTGGTGTCAATAAAGAAAAAAATTAATATTATCGAACAACAAGAAATAACGTAGCATACAAAATTAAATACTCAAGATATTGAAACTGTTTGTTTTAAACATGAAAACAAGCAATCAACACACTAAGCTGCTAAATCACTTGACATTGAGTAATTATACGTTATATAATAGTAGTAATAAACGAGGTCATCATGAAATATAATGAAAAAATATTAAGCCTTCCCCCTTACCTTTCAACTGATTGGAAAAATGTAGACACCTTAGCCATTAATGAAAATGGGAATCTTCTTGTTATTTTAAAAAACAAAACGAAAATAGAAATACCGAACTTATCAAAAGATGAAATTATAAAGATTTTTGATACTCATGCAAAATTCATAGAAACTAAATCTAATGAATCTAATGAAACTAATTCTAATCAAATATCTCCTGAAAAAATGAAGCTTGATATTCCATTTAAAATCGGAGAAGGTGGATTAGAGTCTATTGGCAGTGCTATGCAACATAACCCTGCTCAATCTAACGCCCCTGATTTACCTCCTGATGTTTTAAATAAAATAGCAGCTGTTTCCAAAGCTTTAGGAATAGAAAATTCTGAAGTTCTTCCAAAACCAGAACCTCACTGTAACTGTTTCCATTGTCAAATAGCTAAAGCTATGCAAATAAACACAAAATACAATGAAGAAAATCTAGAAGAAGAAGTTTCTGATGATGATTTGAAATTTCGAGATTGGGACATAAAGCAAATTGACGATAAACTCTACGAAATAATTAATCCGTTAAACGAAAAAGAAAAATATCAAGTCTATCTCGGAAATCCTATTGGATGCACTTGTGGACAAAAGAATTGCGAACATTTGAAAGCCGTTTTAAATTCTTAATTAAAATTATCATAAAAAAAGCTTGGTCTAAAACATCTATCTTTCTAAACTTGGGTTAAGTGTAGTTGCTTAACCTATTTGGAGAGACAATATGACAAAGCACATCAAAATACTAGTTGTTATCGGTTTATTATTTTCATTTTTTACTTTTGCTGAAACAACACAAAACTTTTCTAGTTTCACAGGAAAAATAATTGGAAACAAAGTAAGACTAAGAGTTAATCATGATTTAGATAGTCATATTATTAAGCAATTAAATAAAGATGAGCTGGTACTTATAATTGGAGAAGAAAATGATTTTTATGCTGTAGCTCCCTCTTCCGATTTCAAAGCTTATATTTTTAGAAGCTATGTTATAGACAATGTAACAGAAGCTAGCAGAATAAACGTTAGACTATCTCCTTCAACCGAAGCTCCTATCCTTACTCAATTAGATTCCGGTTATAAAGTAGAGGGACAAGTTTACCCACAAAACAATAAATGGTTAGAGATAACACCTCCACAAACCATTAAATTTTACGTAGCAAAAGAATATGTTTCATATGCGGGTGACGTTCATTATTTCACTAAAATGCAGACAAGAAAAGATGAAGTTACAAAGTTATTAAATTCAGCATTTTATTTAACTCAAGAAGAATGTAAAAAACCATTTAATGAAATGCAACCTGATGAAGCTATTTCACAATTTGAACTTGTAATTAAAATGTATCCTGATTTTCCAGATCATACAAAACAATCAAAAGAAGGTTTAGCTTTACTTCAAGATACATTTTTACAAAAAAAATTATCTTATTTAGAAACTAAACAGGATCTAGCTGAAACAGAAAAAAAAGAACTTTTAGAAAAATTAAACAAGATATCATCTTCCAATGAATTTTCAATAAATACAGCAAAAACTCCAACAAGCAATTTTACAAAAAAAGAGACTATTTCATATGCAAAAAGAAATTTGGACAACACCAAAGGAATCACTGATAAGATGAAATATTGGGACTCAATAGAAGAATCTTTATTTTTAACATGGAACACTTTCCATCCAGATAAAAATGTAAATGATTTTTATGCAGAACAAAAAGCCACAGGATCTACCATCTATGGCACAATTGAAAAATATGAACATGCTATAAAAAGTAAGCCCGGAGATTATTTGATCAAAGACTCTAACAATCATCCTATAGCTTATTTATACAGTACTAATGTTGATTTAGATGAACATCTAGGACACTCAGTGGAAGCTACTGTATCATCAAGACAGAACAACAACTTTGCTTTCCCTGCATATTTTGTAAATTCAATAGAATCAGCTAGATAAAAGCTGTATTTAGGGCTATCTTTTTCTTCCTCCTTGATAGCCCTTTTTTATTTCAATCAAGATTTGTGAATAATTCTATAAATGATAATACCTAAGCTACCTCCAAAAAAAGCTGTAGCAAATTGCAAGAAACCAAAAGTATAACTAATCAAATTTTCAATATTTCCAAAACTCATTCTTGATAGAAAATAAGAAGAAATAAAATACAAAAAAACAAACTTAAATAAAGACCCGACAAACACGCCTAAAAAATCATTATATTTTTTCACAAAAGAAAAGATTGATACAAAAAGAGCGTTAGCAAACATAATAAAAGGGATCATGAAGACCATAGAAGGAAGAATTAACCCCATCGACAAAGCCAAAATACTTGGAACAAGTCCTATGAAAATGGAAGATGATAGACCAATCCTTAATGTAGTATATACTAAAACAGCGTTAACAAGCATTCCTACAATAGGTTGACTATGACCAATAAAACCTATTGTTAAAATTAAGACCATTGCCAAAACAAAATTTAAAAATTTTGTTTGAAAAAAAAATTTTGAATTATTCATATATCCTCTTTATTCTTCAAATTCATCAGGATCAGGTTCAAAATCTTCTAATGTTTTTGATTTTTTACCAGCTATAATCCTTATAATTGACAATACTATAGCTACAATTATATAAACCCAAGCCATTAGAGCTAAAACGATAGAAAAATAATAAAAAGCCCCATACAAGACAAAAACAGCTATTACAACAGAAATAAAAGCTAAATGAAAAGAAGCTACTCTAAAATGAAGAGACTTCAAACCAGGAAATTTCCATCTACAAACCATTAAATACCCCAAAACGCCCATAACACATGTTAGTATAATAGCTCTAAGCGTATTGGAAAGATTGAAATACCCCTCAAAAATAGGTGACAACAATACCAAATTAATAGAGATAATTCCAGCAGCAGCAGCAGGGATAGGAAGACCTGTAAAATTTTTCTCCTGAACATCCGATTTTATCAGACTATCACTTTTTTTATCTTTTTTCACATTATATCTGACAAGCCGCAAAATGCCACAAAGAGAGTATACCATTCCCCCAGTTGCAGTTAAAAATGAGATCACACTACCTTGTTGCAGGGACAAACTTTTTAAAACGACAACAGAAGGAGCTACGCCGAAAGAAACGGCATCAGCTAAAGAATCAAACATTATTCCAAATTCGGTTTCAGCTTTTAACATTCTAGCAACAGCTCCATCAATAAAATCTGCAAAAGCAGCGAGCAATAAAAGCAAAGCTGATGTTTTCATAACAGCATATTCTCCAGCTCCCGGCTCGATCATATTTACTTTAAAAATAACAAATATCCCACAAGCTAAACCAAAGGCTGTAATAACATTAGGTACTAAAAAGATCTTACGCATATTGTTTTCTCCTTGTTTTTCATCATATCTAACACGCTAAATAATCTAAAGAATTGTTTTTATACACGTAAAATAAAACTTTTAGTTTATTAATTAAAAATTTGTTTATTTTGAATTAATATAATTCAATAAATTAAAATATAATTAAACAAAATATAAAGAATTATTATGAGTGTAATATCTAAATTATCTACATACTTTCATTTTACTAAAAAGCCCCCACCTACCACGAAAGAACTCTTATCTCATTATTCAAAAGTCAGATATACAGGCTCTTCAGATCAGGTATACATCGAGACTGACGATATGCCAATATATTTATTTTCAACGGGTTACGAAACTAAAGTATCAGAAATTGCTAAAACTTACGGACTAAGCATCTCTTATGTAAAAAAGTTAACAGAAGAAAAAAAATTAGAAAGGCTCATAAAATATAGTAATATTTTGAAAAAAGAAATTTCAAACTATCGCTTTTCAAATCCCGATAAAATATTAATAATATTTTTAAAATATTCAGGACTATTCTTTTATCAAGGAATTGATATGAAAGCTTTTTATCAGCTGGTAAAACAGCTTTCATCTCATAACGTAAAGCTTTGTCCTGAAGAAATAGCTTTAGGCTTACTTAAAAAAGATTTAAATATTAAAGAGTTCTTAGAGAAAAGAAAAGTTTTTACAACTAACTTAAAAAAATATTCGGTTTCCGATGCGCAAAAAATAGCTGAATTTATAATAATTAGAAAAGATAAAAACTCATCTGAGAAAGTAATAGGAAAAGACAACGGGCTATCCAGATCTTTAATTTTTTCTAAAGATGGGGATTGTTATTGTTTATTCAACAAAAAAACAGATAAAAAAGTCTCCTCTGGAGGATTTAAACAAGCCCAGATAGCCATAGACGTATCTAATGGAGAAGAGGTCATTAGACTTGTTCAATCTGTAGACACTTTTCCCTCATACCGTTTTGCTCTAAGAGAGTTAGACTTTAGCTTTTTACTTAGAGAAGAAAAAGAAAGTTCTTCTTCTCTTTCTAAAAGCATTTTATGTGTCCATGAAGAACCTTCTGAAAAAAATAAAATAGTAAAACAAACCATAATAATGAGAAAATTTGACGGAGACCTGATTAATCTTTTAAAAAAAGATAACGATTCTTTAACAGCAAAACAAAGAGAAAAAATGTCCATATCTTTGTTAAAACAAGTCGCATTCTTACATTCAAAAAAAATTATCCATAATGACATAAAACCCCAAAACTTCTTATATAGACAAGAATCCAAGCACAATATAATTGTAACAATTACAGATATGGGACTTTCCTGTTTTGAAGACGAAGCTAAAGATTTCAAAGAATCTGGAACATATATCTATCTTCCGCCTGAAATAAATAATTATAAAGACCTTCCCCAAAATTACCCTTACTCTACTAAAGATGTTTGGGGATTAGGGTTAACTTTAGCTTATTTAAATCTTGATGATTTATCTATAGAAAACCAAGAAATCACAGAAGCTTTCTATAAAAAAGGATTCTCTCCTTTAAGAGAAGAATTGTATTTACCAGAAGATACTACTTCAAAAGAATATGCGATCTGCATGATGCTAAGACAAAACTTCAAAGAAAGAATAAGTGTAGAAAAAGCTTTAGAGATTTTTTCTCCCCCGCCTATAGTTAATGATCCTATAGCAGCAGGATAAACTTATCTATTTACCAAAAAATTAAATTCCTTGCCATCTATAACCTTTAAAACCAAAATTATTATACAAAAAAAGCAAGAAACAAAAGCCAGGTAAAAATTAAAATTCTGATAAGAGAATTTTGCTACAAAAAAAGAAGCTAACAAAGGTCCACACATAGCTCCCAAAGAATATAGTAAATTTCTAAAAAGATTACAGGTAACAACTTCTTCTTGTTTTATCTCTGCTGCGATGATTGTAGTACTCAAGGGATAAAAAACAAAAGATATCCCTCCTATAAAAAATGCACAAAAAAGAACATAAACATAAGATGAGTATGCAATAAAAACCAAAAGAATAAATAAAAGAAAACTTAGTATTATTAATAAAGTCTTTTTACTAACAAAATCAGATAAATATCCTATTGGATACTGAAACAAGATACCCCCAAAAACTAAAATAAACATAAAATATGCAGGAGAAACATCTCTATCTAATGCAAAGATAGGTGCAAATCCATATATAGAGCTAATCAATATTCCAGAGAAAAAAGTTGAAATAGGACCTATTAAAGACTTAAAAAAGATCCTATTTAAAACAGAAAACTCTTCAGAAGTTTTACTAACAAAACATGTATTTTTCAAAAAGATAACAGGAAAAATGGATATAAAACAAAATACAGAACCAAAAATAAAAGGATATAAACTTGTAAAATCAAAAAACTTAAGCATAACCTGAGAAGAGCTATTAGCCAAATAATTAGCTATCATATAAAAAGAAAAAACCTGTCCTCTAATATTTATATGAGAATTTTGTAAAAGCCAACTCTCTAAATATAGATATAAATAAGAAATAGAAACCCCAGCAATAAACCTTCCCAAATACACTAAAAAAGGCCATTGAATAAAAATCCCCTGAAACATCAACCCCAAAGGTAAAAGAGTCCCAAAAATAACGTACCCTTTTTTAAACTCTAAATTAAGCTTCATATTCAAGATAGGAGCTAAAAAATACCCCAGGTAAAAAGAGAAATGAGCTATTCCTATCACATGATAAGAAAATCCGTTAACCTTTAATCTTAAACTAACATATGAGGTTAAAAAAGCATCCCCTATAACAAATAGAGCTAAACTAAGTAAAATGCTCCCAAGTTGATAAGAGAAAATTTTCGGTCTTTCGAGTCCTTCTTTCAGCATCAATCACATTCTTAATTACACAAAAATTTTCATAATTAAGGATAACATGAAAAAAATGCAACCCTAAATATTTTTTAATTAAAGATGAATATTTGTTCCCATGAAATTACAAGCCATAAAAATACTAATATTCAAGCTCGTATTATTGACAAAACCTTCTACGTTTAGGAAAACCTGGCGACATATCTAATATAATATCCATAATATTTTTAGTTGATCTTTCCATTTTCTTTAAACCATCAAGCTGCTTTTTCTCTAATTCTTTATCCGCCTTTTTTTCAATTATTCCTTCTTGTAAGTTTATACCCATAATATCCCCATCTTCCATCTTTATACATTCTGAATTAAGATAAACCTTACACAAAGCTTTTAATTTTCCAGCCGTACAACGATTAGTTATTCTCACATATTTAGTAGTTTTTCCAGAAAGCATATCAACTTCATCATAAAAATGATCATCTCTGAGCTCACACAATTCTTCATATAAATAGTTGCATATAGATTCTTTACTTATTAAGAGCATTCCTATTTCTTTTGTTCTAGAATAAAGCCTTAACATAAAATAAGAATACACCTTATGATCAGCATCTGAAAGACTCGTAAGCTGGCCATTTATAGATACCTTATACCACAGTTTTAAAGCTTTTTCAATAACCCTCACTCTACATTCAGGGATAAAATGAAAAGAAGAGCCCTCTCTAAATAAAATTTCCGGAATTGCCATAATCAAGACCCTTTTTTAATTAAAATCGATAAATCTACTAAACATCCAAAAATAAATCAATATTAATATATTAATAATACATTTTACAACTACCTACAAATTAACTACTAACATGTAATAATTAATAATTAAAAAAATAAATTGATAATATTAATCTTTATTATTTTATAATTAAATTAAAGGTAATTAAGGAGAAAACTTATGAGATTACGTAAAACTACAGATAAGAAAAGTTCTAAAACAGAGATTATTAAAACTTCAAAAAAAATGTTAGATACTCATCATAAACAACTTAGTACAATGAATAAAAAAATAGACAAAACATATAGCAAGTTAAGTAAAGACATTAAAAAGAAAGCAAATTTAAAAACTATCCAAAAAGATAGCAATGAGCTTCTTCTTCTTTTAGGAGAATGCGATTATCTAGTAAATGAACTTAAAAAAGAAAAAAAATTACGTTAACAACAAGGCCCTATTAAATTAGGGCCTTATTTGTTTCATAAATCTATCTTTCTAAGAAAAATTTGAGTTGTAATTATTTTTTATCTATAAAAACAACGTTTTTACTATCTACGATTTCACAAAATTACAGTTTAAATATTTTTTTTACTTTATATAATTTGTAATTAAAAAACCTTTAAAATAATTCAATTTGACAATTGATATAAATAACAATTAAAATGGTAACATCTTAATTAAGGTTTTATTTATTTTTTTTATACCTCTCTCGAATGAAATCTAAAAAATAACTTTTCAAAAACTTTCTATAAAGAGTAAATTATATGTATGAAATTTTATTTGACAGACGAAGAGAAAATATCTTTATTAAAACAACATAAGA
>Ga0233431_1005621_pt1 | contig 11982 bp, 9 predicted proteins | sample SI_118_April2016_FD_179867 | JGI IMG/M metagenome (GOLD analysis project Ga0233431, IMG submission 179867) | Seawater microbial communities from Saanich Inlet, British Columbia, Canada - SI_118_April2016_200_MG | ecosystem: Environmental > Aquatic > Marine > Inlet | place: Canada: British...
CGGGATTGCTCCTGTGCAGCATATTTATCGTGTACATCTTTTTTCGCACCCTCATGAACCGGGATCTGGCGCCCCCCGTCCAGGAAAAATACACCTTCAAGGAGAAAGTCATCGTTCTGCGGGGGGTATTTCTCCCCATCCTCCTGATATTTCTGGTCCTGGGGGTCATTTACGGCGGCGTGTGCACCCCCACGGAAGCATCGGCCGTAGGGGCTTTTGGCGCCATCGTGTGCGCCCTGGTATACGGCAAGCTCACCTGGGAGAACCTGAAAACCGCCCTGTGGGACACCATGAAGCTCAACGCCATGGTCTTCTGGATCATTATCGGGGCGCTTGCTTTTTCCCATTTTCTGGCCTATGCCGATATCCAGGATCTCATTAAGGAAACCATTCTGGCCCTGAAAGTATCCCCCTGGCTGATCCTGATCTCCATGCAGATGGTGTTCTTCATCCTGGGCATGTTTCTGGATCCTGCGGGTATTATCATGCTCACCACCCCCATCTTCGTACCCATCGTCACGGCCCTGGGGTTCGACCCCCTCTGGTTCGGCATCCTCTTTGTGATCAACATGGAAATGGCCTACGTGACCCCCCCCTTCGGATTCAATCTCTTTATCCTGAAAGGGGTGGTGCCCCCATCCATCAGCATGACGGACATCTATCGCTCCATCCTCCCCTTTGTGGTGCTCCAGGCCATCTGTCTTGCGCTGGTGATGATTTTCCCGGAGATCGCATTGTGGCTCCCGAGCAAGATGATTACGAGATGATATGATCGTGCCAGGCGTTCGACCTGGCTACCTAATATGTAAGGAGAAACAACGACCATGGGTCATTTTAAATTTAATGAGAAAGATCTTTTCTTTATCTTGAAGGACCAGCTCAATTACGGTTCCCTCTGCAGCCTTGAGCGCTACCGTGAACTGGATGAGGACACCCTGGACATGCTGGTCCAGGAGGCCATCAAGTTCACCATGGGGGTTGTGGACCCCCTGCAGGAAGTGGGCGAGCAATGGGGCGTTGTCTTTGAGGAGGGCCAGGTCCGTTGCCCCCCCGAATTCAAAGAGGCCTTTAAGCTGTACGGCGAAACCGGCTGGACCGCGGCGGCCCGGGACCCGGAATACGGCGGCCAGGGGTTCCCCCACATGATGAGAATCATCATCAACGATCTCATGTACGGGGCGTCTCAGTCCTTCAACATGGCCCCGAGCCTGACCCACGGGGCGGCCCACCTCATCGAAAGCTTCGCCACTCCGGAACTGAAGGAACGGTTCATCCCCGGGATGTTCGGAGGAGCCTGGGCGGGCACCATGGCCCTTACCGAACCGGACGCGGGCTCCAACCTGGCCGCCATCCGCACCACGGCTATAAGGGATGGGGATCACTTCAAAATCAAGGGGAACAAACTCTTCATCTCCTGGGGGGACCATGACTTGACCGAAAACATCATCCACCTGGTCCTGGCCCGGGTGGATGGGGCCCCCGAAGGGGTCAAGGGGATTTCTCTGTTCATTGTTCCCAAGTTCAAGGTTCTCCCCGACGGGTCCGTTGGAGACTCCAACGATGTGATCTGCAGCGGTGTTGAAAAGAAGCTGGGGTTGCACGCATCCCCCACCTGCGCCCTCAATTTCGGAGACAATGGTAATTGTGAGGGGTATCTCTGCGGAGAGGAAAACCTTGGGCTTGCCCACATGTTCCAGATGATGAATGCCGCCAGGATCAACACGGGGGTGAGCGGCATGACCCTTGCCAGTACCGCCTACCACAATGCTCTGGCCTATGCCCGCGAAAGGGTTCAGGGTTCGGAGATCACCCGCAAAAAGCCCGGTTCCATTCCCATCATGGGCCATCCCGACGTACGCAGGATGCTGTTGTGGATGAAAGCCATGGTGGACGGCATGCGCTCCATGATCTATACGGGGGCTTTCTGGTCCGACCTGGCCCTGGAAATGGAACCGGGAGATGAAAAAGCCAATTACCAGGCCCTGGTGGAGTTCATGACGCCCATCATCAAAGCCTATTGCTCGGACATGGGTTTCCGGGTCTGCGAGACGGCCATTCAGGTCCTGGGAGGGTACGGGTTCAGCAGGGAATACCCGTTGGAACAGTACCTGAGGGATGCCAAAATCATGTCCCTCTATGAGGGCACCAACGGCATCCAGTCCATGGACCTTTTGGGGCGCAAGATGCGGATCCAGAACGGTGCCTGTTTCAAGGCCTTCATGAATGAAATCGAATCTTTCTGCGTAAAAAACATGGCCCACAAAACCCTTGGCAAATCGGTTACGGCACTCTCCCGAACAGCGCTTCACCTCAAGCAGTCGGCAGAGGAGATGGCCGCCCGTTCGGAATCGGATCCCCACCAGTGGGCCTCCTACACCTACCCTGCCCTTCTCTGTTTCGGGGATGTGACCGTGGCATGGCGACTCCTGGACATGGCCGTCATTTCCGAAAAGATCATGGCGGAAAAGGGCGAAAACGACTATTATCGGGGAAAGCTCCTGCAGGCCACCTATTTCGCCGGGGTGACCCTGCCCATTACCGAGAGCCGCCTGGAGACCTGCCTGCGTGAGGGCCGGGAGATTGTGGACATGCCCGAAGGGGCCTTTTAACCGGAGGGAAGATAATGAATGAAGCCGTGATTGTGAGTGCTGTGAGAACCCCGGTGGGTCGGTATATGGGGGGGCTCAGGGATGTCCTGGCCTATGACCTGGCGGCACGGGTCCTGAACGCGGCCCTGGAACGGGTCGGCATGGAACCGGACCGGGTGGACGACGTGATCCTGGGGCAGTCCTACCAGAATGGCGAGAATGTGAACATCGCCCGGATGGCGCTGTTAAAAGCGGGCTGGCCCGAGGCCATCCCCGGGATTACCCTTGACCGGCGGTGCTGTACGGGGCTGGATACGGTCTGTTTCGCTGCGGCCCTGATCCGGTCGGAGCAGGCCCGGGTGGTGGTCGCGGGGGGTGTTGAAAGCATGAGCAACGCCGAGTTTTACCTCCCCGGTCATGTGAAGTGGGGCATCGGCGGACGAAAAGGGATGCCCCGGGGCCATGGGGATCTCAGCATGTGGGGGATGCCCTTCTATGACCGCATCCAGAGGGCCCGGGTCATGAGCCAGCCCGAGGAACGCTACGGAATTCTGCCGTCCATGATGTCCTGGGCCGAAACCGGCGCCCGGGAAGAGGGTATCAGCCGCGAGGCGTGCGACCGCTGGTCGTTCAACAGTCACAAAAAAGCGTGCGCGGCCATGGAAAAGGGATTGTTTGCCGAGGAAATCGTGCCGGTGCCGGTTCCCCAGCGCAAGGGGGAGCCAATCATCATGGACCGGGACGAGAACCCCCGGGCCGACTCGACCCTGGAGAAGCTGGCCAGTCTCAAACCGGTCCTGGGCGGTGTCTGTACCGCCGGAAATTCTTCGACAGAAAACGACGGGGCCGCGGCGGTGGTGGTCATGAGCCGGGAGATGGCCGACCAACTGGGTCTGGAACCGTTGGCCGTACTGCGGGCTTCCGCCGTGGCGGGGGACGACCCCCGGCGGGCCTACAAGACCGTCCCCACCGCCGTGGGAAAAGCCCTCGAGAGGGCCGGACTCACCATGGACCGCATGGACCTCATCGAGATCCAGGAGGCCTTTGCGGCACAGGTCCTGGCCGACCTGAAGGAAATGGGTGTGGGGGAAGAGGAGTACGGCAAGATCAACGTCAACGGTTCTGGAATCTCCCTGGGGCACCCCATCGGCTGTACCGGGACGCGGGTGCTGGTCACCCTGCTCCACGAGATGCAGCGACGGAAGGCCCGGTACGGTCTGGAGTGTATCTGCGGCGGCGGAGGGTTGGGAATCGCGGCCATATTGGAAAGAACCTGATGGATGGTGAATTGCGGATTGCGGAATTGAACAAACAAGGGAGTGTTTTTAAATGGATAAGACATTAAACGGGGTGGTGGTGGTTGACGCGGTGAGAACGGCATTCGGAAGGGCCGGGGAAAAAGGGATTTTCTGGAACACCCGGGCCGACGACTTGATCGTTCCCCTGCTGAAGGCTTTGATACAACGAAACCCAAAAGTAACCCCAAACATGATTGAAGACAATATATGGGGCGTCACCAATCAGGTGAAGGAACAGGGCGGCACCATCGGCCGGGCGGTCAGCATGCTGGCGGACTGGGGGTACGAGATCCCGGGCTGTTCCATCGACCGCATGTGCGCGGGGGGACTTTCCGCCGTCGGTTTTGCCGCGGCCACGGTCGCTTCCGGCATGGCGGACTGCCTCATCGCAGGCGGGGTGGAACACATGGGTCATCTTCCCATGGGATTCATGCGTGACCCGCACCCCAGGCTTGAAGACGTCATGGGCGGCCCGTCGGCTTTCAACATGGGGTTGACAGCCGAGAATCTCCACGAACGCTTCCCCGAATTTACGAAAGAGATGGCGGACCGATACGCCGAACGATGCCAGAAAAATGCCGACCTGGCCATTCAAGCCGGGAAAATGAAGGACATGATCGTTCCCCTGGAGGTGGAGATGGCAGACGGCACCCGCACCCTTGCGGACCGGGACCAGCCCCCCAGACCGAGCACCACCCTGGAGGGGTTGGGAAATCTCAAGACGCCTTTTAAAGAGGACGGCAATGTGACGGCGGGAAACGCCTCCGGCCTGAACGATGGCGCCAGCGCCGTCCTCATCATGAATGAGGACAAAGCCCGCGAGCTGAACATCCGGCCCAAAATGCGGTGGGTTTCCTCGGGGGTTGCGGCGGTGGACCCCACCATCATGGGAATCGCCCCGGTCCCCGCCACGGAGAAGGCCCTCAAGAAAGCCGGGTTAACCATGTCTGACCTGGACCTGGTGGAGATCAACGAAGCCTTTGCGGTCCAGGCCCTCTACTTCATGGACCGCATGGGGATTGACTGGGATGATGGAAGGGTTAACCGATGGGGGGGATCCATTGCCTACGGGCACCCCCTGGCCGCATCGGGCCCCCGGTTGGTGGCCTTTCTGGCCGGGCTCTTCAAGGAGAATCCCGAAGCCAAATACGGCCTCACCACCATGTGTGTGGGCCGGGGACAGGGATACTCCATGATCTGGGAAAACCTGGACGAATGAAAGGAATGCACCAAAATGAAATCTGAAAACATCCGATTGGAAAAACAAGATCATGTGGCCCTGATCACCTTTGATCATCCTCCCGCCAACACCTGGAACCTGGCGGCCTTAAAAGAGTTTGAACAGGCCGTGGATAAGGTGGAACAGGATTCGGACATACGGGTGGTGATCCTCACCGGGGCCGGGGAAAAATTCTTTTCAGCGGGCTATGACGTGACCGACGCCGCAAATGCCGATCAAATCAGCCCCCTGGCCAGGAACCTCTGGGAGCGCATCGACCGGTTTGAAAGGCCGGTCATCGCGGCCATCAACGGCTATGCCCTGGGAGGGGGTCTGGAGTTGGCCATGGCCTGCCATTTCAGGATCATGGCAGATGCTCCCAAGGCCCTGGTGGGCCTTACGGAACTGAACCTGGGCATCATCCCGGGCTGGGGGGGGAGCCAGCGGCTTCCCCGCCTGGTGGGCCGGGCGAAGGCCCTGGACATGATTCTCTTCAGCAAAACCGTTAACGCTGGGGAGGCCCTGGAAATGGGCCTGGTCAACCGGGTTTCTTCCCCCGAGACCCTGATGGATGACGCATTTGCCTTTGCAAAAAAACTGGCCGAAAGACCCCCCATCGCCGTGAGCTGTGTTCTCAAGGCCATGTCCGCCGGGGACTACGAAGGGCTTGAAAGGGGTCTTCAGGTGGAGGAGGAAGGGAGCGTCCGGGTCCGTGCATCCAAAGACCGTCTGGAAGGGTTCAAGGCGTTCCTTGAAAAACGGAAACCGGCGTTTACTGGGGAATAATGAGAGACATCAGGCGATTCCTGTTTCATCCCGATTTACGCGGGTTCCCAAGGTTTTGGGCTGACCCCGTTTTTGGCCCCTTCTCTAAATCTTTCATGGCGCCGGGCTACTCACCACTGCAATACGGATAGTCCGCCCCCGGCACCCCAAGGCGGCCAAAGGCGTCAAGGACCTCTTGAAACGCCCTGTCCACGATGTGCCCGGCGGACCAGAGCTGATCACATGCGGCCGGATCACACTCGCCACCAAGCGTCTCCCACGGTGTGGTGGTTGCAACGGGGCATTTGCACTTTGCCTTCGTAGGGTCGTTCGGGTCGACCGTGCATGGCGCATCAAGGCAGCTGGCCCACGTTGGCTCGTTTTCGCACACCAATGCTTTGAGATGCAATGGCGGTCCAGCCTGGATCGGTGAAAAATCCGAGCTGAGCTCTGTACCCTGAGGCATTCTCTCTTCACAAGTAGTCTTGCCCCAGTTCGCCCCTGACTCGACGTCGCAGTGGCAGATCGCGTATTTCGAATCCGATATGTCGATTTCGCAGGAGGCGCTGGTGCACAAGGCAAATCGTGGTGTGTCAACACAAAGTGTGCCGCCACCCACGGAAATTACGGAAACTGCCGAATCATCGCCCGCGTCCCCGCCGCAAGATACCGCGAACAACAGGATAATTGCTGCCGCGAGACAGGCCCACGTCCAGATTAATGTCCTCTTGTTTGCAATCATCTCATCTTCCTCCTTGTGCCAATGATCATGATTTGCCTTTCTCGGGGAGACCTCCTCGTCGTCCCCGCGCTCCACCTCACTTAGGCGACACGGCCGGGGCCCCCTCGCAGCACGCGCTACCTTTGGGGCGCACCGCCGGCGGGAGGAACTGGCCGTCGTTCACCCCAACCTCGCGGGCCATGAGTTCGTTGTTCGACGCGTTGACTACCCGACCCGCATCGTCAAAGGATATCCCGGACAGCATTTATGGCCTGGAAGATGTCGTCGATGTCTACAGCCAAGCTTGTCACCGCACGGATCGTGTGTGCCCCTGTGGGCAGAGCCAGCACGTTCATCTCCTTCAACAGAGCGGTTAATTGCATTGCTGATCGGCGCTCGACATCGAAATAAACCATATTTGTGTCAATCGTGTCGCTGCTAACATGGATCCCTGGGATCTCGCTCAACCCTGACGCAAGTCGCTTGGCGTTCGCGTGATCATCAGCCAGCCGCTCGCGGTGGTGTAACAATGCATAGAGCCCACCGGCCGCGATAATTCCAGCCTGCCGCATCCCTCCGCCAAACTGCTTGCGGAAACGACGTGCACTCTCCACGAGTTCCGTGCTCCCAACGAGCGCCGATCCCACGGGTGCCCCAAGACCTTTTGAGAAGCAAACACTCACACTGTCAAACTCCTTGGCGTACTCCGATTCCGGGATGCCGGTAGCCACCGATGCATTCCACAGTCGAGCCCCATCAAGGTGTGTACGAATGCCAACTTCTCGAGCAACGCTGCACACTTCTTGGATCTGTTCTATCGGCCAGATAGCGCCACCACCTCGATTATGCGTATTTTCTACGGCGAGCAGTCGTGTCGGAGGAAAATGTATGTCTTTTGGACGAAGCGCGGCACGGACATCAGATGATGAAAACACGCCTCTAACCCCTGACAAAGTCCGGCAGATCACTCCTGACAGAGCTGCCGATCCACCAGCCTCATACCAATAGATGTGCGCATTGGCATCGAGCAGCATTTCATCACCCAGCTGCGTGTGACATCGAATCGCCAACTGATTCGCCATCGTTCCTGACGGGACAAAGACAGCAGCATCCTTACCCAGGAACTCTGAGGTGCGTCGTTCCAGCTCCTTTACTGTCGCGTCGTCTCCCAGGACATCATCACCTACTTCCGCCTCGGCCATTGCTTTCCGCATGGCCAGAGTTGGCTTCGTAACGGTATCACTCCGTAAGTCTATAATCTTTTCATTTTGTTTCATATTTATTTTGTTGGTCCGACCTCAAACAGCGCACAACTTGACAACTGTCACGTGATTGTTTACAGTGTACTTATGATAAAAACGTTTGCCGATAAAGAAACCCTAAAATTATTTGTCTCCGGAAAATCGAAACGCATATCTTCCGATTTATCACGAAGGGCAATAAGGCGTTTAGAATTTATCCATTTTGCAAAGGACATTAATGACCTTTTGGTGCCACCCAGTAACAGGCTCCACGCTTTAAAAGGCGACAGGAATGGGCAACATTCAATATCAATAAATGACCAGTGGCGAATCTGTTTCCGTTTCATCGAAGGTGATGCCTACGATGTTGAGATTACCGATTACCATTAAGGATAAAACAATGGCTATACCCAATACAACAAAGCGTGAAATCAGGCCGACTCATCCCGGTGAAATGCTAAGAGAGGATTTCATGCCTGACTATGATCTTAATACCACTTCCATGGCAAAGGCCTTAGGCGTATCACGCCAAACGATAAATGAAATTTTAAGAGAACGACGTGCTATCAGCCCTGCTATGGCCTTAAGATTGTCTCGCCTTTTTGGCAATTCACCCGAATTCTGGCTAAATGTGCAGCATTCATGTGATCTCTGGTATTCGGATCAGCGTTATAGTAAACAATTGTCTCAAATTCAGCCTTTGAATGCCGCATTAATTTAGTCGGCTGTAACCCCTTGGTAATCGGTAATCGGAGGACAGCATGTCTATTATGGGATGGAATTCCCTATACTGTCCCCAGCGTCCACGAAAAAACAGGGCAATCCCATAATTTATCGTGTCCCCCGAATTCACACTTGTTTCAACATGTGGACACCTCCAATAAGTGTTGTGTAAATCATTCAAAAAGCTATTCGCATTGGTGATTAGACATTGCTTTTTTCAGGGGTGAGTGTAAAAAAAATGGTATTGTGGGTCAAGGGAAAAGGAACCACCCCATGTGTGGTATTGGTCTTGAAGGAACAAGCGCGGGCTAAGGCTTCAGAGATGATTCGGGACCTGGCGCTGAAAGGTGTAAATGCCTGGTTCGGTTTTGCAAAACGGGATCAGGGAAGAAAAAAGGGGCAGAGATGACGGTAAAAGAAATTGCGGTGATCGGAGGCGGCAACGGGGCCATTACAACGGCAGGGGATATGACCCTGGCGGGATTCAACGTCCGTATGTGGACGGCCTTTCCTGATGAATACGGTCCTATTTACGACACCGGCAAGATTCGGCTGAAGGGATCGGGAAGGACGGGCCATGCAAAAGTCGCCCTGGTGACGCGGGATCTGGGTGAAGCCATCAGAGGGGCTCAGATCATCTGCTCCCCAAGCCCGGCCTTCGCTCAGGAAGATCTGGCAAAGTGGTTGGGACCCCATCTTGAAGACGACCAGATTTTGCTGCTGTCACCCGGATCACTGGGCGGATACGTGTTTGCGAAAACCTTTCAAGCTTCAGGCATAAAAAAAGACATTCGCATTGCGGAACCCGGGACCCTGCCATATCTGACGCGAAAGACTGCTTCCGACGAAGTTCTGGTCAGCGGACATGCGGTCCGATTGCCGGTAGGAATCTTTCCGGCCAGAAAAACGGATGAGACCATAGCCTCACTGAGAGAACTGTATCCAGCTGTACACGCTGTTGAAGACATCCTTTCCGTGGCCCTGCTCAATGTGGGCTCCATCATCCACTCAGTCCTGATGCTTCTTAACACGGCCCCCATCGAACACTTCGATTCATGGGATATTCATAACGAGGGAACCACGAAATCCGTCAAGAAACTCATCCTTTCCCACGATGCCGAACGGATCCGGATCCGAAAAGCCCTCGGGTACACGAGCCATCATTATCCTTTTTCCGATCACTACGATCCCAACAGCAAAGAAGAATGGATGTATGGCAGAAAAGCCCATACGGATCTCGTTGAAAGTGAGAGTTGGCGAGAGTCCCTGGGTTTCAACGTCAGGTACATTACGGAAGATGTTAAATGCAATCTCGCCCTCCTCTGCTCCATCGCTGACTGTGCGGGGGTTGGCGCACCCATTGCCCATTCTCTACTGACCCTGCTGGGAGAAGTGGTGGGGGAAGATTTCAGTCGGAGCGGCAGAACACTCGACCGCCTCGGCCTCGGGGGCATGTCCATGGCGGAGATCAAAACGCTCCTGCAGGAAGGGTGTGTGTGAAATACCTCTTGGATTCAGGTACTTATTCCCCGTGATCCCGCATGGCACATGGCGGAACACCATATTTCGGTTCCAAAGGGTCAAGCTGAGGATTCCATGATAATCATCGATCCCTTCCTACCCTTGGCTCAAAATGGCGGCAATCCGGTTTTGGTATTCATTGCTTTCATCATTGGCTGAGATCAAATCGATATTTTCAGGGGATGACACCCCGATACCGATTTCGGCGGCCCTGGCGATCTGTTCCTGATCAAAAATCCTGTGGTTCATGATCTGGGCGTTGCTGCCCAGAGATTTTAAAATGGCGACCCCCACCGCATCGATGGCCACGCGATCCGTTGAAGCGATAAAAACATCCCCCTTTGCGCGTTTGCCCGTTGCCGGTCCCCCGTCCACAAAAGCGTCAACGCCGTCCAGTACGATCAAATCCGGTTTGAAAGGCTGGTTTATTTCAGCGATCAGCTTGCACTGGTGGGGAGAACCATGCAGTTCGGCCATGTAAGCATACCCGTGCCGTGTTGTGGGCACAACGCCAACATGGAGTTTCAGGGACAGGGTGAAAACACCGCCGAACTGATGGGTTTTAAGACAACCGGTGGAAATGAGGCATTCGGACTCAACGATGGGACGGGCGATGCGGAAACCATTTTGCCAGTGAGATTCCCGGGGGCTGAAGAGCACCCAATCCCTGGCATCCAGGGTATCAAAATCGATAATTTTAACATCCAGTTCTTCCATGAGGGGGAAGATACCTTTTGCTTCCATGACCTCCCGGGTGAGCGGGTAACTGCGCTCCCCCAGGCTGACGGATTTGGCACCCATATCCCAGACTTCCGCCACCAGTGCCACGAGGGTGTCATTGTGGGTTGACCCGGGGGTGGCATCCGCCGTATTGAAATTGGGTTTGATGAGAACGTCTTTGTTCTTCACCGGATTTATCCCCAGTGCGTTGATCGAGGATATGACGCCCTCTTTTCGGTCTTTTGTGCCGCAAAGTGACACCTGTGCTGTGGTATTCGCCATTTGATAGATCTCCGTTTGTTCCCCGGACCGGGAGATATTATCCCGTATTCTCAAGGGACGAGCCATGTCTGATCATTTTTATGTGTAGCTAAGATTATACCGAATCCTATCGTTTTTTGCCAGGATCTTGTCAAGATTCAAGACCTGACCCCCGTTCCTTCTTAGCTGGCCAATAAGCGCGCACCCAACCAGCAAAACCAACAGGCCGATGTTCGAGGCAGCTATCGCAGTCTGTGGGCCACGCCGGCCTGTCTCAAGGCGCGGCTCAACATCTCCCTTGGGTCAAAGGAACGATGCGATGGCGGAGGCGAGAAATGCGTTTCACGGGCTCACCGGGGCTTGGGGCGAATCGCGGCAGGTAGAAAACTACCGTCGCTCTTGCCCACTTCCTTGGCCATGAGTTCGTTCAGCAAAGCGTTCATGCGCAGGATTAGATCCTTGTTCTTTTGCGGATCAAGGGCGAGATTGCGCGTCTCGTTCGGGTCGTTCTTCAGGTCAAAAAGCTGAACGTCGTTGTCGCGAAAAATTTGATCGAGCGTTACCGGCGTATTGAAGTTGGAAGGCGCGTAATAACGCGCGAACTTGTACTGGCCGTCAAAAACAAAACTAAGGAAACCGCGTTTATGGAGTTTGGATTGAAGTTCGGTCACCGGCGGCGTCGGTTTACCCTGGAGTTCTGCCGTCATAGCCGACAAGAGATAGCCTGAATCAATGGTCATGGGGCCGACGTAGTTGAACAGGACGCCGGGGCGCACCGCTTGCGGGGATGCGGTCTCGGCTGTTGCCAGGACGCCGGAAAAATCGCGGCCGGGCAAATCCTTCACGGCCTCGCGTCGCTGTGCCTCGGGCACCCCCGCCAGTCCGGGCAGGGTTGGCATCAGGTCCAGGAGGCTCGTGAGAACGG
>Ga0233431_1005622_pt1 | contig 11981 bp, 7 predicted proteins | sample SI_118_April2016_FD_179867 | JGI IMG/M metagenome (GOLD analysis project Ga0233431, IMG submission 179867) | Seawater microbial communities from Saanich Inlet, British Columbia, Canada - SI_118_April2016_200_MG | ecosystem: Environmental > Aquatic > Marine > Inlet | place: Canada: British...
ATAGGTTATTAAACCGCCCCTCCTGATTCTGTTTAGCCATTATTTTTTTTGGCTGAACAGCTCCTCTCTTGACGTCGTTTACTGAATGCTCACAAAAACCATAAAAGGAGATTGTTTATGAGTAAAATAACAAAAGTTGGAAAAAAGGTGCTTGTTAAACCGGAGATGGACATTGTTGCCTCAATGGTGAATCAGCTTAAGGAAGAGTTAAATCAAGCACTCAATGATGGAGCCGTGGAGATGGCAATTGATTTATCTGGAGTAGAGATGATGGACTCAATGGGCATTGGTCTTTTGATTGCGGCCCACAATTCACTCAAAAAAGACGGTGGCCGGCTAGAGCTTCTCAACGCTTCGGCTGATATCCAAAAACTGCTGAAGAATATGCGTTTGGATAAACACTTTTTAATGTAATTAAGACTAAGGGTTGGCTCAAAAATTAGTCAAGTGTTTCCCATTCGTGAAAAGGGAACACGTTGCTGTCACATTCTTTTTGCAAAATGTCCAGTGTTTTTAGGACTTTTGCAAATAGATTATATGAAGTTATTTTTGAACGATCCCTAAGGGTTGGCTCAAAAATTAGTCAAGTGTTTCCCATTCGTGAAAAGGAAACACGTGGCTGTCACTTTCTTTTTGCAAAATGTCCAGTGTTTTTAGGACTTTTGCAGATAGATTAAGTGAAGTTTTTTTTGAACGATACCTGAACATTCAAAATCCAGTAGCCTTGACTCCCAACACTTTAAAAAAATCTAAATCAGGAGCACATCATGGCAATAGAAGAAGATGAAACCTTAACGATGTATGTCCAAGAATCTAAGGAGCATCTTGAAACAATCGAGAGCGATCTGCTTGAAATAGAGCAGGGTGGAGAGGCCATTGATGAAGATCTGGTTAATAAGGTTTTTCGGGCAGCCCATTCAATCAAAGGCGGCGGCAGTTTCCTGGGATTAGATCATATCAAGGAGTTATCTCATAAAATTGAAAATGTACTGGATATGGTTCGCAATTTTCAGCTTGTTCCTTCTCCCGGGTTGATTGATACTGTCTTGAAGGCTTTCGATCGCCTGGGTGAACTCCTGGACGATGTCTTAAGCAGCAACGAAATGGAGATTGATGATCATGTGACAGCCCTGAAGGAGATTGTCACCCATTCAATGAGTGAGGCCGAAAAGAGTACAATGGATCAGGTTACAGAAGTTAATATCCAGGCAGAGGGCCCCTGCTTCAAAATCAGTCAGTTTGATCTGAACCAGGCCAGAAGGGGGGGGAAGGATCTTTATCTGCTTGAAATTGATCTGATTAATGATGTTCAGCGACAGGAAAAAACCCCTTTGGATCTAATTAGTAGTCTGGCTGATGTGGGGGTAATACTGGACAACTTGATAAATATAGATGTGGTTGGTGACCTGGACAGTGATGAAATTGCGACTGTTTTGCCAATGTTTGTCCTGTACGCTTCGGTTGTGGAACCGGATCTGCTTGGGACGTTGCTTGGTCTTGAAAGCAGTAAGGTTACCTTGGTTCCTAAAGGGCAAGAAGATTCACACGCGAAGATTGTCGTTAGTACAGAAGATAGTAAAGACAGCAAAAAGCCTCAGGCAAAGCGTGCAAAAACAAAAGCAGTAAAAGTAAAGGCATCCAAAGCAAAGGTATCCGGAAAAAAAGAAGCAGCAAATATAAAAGCATCAGAAAATAAAGAAGCAGAGAAAAAAGTAGCCGTAAAAAAACCTGTTCCTGAAAAACAACCCTCACAAAATTCTGCATCTCCGCCAAAGACATTGGCAAAGTCAGAGAATTTGAGGGTACCGGTTGCCGTGCTTGACCAGTTGATGAATCGGGCAGGGGAGCTTGTTCTGGCACGGAACGAACTACTCCAGGCTATATCCGGTGAGGATAAAAAAACGATGCTGGCAGCCGGCCAGCGCATAAATATGGTGACATCAGAGCTACAAGAGGCCATCATGCTGACCCGGATGCAACCGGTCGGATCGATCTTCAATAAGTTCACTCGTGTAGTGCGGGATATGGCCAGCGATCTTGACAAACAAATGTCTCTCACGATTGAAGGAAGTGAAGTTGAGCTGGACAAAAGTATTATCGAAGGCCTGGGCGATCCATTGACACATCTGGTCAGAAATTCCTGTGATCATGGTATAGAGAAACCAGGGCCCAGAGCCGACAAAGGAAAGCCAACAAACGGAAAAATTTCCCTGAGGGCTTTTCATGAATCAGGGCAGGTGATTATTGAAATCGAGGATGACGGGAAGGGTCTCGATGCTGATAAACTGGCGGAAAAGGCCATCAGCAAAGGAATGTGTACCGAGGAACAGGTTTCCTTGATGTCTGACAAGGAAAAAACCAACCTGATCATGCTGCCTGGATTTTCCACCGCCGAAACGGTTTCAGACATCTCAGGCCGTGGGGTTGGCATGGACGTTGTCAAGACAAATCTTGATCAACTGGGCGGTCAGGTAGAACTGATCTCTGAAGTTGACAAAGGGACGACTGTGCGGATCAAGCTGCCTCTGACCCTGGCGATCATCCCCAGCCTGTTGGTCGAAAACAATGGGGAACGGTTTGCTTTACCACAGGTAAATGTCGGGGAGCTTCTGCGGATCCCGGCCGCTGAAATTCGTGAAAGAATCGAGAAGGTTGGCGAAGCAGACGTCTTGATATTACGCGGGGAACTCATCCCACTATTGCAACTTAATAACGTCCTGGAACTGGACCAGACCTATTATGACCAGAAGATCGGTGTGTTCAGACCGGATCGGCGTGCCGGACTATCAGACCAGCGGTTGCTGCCCGGTGAAGAACAGGAAGAGAGGGATTTGGAGTCCGCTGCTGTCGATGATATGGCAGAACGTCGCAACCGGTACTCGTCCGATGTGAGTATTGTGATCCTGCAGGCCGGAACATTCCGTTTCGGGCTGGTGGTGGAAAAAGTTCATGACACCGTCGAAATTGTCGTGAAACCGTTGGGCAGACATCTCAAGAACTGCGGCGTATATGCCGGCGCCACCATCATGGGTGACGGCCATGTGGCTTTGATTCTTGATGTGGCCGGTCTGGGCAAGCTGGCGGAATTATACGCCCTGGCCGAACGAACAAGCGAAACCTCAAATATCGAGAAAGAGGAGGTGGCTGAAGGCGCAACGCGTCAGACCCTGCTCCTGTTTCATAATGGTCCGGATGAACTGTGTGCAGTACCGCTTCACTTAGTTCTACGCCTGGAACAGATTGAGACGGAAAAAATTCAGATTATAGGTGGTAAAAAGGTGATGCAGTATCGCGGCAGCAACATGCCAGTCTACGCTCTGGAAGAGGTCGCTAATGTAGACATGCTGGAAGAACGTTCCCAGTTGACAGTTGTCATCTTTGTGGTTGCCGGTCGGGAGGTCGGTCTGCTCACCATTCCGCCGTTAGATGTGATTGAACAGGATCTTGTTGTTGACGAGACCACTTTGAAACAACCCGGCATCAGCGGCTCTGCTATCATCAACAACAAAACCACCTTGCTGGTGGATATATTCGGTTTTATGAAAGTCCTGAATCCGGATTGGTTTGAAGAGCGTGAATCGGTAAGTATCCAGTCTTCCCCGGAAGTGGAGGTATCTGCTGGTGGCAAACCGATCCTGCTGGCTGAAGATTCCATGTTTTTCAGAGCCCAGGTCAAACAGTTTATAGAATCGGATGGGCATATCGTCTTAGACTTTGAAGATGGACAAGCTGCCTGGGATTATCTCGATGCCAATCCGGCTGAGATTAGTCTGGTGGTCACAGACCTGGAAATGCCCAATCTGGATGGTTTTGAGCTGACCAAACGGATCAAAGATGATAACCGCTTTTCCCATCTCAAGGTCATCGCCCTGACATCCCTGGCTGCGGAGGAACATCTGGCCAGGGGCAAGGAAGTTGGGATTGATGACTACCAGATAAAACTCGATAAGGAAAAACTGTTGCAGGGAATTTATGAGTATTTGCATTAGGAATAAAAGATGAAGCGTCATATGTCTGATTATTTTTAGTGCGTAAAATCAAATAACCGATTCAGAAAAGGGGAACGAATGTTTAAAAACCTGAAATTTCGAACACAACTGATTCTTGGAAATGCAGCCGTACTTCTGTTAATGGCTATCATTGGCATTATCGTGTATTTCAGCGCAAATTCACTGATACAAAACTCTACATGGGTTGCACATACCTATCAGGTAATCGAACATGGGAATAGCTTAGTAGCTGAGATGGTAAACATGGAAACCGGCATGCGCGGTTTTCTGGTTGGTGGGAGAGACCACTTTCTTGAACCCTATTTAGACGGGGAGAAGAACTTTGCAAAACTGATGACTGAATCTAAAGCACTGGTCAGTGATAACCCGGAGCAGGTTAGACGGTTGGAACATATAGAACAGCTTTCCAGAAACTGGGATGAAAAAGCGGCAAAGGTCCAGATAGCTTTAAAAAGGCAAGCAAATGAAGGGGCGAACGCTGCAGCAAAATTCAAAGAAGTACAATCCAGAACGGTTGGAAAAGAGATATTCGATGGAATTCGAGATGTCATCAGCGGGATCGATGATAAGTTTGAAAGGGCTAAAAACATTGAGGGTCGGTACATTATTCAAACGATACTTCTGGACCTCGTAAATATGGAAACAGGACAACGGGGATTTTTATTGACTGGCCTTGAAGAGTCTCTTGAGCCTTATAAAAATGGTGGGACAGACTTTGAGAAAGATATTGGGAAAATTAGAAATATGGTTACCCGCGGCAAAGGCAGTGGTGTGACAATCAGGGAAATTGAAAAGCTACATTCGATGACGATTGAATGGGAGGAAAAGGCTGCTAATGTTGAAATTAACGCCAAACGGGAGATGAATAAATTTCCCATTACAACAGATGACGTGGCAAATTCGGTGGAAAAAGGGGCAGGAAAAGAATTCATGGATGGACTACGCGCAAAAGTGGATGAGTTTATCGGTATCGAAACAAAACTACTTGATGTTAGAGCACAAGAGGCTGCCAGTACAGCCAGCTTTACCATTAATGTTGTCATTTTTGGAGTGCTCTTAGCGATTATCATCGGTATTTCTATAGTTGTTGTTCTCATGCGCGTTGTTATGGAACAACTGGGAGGCGAACCGGCTGAAGTTGCACATATTGCCACGGAAATTGCCAATGGGAATCTTGCCTTAGATTTCGATTCAAATGTACCCAAAAAAGGTCTATTTGGAAATATGATCAAAATGATTGAAAACCTGAGAGACATCGTCACTCAAGTCAGATCGGCCGGGGAAAATGTGGCTTCAGCCTCTAATCAACTCGGTACTATTTCGAACCAGATATCCGCAGCTTCCGATTCAACTGTTCAAAAATCAAACAGCGTTGCCTCAGCTGCAGAAGAGATGAATGTGAATATGAACTCGGTTGCTTCTGCTATGGAACAGGCCACCGGAAATATCGATACCGTCGCATCTGCCAGTGAAGAGATGAATACCAGCATTACCGGTATCATCAAAGACGTAGATGCAGCCAAGGAGAGCACCGATAACGCTGTAATTCGCGCTGATGAAGTTTCGAAAAATGTGAAGACCCTGGGTCAGGATGCGGAAGAGATCAGTACGGTAACAGAAACGATCGCCGCTATCAGTGAAAAAACAAACCTGCTGGCCTTAAATGCCACCATTGAAGCGGCCAGGGCTGGAGAAGCCGGCAAGGGGTTTGCGGTTGTGGCTAATGAAATCAAAGAGCTGGCCAATCAAACGGCCTCCGCCACAGCCGACATCGGTAAAAAATTGAAGGGAATACAAAACTCAACCGGGGTTGCGGTTTCAGATGTTGAAGAGATTGCAGAAGTCATCAAGTCAATTAATGAAACAGTTGTTTCTGTCAGAGAGACAATGACGCAGCAAGGAAGTGCAACCCAGGAGATCTCAGAAAATATTAGTCAGGCATCACTGGGCTTAAAAGAGATTAATCAAAATGTCTCTCAAACCTCAGAAGCATCAGGTCAAGTTGCCAGCGAAATAACAGAGGTCAACGAATCCGCCAATGAAATGAGTAATTCCTGTGCTCAGTTGAATCAAAGCGCTGAAGAACTAGGTAAAATGGCTACCCAGCTGAGAGAGAAGATGGATCAGTTTAAAGTGTAAAAGCACAGGAGGTCAGGATCTCCCACAACCTCTGTAATCTGAAATTCTATTAGCGTAAGGAAAGAACATGGCACCCACGCAAACTACTGAGAAATCGGATCAGAACGACCTGCTTCAGTTTTCTTCCTTTTATCTCGATGGTACCCTTTGCGGTATCAATATAGCACAGGTCCAGGAAATCAATGATGATCTGAATCTTACCAAAGTTCCGCTGTCGCCTGAATATGTGATGGGAATTATGAACTTGAGGGGCCAGATTGTCACGATTATCAACCTGAGTATGAAGATAGGGTTTGTCCCTTCTGAAATTGGACCTAAAAGCCGAGTGGTCATAACCAGTTCGAAGGGGGAGTTTATTGGCTTACTGGTTGACCAGGTGACAGAGGTTATCACCGTCTCTCATCAACAGATTGCCAACCCTCCTGCCAATATTAAAGGCGCACAGGGTAAATTTTTTGAAGGGGTTTTTCATACAAGCAACAATGAATTGATGGCTTTGCTCAATGTGGAAGTCGTGCTGGATGATGAAAGCTGAGACAGCTCACAAATCGTCAAGCCATTTTTTCAATATGTTACCAATCGAATTTACTCCCGGACTATTCTAACCTTGTCTAAAAAGAGGCTACTATGAATCTAACAATCGGCAGGAAGTTAATCATTGGGTTTTCAGCGGTCTCAATCATTATATTCGCTGTGGTCGCGATCAATATATTCGAGGTCAAGCGCTCTCGGGATCTCAATGAAAAGATCGCAAACCTGAGGGTTCCGACTGCTGAAAATAGTGTATCGATGCTGAATGGCATTAATCGAGCACTTTCTGCTTTGCGGGGCTGGATGATTCTGGGTAAGGACTCCTTCCGGAAGGAAAGAGCATTGGCATGGGAGGAGGATTTGCTTAGGCCTCTGAAAATTATGGAAAAGCTGTCACTTAATTGGACTAACCCGAAAAATAAGGAACGGCTGGTTGCGATTCAGAAACTGCTGATTCAATTTCAAGCCGCACAACAAGAAATTGAGGACATTGCCCAGAAAAGAGAGAATGTCCCTGCGATGCAAATGCTCTTTTCTGAGGCCGCCCCCCAAGCCTCCATTATGTCTGCGAAAATCACGGAAATGATTGATCTTGAACTGAAACTCCCTGCAAATTCTCAACGAAAACAACTCCTGGGCATGATGGCGGATGTGAGGGGGACTTTGGGCCTGTCCCTGGCAAATATCCGGGCTTTCCTGCTCACCGGTGATGAACAGTTCCGCACTCATTTCAACACTCTTTGGAGTAAAAACAGCAGACGGTTCAAAGATTTGAGTAATAGCCAAAGCATTTTGAGTCCAAGTCAGAAACAGGCCTTTATCGTTTTTTCAGCTGCCAGAGCGAAATTTGATCCTCTTCCTCCCAAAATGCTCTCCCTGAGAAGCGCAGAAGATTGGAACATAGCAAATTACTGGCTAGCGACCAGGGCAGCGCCTGTCGGGGCCAAACTGCAATTCATCTTGAACGAGATGATCAAAGACCAGAAAGCACTCAGGGACAAAGATGTCACAACATCAAGCAACCTGATAGAAAGGTTGATTAATATTGAATATGGGCTTTTAATATTTGCCTTGGTAATGGCTTTCATATGCGGATATATCATCACCAGGTCAATAACCAGGCCAATTGATAAGATTCTGCATCTCATCACAGAGCTAAGTAAAGGAAACCTGAACCAGAAAATGGAAATTGAATCCAAAGATGAGATCGGAGAGATGGCAGAAGCACTGAATCTAATGTCAAATAATTTGGCCTCAATGATCCGGGAGATTAATGATAATGCCCTCTCCCTCGAAGCATCCTCCACTGAGTTGAGCGCTATCGCGGGGCAGATATCCACCTCCTCCGATTCCACCGTGGAGAGATCCAACAGCGTTGCGTCGGCGGCAGAAGAGATGAATGTGAATATGAACTCAGTGGCCTCTGCCATGGAACAAGCAACCGGAAATGTGGATATAGTCGCTTCAGCCAGTGGGGAGATGAGCACCAGAATTACCAGTATTGTCAACGCGGTAGAAGCGGTCAAGGAGAGCACTGATAATGCCGTCGTTCGCGCTGACGAGGTTTCACAAAATGTGAAAACCCTGGGTCAGGATGCGGAAGAGATCAATACGGTGACGGAAACCATCGCCGCCATCAGTGAAAAAACCAATCTGCTGGCTTTAAATGCCACCATTGAAGCTGCCAGGGCTGGAGAAGCCGGAAAAGGATTCGCTGTTGTGGCCAATGAAATCAAAGAACTGGCCAATCAAACCGCCTCCGCCACAGCTGACATCGGCAAAAAACTGAAAGGGGTCCAAAACTCAACAGGCGTCGCGGTTTCAGATGTAGAAGAGATCGCAGAGGTCATCCGGTCCATTAATGAAACCGTTGTAACTGTCAGAGAGACATTGACTCTGCAGAGAAGCGCAACCCAGGAGATAACTGAAAATATCAGCCAGGCATCGCTCGGTTTAAAAGAGATTAATCAAAATGTGTCTCAAACTTCAGAAGCGACAAGTCAAGTGGCAAGCGAAATATCAGCGGTCAATGACTCCGCTAATGAAATGAGTAACTCCAATTCCCAGCTGAATCAAAGCGCTGAAGAATTAAGCAAAATGGCTGTCCAACTTAAAGAGAAAGTAGATCAGTTTCAGATTTAAACAGCTGAAGCTGGCCAGACTGCGGTCTGAGTATTCAACCCTGAACAAAGAGAATGTTGTATGAAAATAAAAGTGCTTGTCGTAGATGACACGATTTTTTATCGCAAAGTAGTCAGTGATATATTGAACGAATTACCAGGCATAGAGGTCGTAGGCACGGCTAACAACGGAGAGATTGCCCTTTCACGCATTCGCAGCCTGAAGCCTGACCTGATCACCCTGGATATTGAAATGCCGGTGATGAACGGCTTGCAGCTTCTTGAAGAGATCAATAAACAGGATCTCAAGATTGACACCATCATGTTGAGCTCTAAAACGTTACGGAGTAGTGAAGCAACTATGCAGGCTTTGCAGTTGGGCGCCTTTGACTTTATTGCCAAACCGGATGACAGTTCAGCAGATGTGAACAAACAGCAAATCAAGAAGAGCCTGAATTCAATTTTGCAAGCTTATAAAAGGCACACGCAATCTGGGCTGAAAATAAAAAAATCGTCATTCATCAAGCCTTTGCAGATCCGTCGGCCGGCAGTCAAATCCTTTAAACGAACTGAAAAATCACATGTGATAGCGATTGGTATATCCACAGGAGGTCCCAATGCTTTGGCCAAAATGATACCAAAGTTGCCGGCGGATATCGGAGTGCCGATTCTTTTAGTACAACACATGCCTCCGGTATTCACGGCTTCGCTGGCAAAGAGTCTTGACCAGAAAAGTGGTCTGGCTGTTAAGGAGGCTGCCAACGGGGAAGAGGTGCTGCCTAATACGGTTTACATAGCTCCTGGCGGCTCTCAGATGATGGTGGCTTCCGGCATCGGTATGAAAAAAATTATCAGGATATCTGCAGACGCACCCGCTGAAAATAATTGTAAACCGTCCGTCGATTATTTGTTCCGCTCTGTCTCAAGGGAGTATGGTTCAAAATCTACCTGTGTGATAATGACCGGCATGGGAATGGACGGTAAGTTGGGCATGACCATCACGCGGGCGGGAGGAGCTATCTCCATCGCCCAGGAAGCAGAAAGCTGTGTGGTCTATGGCATGCCCAAAGCCGTGATCGAGGCAGGACTGGCAGATATTATTGCCCCCCTGGAAAACATCGCTGATGAAATAACCAAAACACTGTAAAAAACAAATCAATGTTGCACATCTCTGATAAAGAAATCGCTGACTTTTCAAAATATATTCTCGAGATCTCAAGTATTTTTCTTGATAAGAGTAAGGGATACCTTCTGGAAACCCGGCTTAAAAGTATGATGGATAAAACCGGGTCCACATCCTATAGCGAACTTCTGGACAAAATCAGAACGGATCCAACAAAAAAGCTGAAAAAAAACCTGATTGATGCCATCTCCACCAACGAGACTTTCTTTTTCAGGGATGATGTCCCTTTCAATCTGTTACAGAATAAGATTATCCCGGATTTGATCGATCTGCGCAGAAGACAACATCCGACAAGACCGATTCTGATCAAAATCTGGAGCGCGGCCTGCTCGACAGGACAGGAGGTGTACAGCATTGCTATTACGCTGCTTGAAATGCTCTCTGGCATGGGTTCTTTTGAGATCTCGATTCTGGGGACAGACATTTCAGGTGAAGCCGTTGCTCAGGCCAGTTATGGGAAATACAACAGTTTTGAAATTGAGCGCGGTTTACCGCAAGATAAGCGCCAAAAATATTTTTCTCGAGTCGGAGATGGCTGGCGCATCAAGGATGAGATCCGTTCCCTGGCAAAATTTGAAAAAATGAACCTGATGCGACCTTTTCCGCCGTCTCTCGGTCAGTTTGATGTTATCTTTTGTCGCAATGTGGCTATCTATTTTCAGAGCCACGACAAAATCAACCTGTTTAAAAAAATCGCCAGGGTTACGGCGACCGGCGGTTCTTTAATTGTCGGTGGTTCCGAAAACCTGTTATCTATCGCTCCGGATTTTAAGAGCCAGCAATATCTGAGGGGCATGTATTACACCCTGAAAAAAGATAAAGAGATCAAGAAACAGGTTCACATATCAAATAAACCTTCTCATCGTGAAAAGCTGAAAACACCTGCCCGCCAGGTATACAAGATTGTGCACGAGACAGAAGTGAGCCCGCCAGTCCCCAAGCTCCCGGTGGAGAAGACCGTTCATGAGAAAGAACTGAAAACACCAGCCCCTCCTGTACGCAAAACGGTTTACGATAAAAAGCCATTAAGACGCGCAACCAGAGAAGACATAATACCGGAAGAATCTGCACCCACACCCATCTCATTGGCTGAAAAATTTGAGAAGAGCAGGGAGAATCAGAAAACAACGCTCCTGGGCTCCATTCAGGACAAAAAGAGGCAGGGGGCCTCGCTTCTGGGCGGTAAAGAGGAAGCCAAAGATTCAAAGAGATCATTATTGGAAAAGATTAAAACTCGAAAATGAAATCAAGAACCGTTCTGAAACGACAATTAGCTTTTTGACACAAAAAAGGAACAGAAATGTATATTAACGGACAATGGACAGAAGCAGACAACTCAAAGACCTTTGCGGTAACCAACCCTGCCAATGGGCAGAAAATCGGAGCTGTGCCCGACGGCAGTTGCAGCGATGCCAGAAAAGCGATCCTTGCAGCTGAAAAAGCGTTTCAGGGCTGGTCATCCCTGACAGCTTATGAACGTTCATCTTACCTGTACAAGGCGTGGCGAATCATGATGGAACGTAAAAGCGACCTGGCGAAGGTTATGACAACGGAACAGGGTAAACCCTTGAAAGCGTCTCTGGGAGAGGTTCAGTATGGTGCGGATTTTCTGCTCTGGTATGCCGAAGAGGCCAAAAGGGTCTATGGGGAAATCATTCCTGCACCGCGAAAAGATCAGCGTTTTATGGTTCTTCATCAACCAGTTGGTGTCGTAGCCGCCATCACCCCCTGGAACTATCCCATGTCCATGATTACCCGGAAAGTTGCACCGGCCCTCGCTGCCGGCTGTACGATGGTTCTCAAAGCTGCGGAGTCCACACCGCTTTGCGCCATGGAGATTTTTAAGATCCTGGATGAAGCCGGGATTCCCCCTGGTGTTGTCAATTTGATAACTGCCAAAGATCCCAAACCCATCGGAGATGAATTTTTATCCAATCCGTCGGTTAAAAAACTTGCTTTTACGGGCTCTACGGGAGTTGGAAAATTTCTTGCTCAGGG
>Ga0233431_1005626_pt1 | contig 11974 bp, 11 predicted proteins | sample SI_118_April2016_FD_179867 | JGI IMG/M metagenome (GOLD analysis project Ga0233431, IMG submission 179867) | Seawater microbial communities from Saanich Inlet, British Columbia, Canada - SI_118_April2016_200_MG | ecosystem: Environmental > Aquatic > Marine > Inlet | place: Canada: British...
AACGCCGGATCGGATTCTGAGGGCTCTGGGGAAAATAGACAAAAAGAAGCCAAAATCCCGTAGATAGGGGTTGCGGCAATAAAATGGCCTGAAAAGTAATATGTAAATGATTTTATCACTTACCCAAACACGACCTGTTGACAGACTGTTCGGAGTGTTTTTTGACATGCGTGTTTTGGTGCTGAAAGGTATCGCCCAATGAAAGATTTCCAGCATTACAATGCCGCATCCGTGGATGAGGCCATTTCGTTGCTGCAAGAATTTAACGGCAAAGCAAGGCTTTTTGCCGGGGGTACGGATCTGCTCGGAACATTAAAGGCGGATATTCTGGCCGATTATCCCGAGGCGCTTATCAATATCAAAAGCATTGGTGGCCTTGATTTTATCAAAGAAGATGACGCGGGCCTTACTATTGGCGCTTTGGCAAAACTTATCGATATCGCTGAATCGTCTGTTATTAAAAAAACTTATCCCATCCTGGCCCAAGCTGCGGAGTCAGTTGCCAGCCCGGAAATTCGCAACATGGGGACCGTGGCCGGGAACCTATGTCAGGAGACGCGCTGCTGGTATTACCGCTATCCCCATAACATGGGTGGGCGGATTGAATGTTTTCGCAAAGGCGGGAAATCCTGCCCCGCGGTCAAGGGCGATAATCGCTATCACGCCATATTTGAGGGCAAAAAATGTTTTGCGGTTTGCCCTTCCGACATGGCTATGGCTATGGCAGCCCTTAATGCCAGCATCACCATCACCGGGCCTGAAGGTAAAAAGACGATGCCCATTATGGAATTTTATAAAACCATGGGGTGTGCTCTGAAACCGGATGAGATCCTTACCGAGATAATAGTCCCCCGGCCGCCGGATCACACCGCCCAGATTTTTTCCAAATTCAGGGTAAGAGAATCGGTCGATTTTGCCATCGCCAGCGTTGCTACCGCCATCACCATGGAAAACAAATTCTGTAAAGACGTGCGAATTATTTTGGGTGCGGTGGCGCCAACGCCTTACCGGGCAACCGCAGCCGAAGACACGCTCAAGGGAAAAAGCATAACTCCTTCGGTAGCCGAAACTGCGGCAGCAGCAGCGGTGACCGGTGCCAAGCCTCTACGCAAAAACGCCTACAAGGTCGAAATCGTTAAAACGCTGGTGAAACGGGCCATTGAAAAGACAGGCGAGTTTTTGGCATAAATTAGGACAAGTTTGATCCGGGCGATAAATCCAAGCGTTTGGCAACAGCCCGATTTTCCAGCGGACTTCCCATCACAACCCGGCTTATGGGTTGATCCAACGGGCTTTTGCGCAGTTTTTTAATCAGGCTTTTTCCGGTTTCCGACAAATCAGGGTTCCCGGTCTCATTTAAAAATAGAATTTTATGCGCCTGGGGTGGAGAACCTTTAAAAATACCCGCCGGGTGGATGACGGCTTGAACGACTGAATCCAGGGTTACCGGCCTGCCCTGGGAAAGACCGGTAATTGACGCATACGCTTTATGGCGAAAGACCCAGTCCGGATGTAACGGCTTGCCAATCGCTTTGAGACCCACAACCCCGATGACCCAGTTGCTTGAGCCCGGTATCACCGGTTCGTGTTTTGCCGGCACCTTTAAAGGCTTGCGGTCAGCGCCGTCAGCCTCCACTATAATCCATTGAAAAAGACCGGCCTGCACAATTTCATCAATGAACCCAGCCGAAAATCCACTGAGTTTGTCTTTGGTTGCCGGTCGCAGGCCGGATGCCGCTGAAACGTGTCGGTCTTTTTTTAAAAACTTTTTAGCATTGTCAGTAAAAACGGGCAGTGAGCCGGTCAAAATCAAATGGCGAGATTGCGCCTTATTGGGCAGCATGATTTTGGTTGTGGTTGTGGTCAGCACCGATTGGCCGGATTCGCTTAGCTCATGGGCCAGGCCAAACATCAGGCTCGTTTTGCCGCCGGCCCCTACAATGCTTACAACACCGCTCCCCTCAAGTCCTATGGCCTGGCACAATGTTGCCATACATTCCTTTTTAACGACTAAATACGGTTTCGGTTCCACTTGTGTTCGCTCAAAATGTTTATACTTAACCCCTGCGGGAATTTCAAATGTCAATTCTAGAAAGGTAAAATATGGGAGTTTGAAACAACGGCAAAAGCCTGATATTGTTTTCCCATGAATTTAAAAACCCCCACGGCCGGCATTATCTTGGCGGCGGGCCTGTCCCGTCGTTTGGGAAGTCCCAAACAGCTTGTAAAAATAAAAGGACAAACACTTATTGAAATAACAGTGGATGCGGCCCTCGGCTCGAAGCTGGATTGTGTCGTTCTGGTTTTGGGAAACAAATTTGAGGCGATGCTTCAAGCCCTGGGAGAACGAACAAAAGACCCTCGTTTAGATATTATTGAAAATACTGCATTTCGTGAGGGCATGAGTGCATCGATCCGCCTAGGGCTAAAAAGAATACACCGAAGTTTTTCATCTGCCATGTTTCTTTTGGGTGACCAACCTCTCATTAGTTCTAAAACCATCGATTTTCTGCTGGATCGTTTCAGCGCCTCAAAAAAAGATATTTTGGTACCTGTGTGCCGCAATAAAAAAGGCAATCCCACCATTTTCAGCGACCGCTTTTACAACCAGATTTTCAATATCAAAGGCGATATGGGTGCCCGCGAAATAATCCGCGATAATCCGGATTGCGTCAGTCTTGTTGAAATGGACAATCCTGCTTTGTTTTTTGATATCGACACCCCTGCCGATCTGGAAAAACTAAAAAACCATTTTGAAACCTGCCAACCGCAAGAAAGGTGGGCTGAATGAGAAAAAGTGTATTATATCAAGGCAAAAACTACCAAGATTTACTTCCGGGCTTCAGAGAAATTATACTCAAAAGCAGTATTACAACAAACGGCCGGCTTGTATTTGGCGGATGCGTGGGACCCTGCTATGCCATGGCCACCCTGCTTTGCTTCGGCATAAGAGATTTGGGCCTTAATCTGTTTTTTGCCGTAAATGCGGACTTGCAGCAATTGACGCGGCTCGAATATGACCGGAACCTGGGGATCATGAGCACAAACAGGCAAGCGCCTTTAAAAGCAGATGCGGTGGTTATCATGTCCGGTCTCTGTTTGCTGCCTATTGAAAAAACGCGTGCTTTTATAAAGGATGGCTTGATTGAAGAGGGTATCGTTATCGGTGAAGCCCCGGCGCATCGATTTTTTGAGCAAAACGGGTGGGACAAACAGATCCATTTCAACTTTTTATTTGAGTTTTCGATGCAAAACCCGACTGCTTTTGAGATCGATTATTAAAAAAGGATTCAAGGGTTCACTGGGTCACGTAAAATGAGAAAAAGACAACCCCTTGAACCCTGACCGTTTAAACCCTATTTCTTTGCCGTTTTTTCGGGAACATCCATAACCGCATTGATGATATGCTGATAACCGGTGCAACGGCAAAGGTTGCCGGCGATGGCTTGACGCGCTTCCATCAGGGTCGGTTTTTCATTCTCGTCTAAAAACACCTTGGCCGACATGACCATGCCCGGCGTACAAAACCCGCACTGCACCGCACCATGTTTTAAAAACGATTCCTGGATGGGGTGCAGTGTTTCACCCTTGGAAAGCCCTTCAATAGTGGTGATTTTTTTATCCTGTGCATCCACGGCCAGCAGCAGGCAGGAGACCACCGATTTTCCATCCAAAATCACCGTACAAGCGCCACATTCGCCTTCACAGCAGGATTTTTTGGTACCCATCAGCCCCAGGCTTTCCCGCAATACTTCCACCAGTGTGCGCCAGGGCGCAACTTTTAGTTGATATTTTTTGTCATTGACATCCAGCTGGATTTCTATCTCTTCCATGGGGATCAACTCCTAATATTTTGCGTATCGATTATGATTTTTGCAACCGGGCATAAGACGTCAAAAGCGCGCGTTTTACTTGAACCGCCACCATTTCCTTGCGATATTCCCCGCTGGCGCGGATACTCGTGCGGGGATTAACATTGTCGGATGCGATTTGCCCTGCCTGGGCGGCAACATCTAAATCAATGGCTTTGTTAACGATAATCTTTTCGGCCTCCAGAGCCCGCACCGGGGTGGGGGCGACCGCGCCCAAGACAATCAAGGCGTCTTTGCAGACCGTATTATCTGAATCCAAGACCAGCAAGGTGGCCACACCTACCATGGACAGATCCATGGCGTTTCGGCGCATGAGTTTAAGATAGGTGCCGGTGCTGTTTAGTTGCGGCACCGGGATGGTGACCTGGGTCAGTATTTCGTCGGGCTCAATCACCGATTTTCCGGCACGGGCAAAATAATTTTCGACTAAAACGGTGCGTTCTCCCTTGGCCCCATGCAGTTTGACCGACGCACCCAGCGCAATCAGCGGGGGTGCGGTATCGGCCGAGGGCCAGGCACTGCACAAATTGCCACCGATGGTGGCTAAATTGCGTATTTGCACCGAGGCCATTACCTGGACCGCATCCCAGAGGGGGGGCAGGTGTTGTTTTACAATCTCCGAACGTGCAATATCGCCCAATGTGGCCAGACCGCCAATGGTAATTCCCTTTTGGGCATCAAAGTCGATTCCAGTAAGACCTTCGATGCTTTTGAGGTTGATCAGCGCATCAGGGGTATAGCCTCTTTTTTTCATGGCCACAAAAAGATCGGTTCCACCGGCGTACAAGCTGGCCTTTTTAGGGCCGTATTCTTCCATCAGGGCGATGGCCTCGCTGAGCGATGTCGGCGCATGATAGGCAAACTTAGGCATTCGTTTGATAAACATTAACAATCCTCCTTTTTCGCCTTCAAGGCCTTAAGAATCTTCTCCGCGGTGATGGGCAGATCCTTGATGCGAACACCCACGGCATCGTAAATGCCATTGGCAACCGCAGCGATGCTGGAACAGGAACTGGCTTCTCCGGCGCCTTTGGCACCGAAAGGACCGTAGGGGTCGTGGGTGTGGACGTGTTCCACCACTGCCTCCAGCGGCACATCCATGCTGGTGGGTTGTTTGTAGTTTTGCCAGGTAAAATTGATACGGCGCCCATCCTTGCTATAAAGCGATTCTTCAAAAAGGGCCTGGCCAATCATGTGCACACTGCCGCCGAGCACTTGACCGTCCAACATCAGCGGGTTGATGGGCTGGCCGGCATCATCGCCATGGGCGGCTTTGATCAGGGTCACTTTGCCGGTTTCTTCGTCAACATCCAACTCGATGGCCGTGGCGATGAAATCGAGACCATGGGCCAGATTGCCCTTGCCGGTCTTCCAGTCCACAATATCGATGTCGGTGGCCGCCCAGTAGCCTTTACCATATAGCGGTGTTCCTCTTTCGTAGTAGGCCTTGCGCACCGCCAAAATGAAATCGACGCCCTGCTCAGGATTGTCTTTGACAAAAATGCGCTTGTTTTTAAATTCCAGACAGTCTGGGTCGCAATCAAGCTCCTTGGCGGCAATTTCGGCCAACTGATTCTTGAGATCAGTCGCCGCCTGGATAGTGGCATTGCCGTCCCAAAAGGTGCAGCGGTCCCCGAACATGCCCGAGTCAAAAATAGTGGTGTCCGAATCGCTCACCCCCTGGACCACATCCGCCATGGTCAGTCCGAGCACCTCGGCCGCCATCTGGCAAAAGACCGTGTTGCAGCCCTGGCCGATCTCGGTGCCCCCATGGGTCAGGACCACGGATCCGTCTTCCACCAGCTTTATCATCACCGACGAACCGAAATGGCCGCCTAAGCGGGGGCCGGAGGGATGCGAGGCGCAGCTGAAACCGATGCCGCGGCCGGCGGGCCGCTCTTTGCGACTTTTGGCCCAGCCGATTTTGCTGGCCGATTTGTCGATACAGCGCGATAGTCCCGAGACATCCACCACGATCCCGTTAGCCGTGGTCCAGTTATCCGGCACTGCATTTATGGTGCGCATTTCAACCGGATCGATGCCCAGATCTTCGCCTGCCATATGCAAGAGTGAATCGAGGGCAAATTGGGCCAGCACGATCTCCTGTCCGCGCACCGTACCGCAGGGGGCCCGGTTGGAATAGACCATTTCGCCATGATATTTGATGGCGGGAATTTTGTAGGGGATGTTCAAAAACGCACCGAAATAGTAGATGTTAAAAGGGCCGATGCCGGCAATGGGGCCGCCTTCCAGAACGTTTTCCGCCTCAAGGGCCGTGATGGCGCCATTTTTCTTAACCGCCAGTCTCAAGCGCACATCCATGGCGTTACGCTCTCTATAGGCCGCTAAAACCTCGTCGTGGTTCAGGGCAATCTTCACCGGTCGACCGGTGATCTGGGCCAAGCGCACCGCCGCAAAATCCACATCAAAAGGATCGTGTTTGCCGGAAAAGGCGCCGCCTACAAAAGGGTTGACGATTCTCATCTTGGATAGCGGAAGGTTCAAGGCCCGGCACATGTGGCGCCAGGTGATATAGGGGCTTTGCTTGGAGCCCTGAAATAAAATCCTACCCGATGGGTCCACCTCAGCCAGGCAGGCATGGGGCTCGATAAAACCGACGGCAACCCGTTTGGAGCTGAAGCGTTCCTCTTTGATATATTCGGCCTCTTGAAAGCCTTTTTCCACATCCCCGAAGACAAAATCGGAAGAATAGGTGATGTTGCTGTTTCTAAATTCGTTGACCAAAGGCGCATCCGGTTTCAAAGCGTCTTCGGCCGTCAGCACCACCGGCAGTTTTTCGTAATCAACCTTAATAAGCGCCAGGGCCTCCTCGGCCGTATCCTCATCGATGGCCGCCACCGCCGCCACCCCTTCACCAAAATGGTGGACCTTGGTAATGGGCATGGGCAGCTGATCCCGTGTATCCGGACGGGTCCCGAAGGGTTTTGCGGGAAAATCCTTACCGGTAATCACCGCCATGACACCGGGAAGCGCCTCGGCCCGGCTGGTGTCGATATTTAAAATATTGGCGTGGGCCAGGGTGCTTCTTAAAAGTTTGGCGTGCAACATTCCCGGTGCAATCAGATCGCCGGCAAATTTGGCTTTGCCCGTGACCTTTACCCTGCCATCGGTCCTTTCCACAGGTTTTCCAACAACGGAATAGTTCCCCATAACTGTTTAGGTCCTTTCGCTTTTAAAGCACAAAGTTACATTCTTTGGACAATATTCGGATTGAAGGATAAGCTCCTTGAACCCTCATTGTATAACTATATTGGGAAAATGCTGTTTTCATCCGCCCCCCTGGGGCTTGATGTTTAAGATGACAGTATCGCCATCAAATAGCTTTTTTTTCAGCCCTTCTTTGATATCTTGATAGGGAATAGCGTTTATCTGGACCTCCCAATCATCCGGGTCAATGCTGTCCGCGTCGGGCTCGACATAGACCCATGGATCGGGAGAGCGTTTGGACAGTTTCTCAAAAAACGCCCTTAAGGTGATTTCGGATCGATTGAGCCTTAAATGCTCGTCATCGTCAACACCCGGCACAACAAAATTTGATATTATTTTAATTTCCATGTCGGCTAATCGCTATGACAATTTTAAATTTTCCAGTAGAATTCAATATTTGGTTTTGATTAAAAAAGCAATATGCGGGCCAATGTTCGCAAGCCACACGATATCAACCCGCGGACCATGCCCGGAGGTATCGTTTGGGGGTTGATTCAATTGATAACATAATGTTTTCAAACAGGATTGACGTCTTTGGGCGCATTGGCGGAAATCGTTTGGCGCCAAGAAGGCACAACAACCTGAAAGCCCTCCCAGTTTTGATGAAGAAATGCAGTAAAAACATTTAGAATAAATATAAAATTAATTATAATATTTATATACAGCTTGTTATAACAATAATGCATAATTGCAGTGAAATGCAATTATGCATCTCCGGTTTTATACTTTTTTATTTTTCGGGTAATGGTCGTGGGGTCGACTTTTAAAAAATGGGCTGCCTTTCTAGCGTTTCCGCAGCGCTTAACGGCCTCCTGAATTAAATGCGATTCAAATTCCATCACCGCCTGCTTCAAAGAAGAAAACTGGTGCAAATTATAACTGGCCAAATTAGCGGTACTGGCGGTTCTGATATGCCGGGGCAAATCCTCGGCCACAATCTCATCGCTTTGGGTGATCACCACAAGTTGCTCAACAAGATTGCTCAGCTCTCTTACGTTGCCAAGCCATTGGTAATCCCGCAAATAATCGATCACCGCGGGGGTCATTATTTTATTTTTTCCATATTGTACGTTTTTTTGTTCCAGAAACAGCGTCACCAAGGGAAGGATATCGTCTTTTCTTTGGCGCAGCGGTGGTATGGTTATGGGAACCACATTGAGTCTGAAAAATAGATCCTCGCGAAAAGTGCCATCTTGAACCATGACATAAAGATCCTTGTTGGAGGCGGTGATGATACGGGTATCCATTTTTCTGGGTTTGGAGCCCCCCACCCGCACAAATTCCATATCCTGAACCGCACTGAGCAATTTAACCTGTAAATTTAATGGCATGGCCTCCATTTCATCCAGAAGAATCGTACCCCCGCGGGCATGTTCAAAGCGTCCTTTTTTGCCACTCTCTTTGGCACCGGTAAAGGCCCCTTTTTCATAACCGAAAAGCTCCGATTCCAATAGATTCTCCGGGATGGCGCCACAGTTGATCTTCACAAAGGGCCCGCTTTGGGCCCTGCTGCTGTTATCATGGATCATTTTGGCGATAACGCCTTTGCCCACACCAGTCTCGCCTTGCACCAATATGGGTGCGTCGGTTTCGGCAATCCTTAGCGCCAAATCGGCCACATCCCGCATTTCTTTCGAAACAGCCACGATATCATCGGGATAATTCTGATCTTGGCGCATTTGGACCAATTTGGCATAATATTTTTTGGCCAGTTGTTTTGATTGCTCAAGTTGTTTGTTTAGCGTGTTAAGATCGGTCATGTCACGGACATTGGTTACCACCTGGGTGATATGATCCTGTTCATCAAAAACCGGCGTGCTGGTGACCAGCACATCCTTTCCCGACCCGATTCCATAGGTCGGTTTTGTAATCCGTTTACGATGTTTTAAAGCCAGCAAGGGCACCGATTCAAACAGATAACCCTCCTTTTCCAAGGCGGCCATGTTTTTACCCACCACATCTTGCATCTTGAGACCGGTAATTTTCTCCCAAGCCGAATTGACCCGTAAAAGTTTGCCATCGCCATCGGTCAAGCTGATACCGTCGTAAAAAGACTCGATGATCGTATCCAACTCCTTGGCCAATTGTTTATAGGCCGTTAAGGCCTTGGAAATTCGCTCATATTCGGAGATATCCTGAAACTCGCTGATCACGCCTTTGACGCTGCGGTCAATAAGAATGGGCGTTAAATTGGATATGAGTGTCGCTTCCCCGAATCGGTTTTTCTGGCCGATCTTGGGTTTACCATCGGTCAATACCGCCTGTAATTGGGGCCAGGTGTTGGCATCAAATTCTTTGAAAAAGGTTCCGATATAGTCTTGCTGTCTGCATTTGAGAATGCGTTTGGCCGAACGATTGAAAACGATAATGCGTCCCGTCTCATCAATAGCGATAATGCCGTTATAAGAGGCCTCGATAATCGCTTGATAATATGAAGCATCGTGTAATATTGTACCGTTGTCGTGCATCCGGGTATCCTGGTTGTGGTTTAACCGCTTGACGGCCTGGGAGTTTGACGTGTGCGCTGGTTTTACCCGCCGCAGTTTGACCTGACGGTGTGTGTGACAGTTACCATAAAGCCACTTGCGGTTCAAATCCAATTGCGTCAAAGCGGGTTGGTAGTTGCGTCTTTTTGCAACAAATCTGTTTTTTTCTTGACCGGCACGGAATTTGTATGTTCCATAAACTCGGTTTTTACAATTTTCAAAATCTCGGTGCCTAACGGCCCTTAAAATAAATACAGGCGAACCAATTTCAAAACGTTTCATTTAGGTCAAAGATGCGGCCATTTCAACCGGGTAAAAAAGATCGCGTATTTTGCGGGTTGAAATTTGTGCGCTTTGCGGTGACCGGTCAAGTTGGGACGTTTCGAAATTGCCCCAGGCGTTCACATATTTTGAAAGGAGTAGATCTATGCTGCAGCAAACTCATCGGGACATCATCAAAGGCTGGCATCCGTTTAGTACAGAAGATATCCAGACCTATGTTACCAAGGGCATTTGGACCAATCACATCGTTAGCGATTTGCTGGACCGAAATGCGGCTTTGTATCCACACAAATTGGCCATAGTTGATGATACCCGCGAGGTGACCTGGAAACAACTGCAGATCCGCTCCAAAAGAATGGCCTTGAGCCTCAAGCACGCCGGAATCGAATATGGCGATTTCTTTATTCTGCAAATGACCAATGTGGTGGAGTTTTTTTATTTCTTTTTTGGCTTGAATCGCATCGGCGCCATTCCGGTGATGAACCTGCCCAGGCACCGCAAGTTGGAAATAAACCACGTTTTAAAACTCCATAAGGCCAAAGGCATCTGTGTAATGGGCGCGGAACCGTTTGACTTTGCCGCCATGGTGGCGGAAATTAAACCCCAGCATCCCTATCTGAAAATATGTTGTCTGGCCGGCGGCGACGCAAATGAGGGCTGGCTGAGCGTGGATGAACTCATCAGCAAGGATGTCGAGGCCCGCTACGACTTAGCCGAGCTCGATGGGTTTAAACCCGACCCCAATGATATCTGTTGCCAGCAACTTTCCGGTGGCTCCACAGGGCTGCCCAAAGCCATTCCCAGAACCCATAACGACTATATCGCCCAGTGGCGCGGGTATGCCCGGTTGGCCGGAAACACCGAAGACTCGGTGGCCTTGATTACGATCCCCGTGGCCCACAACGCCGCCTTTCTCACTATGACCGGACCCATGTCCGTGCGTGGCGGCACCATCGTGCTGACCAAATCTCCCCGCCCCAGGGAAAGTTTTGGGCTGGTTGAAAAATACGGGGTGACCGATACCATGCTCATTCCGGTGCAAATTATCTACTGGAAGGAGGCGGACAATGAACGCCAAAAACATGATTTATCTTCCCTGCGGGTCATGGGTGCAGCCGCCCAGAAGGTGCGTCCGGAGCTTGTTGATTGGTGTCTGACAGAGCTTGGGGTGGACATGGTCAATCATTTCGGCATGGCCGAAGGCCCCATGATTTGCAACCGCTGGAACAGCCCCAAAGAGCCCCAGATGTACACAGTGGGCTACCCCATGTACATAGATCCGGAGGCTAAAATAAAAATCGTGGATTATTCAAATCAAGACTTAGGACCCGGTGAGATTGGCGAACTGGTGGCCAAGGGCTTTCTCAATTTCCGCGGCTATTTCCGCAATCCCGAAGAAAACAAAAAGACCTTTGATGAAAAAGGCTTTTTTCATACCGGTGATCTGTTGTCCAAGCGGCCGGATGGGCGTTTTGTGGTTGAGGGCCGTAAAAAGGATATGGTCATTCGTGGCGGTGAAAATGTCTATCCCGAGGCCGTCGAAGATCTGCTGGTGCGCCATTCCAAGATCATGTGCGTGGCCGTGGTGGGGATGCCGGACTACAAACTGGGCGAACGGCTGTGCGCCTATGTTCAACCAAAACCCGGCGAAAGCATAACTTTTGATGAAGTAATTCAATTTATGCATGACAATGGCATGGCCATTTTTCAATTGCCGGAGCGCATCGAGATTTTAGACGGTTGGCCCCTGACCCCGGTCAATAAGATAGATAAGCGCCGTTTGCGTGTCCATATCACCGTCAAGCTGTTTGAAGAGGGGCTTATTGAAAAGGCGTTTGGAAACGAGTATCTAACGCGCGAAAAGATATCCATCGATGATGTGCTGTCGGGGAAAAACTACATCGAATTCACCGGAAGTCCCATGTAAGGCGCCCGGAAGGTACTAATCGGCTCGGCTATATAAAAATATTTCTTGGCCTCTTTTCACCACCTAAACTGGAAAAGCGCCATGTTGGCTTAAGGTGTTGGCAGCCCCGAAGCCTGCAATTGCTCCTCGGACATAAACAGTTTGCCCTCCTCGGTTTGTATGACCACCCGCGCCTCCAT
>Ga0233431_1005627_pt1 | contig 11973 bp, 9 predicted proteins | sample SI_118_April2016_FD_179867 | JGI IMG/M metagenome (GOLD analysis project Ga0233431, IMG submission 179867) | Seawater microbial communities from Saanich Inlet, British Columbia, Canada - SI_118_April2016_200_MG | ecosystem: Environmental > Aquatic > Marine > Inlet | place: Canada: British...
CATCTATGTTTAATGGAAAAGTAGAGATAAATCTAGACTCTTACTCTTTAAACTCTGAAGAATTAGGCCTTATGCGAAAAAATATAGAAAAAGATGATTTGGCCTCCGGTATGAAATATTCTTTTAATATGGCAGAGGACGCGATGAAGGAGTTACAGGCAGATTTTGATTATTTTTTGAAGGATGAAGATCAGAAGGAGGAAGCTGATAGAAAAGAAGATGGCAAGAATAAAAAGAATAAACAAGACGACATTAATCCATTTAGGGCTTTGTTTAGTATTTTTGGGGGAATAAAAATGACAAGCGGTAAAACCAGTAACAAAAATAAAAAGATAATCGAAAAACCAGAAGACATATCTTCCGATAATTGGGTTGAAAAACATTTAAGGGTGGAGGCAGCTAACTCTGCAGCGTCTAGACTTTACGCAGCATATGATGTATATAAGAAAACTCATGGAATGGCATCTACTCCAACGGAACTCGAGAATTATTCTGAACAAAGTGTTTCACCCAATGTGAATACATTGAAAGATGCGTTCCAAAAACCAGATAAAGAATGATTCTTAATCATTAATTTTAAATAATTTAAATACGCCCAAATCCCATGGAGAAAGAAGAACTAAGGAGTAAAAAAGAAAAGGATGATTCTATAAATGTTGATTCAGAAAAAACTCTAGAAGAAAAATTAAAAGCATGTAAAGAGGGAACTGAAGAAATTCCAGCAGATATGCCCAAAGAGGATTCACAAGGTATTACGGACTCACTAAGTAAAGCAGATAAAGGAGGTTTAATTTTAAGCCCTGAAGAAAGTATCAAAAAAGAACGAGCGCGATTGGAAGAGGAACTCTCGGGAGGGGCGTGGGCTAAAAAAAATGACGAGACCAGAAAAGACAGAGATTATTTCGAGGATGATAAAGATTTGCCTAAAGACAGCGCATATAAAGGAAAAGATCCAGTGGGTTCAATCGGTGATTTTTATAAATCAGATACTATAAACTCCATAGATCCGGGTAAAAATTTATATGATTCGAAAGATCCAAGTGATCAGAATAATATAGGCGGTACTGAATCAAGAGAACCATTTAATCAAAGAGGAGCACACATCATAGATGTAAAAGACACTATGTCTTCCCATAGACAAAATGAAACTTATAATTAGATTTAAATAATCCTTTTGATTTATTCTATCGAGGTGAATATGGAATATACAAGTAGTACAGAATCATTATACACAGGGGGCTTCTCTGGACTAGAGCCAGATTCTTCTGAATACTTTATCGGTGAATTTGAAAAAAATAAAAGATTAAACGCCGCATCCATAGGACAGGCTATGAATCCCACGACACCAGATCAATTAGGAGAAACTGTAAAGACTATAAAATCAGGTACGGGTGTAATAGAAGTGCAGGCATTAGGGATACAGGGGGACACGGATCAATCAATCCCTACTCAGCATTTTAAAGAGATGAGAGCTATTATGAAGCTTTCAGGAGTAAAGCCTAGTATGCATGGGCCGATTATGGACGCTGCAGGGTGGAAAGATAATACGCTTGACGAAAGCAGAAGGATAAGTACACAAAGAAGATTCTCAGACGTGATGGAAAAGGCCCATATCTTAGATCAGGATGGGAATATACCAGTAGTCTTTCATGCTTCAGCCGGAGCACCTGGGACTGTGATCTGGAAAAAAGATGAGCATGGAAATATCTTAAAAGATAAAAACGGAAAAATGATTACGGAGTCAGGTCATGTGATTAATCAGGAATCAGGGGCATTAAGCAAAATTGAAGATACGAGAATGTTCTCTCCAGACTCTCCAGACGAGTTAATGGATGACAAAGGCAATTTGACTGGGCATAAATTTTTGGCAGGAAATAAGGTTAATTCTATAAATAGCACAGAATGGGATAAGCAATTGTTATCTTTAGCAGAGTCATCAAAAATAATACATGATATAATAGACGACGCCACGCCCCTATTTACAGCATACACAGATATGGTTCCAAGTGAACAAAATGGAGAAATATTTTTACATAATCAAAAAGATGAATCAACAATACAGCTCAATAAAGATGAGAAAGAAGCATACAGAAAATTAGAAAGGATTGACCAATTTGCACACAATTCAGAATTAAAATTTCAAAATGCATTTGATTCAGCTTTTAAATATGGAACAGATAACCAGCGAAAAGCATTAGTAGCGCTATCAAAGGATTACAAAAAAGACAATGACTCCATAATAATAAAGAAGAAAATAAGCGGAAAGATACATAATATGCCCACAGTAACAACACCAATAGCGAAAGTTCATATGTTGGACAAATATACAAAAGCATTGACAGGAATCACATCCCCTTATAAGAACGATAATGGTAAGGTTGTAAGTGGCGCACCACAGATTTTTGCAAAAATGGAAGATTTTATAATTGATAAGACTGCTGAAACTTTTGGAGAAGTTGCATTTGAGGCCTATAAGAAATTTGGGGAAAAAGCACCAGTTATTGCATTGGAAAATATCGACCCAGATCGAGGTGCAATAAGTACTGGAGCTCAACTAAGAGAAACTGTAGAAAAAAGCAGAGAAAATTTTACAAGTCTTTTAATGGAGAGAGAAAAAGTTGGTAAGAAAAAAGCAGAAAAGATGGCTGAGCGATTAATCGGAGCAACATGGGATGTAGGGCATGTAAATATACATAGGAAATTTGGTATGAAAGAAGAAGACATAATCGAACAGACAAAAGAAGTTGCAAAGATGGTAAAACATGTACACTTAACAGACAATTTCGGGTTCGCTGACACGCATCTTGTTCCAGGAATGGGTAATGTCCCAATAAAAGAGCATTTAGCAGAGTTAGAAAAAGCAGGAGTTTTAAGTAAGGTAAAGCAAATTGTGGAGGCCGGAGGTTGGACTCAAATGACAAAGGGGTCAGCCCACCCAGCAGCACTTAGAGCGTTTGGTTCACCAATATACGGAATGAGCCAAAGTTCAGGTGGATATTGGAATCAAGCTCAAGGAACTTTCGGTGCATACTTCGGAGGTTATGGAACTGTAAACCCACAAGTGCATCATTCAATTTACGGGGCTGGATTAACATCCCTTCCTCAAGAATTAGGTGGAGCAATTCCTGGCGGCGGATCCAGATTTAGCGGGAATTCAATGGCTTAAACCTTAAGCAACATTTATAAAATACTATTACTTCAGATTAATAACAAAGATGGTGACAAAGAAAAAAACAAGAGCCCCTATTAGAAAATCAGGGATAAAGAAAGCTCATAAAAAGGCTGTAAAAAAATCTACTAAGAAGAGAATTAACGTAAAAAATCTTCCAGACTATAAAGAGTTTATTCAAGATTCTTTGAATGTCGAAAAAGTAGATACATTAAAATTAGTTAGCGAAAGAGAAATCGCAATGGATTTTGCATCCAAAGTCTACAAAGAATTTGATAGGATGATAAAATCAGTAGTTCTATTCGGGTCTAGTGCAAAAAAAGCAGCGACTCCTGATTCTGATATAGATGTGATAGTGATAATTGACGACGTTGAAATCGCATGGGATGAAGAATTAATCGCCCATTATAGAGAAGAGTTGGGAAAAATAATAAAGCAAAACCCATATAAAAAATCCCTACATGTGAATTCGGTAAAATTAACAACGTGGTGGTCTGACTTAATGAAGGGTGACCCTGTTGTTCTAAATGTTATTAGATTTGGAGATCCATTAATTGATTTCGGAGGATTTTTTACACCATTAAAAGTTTTATTAGCACAGGGCAAGATTGGTTCAACTCCTGAAGCGATATATAGTTTAATACAAAGATCTCCCGCACATTATCTTAGGGCGCGACGTGCCATGCTAGACGCTGTAGACGGTCTTTATTGGTCAATGGTAGATGCAGCACACGCAGCTTTAATAGCGGCAAATGTTATGCCAGCGTCTCCAGAGCATATCCAAGAAGTTCTAGCAGAAGTATTTGTAAAAAATAAAGTATTAAATAAGAAAGCAATAGACGACTATGACCAAATATACAAATTATCCAAAGAAATAGTCCATGGTAAAAGATCTCAGATATCAGGTAAAGAGTTAGATGAACTATTTTTAAAATCTGATAATTTTCTTCGTGTAATGAACAAATTAGTCGAAGACTTAATGGCTTCTAAGAAAAAATAAAAATTAATAAATTACTTTATTGAGATTCTGGTTGTGGATGTAAAGCTTGGTAATAAAGTCCCGCTATTTGCATTCCGCCATCTTTCAACTTAGCTTCATCTTGGAAAACTTCAGTTAAATAAGACGCAGATTTATCAGCACTATATCTGAAAATAGGGTTCTTATCATCTTTGGCATAGAAATGACCCTCAACATATTCTTTTTGCGCTCTAATAGTTTTTGACTCAAAAGCTTTCATAACAGCCTCAGAATTAAAGCCATTAATTATTTCATTATAAATACCTGCATTACGTTGTTCGCTCTCACTAGCACCCTTAGTAGTCTTCAAAACAATATCATGATACGCACTATTAACATTTTTATCCTTTAGTATTTTCATCATATTTCTAACACCACTAGCATCATCAGAATAACTAATCCCAAGAGAAATAGATTCTTGCTCTCCAAGCTCGCCTAATACCTCAGGTAAATTATCTCCAAGAGATGTGTAAACGTGAGATTCAGCATTTCCAGAGATTCTTTTCATTAAATCCTGTCTTCTCGCATCATCTTGAGCTAAATATCCAAATTGATTGATAGTCGCAGGATCTGCTCCTGGAGCTCTAGCTGCGATGCTAGTAATATAACTAGTTTCTGCCTGAGGTCCTTGTTTTACAGCTTCTTGGGCTCGTGCAAAATCCTCGTAATTTTCTACTAATGTATCTAATGTCATAACATATTAATGCATAAATACTTTATAAACCTTTCGGTTAATAATCATTTCCAAGTAGTAACAATTATAGAAGTGTATGTAAATCCCTGGCAACTAGATATGTGTTGTAGTCTTCTCTAACCTTACTCATAACAACGGCCTCATCAACGCATTCTTCTTTCGCTCTTGCTTGAACATAGCTCATTAGTCCAGAAAGCTTATGGGCATCGTCTGCACGCCCAACTACAAGCGCTAGTGTACTCCCACAGATTTCATCTCTTGACAAGTCATCAGTAAGACAATCATCGGATTTTAACTCATGGAAGTCACCCTCTGAGATGTTTCTTCTTTCATTTGATTTGTATATATGATTTCTAAAAAATAAAAACCCCATGCCTGCAGCCCTGTAGTCTGTTGCCCCACCTAATGAGGTTGTACTCAGGCTGTATTCTAATTCATTTTTGAATGTTCGTCCGCATCCACATGTTTTTGGAAAGTTAGGGGCTAGTATCTCATACATAGTATCAAAACATTCCTTTTCTTCCTTAGTAATTTTCATTTCCATACAATTATCCCAAAAAATCCATATATAAAGCTTTGGGTAAAATTGTAATTAGACAGGAGTAACAAATTAGAATTAACTAAAAATATCTTCAGCCTTGCTCTCATCAACTGAAAGCTCTTCATCAAAATCTTCTTCGATGATAGACTCTAATTCTTGCTCATAACCATCGTCATCTTCATTAGACTCAACATTTTTCTCAGCTGTTTTATTATGTTCTTTTTCATCAAATTCTAAACTCTGTAGATCTTTTTCTCCTTCAGCGTTATCAATTTCTATTTCATCATTTTTTTTGTCTTCTTTCGGATGATATGAATAATCTTTTTTTTCAGTAGGCTGAGATTCCTCTTTCGTATTATTATTTTCAATAATAGGAGTACTAACTTCCTCTCCCGCTGGTTCTGCCTCTATAGTTTCCTGAGGAGAATTGTCTTCCTTGTCAGTTATTTCTTGAGGCTCTTCTTTAACCTGTTTCTTCTCGTCATTATTATCTTCTAGTTTGTCGACAGGTACTTCTCCACCCTCTAATTCCAAGACAACTTTTGAAATTTCTAACGCCATATCAGCGTTAACACTAATAGAATCAATTCCTTGCTTTACTAAATATTTAACCATCTCGGGCTTACTTCCTGCTTGGCCACAAATAGAGGTTTCAATCCCGCGACCCTTACATTCACGGATAACACGCGACAGCTGTTTCAAAACGGCCCAATTCATTTCATCGTAAATATATTGCACATCCTCATTTCCCCTATCAATTGCTAAAGTATATTGTGTTAAGTCATTAGTACCAAAACTTACAAAGTCAAGTCCCTCCTCACATAAATCCTTAATTAAAATGGAAGCGGCAGGTGTTTCAACCATTATACCAAATGTTACAATACCCTCACATCCCATTTCCTTAAATATAGCCTTAGTCTTTTTAACTTCTTCAACGCTAATTATCTGGGGGAACATAACTCCAAATTTATGCCCCTCTTCGGCTAATTCTTTAATCGCGCCAAGTTCAGCTTTCAAAATTTCTGGATGTTTTAGTGAAAACCTGATACCATGGTCACCAAGCATAGGGTTGTTCTCAGCTTCCTTCGGTGCACCATCAAGATTTGAATATTCATCGCTCCTAATATCACTAGATCTGACCCACATAGGTTTTCCAATAAACTTCTCTGCAATTTGCTTTAATCCAGTTTTTAACATTTCTTTATATTCATCTAATTTATTCTCAGCTGCATATCCTAATGGGTGTTTACTAGCCATTGCAATTAATCCTTCAAGTCTAATCAAGCCGACACCATCAGCCCTTGTCTTAGCTGCTCTTCCAGCAAATTTAGGAAGGTCAACCATAACCTTAATCTTTGTTTTTGTGTCCAGCACTGGTAATATTTCAACACTTTTATTTTCAGCCTTACCCGCGAATACCTTCCCAGAGTTTCCATCTACTGTAATCTCCATTCGATCATCTAAGACATCTAATGCATTTTGTGCACCAACAATTGCTGGGATTCCCATTTCTCTAGAAACAATCGCAGCATGAGCCGTAACCCCACCCTCGCTTGTAACAATAGCTGCAGCTTTTTGCATACTAACTACCATATCTGGGTTTGTCATCTTAGTAACTAAGACATCACCTTCTTTAATTTTAGAAAGATCTTCCATGCTTTTAACAATTTTTACGATACCAGAAGCAACACCAGGGCTTGCAGGCATACCTTCTGTAATTACTATGCCATCAATTTCTTCATCTTTACCTCTTTCCTTAATTGTAGTAACTGGCCTAGTTTGTAAGATATAAATTTCTTCGTCGGCAATTGAGAACTCAATATCCTGAGGTTTTTTATAATGATCTTCTAATTTTAATGCATATTCTGCTAATTGTTTTAGCTCATAAGTTTTTAGAACACGCATATTAGATCTTTCAGGAGTTAATTCTACAGTTTTAGTTTGACCACTAGCAGTTCTAACTATTGCTAATTTTTTGTCAGCTATTTTCTCCCTCAAAACCTCCATGTCAGAACTTAAAATATGATTATCTGGTTTAATTTTCCCAGAAACAATTCCTTCTCCCTGACCCCATACGCTTTCAATTAATATTTCGTCGTTCCCATTCACAGGATTTTTAGAAAACATAACACCACTCTTATCAGAGTTAATCATTTTTTGAACAATTGCAGCAATTGGGACTAATCCCTCAAATCCCTTCTTCTTCCTATAATAGATTGAACGGGCAGTAAAAATTGAAGCAAAAACTCTCTTAACTTTTTCAATTAAGTCAGGGTTTCCTTTAACGTTAATAAAACTTTCTTGTTGTCCAGCAAAGCTAGCATCACCCAAATCTTCAGCAGTAGCACTACTTCTAACTGAAACAAATATAGGCTCACGTGCAGATTTCAAAATAGATAAAGCTCCAGGTGAATCCTGCATTCCAGATAAATCAATATTGAAGTGGTCATAGCTTTCTTTGATCTCTCTTTCAAGAGCAGCGGGCATTTTAGCTCCAACAATTAAATTTCTAATTTCCTCAGCTTTAGAAGTTAAGTCAGCTGTATCATCAACATCAATTCGGTGTAGAATGCCTTTGATTTCATCTTCGAGCTTAGACTGTTTTAAGAAATATTGGAAAGCATCAGTTGTGACAACAAACGCCTGTGGTACAGGGAATTTAGCATTATACATCTCTCCCAAGTTTGCACCCTTTCCTCCAACAAGAAGTATATCGCCCTTACTTAGGTCACTTAACCATGAGATATAGTTATCACTCTTTTTCACCATAAGATATTATATTTGATGGATTATTTAAAGATTGTGGGGATAAACTAACCAAAAGAAATTGAAAAAAATATTAAGTACTTAGAGAATAATCGAATCTAATTCTTATTTACGTGGGATAAAGTCAAGCTCGCAGCTATTTTCCTTTGCCCTAACAGCATTATCATAAGCATTAGCATTTCTCCAATTAGCGTCAACTGAATTAATCATGTCAGGACTAGTAGAGCCCATATGTCTAATAGCCATTGGGGGTCTATTATTCATAGATTCAAGAGATTTAGAAATCATATCTACAACATTCTGATATGTTTTGTCTCCTCATCCATCATATTCATTCATAAATGCTCGTCCAAGATCAGCTATAGGTGATACTAAGAATGCATTATACGCCTTGTTGGGTTCCTGTCTAACAAGATTCTCCCACCCGTAGTGCCTTCTCTTTTCACGAGTTGCTTCAATCCACGAAACGCTTCCGAGGTCTGCTTTTAGTTTTTCTAAATTTTTTCTTTCCATAAAGAATAAATGTAATTTAGGTTTATAAATCTTTCGTTTGTTGTATCTTTGTAATGGTTACAAATGAGAAGGTTTAAAAGGGGTGGGATTGTAATGTTTTTATGACAAATAGCTTAGAAATATATAATGCATCAGAAGATATAGCTAGAACATATAGTGACCTAATTGGACCAAAAAATGGGCTAATATCAAGGCTCGAAGAAATAGATTCAAAAGACATAATAGATATTAATAGAGAAGGAAATATAAGTGCGATGGTTTATGCAACAGCATATACGAATGCCCTGGATTTATGCGGATTTAAAGAAGAAGCAAACGAATTAAGAGAAATAAATAGTGAAGAGCAGATGAGATCTATAGCATCGAATAAAGGAGAAGAAGTCCACCTTTATAGGTCACATTTTCTTGGAGGTTCTACGCATGTAGATTACGTGCTAAGCGGGGTTTCTCCATATATGTGCACAAACGGAAACCCACTATCTTTACCCTTTATAGATATGACAGGCGGAATTTCTGCTATTAGAGATAAAAACGGGAAATTTATATTTATAAATCCTCAATTATTCAATGAATCTCACGTAGGTAAGTTATTCGCACCAGAGTCCTTTAGCACAGAAACAGAACATGTGAAAGCCTATGACGCATTTCTTAGAAAATCTTTTGGTAATAATGGCATAGAGCTAACAAGGCCATGGCTAAAAACAGGAAGACTCTTTAAGGATTTTTAACTATAGATTTACTTTTTGGACATCATTCATCAAGGAGGATGGCAGATCATAGTCAAACATGGCTTTCCAGTTATTCTTATATCCGCGCGGAACCTTACCCGAGAAATCATTGATCGTCGGGATTACTGGGGTTCTAAAAATAACTGAACTTTTGGGTTTAAACCCAGCCCCATTTAAAGTTCTTTTTGGGTCAACGGTAGACACGAAGTTCTTTGCATCTAAATAAGAGTTTTCCCCGGTAAATATAAATGCCTGAGATCTTGTATTTGGTCCAGGCTTTTTTAACCCAGTTTTAACAATAGATTCAGCACTACTTTTCTTCTTGGTAAAATGGACATAGGTAACATCACCTTGTTCAAGAGGTTTAACAAAATAATTCTTATGTCCGCCTACTGTTTTTATAATTTCATGGATGGAATCATTTATAGTATGATATTTTATTTTCTCTTTATTATCTAATCTTGAATAAATATCCCAGTCCCTAGCAGTCATATTATTTGGAGCCTGGGCTTTAGCATATTTCCTTGTTCTTTGTTTTTCTTTCGACAAATATTTTCTTACAGATCTAATAGTTCCGTAGTCTATATCGGTTGCAGGTTCTTCTAGTGCAGACTCAGCAAATCTCATGGCTCTTTTTTCTAATTCTCCAGCTGTCTCTTCTCGGTAAGCGGATTCACCCATCAAAACCATCACTCCACCAACTAAAAAACTTAACATACCAACCATCCCAATCCAGCTTAAAAAACTCCCACCACCAATAACAGCACCAGTTATCTGCACGTTACCAAGAGTTAAGACCATCCCTAAAAACGTAAAAAACAATCCACCAACTTTCCTTTTGTTCATACAATACCATAAGGATTAGGCTATTTAATTATTGCTATAATATACTAGAGACTATTCTATTCAACATATCCGCCTTTCTGGAATTCCCACAGCTTGCCATATTCTCCACCCTCAGTAATTAATTCCCTATGAGTTCCTTTTTGTACTATTTTACCATTATCTAAAACTATAATCATATCGGCCTTCATGATGGTAGAAAGTCTATGAGCAATAACTATACTGGTTCGATTTTTCATAAGTTTTTCTAAGTCTTGTTGTATTTGCCATTCTGTTTCTGAGTCTAAGGCCGATGTTGCTTCATCTAACACAAGAATTTTTTTATCAGCGAGTATTGCCCTAGCTATACTTACTCTTTGTTTCTCTCCACCAGATAATTTTACTCCCCTCTCCCCAACGATTGTATTTTCTTTATCGGGGAATCTAGAGATAATTTTATCTAATTGTGCGAATTTAATTGCACCCAGTATCTGTTCTCTTGTAGCATTTGGGTTAGCAAATTTAATATTATTGTAAATTGTATCATCAAACAATATACATTCCTGTGGGACAATGCTCATTTCGCTTCGAAGAGACTCCTGTTTAACATTTTTAACATCCTGCCCATCTACAGTTATTTTCCCATTATCAAGGTCGTATAACCTATAAAGTAATTTTATTAGAGAGGTTTTACCACATCCAGAATGCCCAACAAATGCTACGGTCTTATTCGCAGGAATTTTCAAATTAAATTTCTCAAAAATCTTTCTATCTTTATTGTAGGCAAAGTCAACATTCGTAAATTCTATCCTACCCTTATTAATTTCAATATCTTTTGCTTTTTCACGATCTTTGATTTTATTTTTTCTCTTCCCGTATTCGAATAAATCCTCCATATCAGTTAAGGATCTAGTCAGATTTCTAATTGAGTGTGAAAAATTTCTTATAGCCCCAAGGTATCCAAGATATGCTGTGTAAACAAATGTTACAGTACCTAATGTAATCTCTCCTGCAATAAATTCTTTGATCGGCAAAACCAAAAGAGCGAGGAACCCAATTGCTACAAGAATCTTACCAGAGATATCGGCCCATTTCCAATAATACCATCCCTTTAGATCTTCCTTATATGTTTTATCTAAAAATCCCTTAAAAATATTTTTAACATTCTTATTCTTCCCAAAATATCTAACAGAGTCTATATTCGTAAAAATATCTGCAAGGTTGGCCTTCTCGCTGTCAGAGGCCCTATTAAATGTTATTCTATGTTTTTGATAACCCCTTGTGACAAAGAATGTATTGACTAAATAGATTGTCGAAAATCCAAATAGAACTAGTGCCTGAACCCAACTAAAATAGGCGAATACACCTGACAGGATAATTATTTGGACCAGAAACGGTGCAACCTCATGAGTAAGGCTCATAGAGAATGAATCGACAGCGTGAGAGCAACGGTTCAATCTGGAAATGAGACTACCAGTTTTATGAGTAGTATGGAAGTCATGATCCAGGTCTAAGATATGGTTAAAGTAGTATTCTTTAATATCAGTCACAGTTTGAGCAACCATCTTCCCCTGGAAATGGAGACGTATAATGTCGGCAACTATCCTAACAGCCTCTAAGGAGACATAAATTATCAAAAGGATGAGAATGGCTTTCATAAAAACATCCAAAACAATGATGCCGGAACTATATTCGGTTCCCCTGTCAATTATAACCTTAAAA
>Ga0233431_1005628_pt1 | contig 11971 bp, 10 predicted proteins | sample SI_118_April2016_FD_179867 | JGI IMG/M metagenome (GOLD analysis project Ga0233431, IMG submission 179867) | Seawater microbial communities from Saanich Inlet, British Columbia, Canada - SI_118_April2016_200_MG | ecosystem: Environmental > Aquatic > Marine > Inlet | place: Canada: British...
AAGCTATCCTAGAAATGAGACTTCAAACTCTAGCAGGCCTAGAAAGACAAAAAATCGAAGACGAATATAAGGCAAAGATTGCTTTGATCGAAGAGTTAGAAGGAATCTTGAAAGACACAAAAAAAGTACTACAAATAATGAAAGAGGAGCTTGCGGAAATAAAAGAAAAGTACGCAGATGATAGAAGAACAGAAATCATCCCTCATAGAGTTGGTGATATTTCGCTAAAAGACACCGTTCCAAACGAACCAATGATCGTAATTCTAACAAAAGGAAATTACATCAAGAGAATTTCTCCAAACTCATTCAAGGCACAAAGAAGAGGAGGAAAAGGGATTATTGGAGGAACAACAAAAGAAGAAGATGAAATCAGACAGATCAAACACGCAAACAACCATGATGAATTGTTATTCTTCACGAATGCAGGACGAGTATTCAAATTACCAGTATACGAACTTCCACAAGGTTCAAGACAATCAAAAGGACAAGCAATCGTAAACATCCTTCAACTTGAAAAAGACGAAGGCGTTACCGCTATCCTAAACGCAGGAGAGAAGTATTCTGGTGAGTTCCTATTCATGGCAACAAAGAAAGGTACAGTAAAAAAGACTCCTATTGAAGACTTCAAAAACGTAAGAAAAAGCGGACTTATAGCTATCAGATTAAGAAAAGAAGACTCTCTCGAATGGGTCAGACAAACCTCAGGAGATGACGAAATCGTTTTGATAACAAAAATGGGGAAATGCATCAGGTTCCATGAAAAAGACGCTCGTCCAATGGGACGACCTTCTATTGGAGTAAGAGGAATTCGATTGAAAGAAGGAGACAAAGTCGTTGAAATGGACGTAATTCCAGACCCTGAAAACACAGAACTACTTGTCGTTATGGAAAATGGTCTAGGAAAAATGACAAAATTAACAGACTACAGACACCAAAACAGAGGAGGATCTGGAGTAAAGACAGCAAACATAACAGATAAAACCGGTAGAGTTGTCGGAGCAAAGACAATAGACAGAGTAACAGACGCAGATTTGATATTAATGTCTAAATCAGGACAAGCAATAAGACTTCACACAAGCGCAATTCCATCAAGAGGAAGAGCAACTCAAGGAGTTTACTTGATGAGATTGAGACCAAATGACAAAGTAGCCTCTCTCTCAATAGTAGAACTTAAGTCAGAAGAAGAAATACTTGAAGAACAACAAAAATTAGAAGGTTTAGCTCCAGATAAAGCAAAAACAAAAAAAGAAGAAAAGAAAGAAGAAGTTGCTGCAACAGAAAAGTAAGCTCATAATAATCAACATATGAAAAAAATAATCAAAATTTCATTTTTAGCATTAGGCTTATTACTCTTTTCTTCATTGCCTATCGCTTCAGCAGCAGGAGGTGATCTAAGTATCACAAGTAGCAATGTGCAATTTTCCACATCTTCGTTCCTAGAGGGAAGAACTATAAGAATCTACGGAACAGTAACAAACAACTCAACCACAGACCTACTCGGAACAGTAAGATTTTTTGACAACGGAGGACAAGTTGGAGGAGATCAAGCAATATCTCTATTCGGGAACAGAGCAGACGATGTATTTGTAGACTGGATTCCTGGATGGGGCTCTCATACAGTTAAAGTTGCTATTTTCCCATGGGAAGAAGATGGCGACGACCCAACAAACAACATAATAAGTAGAAATATATACGTCCTCCAGGACACAGATTTCGACGGAATAACAAACGAAGAAGACGACGATGACGATGGAGATGGAGTTCCAGACACAGAAGATAAATTCCCTTTGAATCACAAAGAATGGGTAGATACAGACGGTGATGGCGTAGGCGACAATTCGGATGACGACGATGACAACGACGGCGTTCCAGACGTAAACGACCAAATGCCATTAGACCCAAATGAAACAACAGACACAGACGGTGACGGAATTGGAGACATTGCAGACACAGACGACGATGGAGACGGCATAGATGATAACGACGAAGCAAATCAAGGAACCGACGCCCTGAATCCAGATACAGACGCTGATGGAACTGTAGATGGAAGCGATCCTTTCCCTCTAGATGAAGCTGAATGGTCAGACAATGATTCAGACAATGTTGGAGACAACAAAGACTTAGACGATGACAACGACGGTTTCCTAGACACAGAGGATCCATATCCACTTAATAAAGGCCCTGTTGTAGAAATAAACAAAGATGCTTTCACGGCAGCGCTCGGACAAAAAGCTGTTTTCGATTCTTCAGATTCATACGATGAAGACGGAGAAATAGTAAGTTTTGTTTGGGAAATAGACGGAAACATAATCAAAGAAGGTGAAAAAGTTCTCCACGAATTCGACACCCTAGGTGATCACAAAGTAAAATTGACGATACAGGACGACGCAGGCGAAACAAGAACCTCAGAATTCCAAGTAAGTGTGCTAAATATAAGGTTATACAGCCAAGTATTCACAATATTAATCACCCTCATTTTGGCTGGAATAATCGCATATAAATACCTTGCCGAAGGAGATCTGTTGAATCTAAAACAACTAGCAACGCGTAAATCAAAAAAGAAATGAAAATCGCAGTAGTATTCGGTACCAGGCCTGAAATAATTAAGCTATCCCCCATCGTCAGAGCACTTAATAAGAAAGGTCAGGACTTTTTCGTAATCCATACAAATCAACATTACGACAAGAATATGGATGAAATTTTTCTAGAAGAATTAGAGTTACCAAAAGCAAAATACAATCTAAATATAGGCTCAGGCACTCACGCAAACATGACAGGCCGAATGCTCATAGAGGTAGAAAAGATATTGCTAAGTGAAAAACCAGATTTATTGATAGTACAAGGCGACACAAACACAGTCCTCTCGGTGTCACTAGCTGCAAGCAAACTCCACATAAAAGTAGCTCACATCGAAGCAGGTCTTCGCTCTTACACAAAAATCCCAGAAGAAACAAATAGAGTTTTAACAGATAGGATTTCTGACTTTTGCTTCGCTCCAACAGAGCTACAAAAAGAGATCCTAACCAACGAAGGTATAGACTCGGAAAACGTATTCGTAGTGGGAAACACCATAGTAGACGCAGTCATAGAAAACCTAAGAATCGCAGAAAACAAAGTCCAAACTCTAGAAAAATTCGACCTAGAACCAAACAAATATTTCTTGGTAACAGCTCATAGGGAAGAAAACGTAGACAACCAAACGAAGGTAGAAGACGTTTTGAAAGCAATTTCAGACCTACAGAAAAAACATGATGTAAAAATAATCTTTCCCACACACCCAAGAACAAAAAAACAATTTGAAAACTTCAAGCTTGATCTCCCAGAAAATATAACCTTCACACCACCTCTAGGATACCTAGACATGCTGATCTTAATGAAAAACGCAAAACTAATCCTCACAGATTCAGGAGGCATACAAGAAGAAGCCTGCATATTAGAAACACCATGTCTAACAATGCGTGAAGCAACCGAGAGACCAGAAAGTATAAAAGTAGGTGGAAACGCAATCGTTGGAACCGATTATGACAAAATCATAGAAGAAACAGACAAAATGCTAAACAAAGAAATAAACTGGTACAATCCATTCGGAGATGGCACCTCTGCAGAGAAAATTGTTGATATTTTAGTACAAAACTAAATAATGAATATTTACGTCATAACAATCCATAATCCTGGCATATCATTTGGCCCACAACAAAGGCTGGAAAGCTTTCTGAAAGAAGCAGAAGATAACAATATAAACTTCATCCTTCCAACCTTTCCGGAACCAAAAAAACACACCAAACTCAAAACAATAGATCTCACAAAAAAAATTCTCTTCGACATCATAAAAAACAGGAAAAAAATCGACAGAATACACGTTGTAACTCCCCCCTCTTACCCAGGCCTCGTAGCTTTATTTGCAAAAAAAGCCCTCAAAATACCATACATAGTAGACGTCGGAGACCCATGTGCTGAAAACATGGCGGCAATCTCAAACTTTTCACAAAAAAGTTTAAAATTCAAAATTCTAAAACGCATTGATCAGATTTTATTCAAAAACGCACACCACATAATACTCACATCCCCAGAAATAGAACAATACATCCCAAAACAAGTTCCATACACAACAATTCTCACAGGATTAACAGATACAGACAATCTCCAACCAAAACAACCAGCAAACAACAAAAAATGCCTATACCTCGGCAACTATGGCCCCCTCCAAAATCTTGAATACCTAATAAGAGTATTCTCAAGAGCAATCAAACAAGATTCAGATCTACATCTAGACATCTACGGAACCGGGGAAAGAGAAAAACTAGAAAATCTCGTAAAAGAACTCAAATCAGACGAAAACATCATTTTTCACGATCCAATCCCAGTAACAGAAATCCCAAAATTATCAAAAAAATACTCACTCGGGCTCGTTTCTCTAAACCTGGAAATGAACCTAAATTACGCAATCCCAACAAAACTTCTCCATTCTCTAACTCTAGGCCTCCCAGTATTTGGAACAGGAGGAAAAGCAACGCAAGATATCATTAGAAAATCTCAAGCAGGATTTATAAGCACACAATACAACGAAAAAAGAGACGCTTATTCCCTACTCGATCTACTATCAAACCATAGAAATCTAGATAACTATTCAAAAAACGCAACACAGTTCGCAAAGAAATTTCTCACATACGAAAACACCATAAAAAACTACAAATTAACCTTGCAATAGGATAAACAATCAAGTATATTACGCCTCGCTATGAGAAAAGACATACACCCAAAATACAACGGAGAGATAAAAGCGACATGTGAATGTGGTGCAAAATTCTTGGTTGGATCAACCAAAGATGGAATCACTACGGAAATATGCTCAAACTGTCACCCATTCTACACAGGTAAGACAAAGCTTGTTGATACAGCTGGACGTGTAGAGAAATTCCGTGCTGCACAAGAGAAAGCTAAAAAAGAAACTGCAAAAAATAAAGAGAAAGATTCAGAAGAAGAAATGGAAGAAGAGGTAGCTGAGACTCCTGCTGAAGAAAAAGCTCCTGCGAAAGAAGAAGCTCCTGCTGAAGAAGAAGCTGAAGCGAAAGAAGAAGCTCCAGCCGAAGAAGAAGCTCCTGCTGAAGAAAAAGCTGCATAAATTAATTCAAATATATGTCAGGAAATACTTTTGGGACTCTCTTTAAAGTTACTACATGGGGCGAATCACACGGCCCTGCTCTTGGCGTAATTATTGATGGCTGCCCAGCAGGCATCGAGTTTGATCTCAAATTTATTCAAGAAGAGGTAGACAAAAGAAAACCTCAAGATCCAAAAATTTCAACTACAAGAAAAGAAGAAGACAAAGTAGAAGTCTTATCTGGAGTTTTTGAAGGCAAAACAACAGGAACTCCAATTTCATTAATAGTAAAAAATAAGGAATCTCGATCCCAAGACTACGAAAAAATCAAAGATGTTTTCAGACCAGGACACGCAGATTTTGCATATGAAATGAAATACGGACATCGAGACCACAGAGGCGGAGGCAGAAGTTCAGGAAGAGAGACAGTTTGTAGAGTAATGGCAGGTGCAGTTGCATCACTAGTATTAAAAGAATTCTCAGCAACCAAAAAAACCAAAATATACGGACACACAGTCCAAGTCGGAGATATTTTCACAAAAGATTTCATCAAATCAGAAATAGAAAAAAACCCACTCAAATGTGCAGATAAAAAAGCTGCAAAAGAAATGCTTTCTTTAGTAGAGAAAATTCGCAAAGAAAAAGATTCGATAGGGTCAACGATAGAAATCGTTATAGAACACCCACCTGTTGGACTAGGTGAACCTGTTTTTGATAAATTTGACGCAGATTTAGCCAAAGCATTTTTCTCAATAGGAGCCGTAAAAGGAGTAGAAATTGGAAGTGGGTTTGACGCATCATCCATGAAAGGATCTGAAAATAACGATGAAATGGAAATAACAGACGATGAAATCACCTTCCTATCAAACAATTCGGGTGGAATTTCAGGAGGAATAACAGATGGAAATATAGTAATAGCAAGTCTCGCCATCAAACCACCCCCATCAATAGCAAAAAACCAAAAAACAATCACCTCAACAGGAGAAAACACAGAAATCGAAATACTAGGTCGTCACGATGCCTGCCTAGCTCCTAGAGTAATTTCAGTTGCTGAAAGTATGGCAAAAATAGTCCTACTAGATCACCTCCTTCGCACGACTTGACAGAAAACAGATTCGCCTATATAATTAAATACTCACTATAATCAAGAAATATGGGTAAAATTGGAGATACATTAAGAGGTGCTGGCCAAAGCATCAAACAACGCGTCACCGCAGACGATTGGTGGGATGGATCAACCGGATTTTTTAACGGAGTTAAAAATACAGTTGTTGAACCAATTTATGATGGAGGTCTAAAAAATGTTAAAGATAAAGTAGTCGATGTAAGCACAGAGACCAGAGACTCATTAGCAAGCGTTGGAGGACAAGTAGGTAAAATGTTCTCAAGAAACACAAAAGGAGTCCTTAGACATATCCCCGGAGCTGTAGCTCTCGCTCCAACAGAATTGTTAAACATCGTCGGACAAATTCCAAGTAAAGGAGTTGATCTGGTATATGATGGCTTGAAATACGCTGTAGGACGAAGAATGGTCGATGCAGCAAATTTCACAGGTAAAATACCAGTAATTGGATTCATTCCAAAATACGGAATTCATGCAATGAATTTTATGTTTTATGCTCAATGTAAAATCATCAAAGCTACAAAAGATGCAGTAGCAGGAGTTCTCGGATGGTCACGAGATAAGGTCAGAAACCTAGCGACAGGATCAACAGGAAGCAGCGAATCAATCCCCGACAACGTTACCCAATTCCCACAACGCAACCAACAAGCTCAAGCCCAAGAACAAGACAGGTTAGACATGACCGGATAAAACATCACCTTAACTTATCAAACCTTTGGTGGTATTTTCTTTGCGTGTTTGAATTTAAAATTACAAAAAAGCAAAAGGGTTCAAATGCAAGAACTGGAACCCTGAAAACCCCACACGGAACAATCAAAACTCCGGTTTTTATGCCAGTCGGTACAAAAGCAACGGTAAAAACACTTTCTCCAGAAGAACTACACACCCTAGATACAGAAATAATCCTTTCAAACACATATCACCTCCATCTACGACCTGGCGAAAAAACCGTAAAACAACAAGGCGGTTTGCACAAATGGATGAACTGGAACAAACCAATTCTGACCGACTCAGGTGGATTTCAGGTTTTCTCATTAGAACAAAGCAAAGGCCTCGCCAAAGACGCTCCACGCAAAGCAGGAGCTCGAATAACAGAAGAAGGAGTCGAATTCAAATCACACCTCGACGGATCCAAACATTTCATCACCCCAGAAAAAGCGATGAAGATCCAACACGATCTCGGAGCAGATATCATAATGGCTTTTGATGAATGTGCAGACGGACAAAGCAAAAAGGAATATTTCGAAAAAGCAATGATACGAACACACAACTGGCTCACACGCTGCAAACGTGAACACACCAAACTGAACAAAAAACAAACCAAGAAAAGAGCATTATTCGGAATAGTCCAAGGAGGAACATACAAAGATCTACGTGAAGAATCAGCTCGCTTCGTAGCATCAATGGATCTGCCCGGAAACGCAATCGGCGGTCTAGCTGTCGGAGAAAAAAAAGAAACAATGCTAAAAATGATAGAAGCAACAGTCCCCCATCTACCTGAGAACAAACCCAGATATTTAATGGGAGTCGGAACTCCAGTAGAAGTCCTAGAAGCAATAGACCGAGGAATAGATATGTTTGACTGTGTTTTACCAACTAGACTTGCAAGACACGCAGCTTTTTGGACAAGCAAAAAACTAAACCACATAAAAAATCAAAAATTCAAAAACGACTCAACACCACTCGACAAAAACTGCACCTGTTATACCTGTAAAAACTACTCGAAAAGCTACCTCCACCACTTAATGAAAGAATCAGAAATATTTGGACACAGACTTCTCTCTATCCACAACATTCACTTTTTGTTAAACTTGATCCGCGAAACACGATCTCACATAAACGAAGGAACCTTCCCCTCATTTAAAAAATCTTTCATCAAAAAACAATGATTGCATACCTCAAAGGAATCGTCCTGAAAAAACAAGAAAAATCAATCATCCTTGATACCGGGAACATAGGTTACGAAGTTTTTGTAACCCCTTCCCTCCTCGAAGTCACAGAGAAAGAAACTGAATTAGAACTTTTCACATACACTCATGTACGAGAAGATGCACTCGATATTTTTGGATTTAAAAAAGAAGAAGAACTAAGCCTATTTAAGAAACTTATTTCAATATCTGGAGTCGGACCAAAAACAGCTCAAGACATATTGTCCCTTCCAATTGATAAACTAAAAAACGCAATTCTAAATGAAGAATCAACTTTCATCTGCCAAGTTCCAAAAATCGGAAAGAAAATTGCAGATAGAATAATCCTCGAATTGAAAAACAAGATATCGATAGACGACGCAGACCGAATACACGGAAATTTGTCATCAAACAAAAATGAAGACGCAATTTCAGCACTAGAAAAACTTGGATATAACCGCAAACAAATTGTACAAGGACTGGTAAACCTACCTGCAGATGTAACTTCACCAGAAGAAATGATCAAATACTTCCTTCAAAACGCTTAAAAATGCTCAAACTAGATACAAAAAACACAATCAACAAAAAAACTTTTCAAACCTATAAATCAAGGATTGAAAAAGCAAAAGAATCTCTTCTGAAAAAGAAATACGCAGAATTCCTACTACTTCCAACTCAAAACACAACTCAACTCGCAAACCAAATAGCTCCACTAAAAAAACGGTTTTCAGACATAGTAATAATCGGAATGGGAGGATCTGTTCTAGGAAGCCAGATGCTTTTTCACTCATTAGGCAAAAACAACTCAAAACCCCCTTACATTCACTTCGTTGACAATATCGACCCTGATCTCATCTCATCTTTCGAGAAACCTCTAACAAAGAAGAAAACGCTATTCTTATTCATTTCAAAGTCAGGAGACACACTGGAAACAGTAACTCTTTTCTCATTAATACAAAAAGGAGCTCAAAAATGGTTTGGCAAAAAATGGCAATCACATCTCAAAGTAATCACTGAAAACGAAGATGGAACCCTTTTTAAACAAGCAACAAAAAACAAACTCGAGATATTCAAAATGCCAAAATATGTAGCAGGCAGATTTTCGATTCTATCAACAGCAGGACTAATCCCAGCAATCTTGATGGATATCAACATCAACAAACTTCTACTAGGAGCAGCACGAGCGAGCGGGTCTAAAACCGCAGACAACTTAGCGATCTTGCTCTACCACATGTACACAAAAAAGAAAAAATCTACCCTAGCATTATTTCCATACATCGATCGATTCGAATATTTCAACAAATGGGCAGTCCAACTAATAGCAGAAAGCCTAGGGAAAACTTCAAAAAAAGGCCCACTTCCAATCGGACTTATTGGCGCAAAAGATCAACACTCGATGCTCCAACTCTTACTCGACGGACCAAAAGACAAATGGGTTTTATTCACAGAAACTGCAACCAGACAAAAAGATTATGTAGCTAATAAAATCAAATTTTCACAGATTCTAGAAGCACAAAAAAAAGGTACCGAACACGCCCTCAAACAAAAACACGTACCATCCGCAACCTTGACTCTTGAAAAAATCGACGAAGAAAATCTAGGAGAATTAATCATGACATTCGAGATAGCAGTAGCGTTAGCAGGAGAACTTTTCAAAGTAAACGCTTTCAATCAACCTTCCGTAGAACTCGGAAAAAAAGTTACAAAAAAACTGTTAAATATTTAAATGAAAAGATTTTTGAATCGCATTAATAATTTGAAGAAATCTTTGACGAAAATTAAAGTCACAGGTTTTTTAGTAACCAATAGAACAAACATCTTTTACTTAACAGGATTCAATGGATCAAGCGGATCTCTCCTCATAACACGTACAAAAACAATTCTATTCACAGATCCGAGATACATAGAACGCGCAAAATACACAATCCCAAAATTCATCCAAGTCAAAGACCCCAAAAAAGAATTCGAAAAAACATTAAAATCACTTCGGATAAGAAACCTTGGATTTGAAGGAAATTCAGTCACAATCAACAAACTCAAGAAACTCAAAAAGCTAAGTTCAAAGATTAAATTCAAAGACTTCTCAGGTGAAATCGAGAAGTTAAGAGCAATAAAAGATTCATACGAAATCAAACTTTTAAAGAGAAGCCAACAGATAAATTTGAAAACTTTCGGGTTGATCAAAAAATTTATTCAAAAACACCAATCAACAGGTAAGAAACTAAGGGAAATCGACGTCGTCTGGGAGATAAAAAAGGTTGGTTTTGACCTGGGAGCAGAAGATGTGTCCTTTGATCCAATCGTGGCATTCGGGAAAAACACATCAATCCCCCATCATGACAGCGGCAACACAAACCTAAAAAAGAACGATATCATCCTGATAGACATGGGGATGAAATACAAGGGATACTGTTCGGACATGACACGCACCATCCTTCCAAAAAACCCAACCAAACTCCAAAAAGAGGTGTACAAAATAGTTGAACAAGCACGACGTAACGCCCTAGACAAAGCCAAAAACAAGATGGTTGAACAAAAAATTGATTCACTAGCAAGAGAGATCATTGAAGAAGCAGGATATGGTGAAAATTTCGTGCACGGTACAGGGCACGGAGTCGGACTTGAGATACATGAATCCCCTAGCCTAAAAGAATCAAAAGAAAACAAAACACGCATCCAACCAAACATGGTTGTAACGATAGAACCAGGCATTTACTTGCCAGGAAAATTCGGGGTACGAATCGAAGACATAATCCTTATAGGCCTTCACAAAAACCAAATTTTCAACTAGAATACCGCTCGTAACTAAATCAAAAATATGTGTGGAATATTCGCTTATATCGGTGAGAGAAATAACGCCCCTCAAATACTAATTGAAGGACTTAAGAAACTCGAATACAGAGGCTACGACAGCTGGGGTATCGCATACAAAAAAGGACCAAATCTGGTTGTTCACAAAGAGATCGGCAAGATCGGTGACTTCGACTCAAAGAATTTAGATATGTCTTCCATCGGGATCGGTGAGACAGAAGAAGATTTATTTGTCGCAATTTCTCACACAAGATGGGCAACACATGGAGGAATCCACGAAAAAAACGCACATCCACACGCCTCTGCAAGTGGAGAAATTGTGATCGTTCACAATGGCGTTTTAGAAAACTTTGACCAACTAAAAAAGAAACTTAAAAAAGACGGACACAAATTCAAATCTGAAACAGACACAGAAGTAATAGCACATCTAATCGAAACCTATCTCGAAGATGGAAAAACCCTAAGAGAAGCGGTAACAAAAACTATAGAAGAACTCGAAGGAAGATACGCCTTTGTAGTAATAAACAAAACAGAAGACCTAGTCATTGGCGCAAGACGCGGTTCCCCGCTAATCGTAGGAAAAGGAGACAATGAATTTTTCATTGCATCGGATATTCCCCCATTCCTGAAATACACAAACAAAGTCCTATACATCGACGACAACGAACTCGTCGAAATCAAGAAAAAAGACATCAACTTCTTCAACATTTCATCAGGCGAAAAGGTAGAAAAACGTGTTGTTGAAATCGACCTTACAGAAGAAAGCACAGAAAAAGGAGAATTCCCACATTTCCTAATCAAGGAAATAATGGATCAAAAAGAATCTCTCCAAAGAGCCATCAATCAAGATAACAAACTAATAGAAAAAGCAGCCAAAGCTATCAAAGGAGCATTCGGAACATATTTCATCGGATGCGGAACAACTGGAAAAGTAGCAATGGTCGGAGAATATTTATTCGCCGAAATCGCGCACAGACACGTAAACACAACATTTGGATCAGAATTCTCAAATTATCAACACTTCATAAG
>Ga0233431_1005632_pt1 | contig 11957 bp, 9 predicted proteins | sample SI_118_April2016_FD_179867 | JGI IMG/M metagenome (GOLD analysis project Ga0233431, IMG submission 179867) | Seawater microbial communities from Saanich Inlet, British Columbia, Canada - SI_118_April2016_200_MG | ecosystem: Environmental > Aquatic > Marine > Inlet | place: Canada: British...
TACCGGCGCGTCAATAGCGTATTTTATAATAATTCCGTTCATTCTGCCATTTATAAAAGCGTTTCTTCCGGCAGATCTGACACAGATGGTTACAATTGGTGATTTTGTTGCGAAAATGCTTAAGTTTACTCTGCTGTTCGGCGTTATATTTGAGCTGCCCATGGTATCATATTTTCTGGCGAAACTGGGATTATTAAAACACACATACATGTCAAAGTATAGAAGATACGCGATCATTATTATATTTGTATTCGGGGCGGTCTTTACTCCTCCGGATCCGATCAGCCAGGTTATGATGGCGCTGCCTCTTTTGGTTCTTTATGAGATAAGTATTCTTGTCGCGAGATTTGCCGGAAGAAATACTATTATATAACAGTATCATCCTTTGTACGCCTGACGATATAAATGAGCCTGCCGATTCATTATTCTTGACATTATATTCAAATATTAATACTTTTATAGATTATATAAAAACAACGTTTTTCATTTTAAAACGGCAGGATGTAAATCTTCTGTTATTATCAGATAATTTGCCGTTCGTATGCTGAAAAGAATCGGGGTTTCTTTTGGAGTTTGACAGCAAATGTTCCGATGATATCATTGCTGATGTTTATAGTGACCTGAGGAGTAATTTCCATTCGGCGAGATTTGATCTCGATACTATACTGGCAAAGATATTTTCGAAGCGCGGAAAAGGGATTCGTCCCGTTTTTATGTGTCTTATGGCTAAAATGGCCGGCGGTTCATGGGAGAATGTACGTAAAGCTGCCATGATCATTGAGGCTATACACCTTGCATCTCTTCTGCATGATGATGTTTTGGACGGTGCCGATATAAGACGCGGCGATACGACATTAAATGCGCAGTATTCGGATAAAGTATCAATTCTGTTCGGCGATCACATATTTGTCAACGCGATCATTATGACAAATCAGCTCAGACATACCGGCGCTGTCAGCGTTATTCATAATGCGGTGAAACGAATGGTTGAGGGCGAAATCTGCGATACACTGAAAGGTGATGTCATCACCGAGGATGCCTACATTCGGATCATTGGCGATAAAACCGCATCTTTATTTGCTGCATCCGGTGAGCTTGGGATGATTCTTTCCGGTGCGGACGATGAAAAAAAAGTGCTGGCACGGGAATTGGGAGAATTGCTTGGAACGGCATTTCAGATAATTGACGATACACTTGATTACAATGGGGACGCCGAAAAGATGGGAAAACCGACATTTCTGGATGTAACGTCGAACACCATGACGCTTCCGCTGATTTATTCTCTCAGAGATATGAACGCCGATGAGATTCAATTGTTTCTGGCTGAAAATGCGAACTCCACCGAAAATATTTTGGAATTAGTTAAACAAAACGGCGGAATCGAATATGCCAATAACCGTGCTCGTGAATTTTCAGACAAAGGACGTGAGATTATGTCACGGTTTAAAAATAAAGAAGCGTATGATATGTTTGGGCATTTTTTTGAAATGCTCATGAAGCGTCATTTTTAATAGAGCGCGAATACGATTAAACTGTTAAGAAATGTTTGAATGATAAAACGCGGTAAAAAAAATATCTACATAAGCTGTTTCATAGTGCTTATGGCAATGAGCTGGTTCTTATTCTGCGGTTGGTTCGGAAACCGATTAAAGGTTATAGAATCAACTGAATTTTTGATGAACACCAATGTAACCGCAAAAATTTTTGTTAAGGATCGGGCAAAAGGGGAAGAACTTTTCAGGCGGGCATTTGCCGAGGCGAAACGAATCGAACGCATCATGCAGCCCATTGAGGGGGACGGCGAGCTTCAGCGGATCAACAAAAGCCCGACCGGAACTCGGTTTGAACTGAGTCCCGAGCTTAAAACGGTTATTGACAGATCATTTTATTTTTACGGGAAATCCGGCGGAGCGTTTGATCCGACAATCGCATCAGTAAAATGGCTATGGGAATTTGACCAGGCCGGCCGTCTTCCATCGGATAATGAGCTTCGTGAAGCTCTCGGTACTGTCGGCCTTTCCGGGATATCACTGAACGGAAACAATCTGGAGCTCGGAAACAGCGGGAATAAGCTTGATCTGGGCGGGATTGCAAAAGGCTACATTGTCGATAGAATAATTGATCTGCTCAGAGATAACGGTGTCCAGTCCGGGCTGATCAATGCCGGTGGTGATATTTATACATTCGGAAAGAAGCCGAACGGGGCTGACTGGATCATCGGCCTTCGGCATCCGAGAATGAATAAGACCATCGTGCTTGATCATATACCGCTACCGGCGGTCGCAACATCCGGCGACTATGAGCGCTATTTTATGCTTGAAGGTGTGCGGTATCATCATATACTTGATCCCGCAACCGGCTTTCCCGCACGGGGATGTGTTTCTGTGACAGTGTGGGCCACGTCGGCAATGGATGCCGATGTTCTGGCAACATCGATCTTTGTGCTGGGGCCCGAGCGCGGAATTGCTCTGGCGGAAAGTATGGATAATGTGGAGGCACTCGTCTTTTTTGAGGATGACGGCAGACTTGAGTATGCCGCCTCTTCGGGAATCAGGGATATTATAAAACTGTGAAACCATTAAAACGAATAGAACGTTTTGGAAAAAAGTATATTCGGAGGATTCTTGGGGGTTTTGTAAAGCCTGTCCCGTTGGGAAGCACGGGTATTCAGGCTGAAACAATCAACCGAATTCTTGTTGTACGTCAGGATTCACGGCTAGGGAATCTTGTTTTGATGACACCGCTTTTGAGCGCAATAAAAGCGGCAGTGCCTCATGCGGAGCTGGATGTTCTTATCTCGGAGGGTTTCGAGGAAGTACTTACAGAAAATCCTAATGTCGATAATGTCATTTTGTTTGAAAAAAAACGTGCCCGATTAATGCCTTGGAGTTATATTTTTCTTATTAAAAAGTTGAGAGACAGCGAATATGACATGGCGATCGATGTTTCCGACGGGTATCATTTTTCATTGAATAATATAATGCTTACGGCATTCAGCGGGGCGCATTACAGAGTAGGATATGACCGCGGCGACGCGAAATCGTTTTTGAATGTTTTGGTGCCGCTGCCGGCGAAAAATACACACATGTCCGATGCCATACTTGGGCTTGCGGAGAAAATATCCCCAATTGTCGGTGATTATCCTATGTCGTATTATTTTTCGGAAGTGGACAGGACTTATGCGGACACGTGGCTGGGGAGCCATAACATTCATGGAATTGAATCGTTTTTTGCAATTCATCCCGGCGGTAAAGGTCGCAAAAAATGGGGCGCTGAGAAATTTGCTGCGCTGATCGACAAAATCAGCGAGACGATCGGTGTGAAGATTGTCGTGCTCGGCGGCAGCGCGGAAAAAGAAACAATAACTGCCATTAAAAAGCATGCGAAAACACGGTTTGACGTATTAAACAATGCGGCCGTCGGTGAAATGGCTGCTGTTATTGACCGGTGCGACATGTTTATCAGCGGAGATACCGGCCCGATGCATGTAAGCAACGCTCTCGGCCGTCCGACTGTTGCGCTCTTTATATCGAGCAATTATTGTGTGTATGGTCCGCGCGGTGTGAACAGCCGGGTTGTTGTGTGTAAGGACGGTGATTTTTCGTTTGAAGATATCATGTTGGCAATAATGGGTCTTTATGGAATCGATCCCGAATAAAAACAATTAATGAATTTGATCAGAGGATTTGTATTATGGCGCATCTAAGTGTAAATATAGATTATGTGGCTGTTATCCGTGAGGCGAGAAAAACGGATGAGCCGGATCCGGTGTTTGCTGCCGGACTTGTTGAGTTGGCGGGCGCACATGGAATTACCGTTCATTTGCGTGAGGACCGCCGTCACATTGTGGACCGTGATGTTGAAATATTAAGAAAAGTGGTCAGGCTGCCGTTAAATCTTGAAATGGCGGCGACTGATGAAATGCTGGCAATCGCATCTGAAATAGTTCCCGATCAGGTAACGATTGTTCCGGAAAAAAGGGAGGAGATCACCACCGAGGGGGGACTTGATGTCGTTGGAAACAAAGAAAAAATATCAGATGCTTTAGGAGTTTTGAACGAAAAGGGGATCGTCACCAGTTTGTTTATTGATCCTGATCAGGATCAGATCAGCCTTTCAAAAGAACTCGGCGCTCAGTGTGTGGAATTACACACCGGTGAATATGCAAATGCAGAAAATCCGGAAGATTCTCTGGCGCAGTGCGGTATATTGGCGAAAGCCGCAGAATTTGCCGATAAGGCAGGTCTTGAGGTACATGCAGGCCACGGCCTTACTTATACCAACATACAAAGCATTTCAGATATAACCGAAATCAAAGGATATTATATCGGGCATTCGATTATGGCGAGAGCCGTATATGTCGGATTGGATAGAGCAATAAAAGATATGCTTCAATTAATAGAATAAATAACAAAGGAAGGATCAGTTATGGCCCAGAGAAACACGTCGCTTAGGTCAAGCAGTAAGGAAAAGTTCTCACTTACCTGGAAATTATCGCTTATTGCAATTCTCGTTCTATTTTCACTGTGGAAACTTATGCCGTCAGTGCAGTATTATTCAATGTCAGACTCTGAAATCAGTGAGATGGAACCGGGATTGATGGAACAGCTGAGAGGTAAAGCGCTGAATCTCGGGCTCGATCTTCAGGGTGGAATTCATCTCGTCATGGAAGTTGACACTGCCGGCATGGAGAGCGATGAAGCTGTTGATGCTGTGAACAAAGCGATGCTCGTTATCGCAAACCGTGTGGATCAGTTCGGTCTTGCCGAACCGGTTGTTCAGCGTCAGGGATCGAACCGGATCATTATCGAGCTTCCCGGTATGAGGGATGTCGAGCGGGCGAAAAATCTTATCGGACAGACCGCGCGTCTCGAATTCAAACTTCTTCAAAGTGACGAGGATATCAAGTTTGTCACAGACAAGATCAATTTTCACCTTTCGGGCGAAAAGGATACAACAGCGGTTGCCGATTCGACCCAAACGAATCTTTTCGATGAACAGATCGCAACAGATGATTCAAAAAAATTCACGAGTTTGCTGAGATATCAGCAGTTCGGTGACGGCGTTCCGAGCTTTAATATGCTTGTTGACTCCGAAGATATTCCGCGGGTGAACGCATATTTGAAAGATCCGGAAGTTCAGAGAATTCTTGATTCCGCCGGTGCATTGTTGTTGTGGGGTCCGGAAAGTAACGGCCGCGAAGACGATATGCGCGAGATTTTCCTTGTGAATGAAGCAAGCGAAATGAACGGTGATATGATTAAAGAAGCCCGCGTCTCAATCGGTTCCGGTATGGAAGCGGGACAATCACAAATTAACACTGAAACGACTTCCGAGGGTGTGCGTTTGTGGGCGAGAATCTCCGGCGCAAACATTGGCAAACGGATTGCAATCGTTTTGGACAACACAGTTCATTCCTCTCCGCGATTCTCTGAGAAAATTTACGGCGGAAGTTCACGTATTACAGGCGCATTTTCACGGGAAGAAGCTGCTGATCTTGCCATCGTGCTTCGTGCCGGTGCGCTGCCTGCATCGGTTGAAATTATCGAAGACAGAACCGTGGGCCCGTCTCTCGGTGCGGATTCGGTGAGCAAAAGTAAAATGGCGCTTATCATCGGAATGGTTCTCGTCGTAATATTTATGGTAGTATACTACACTGCTGCCGGACTCATTGCCATTGTTGCCCTCTTGCTTAATATGCTCTTTATTCTCGCATACCTTGCATATTTCAGAGCAACGCTGACATTGCCGGGTATGGCGGGTATCATTCTTACGATCGGTATGGCGGTTGATGCCAACGTGCTTATTTTCGAGCGTATCCGCGAGGAACTGCGTCTCGGCAACACGACGCGTGTGTCAGTCGATAACGGATATCGCCGGGTGCGGTGGACGATTCTTGACTCGAACATCACAACGTTCCTTACCGCGATAATTCTATATAATTTCGGAACCGGCCCTATTAAAGGTTTTGCTCTCACGCTGATGGTCGGTATCGGAGCAAGTGTATTTACCGCGCTCTTTGTGACCAGAGTTATTTTTGATATTCTGACGCATAGGATCAACCTTTCGAAAGTTTCGATGGGTATGATGGCGCCGTTTGTAAACTCGAAATTCAAATTCATTGCCGGCCGCAGAAAAGCGTTTATTTTCTCTGGCTTGATTATCGTCGCCGGGCTTGTTTCGCTTGTAGTGAACGGCGGACCGAAATACTCGATCGATTTTCTCGGCGGTTCCCTTCTGGAACTGCATTTCGACCAGCCTCTTGAAATCTCCGAGATCAGAGACGCGCTCAACGAGGTTGATGTTGAGGGTACCGATCTTTCAACGAGTGAGATTAAATTTATCGGCTCGAGCCAACAAGATGTGCTCATCAGAATTGTTAAAGTCGGTGATATGAAAGAGACCTCGATAAAAGTCAAGGAAGCGCTGGTGAATAATTTTGAGGAGAGAATCCCCGCGAATAAAGAGGACTGGCTCCTTCGGGAGGAACTTGTCGGGCCGAGCATCGGCGAGGAATTGAAAGGCAAAGCCTTATTGGCAATTCTATTCTCGCTTATTGTGCTGGTTATATACATTTCGATCAGATTCCAGTTCAAATTCTCGATCGGTGCGTTGCTTGCCCTCGTTCATGATGTTCTTATCACGATTGGAATATTCTCATTGCTCGGCAAGGAAATATCTTTGACGATCATTGCGGCGCTGCTCACAATTGTGGGATATTCTCTCAATGACACGATTGTTGTGTTTGACCGTATCAGAGAGAAACTTTCCAAGGGTGTTAAGGAAGATTACGCGGACAGCCTGAACACTTCCGTAAATCAAACGCTTGGGCGTACGGTAATTACCTCATTTACAACGCTGCTCACTGTCATTTCGCTGTTCATTTTCGGCGGAGATGTTATTCATGACTTCTCATTTGCGATGCTAATCGGTGTTATAGTCGGTACGTATTCCTCGATTTTCGTAGCATCACCGATGCTTGTGGAATGGTATCTCGCATTTGAGAATAAAGTAGTGAGTAAAAAAAATAACCGGAAAAAATAATCCGGGTTATGATAGAGAAAAAGGGACGGTTTATTAAGCCGTCCCTTTTTTATGCGTAAGAATTAATATGCGCGTCGAAAGAGGGGAGACGCACGTTATCTTTCGCTAATGATCTATTCCGTGCGTTCGCTTGCCGGGATACCGACCGTCATGACCGAACATTGTCCGAACGTGTCGCCGCCAAGTTTTTCGCCGTGACGGATAAACGCGCCGTTAAAGAGGATGAACAGGTTAACGCCAGCGTCGTCGAGTTTGATCGAAAATGTTCCCCCTGGAGTATAGCCGTATTTCTCATAATAGTACGGAAACAGAAACGCGATTACTTTTTTAGTATCGGTTTCTGTGTCATACTGCACCACAGGCGCCCCGTCGAGATATCCGCCGCCGTGGGCACCCGGCAGATAATATATGTACCGCCCGCCCGGACTTCGCGCCATCGAACAGGTATACCGCTGCTCCCCGGGCCAGTTATAGCCCTTTTCGGTAATTTCCTCGCTGTCAGGATCGAATGTATAAAGCAGCCCGCTGTATGAAACGCACCAGAAAAGGCCGTCCGGTCCACGGTCCGCGGTTTGCGAGCGCATATGCTGATATTCCGAGGATCCCCTGTTGCTGGGCATGGTTTCTTTCGGCACATGGCAATCGAGCTTGAAAAAGCGGTTTTTGTAGGGATCGTATTTAATGAAATGATGCATGGGATCGGACTCTTTGTCGCGGTTGGAAGTATACACCATGCCGGTGTCCTCGTCGATCATGATCGCGCGTTCCCACCATCCCATGCCGCTCGGCAGATATCCGGCCCACTTGGTTTTCTGCCTGTTGATATCCCATGCCAGAAATTCTCCGAACATTCCGACAGCATACATGATGCCGCGTTTCTTGTCGACACGATGATACGGCCATGAGGCCCGTTTAAGGGGGACTCCGTAATCAACAATGTCTCCCGAGAGGACATCATAGCTCATGATGTGTCCGCCTTCGTAGCCGGTTGCAAAGTCCTCCTCGTCCGGCTCCGGATATTTGCACCAGTAAGTGCAATACCAAAGATGCGGCGTCTCGAGATGATCGCTCTGATAGAAATCGAGCCAGCCGTGAATTTTGCCCTCGGAAAACTGTAATATTTTACGGCCGAGGACTTTATTTACCTCGGGAAGGCATCTCACCTTTTTTGCTTCGGGATCGTATTCTACGAGTAAAATGTGGGCGTCATATTTGCCGTGGTCGCCGACGGATGAATAGAAGTTACCCGTGCGAGAATCGAAATTAGCCTGTGACCAGTTTGACCACGGGCCGGGTTCATTTGAAATGTCCGATTTCGTTTTAACAGGGGAGGGGCCTAAAAACATGGGCTCGACCGGAACAATCGCAAAATCGATCACAGGAGGAGTTTCAGCGATCGTATACTCAATACCGGCAAATCCCGCGACAACCTCCGGTGGTTCGAGCATCTTTTTGTCCGAGTCTGTCACAACCTTACCGGAGTATAAAAGTCCCGCGGTATCATGACTTTCCGCAATTTCCTTCTGCTTTTTGGTCGCCGGATCGAGTGTGACAATATCCTCGTGCGTCTCGATCCCTTTGTAGAGGACGCCGTGCTCACCGATCATGACCGGCGCTGTGCCGGCGGATCCGGTTGTGCTTTGTTCTGTCGGCGTACATGATGATGATGCGAAAATAATTACGAGGAACAACGGAATGCATCGTCTGGATCTATCAGGAAAAATAAACATGACTTCACCTCATATATTAAGAAATGAAAATAAAATGCTTATATGTTTCCGGAATAATTCTGAATGAACAATGCTTATTTTACTGAGTAATGTGAATCCGGGAAATGTCTTATACTTTCCAGGAGGTGCCGTCCGGACGGTCCTCGAGGATAATTCCGATATCTTTCAGACTGTCTCTTATCTTATCGGACATCGCAAAGTTCTTATCGGCTCTCGCTCCGGTTCGCAAATCGATGAGCAGCTTCATAAGATCGTCAACAATACCCTTGTTCTCGACCTCGCGTTCAAACACAAGCCCGAAAACCCCTGTTCCGATCGAATCGAAAATCTCTTTTGCGTTTTCCATAATAGCGGGGGCGTTTCCGTCATTTTCATCGACCGAATTGACAATTTTGGCGACATCGAAAAAATGTCCCATAGCTTTTGCCGTATTGAAATCGTCATCCATAGATTCGAGGATAGCGTCTTTGTTTTTCGCGATCTCCTTTACTGTATCGGAATCTGGTCCCGTCTGCGCACCCTCGGCCGCTTTGTCGAGAACACGCATCATTTTGCCGTACGCATTCATAAGCCTGCCTGCCGCCGCCTGTGCTTCTTTCATGCGCTCTTCGGAGAAATCGATGGGCGAGCGGTAATGTTTGAGCAGGAAAAACATCCGTATTGCAACCGGATCATACGTTTTGAGAATATCCCGGACAGTGAGGAAATTACCGAGTGATTTCGACATTTTCTCGCCCTCGATATCAAGAAATCCGTTGTGAAGCCAGTATTTCGCAAACTGTTTTCCCGTAGCGCCTTCGGATTGTGCAATTTCGTTTTCGTGATGCGGGAAAATGAGATCCTGTCCGCCCGCATGTATGTCAAGCGTGTCGGAATCGGAATACTTGGTAGACATCGCGGAGCATTCGATGTGCCATCCGGGCCGTCCCGGACCCCAGGGGCTGTCCCATGAGGGCTCCTCGGGTTTTGAGGCTTTCCAGAGCGCGAAATCAAACGGATTTTTCTTGCGCGTGTCAACCTCGACACGGGCGCCGGCCTGCATTTGTTCGATATCACGGCCGGAAAGTTTGCCGTAACCTTTGAACGATGAGATGTCAAAATACACATCGCCGTCCGCGACATATGCTTTCCCGTTATCCAGAAGGCGTTTGATGATATCGAGAATGGTATCGATATTTTCCGTCGCGCGGGGATTTGAACTTGCCGGTTTCACTCCCAGCTTTTCAAGCCCATCGAAAAACGCATCGGTGTATTTGCGGGCAATCACTCTGAAATCGACATTTTCTTTATTGGCGCGGTTAATGATCTTGTCGTCAATATCGGTAATGTTTACAATGTAATTGACATCATAACCGCTGTATTCCATATATCGCCTGAAAATATCGAACATAATGAGCGGACGCGCATTCCCGATATGAAAATAGTCATATACGGTCGGTCCGCACGCGTAAAAATTGACACGTTTTCCGTTCAGCGGGATAAAATCTTCTTTTTTGCGGTTGAGCGTATTGTATACTTTCATTGTCATATTCGTTATTTTCCTTTTCGTTTTAATGCGAGTTCCGCAATTGTCGAAACCAGTTCCGGGAAATCAATGCCGGCTTTCGCGGCAGATTTCGGGACAAGACTTGTCGCAGTCATACCCGGCAAGGTATTCGCCTCAAAGCAGAGCGGATTGTCGTTTTCATCCAGCCTGAAATCAATTCGAGCGATATCTCTCAAACCGAGAACATCAAATGCTTTTCGGGCACGCGATTGGATCTCGGCGGTAAGTGTGTCGGGAATATCTGCCGGAATGATATATTCGGTCATTCCCGGCTTGTATTTACAATCGTAGTCATACATCTCATGTGACGGCTTAATCTCAATCACCGGGAGAACATCATCACCGAGTATCGGCACCGAAAGCTCTTTGCCGGGAATAAATTTCTCGACCATAAGCAGCGCGCCGTATTTCGACGCGTTCTTGATCGCCGACTCTATTTCGCCAGGCTCTTTCACAACAAACAGCCCGATTGAGGACCCCTGATCGACCGGTTTAATGACATGAGGGAACCCGATCTCTGACGTGATGCGTGAAATATCAAGCTGCTCCGAAGTTCCGGAAAGCCATTTCGCGGTGGGTATCCCATGCTGCAGAAAAAGCGCCTTGGTGATCTCCTTGTTCATGGCGACCGCGCTTGCAGCTATTCCCGATGCGGTATAGGTCAGCCCTGCCGCTTCGAGCATTCCCTGAATACCGCCGTTTTCTCCGAGTCCGCCGTGGAGCGCAGAGAATACGATATCAGTACCGTTTTTGAGCGTTTCGCTGATCGCGGAAAAAATCGTGTCTTTGCCCGCCCATTCAACATCAAACAGAGTGACTTCGTGACCTTTTGCCGCAAGCCCGTCATATACAGCATTTCCGCTCATCAAGGAGACTTCGCGCTCATCGGATGAGCCGCCCATGAATACTGCGATTTTCATTAGGAAATTACCTCAATAATGCACACGGCGTGCGCGGCCATACCTTCTTGGCTGCCGGTAAATCCCATGCCCTCGGTTGTCGTGGCTTTCACTGAAATATAGCTTTCCTTTATTCCGAGCGCTTTTGCGATATTTGCCGCCATCTCATCTTTGTATGGTGTGAGTTTCGGTTCCTGCGCGACGATAGTCGAATCTATAGATTGAATTTCCCCGTTTCTGTCTTTAATCATTTTTTTTATACGGCGCAATATTTCGATTGAGCTTATATCTTTCAGACCGGGATCGTTGTTTGGGAAATTTTCGCCGAGATCACCGAGCCTCAGCGCCCCGAGAAGCGCGTGCCCGATTGCGTGAGCAAGAACATCGGCGTCCGAATGCCCCAGAAGACCCATGTCCCATGGGATATCAACGCCGCCCAATATCAGTTTTCGTCCTTTTTCAAGCCTGTGGGCGTCAAACCCGTGTCCGATTCTAAGCATTAATCCTCCAGTTTAGTAAACATCGCGAGAACAGCGGCGGCAATTTCAAGATCCGCCGGAGTAGTAATTTTTATATTCATATCGCTGCCTTCGATAACATGAACGGGCTTTCCGAGAAGCTCGACAAGCATGCAATCGTCGGTGCCGGTAATGTTTTTTTCAAGGGCATTTCTGTGTGCCTCGGTCAGTAATTCTCTCCTGAACGCCTGCGGGGTCTGCGCAATCCATAGTTTTGAGC
>Ga0233431_1005633_pt1 | contig 11954 bp, 9 predicted proteins | sample SI_118_April2016_FD_179867 | JGI IMG/M metagenome (GOLD analysis project Ga0233431, IMG submission 179867) | Seawater microbial communities from Saanich Inlet, British Columbia, Canada - SI_118_April2016_200_MG | ecosystem: Environmental > Aquatic > Marine > Inlet | place: Canada: British...
GGTGAGCCCGAGTATCCGCCGCTTCTGTCCCACATTGAGGATGCGCCACCGCTGATATTCGCTCTTGGTCATATGCATCTGCTTGCCAAAGCCGCCGTGGCCGTTATCGGTGCGCGGAACTCCTCGGTTGTGGGGCGGCGGTTTGCGCACGATCTGGCAGCCGATCTAGGCGCGGGCGGTTTGTTGGTGGTGTCGGGAATGGCGCGCGGCATTGATGCGGCTGCTCACGATGGCGCGCTCGCCTCGGGGACGGCCGCCGTGCTGGGTGGTGGTGTGGATGTTGTGTACCCGCGGGAAAACGAGGCTCTTTACGAATCGATCATTGAACGCGGCGTCCTTGTTTCAGAGGTCAGCTGCGGAACCAAGCCCCAGGCCCGTCATTTCCCCAGGCGCAATCGGATCATTTCGGGGATTTCGCGCGGCGTCGTGGTGGTCGAGGCCAACCCGCGATCTGGCTCGCTCATTACCGCGCGTCTCGCCCTCGAACAGGGACGCGAGGTGTTCGCTGTTCCCGGTTCGCCGCTTGATCCTCGGGCCAAAGGCGCCAACAAATTGATCCGCGACGGCGCGACCATGGCTGAGAGCGCCGAAGACGTTCTGCGCGTTTTGAACGAACAAAACCGCCCGCTGAAGGAGCGACGAACGGCAGAATTCAGCGGTGTTCCAAGGCCCCGCCCCAATGAATCCGAGCTCAATTCCGCGCGTAGGGAAATCATCGAAAGTCTCGGGCCTGTGCCAGTAACTGTTGACGAATTGCTTCGAAGTTGCCAATTCTCCCCTGCTGTGGCGTCGGTCATTCTGCTGGAACTGGAGTTGGCAGGTCGGCTGGAGCGCCATCCGGGGAACCAAGTGTCATTGATACTCCAGAGATGAAACCTCATTTAGAAAGCCGTCCATGCCAGAGAACGTCGTCGTCGTTGAATCGCCCGCCAAGGCCAAGACCATCAACAAGTACCTTGGCAACGCGTACAAGGTGCTTGCCAGTTTCGGGCATGTGCGCGATCTGTCTCCCAAGGACGGCTCGGTACAGCCGGACAACGACTTTGCCATGGACTGGCAGGTCGACTCCAAGGCCGAGAAACACATCAAGGAAATCGCCAAGGCTTGCCGTGGCGCCCAACGACTCTATCTCGCTACTGATCCGGATCGCGAGGGAGAGGCCATTTCCTGGCATATGCGACAGGTCCTTGATGAGCGCGGCGTACTGGAGGGCGTAGAGATCAAGCGGGTCGTTTTCAACGAGATTACGAAGTCGGCGGTTCAGGGCGCCTTTGAATCTCCGCGCGAATTGGATGACCATCTGGTCAACGCCTACCTCGCCCGCCGGGCGCTGGACTTTCTGGTAGGCTTTACCCTGTCGCCGGTCCTGTGGCGGAAACTTCCCGGCAGCCGGTCGGCTGGACGGGTGCAGTCGGTCGCGCTTCGTCTGGTTTGCGAGCGCGAGGCCGAGATCGAGGTTTTTAACGCGGACGAATACTGGACCGTCAAAGGCGAATTCGCCAAAGCCGACGGAGCAAAATTAACCGCGAACCTGACACAATTGGATGGCAAGAAGCTGGACAAGCTGGCCTTGGGCAACCAGGCTGCCGCCGATTACGCGGTTCGCACCATCGAGGCTGCGTCTTTTAGTGTCGCCAAGGTCGAACGCAAGCAGTCGCGGCGCAATCCGGCGCCGCCATTCACCACCTCGACCCTGCAGCAGGAAGCGGCCCGCAAGCTGCATTTCGCTGCGCGCCAAACCATGCAGGTGGCGCAACGTCTTTATGAAGGTGTCACCATTGATGGCGATACGACCGGCCTGATCACCTACATGCGAACCGATGGCGTGCAGATGGCCAACGAGGCCATTCACGCCAGTCGCGGGCTGATCGGCGGGCGTTACGGCCAAAATTACGTGCCCGAGAAACCGCGCATGTACAAGACCCGCGCTAAGAATGCGCAGGAAGCCCACGAAGCCATTCGTCCCACCGACGTTACGCGCACGCCCGAACAGGTTGCGCCGCTTCTTTCGGGCGAACAGTTGCGTCTTTATACCCTGATTTGGCAACGCACCATCGCCAGCCAGATGGCGTCGGCGGTTCTTGATCAGGTCGGGGCCGATATCGCGGCAAGCGATGGTTCCGCCGTTTTGCGCGCCACCGGTTCGGTCATCGCGTTCGATGGCTTCTTCAAGCTGTACCGCGAAGGGCGAGACGACGCAGAAAGTAATGGTGACAAGCGTTCGGACGACGACGGGGAACGGATTCTTCCCGATTTACGCGAAGGCGAGACGCTGGACCGGCGCAAGGTTCTGCCCGAGCAGCACTTCACCCAACCGCCGCCGCGCTACTCCGAAGCCAGCCTCGTCAAACGCCTGGAGGAACTGGGAATCGGTCGCCCATCCACCTACGCGACGATCCTTTCGGTTTTGCAGGATCGCGACTACGTGCGGCTGGAAAAGCGCCGCTTTCTGCCTGAGGACCGGGGCCGTCTGGTCACGGCATTCCTGTCCAACTTCTTTGCGCGCTATGTCGAATACGACTTCACCGCCGATCTCGAAGGCAGTCTTGATGAAGTGTCTGACGGCAAGGTCGATTGGAAGGGATTGCTGACCCAGTTCTGGGGAAAATTCCATGAGGCGGTGGATGCCACCAAGGATCTGCGTACCTCACAAGTGCTGGACGCGCTGAACGAAACGCTGGGTCGCCATTTCTTTGGCGAGGGGGAAGACGGCAAACCGGCGCGGGCCTGCCCGACCTGCGAGGCAGGCGAGCTTAGCCTCAAAATTGGCCGCTACGGCGCTTTCATCGGGTGCTCGAACTATCCGGAATGCCGCTATACGCGGCGGCTGGTCGCGGCGGGTAACGGCGATGAAGCGGCTGAAAACGGCGACAACGGTCCGCGCGTTCTTGGAACCGATCCTGAAACCGGCCTTGAGGTGACGTTGCGCCAAGGCCCCTACGGCCACTACGTGCAATTGGGCGAGGCCGAGGGAGAGGGCAAGGCCAAGACCAAACCAAAGCGCGCCTCGCTGGCCAAGAACATGACGCCGGACAGCATTGATTTGGACCGTGGGTTGGCATTGCTGAGTTTGCCGCGCGACATCGGGCCGCATCCTGAAACGGGTGAAATGATCAGCGCCGGTATCGGCCGCTATGGCCCCTATATCCGCTACACCGGAAATTACCTTTCGCTCAAGGGCGAGGATGACGTTCTGACCATTGGCCTGAACCGCGCCACGGCATTGATTGCCGACGCGCCGAAAAAAGAACCGGCGAAGACGCTTGGCGATCATCCCAAGGACAAGAAGCCGGTCACCCAGCGTTCGGGCCGCTTCGGCCCCTACGTGCAGCATGGAGCCCTGCGAGCGACCCTGCCCAAGGGAACGGATGCCGACGGCCTGACCCTTGAAGCGGCCATCGAAATTCTCGCCGCCAAGGAAGTGCGCGCCAAGGGCAAGGCCAAACCGAAAGCCAAGGCCAAACCCAAGGCGAAAGCGAAAGCCAAGCCGAAAGCCAAGGCCAAGGCTAAGCCAAAGGCAGCTAAATAGTTTTGGCGAAGTCCCGCAAAACAAAGACTGAATTTCCCAGCCACGAAGCCATCACGGATTTCGTGCGCCAAAGCGACGAGCAGGTTTCGCGGCGCGAGATCGCCCAGGCCTTCAATCTGGACATGAACCAGCGCTCCGAATTGCGTCATGTTCTGGCCGATATGTGCGTGGCCGGATTGATCGAAAAGGGCCGTCGCCGAACCTATCGGGCGCGGCTATCCCTGCCCAACGTGGCGGTTCTGGAAGTTACAGGAATTGATGAAAATGGCGATGTTCTGGCCCGACCGCTGAACATGCGCGATCAAGTGGATGCGCCGGTTATTCATATCCCGCCGGAAAAGCGCGACCGGCGCGGCCTTACGCCCGGTGATCGCCTTCTGGCCCGATTGACGCCATTGGGCGGCGATGAATACCGGGGAAAAATCATCCGTCGCATCACCGAGGCTCCGCGTTCGGTGCTGGGGATGGTCGAGATCGTACGCGGCGAAATGCGGGTCTGTCCCATTGAGCGCGGCGCGCGCCACGACTTTATCGTAGCGACCGGCGAGGCGGCGGGTGCATCTGCCGGTGACCTGGTTCGCGTTGAAGTCATGGACGGGAAGCGCCTGGGTCTGCGCAAGGCCAAGGTGGTTGAGCGGCTGGAAAAGGAAGTCCAATCGTTCAGCCTGATCGCGCTGCACGATCATGAAATTCCCATCGACCTTTCGCCCGAAGCCGTCGCTCAAGCCGACGCCGCCGGTCCCGCGTCTCCCGAGGGGCGGACAGACCTGCGCAAACTTCCGCTTGTCACCATCGACGGTGCCGATGCGCGCGACTTCGACGATGCGGTTTGGGCCGAGGCTGACACCGACAAGAAGAACCCCGGCGGCTGGCATCTCGTGGTCGCCATCGCCGATGTGTCCTGGTACGTGCGCGCGGGCGATGCGCTGGACCGTTCGGCCTTCGAGCGCGGCAATTCCGTATACTTCCCCGACCGCGTGGTTCCCATGCTGCCCGAGGCCCTGTCCAACGGCTGGTGTTCGCTAAACCCCGATGAGGACCGACCCTGCCTTGCCGCCCACCTGTGGATCGATGCGCAAGGCAAGCTGCTGCGCCACGAGTTTGTGCGCGGGATCATGCGCTCGGTGGCGCGCCTGACTTACGAGCAGGCGCAGACCGCGCATGACGGCAAAGCGGACAAGACGACAAGGCCGCTTCTGAAAACCGTCATCGGGCCGTTGTATGGCGCATACGGCGCGTTGGTTGCGGGCCGCGAGATGCGTGGCGTGCTTGAGTTGGATCTGCCCGAGCGCAAGGTGCGCGTGGACGCCGAGGGCAACGTTTCCGGTATCGAGGTTGCTGCGCGTTACGACAGTCACCGCCTGATCGAGGAATTCATGATCGCGGCCAATGTGGCCGCCGCCGAGACCCTAAGCAAAAAGAAAAAGCCCTGCATGTTCCGCGTCCATGACGCGCCGGGAACGGAAAAACTGGAATCCCTGCGTCAGGTTCTGGACGGCATTGGACTGAAACTGCCGCGCGGACAGGTTATCAAGCCTGCGGCCTTCAACGCGTTACTGGACCGGGTGGTGAATACGCCCGAAGCGCCGCTGGTAAATGAGATGATCCTGCGCACGCAAGCGCAGGCCGCTTACAGCCCCGAAAACATCGGCCATTTCGGTTTGGCTTTGCACAAATACTGCCACTTCACTTCGCCCATTCGCCGCTATGCGGACCTTCTGGTCCATCGCGCGTTGATAAGCGCATGCAAACTGGGTGATGACGGGTTGGGCGACAACCCGCCGGATTTCGAGAAAGCAGCCGAACACGTTTCCATGACTGAACGCCGCGCGGCGGCAGCCGAACGCGACTCCGTCGATCGCTTTACCGCCGCCTGGCTGGCCAGCAGTGAAGGCGCTGTGTTCACCGGCAGAATAGTCGGGGTTCATCGCGCCGGGCTGTTCGTGCGTTTGGACGAAACCGGGGCTGACGGGCTAATTCCCAAGAGAAATTTGCCGCGCGATACCTATATTCATGATGAACGCCGGCAGTGTCTCGTCGGCAAGCGAACCCGCAAGGAGTATCGTCTGGGCGAGGTTGTCGAGGTGATGCTGGCGGAAGCCACGCCAATTAGCGGTGGCCTGATTTTTCACCTGATGGATGGCGCCGCTTCGGAACCGTGGAGAAAGCGGCGTAAACGCAATCGTAAGAACCGCTCGTAATAATCGTGACGGCGGAGGCAAAATATCCGACAATCCCGGTGAAACGCGGATCGAGAAACAATGACGTTGTGTCGGAAAATTCGATTTTTGATTGTCGTGGCTGCGATCGCGATGGCCGGTTGCGCGCCCGCTCGCGTAATCTCGCCACAAGCCGATGACGACACCTTCCCGGTTCAAGCGGCAACGGAAACGTTCTCGGTCGGATATTCCAATATCGTCAAGAAATATATCGATCCGGTTTCCCTGGGTGATCTGGCCGTCGAGGGCATGCGGGGCCTCGGTTCAATCGACCCTGCACTGACTGTTCGTCGTTCGGGAGGCAGCATTCGATTGGCTTCCCTAGGTGGCGAAGTCGCGCGTTTCGATGTGCCGGATGATGCCGACACCGACGCGTGGGCGAGTGTGACGGTAGAGATGTCGCGCATGGGACGAACGGTGTCCACGGAACTAAATGATGCTTCCGTCGAAGACATCTACGAAGCCGTATTCGACGGGGTTCTTTCGAGGCTGGATCGCTTTTCGCGCTATGCCGGACGCGACGACGCCAAGCGCAATCGGGCGCGGCGTCAGGGTTTCGGTGGTATCGGAATCCGATTTAAAGCGGCCGAAGGCGAGGTCCGCATAACCGAAATCATGGAGGAAACTCCGGCACAGCGCGCGGGCCTGAAGGTAGACGATCTGGTGATTTCCGTCGACGGCGTGTCGATAGAGGGCCTGGATTCCAAGGATTTGGTTGTCCGTCTGCGCGGTCCGGTCGAAACCCGGGTCGTTCTTATGGTTCGGCGAGCCCAAACAACCGAGCCCTTGAGGTTCGAAATCGAGCGCGCCCATGTGATTCCCAGTACGGTGACGCAAACCACCGACAACGGTATTTTGGTCCTGAAAGTCGCGCGCTTCAATCAGGCGACATCCCGCTCGCTCAGCCGCAAAATAAAAAATGCTCGCATAACCCACGGCAGGGAACTGAAGGGTGTCGTGCTTGATCTCCGGGGAAATCCGGGCGGGCTTCTCAAACAGGCGATCCTCGCCGCCGACCTGTTTCTTACCCAGGGCGAAATCGTCCGGACCCATGGCCGGCATCGCGACAGCATTCAATTTTATCAGGCCCGTGGCAGCGATGTGTCGCGGGGGCTTCCGGTGGTCGTGCTGATCGACGGGAAGTCGGCCTCGGCAGCAGAGATTACCGCTGCGGCCCTTCAGGACCGGGGCCGCGCCGTTGTGATCGGTACGACGTCGTTCGGAAAAGGTTCGGTGCAAACCGTTGTTCGCCTGCCAAACGATGGCGAAATTACTCTCACCTGGTCGCGATTCGTAGCTCCGTCCGGCTATATTTTGCATCGACTAGGCGTGCATCCGACCATTTGCACAAGCGGAATCAGCGCAAAAAGCGATGACCCTATCGACCGATTGTTGAAGCAGAAAAGTGAAGAGGCGGACGTGATATCGGCGTGGCGCAGCGTTGCGTTTGCCGACGAGACACGCCGCAACGAGTTGCGCGCCTCGTGTCCGGCCGAACGGCGCAAGATTTCGCGGGATGTCAAATTCGCCCGCCGCCTAATTGAAAACGCGGATTTGTATTCACGATTTTTGGGCCTTTCCAACACGGCTGCGGCCGCTGCCCATCCGTAATCCAGCCGAACCGTGCTATAATCCTTGACAGGCGCGCCGCGCGTAGTATTTTGCGCCGCCTGAGACGAAACACTCCAACCGGACGGATATTGGGAAGATGGCGAAGCCCGCGACAATTCTTGTGAGACTGGTTAGCTCGGCGGACACCGGGTTCTTTTACGTAACCAAAAAGAATCCGCGTAACCAAACCGAGAAGATGCAATTCCGTAAATACGATCCGGTCGCCCGCAAGCACGTGATCTTCAAGGAAGCTAAGATCAAGTAAGAACGGCGCATCCGGAGCCATTCCGGGCGCATTTGTGGCCGTGCGTTACAAGCGCGCGGCCTTTTTACGTCAATAATTTGGCGATCGTTCCCAGCAGTGTCTCCACGGAAAACGGCTTTTCGATAAAGCCGTCACACCCGGCGGCGCGAATTTCGGTCTCGTCGCCGTTCATGGCGTAGGCCGTAACCGCGATCACCGGCGTCAGCTTGAGCGAATCGGTCTCGCGAATACGGGCGACCGCCTCCAGTCCCGACATTCCGGGCAGGCGAATATCCATCAAAATCAGATCGGGCCGCCGATCCTGAAATTTCTCAAGTGCTTCCTCGCCGGAACGCGCGCAGACGGTCGAATAGTCAGCCGCCTGAAGCACGTCGTTGATGAGCCTCATGTTTAGCTCGTTGTCTTCGACGATCAGGATCGTCTTCGTCATTTTTCTAGGTCCTTGGTGTTGCATATTAGGCGACGAGTTCGCCCGCTTGTTTCTTCAAAATATCGGTTAGCGTTTGCGTGATTTTAGGCCGTGAGCGCGAACGCGGAAACACCAGGCCGTAATCGAACCGCAATGCCGGTTCAAACGGGATCGCGATCAGTTTCCCGCGAAGGGCCGTGGCGACGAAGGGGTGAACCAGCGAAACGCCAACCCCATCGGCGACAAGGTGACAAACCATAACCGACGTTTGCGCCTCGACCGAAAGAAGCCGCTTCACGCCCATTCCGTGAAACAGGTTGTCGACCCGGCTACGCAGACTGGTGCCCGCATCGACCGATACAAAGGGTTCGCCCGCAAGATCCTGCGCCATGACCTTGGCCCGTTGCGCGAGGGGGTGGCCCGGCGGCGTGATGCACACGCCGTTCACCGAAAACAGGTGTTCGACGTGAACGTCTTCCTGCTCGATAGGAAGGGTCACCAGCCCAATATCAAACTGGCCGCCGGCGACCCGTTTTTGAATTTGCTCGCGTTGTCCCACTACATCGACCGACACACGAACCTTTGGGTGGGCCTTGGAAAAGGCGGCAACTGCGGGAGAAAGAAGTCCGTAAGATAACGCGGGCATGGATACGACCCGCACCGATCCCGCCTGCTGGGAGCGGATGTCGTCGGCGGTTGCGCTCATCCGGTCCATTCCGGCCAGCACCGTCTCGGCTTCATGAAAGAAAAGCTCGCCGTCGCTGGTCAGGGCCAGCCGCCCGTGGCGACGGTCGAACAGCTTGAAGTCCAGTTCGCGTTCCAATTCCGTAATCAAGCGGCTGATTGCCGATTGGGTCAGGTGCAGCATCTCGGCCGCGTGGGTTGTCGTGCCCGTCGCGATCACCGCGCGTATGGCTTCCAGTTGGCGTAGCTTCACGGTTCAATTCCCCTCGCTGAGCTATGACAATCTATCATCGACTAACAATAATTTCTCATTTTTTTTCATAGATTGTAGCCGCTATTCTCCTCCACGGATTTTGGGAAAGCCGTGTGTAGGGCGAGAAATGGCCAAGATTGATCGGGTCGAGATTATCGAATTCAGACACGAGGTCGAGAACCTCGGCGTCGACTCGTCCGGTTTCGCCCGTGTATTCGACCCCGGGACCAAGGCCAACCTGCACAATTACGCAATCGTTATTTCGACGGACGATGGATCGCGCGGCGAATACTGCGCCATGATGTGCGTCAAGCAGATCCATCTGGCGCAGGTTCTTCGGTTGGCACCTGCGTTGGTCGGAAGGGACCCTGACTGCCGCGAACAAATTTACGATGATTTCAAACACGCCTTGCAGGCAGTGGCCTTTGTTGGCGTCGGTCCCATCGATATCTGCCTTTGGGATTTGGCGGGAAAACGGACGAACACCTCGGTCTCGCGTCTGCTGGGGCGCTACCGGGATCGCCTGAAGCCGTACGTCAGCGCCATGCGGTGCGACCGCAACGGCGGTTTGTCATCTCCCGAGGCGGTGGTTGAGTTTGCGGAAGATTCCGAATCGCGCGGCTATCGGGCATTCAAATTTCGGGGATGGAGCGAGGGCGACCCGCGCGAAACCACGGATTGTGTGGAAGCGCTGGCCGTTCGTTTCAACGGCGACATGTCGCTGATGATCGATCCGGGCGGAGATCTAAGGACATTTGCTGATGCGTTGTTCGTGGGCCGGGCCTGCGACGAAGCCGGGTTCTTCTGGTACGAAGATCCGTTCCGCGATACCGGCACCGCGCAAATGGCGCATCGCAAGCTGCGCCAATTCATCCGAACGCCGCTTTTGATTTCCGAACATGTCAGGGGCTTAGAGCAAAAGGCCTCATGGATAACGGCGGAAGCCACCGATTTCGTGCGCGCCGATCCCGAGCTGGATTTGGGAATTACCGGCTGCATGAAAATCGCCCATCTGGCCGAGGCGTTCGGCCTTGATGTGGAAATCCACGGATCCGGACCTGCGCACCGGGCGTGTATGTCGGCCATCCGCAATACGAATTTCTACGAACTTTGTCTGATTGGCCCCGAGGTCGGGAACTTCCTTTCCCCGCCCGTTTTCACCTGCGGCTACTCGGACCAACTGGATGCCATCGGCAACGATGGTTTTGTTCCTGTCCCCGACGGGCCGGGATTGGGCGTCGAATATGATTGGGACTTCATCAAGAAGAACGCGGTGAACGCGTATGACTTCAATTAGCGCGACGTGAATACCATGGACATTCCGGGTGCGGGGTGTTCTAGAATTAACCACTAAGGGAGACCAACGATGAAAACATCTATCAAGCGTCTGTTAGTTACCAGCGTTGCAGCAGCCGGTTTGGCGGTTGTGACGACGGCGGCGATGGCCGGTTATCCTGAAAAACCGATCCGTATCATCATTCCGTTCCCGCCCGGCGGCACCACCGATACGGTTTTCCGTACCGTGCAGCCTTACTTCCAAAAAGCCATTGGCCAGACGGTCGTTATCGTCAACACCAAGGGTGGCGGCGGTTCGGTCGGAACCATCGAAGCCATTCGGGCGAAACCCGACGGCTACACCATCGGCACCTTGCAGACCAACACCATGGTTGCCCAGGAAGTGGGCCTCGGCAAGTACGCCGATGACGAATACGTCCCCACGGTTTCCATCGGCGATATGCCTTTGGCCGTGACGGTTAATGGCGATGGCAAAATTGCCGATCTCAAAGCCTACAAAGCCCTGGCTGAGAAGAACCCCGGCAAAGTCGGTGTTGCCATGGGTGTGGGCACATTGGCCCATTTCGTCGCCAAGATGATGGAAAACAGCCTCGGAACTCCGCTGAAGCTGGTCAATGCTGGTGGCGGCGCCAAAAAGAAGGCCGCGGTTCTGGGTGGTCACGTCGAAGCCATGATCGATCCGCCTCCGGGCGCCATGGGTGCGCATAAGGCCGGTCAGTTGAAGATGATTGCGGTGTTCGACACCAAGCGTCTTGACGCGCTTCCCGACGTGCCGACGGCGCGTGAACAGGGCGTCGATCTTCTGGCTTATCAGACCAAGGGTTTCTTTGTTCCCAAGGGTACGCCTGATAGCGTGAAAAAAGTGATCGCCGACGCCATGTGTTCACTTAACGACAACACGGAAATGCAGGCCAAGCTGGCCAAGCTCGCGGTCGTGTGGAGCTGCAAATCCGGCGATGCCTATGTCAAATACATCGACGGCATTCGCCAAGACGTGAAAAAAGTAGCCAAGCAGATGGGCTACTAAAGTAGCCAAGCAGATGTGCTGCTAGAAGACCTCAGAGACCCCCGCTCGCCGGTTAGGCCCGGTGGGCGGGGGCCCTTACTGAAAGAACCCCGATGCCACAAGACAGAAAATTCGGCATCCTGATCCTAGCGATTTGTGTGCCACTATTTATTGAGACCCTGTACTTCCCCACGCGCATGTACGTGCCGCTTGGGGTGGCTTTCTGGCCCCGCCTTCTTCTTGGCTTTCTGGCCGGCTGTGGGGTGTTTCTTGTTATTCGCGGCAGCCTTGATGCGGGGCCGTTCGATCGCTTGAACCCGAAGGCGTTCATTGCGGTCGGGATTGCTATGGTCTACGTCGTGCTGCTGGATGCCATTGGTTATTTGCTTTTAACGCCGGTCTTTCTTTTTGTCGGCAGTTGCATTTTGGCGGGCAAAATCGACCGCAAACAAATCGTGACTGCGACCATCGTCGCCGTGCTTGGCACCGGCATCACCTATTTGGTTTTCCATGACGGGCTATACGTGCAACTGCCCGAAGGACTCCTTTACTAGAAAACAGGCTCGGGGATACGTAAGACATGAGTTTCGATATCGGCGTCGTTATGCAGGGCCTGAACCTGGTATTGCAACCCTGGACCCTGGTCATGATCGTGCTGGGCGTCCTTGGCGGCATCATGATC
>Ga0233431_1005644_pt1 | contig 11921 bp, 6 predicted proteins | sample SI_118_April2016_FD_179867 | JGI IMG/M metagenome (GOLD analysis project Ga0233431, IMG submission 179867) | Seawater microbial communities from Saanich Inlet, British Columbia, Canada - SI_118_April2016_200_MG | ecosystem: Environmental > Aquatic > Marine > Inlet | place: Canada: British...
TTTGGCCAACAGGCAATGTCGTTGTCAGACCATTACCAGCAATATCAACAAGTGATCCAGCCGAAAGCGAAATGGATGTTACTGCTAAATCTGTGGATTCTTCACCAACCCCTACCGTATAGGTAGCGATGGCAGTGCTTGAGGCAGCTATTGAAGTAATTGAGACGGTTTGTCCAGTATCAAAAAGGACATCCAATGAGCCTAATGCTGAAAGTGTGAGTGCCTCGTTAAATTCAATTTCAACATCAATGGTCTCGCCAAGTCCCAGCGTATCCGGAGTAATGGTGGCACTTATTCCTGTTATTACTGGAAATTCACCATCAACATTAATCGTACTATTGTCTGCAAGGTTTTCACCCAAAGGAAGGGAAAGGTCAGCTTCATTTCCGGCTGCATCTACCAACTGGTTAGACGTGGCCGATAAAGCAGTCACTGTCAAAGGAGTGGCTGTCTCATCCTCAAGTACGGTATAGGTGTAACTGATATCTTCGAGATCTGAAATAGCCAGATCAGGCACTGTAAGGATATTTGGTGTAGAGGTATTTAAAGTCACGGACATGGTGCCGCTTGCTAAGGTTACCGCCTCGGACATGGTGACGGTAACATTGACATTCTGACCCACACTGTATGAACCATCATTGGTTGTGGATGTTATCTCAGTAATGGTGGGTGCGACCTGATCGATTTCAAACTCAAAATACGGCAGGGTGGCAGAGGTTGTATTCCCTGCCACATCTGTAATTAATGCAGTTATCGAGAAGGTGTTGCCTTCAGAAAATCCTGTCAGGCCCTCTATATCTGAGTCATCAACAAGAATCGGTTTGGTGGCATTGGTTGCAAGGATGGTTGAGGCAGCACCCAGAGAGACCAATGAATTTGAGGCTACACGCCCCTGGATCTGCAGGGTTCCTCCCTGTACAGAGCCATCATTGGGAATATTTACTACAACATTCAACCCATCATTAGATTCATTCCAATATCCATCAACTATGTTTCCATCAGTGGTGGTTGTGGTAGCTGAAGCCATTGTAAAGGGAAACGGGAGTATTCCGTCTACCTCAAAACCATAGGCGTCATCGAGATTTGTCATCCCTGCCAGTGTCGCCAGATTAGAGACATCATTACCAGCTGCATCGCGGAGGGTTCCCGGACCAAGTAGAGAAATATTATCTACGCTTAGATCAGTAGTTTCATCACCTTCCAATACGGTATAATCCAATGTTGCAGTAAGGGAATTGGAAATACTGGTAATATTTAGATCAGTTGTGCTGGAATTGATATCCAGGACAAGGGTCTCTCCTACCGATAGCGTGACTTCCTCGCTGAAGGTTACGATTAAGCCAATGGTGCCATCCTTGCCGTACGGAGAGGCATCACTAGAGCCTGGGTCTGCGGTTATGCTAACAATTGTGGGAATCACACCATCGACAACCACGTTATGATTATCATCAAGGTTTGACGTAGCAGGAAGTGCATAGGTGACATCATTTCCAGCAGCATCACGGAGACTTCCTCCTAACAAACTGGCTGAATTGACGGTCAGATCATCACTCAAGTTGCCTTCCGCGACTGTATACGTGCCATTTGCAGTGGTACTGTAATCAAAAGCACTGACAGCAAAAGTCTCATTTGCCCCTGCATCCATGGCCAATTCAATCTGCAGATTATCACCTACCAATTTGACAGCTTCTGTAAACGTCACGATGACATTAATGGCATCAGCTGGAATAAATGGTCCATTACCTGAATCAGTAGTAAAGCTTTGTATAGTAGGTACAGTGGTGTCTATGGTGATCTCATTTGAACTGGCAGACCCAACAGGACTGGTATTCCCAGCCTTGTCTGTAACCACAGCAACTACCTTTAAAACGGCATCTTCTGCATATCCAACGAGAGCTTCCAAAGTTGTTGCTGGAACTGCCAGGGTCATATTTCCTGAAGCGGTGATGGTCTGGGCAGTCCACAAGTTTACCGCATCATTAACATCTGCACTCCAATATCCCTTGAGCTGGACGGTTCCACCACCGCTGGTCAAGCTGGCATCAGCCGGGATGGGGACGATCACATCTAAAAAGGTATTGGTGCTGTTCCAATAATCTGTAACAACATTATTAACGCGGGCTACGACGGTTCCAACATCGACAGCCGCCGGAATATTTCCATCAACAACGATGGTTCTATCGCTGTTAATATTGGTGGGGATGGTAACCAAATTAACACTGTTACCTGCCGCATCTTGAATGGTTCCTGTAGTGGTTAGAGGCGTTTCGGCAAACAGGGCTGAACTGGCCTCTCCAGACCCAACCGTATAATTAGCTGTGGCTGTGGTTGATGGACCAAAACTACTGATGGAGGCAGATCCGCCACCATCCAGGTTCACGATGAGGTTGGCCCCTGCCAGAGTGACTGCCTCACTAAAAGTAACAGTTACATTGATGACATCATCTATGGCATAATCGCCTGCAATTGTGGTTGAAGATATACTTACAATCGTGGGAATGACACCGTCTACAACAATGGTATGATTATCATCAAGATTTGAACTGCCAGGGACACCATAATTAACATCATTTCCCGCTGCATCCCTGAGGCTTCCCCCCAGGAGGCTGGCTGTATTGACAGTCAGATCATCGCTCAGATTGCCCTCAGACACTGTATAGGTTCCATTTGCCATGGTACTGTAATCAAAGGCACTGATAACAAAAGTCTCATTTGACCCTGCATCCATGGCCAATTCTATTTGAAGATTATCTCCTACTAATTTTACAGCCTCTGAAAAGGTTACGATGACATTAATTGCATCAGATGGTATAAAGGGACCATTGCCTGAATCTGTGGTAAAACTTTGTATAGTAGGTACAGTCTGGTCGATGGTGATCTCATTAGAGCTGGCAGACCCAACAGGACTTGTGTTTCCTGCTTTATCTGTTACAACTGCAACAACTTTTAGCACTTCACCTTCTGCAAAACCTGCAAAAGCTTCCAGGGTTGCTGCTGGAACTGCCAGGGTTTTGTTTCCAGATGAACTAATGGTCTGAGCAGTCCAAAGATCTTCAGCATCATTTACATCTGCACTCCAATAGCCCTTGAGCTGTACGGTTCCACCACCATCTGTCAAGCTGACATCAGCTGGAATGGGGACGATGACATCTAAAAAGTCATTGGTATTGTTCCAATAATCCGTAACCACATTACCTACTCGAGCAACCGTAGTTCCCACATTGACAGCAGCTGGAATTATTCCATCAACCACAATGGTTCTATCACTATTAATATTGGTGGGAATTGTAACAAGGTTCACAGCATTGCCAGAAGCATCAAGAATAGTTCCAGCTGTTGTTAAGGGACTTTCAGCAAAGAGGGCTGAGCTTGCCTCACCAGACCCTACTGTATAGTTAGCCGTAGCTGTAGTTGACAGACTAAAGGTACTGATGGAGGCTGACCCTCCTCCGTCAAGATTGACGACCAGATCTGCGCCAGACAGGACGACTGGTTCGCTAAAGGTTACGGTGACATTAATAACATCATCAATGGCATAATCACCAGCTGATGTGGTTGAGGTTATACTTACAATTGTGGGAATGACACCATCAACCACCACATTATGGTTATCATTTAGATTTGAACTACCTGGGAGGTCATAGGTGACATCATTTCCTGCAGCATCTCGCAGACTTCCACCCAAAAGGCTGGCACTTTTCACAGCGAGGTCGTCACTATCATTGCCCTCCTGGACAACATAGGAGCCATTGGCTGTGGTACTGTAATCGAAGGCACTTATGACAAAGGTTTCATCAGGAGTGCCAGTTTCCATTTCAATTTGGAGATTGTCGCCGATTAATTTGACTGCTTCAGTAAAGGTGACAATCACATTGATGGCGTCAGTGGGGATAAATGGACCATTGCCTGAATCGGTGGTAAAGCTTTGAATGGTTGGAACCGTCTCATCGATGGTAATCTCATTGGCGCTGGCAGAACCCACCGTACTGGTATTACCAGCCTTATCAGTCACAACAGCTACAATCTTTAAAACAGCATCCTCAGCGTATCCTGGAAAAGCTTCAAGGGTTGCTTCGGGTACGGCGAGTGTCATGTTACCTGATGAACTAATGGACTGAGCGGTCCACAGATTCGCTGCATCATTCACGTTACCAGTCCAATACCCCTTAAGCTGAACCGTTCCGCCACCACTTGTTAAACTGGCATCAGCCGGGATAGGCACAATCACATCCAAAAAGTCATTGGTACTATTCCAATAATCTGTGACGACATTTAGGACACGGGCTACGACGGTTCCTACATTAACAGCAGCTGGTACATTGCCATCAATAACCAGAGAGCTATTGTCACCAAGATTTTCACCACCTGGTAGGTCTTCATCCAAACTGTTACCAGCCGCATCTGATAGCGTTCCCCCGGTTACGTTCACTTCTGAAATCGTCAGATCTGAACTGGCATCACCATCAGCTACCGTATAGGTTCCAATGGCTGATGTTCCGCTAACGCTTGAAATTTGCACGGTAGTTCCAACATCCAAAACCAGATCAAGGGTACCCGCACTTAAGGTTAGCGATTCATCGAAATTTATAGTTATATCAACCTCTTCTCCAATGGCAAGATCACCCGTAGAAGGCGAGGATGTGATTGAATTGATGGTGGGATAGACACCATCAATTTCTATGGCTTTATTGTCTTTTAGATTGGAATTTGAGGGTAATCCATAGGTTGCATTATTTCCTGCAGCATCACGCAAAGTTCCACCTAAGGAGCTGAGACTCTTTACTGTCAAATCACCGCTCACATTTCCCTCAGCCACGGTATAATCCGCAGAAGCAGTGGAGCTATTGGAGAAGGCAGACACCACAAATGTCTCATCTGTCCCGCCGGTCTCCATCTCAATCTGAAGATTATCGCCAACCAATGTAACAGATTCCGAGAAGGTCAGATCAACATCGATGACATCAGATACGCCATAGGTACCATTTGCAGCATCGGATGAAATATTTGTTACGACTGGTGCTGTCTGGTCTATGGTGATCTCATTGTCACTCTCAGTTCCAACTGCACTGGTATTTCCAGCCTTATCTGTCACTATGGCCACAACTTTAAGTACACCACCGTCTACAAATCCTCCAAATGCTTCTAGAGTCGCCTTTGGAATGGATACTGTCATGTTTCCAGTGGCTCCGATTGAGGCTGAAGAGCCCAAATTTTGTGCAGTATTGACATCTGCACCCCAATAGCCTTTTACCTGTACTGTGCCCAGGACCAAGCTGGCATCCCCTGGTATTGGAACTGTCACGCTTAATGATGTATTGGAGCTATTCCAGTAATCGGTTGCCACTGGCGCACCAACAGCAACAACAGTACCCACATTGACTGCTGCAGGAATATTACCATCTACTACGATGGCTTCATTGTCATCCAGGTTTTCACCACCCGGAATTGATAGGTCCGCGTCATTTCCGGCTGCATCTCTCAATTCGCCAGATGATTTTGTTAAACTATTCACACTTAAGTCAGAGCTTTCGTCCCCCTCCACAACCGTATAATTGGTCGTGGCCGTCGTGTTGCTGGTGAAACTCGATATAGTTACAGTCTGATCTGGTGTACCTGTTTCCACAACGATTTGAATATTCCCAGTTGAACTCACTGTCTCGGAAAAGGTTGTAATAATATCAATACTCTCACCAATGGAATAGTCGCCGGCTGCGGCATTTGAGGAAAGGCTAAGCACTGTGGGAGCTGTTTGATCTACAACGATGGCTGTTGAGGTACAGGTGACGGTATCTACGGGGACATTCGAGCCATTTCTAAATTCAACATAGATGTGAAATGTCTCAGCATCTGACAGGGGATCTGTTGTTTCAATATCCGTTGCAGTAAGTGCAAAACTAAGTTGTTGACCCGTACTAGCTCCACCCTGGGCCGAAACTGAACCAAATTGGACATAGCCAGCGCCATCAACACTGATATATGTTTTAAAACTCACAATCCCCACTTCCCAGGATTGAGCTTGAACTGTAGCCCCTGTATTAGAGGCATTCCAATAACCCGAGACCACTGGATCTCCGGCTACTGTAAAAGAGTTGGTCGCCAAAACAGATGACAGTGACACCAAAGTTAAAAATGCTGATACAAAAGATCGATGGGACCGCATATATGCTCCAATTTTTCCAAATAATATTTGGGAATCGCTATTGTCTGTATGGTTTAACTTCATAATTCAAACCCCATGGAAAGTCTTAGTTCAGCCCACCAGGCGGAGCCGATAAATTCAATATCTGTGATTAACACACCGCGTGTTCCCACGCGTAAAAAGGTATTCTTGGTCGGGCGGAAACGATATCCAAGCTCCAGCATGCTGCCAATTTCTGAGTCCCAGAAACCGAATCCCAGCGCTGCACTGGATTGGTCACCAATGGCAGAGGCCTGTAGGATATATGCAAGACCTGCAAAATCACCACCCTGTGGATAGGTATTCTCAAAGCTAAAGGTTGAAACCTCGAAGAGGAAATAGAGCGGAATGCTCTCCACATAAACTTCATAGGGAAGCTTTACTGCCATCCCTGCATCAATATATGAGTACCAGGATTCCAGTTGCCCGGAAACTGCATAGGGAGAAGACATATTGAATGACAGATAGGAACCATTCAGTCTACTGTTTTTGAACATTCCTGGCGCAGGTCCCCTTGTCGCCCCTCGCTTTTCGTCCTTTTTTGTTTCAGCGGGTTTTTCTTCAGCCACTGCATCTCTATCAGCTTCACTTCCGTATAGTTCCTTGATCAGGGCATCATAATCCGCATCACTGGAACCATCTTGCCCATCACCAAACACCATTGAGCTATCTTGTGCCCCTGCTTCAGCAGGTTCAGTGGCATCCTGAGCCATAACTGGAAATGTTGACATCATGATGATGCCAAGGGCCAATAGGAGTCTAGAATTCAGTAATTTCGACATGATGGATTATTTCTTATTCAATTCACCTGAATTACCAGAATTTTATCCCTGTGGTGAGTCTGGGCTCCAACCACCATATTGAGCCGATGGGATCAATGTTGTAGGCCCAGTTCCAGCGGTAACCAGCTGAGAAAAAGAGTGAATGGAATTGATAGGAATAACCAATCCCTGCCATAGCTCCAAAAGTTGGTGTGTACATGCCCATCCCCAATTCAACCTCAGCTCCATACATTTCAACCCGGGCAAGGGGCATTATTGAAACCCCCTTAAATTCCCCACCCGAGGGAAAAGAGTTTGTAAAATTGAAACTGGATACATCAACCGAGAATGAAAGCTCTACGGGCTCAAATGTGAAATGCCATGGCAATTCAGTTGTGAGGGAAAAGTCCATAAATGAGTACCATGTATTTAATTCATCGGGGACCACATGAGGTGAATAAAGCGACAGGGTGAATCCCGTGTCTTCCAGAAAGGTACCATCAACATACTTCCCAAGTTCTAGCGGATGATCAGGAACCTCTTCTATAATATCTCCATCTGCGGTGCGGGTAATCAGGCTCTCATAATCTGTGTCTGTATCAAGCCCCCACTCATCTACCTCGGCAGAATCAGCCTCAGCTTCTGCTTCATCAGCGGTATCCTCATCACCAAAGTCTCCAAAAAAGTCATCTTCCCCACTGGCCTTAGTATCTGATTCTGCCTCGTCGTCTGTCTCAAAAGAAAAATCATCTCCCCCAAGATCAAATTCATCCCCGAATAAGAGGCTATCACCTTCAGAGTCTCCAAAGAGATCTTCTTCCTGTGCATAGAGATCGGGTGTCAGTGCTGTCAGAAGAAATAGTCCTGATATAAGTATCAAATACCTTGAAGCCTGACATCTAAATTTTGTGAAATACAAAAGCATAATACTCTGTACCCTTTTGATTGGCTTATATGCCATTTTTAATTAATCATGAAATTTATGATAACTCATGTTTGAAACAAGTCTTTACGTTGCCTTGTGATCTAGGAAACACCTTGTCTATCAAGCGTTAATCTTGGGTTGCTTCAAGCAAATTGTTCCTAATGATAATTTGAGACATGGGGAATAGATTCACAGGTGCTTATATTTAAATTGGTGAATGGATTATACGTAAATATATTGCCTGCCGCTTGAGATATCAGGCAATTGAAATATATGGAGAGGTGGCCGAGTGGCTTAAGGCGCACGCTTGGAAAGCGTGTGTGCGGCAACGTACCGTGAGTTCGAATCTCACTCTCTCCGCCCATAAGAAGGAACCATATATTCGAACTATGTGGTTCCTTTTGTTTTTGGGGAGTTCGAAACGGAACGAAGTGTAGTAAGACGAGGGCAACGCCCGCTGTCAATCTCACTCTCTCCGCCCATAAGAAGGAACCATATATTCGAACTATGTGGTTCCTTTTGTTTTTGGGGAGTTCGAAACGGAACGAAGTGTAGTAAGACGAGGGCAACGCCCGCTGTCAATCTCACTCTCTCCGCCCATAAGAAGGAACCATATATTCTAACTATGTGGTTCCTTTCGTTTTTTGGGGAGTTCGAAACGGAACGAAGTGTAGTAAGACGAGGGCAACGCCCGCTGTCAATCTCACTCTCTCTGCCCAGAATAAAAAGGACCCCGTAAAAACGGGGTCCTTTTTATATCTATTATAAACACCCGACTTAAGTCGGGTGTTTAGTAAGAAGATGCTACAGGCTTTAACCAGCTCTCCAGAATCTTCCCATCCCCGGCAATGTTAATCAATTGTTGCTGCAAAACTTCCAGGGGTGCCAAGGGATTGGCAAATATTTTTGCAAGAAACAACGGTTTACTATCATGCAGATAGACTCCCAGGCGCGGCACAAAACGACCAGCCCAATTAGGCAGTCCATTGAGCGGATAGGAAATGGCTATTTGGGTATACCCTGCCTGTTCAATCTGATCTAGCAGGTCTGAATTCCAGGCGTTAAATGGCGGGCAAAAGGTGGTGACCTCACTCCCTATCTGGTCTTCAAGGTGTTTTTTTGAGTTCACCAGTTCATCTTTGATTTTCTTTGAATCCATGGCGATGAGACGACGGTGGGTTTTTCCGTGAGACCCTATCTCCCAGCCCTTCTCATGTAAACTTCGGAGCTCAGCCCAGTTCATGTGGCTGACCTGTTTGCTTTCAGGAAAATAGTCCCAACTGTTTTTCTTACCAACATAGTCTGTGATGGCGAAGACGGTTGCTACGCCCCCCACTTCGTCGAGAATGGGAGCGGCATACTCATTAATACACGTATATCCATCATCAAAAGTGACCAATATTTGGTTCTGAGAGAAATCGTGATCTTTAATATTTGAAAATGAAAAGCCCAGACGCTGGAGTTCCAACATCTGGGCTCTGAATTGCTTCGGTGTAGTAGTAGTTACTCCCCACTCATAGTCTTCAGAAACCTTATGATACACAAGGCCCCTGTTATATACGGGGAAGGCCAAACTTTAGCTCAGTACCTTTTCAACAGGAGTATACTCCAGACCAAAGGCTTCAGCTACAGCTTCACAGGTAACCTTACCATCTACCATATTCAAACCAAGAGCAAAACCATGGTCAGCCTTGAGTGCTGCTTCAACACCCTTATTGGCCAATTTGATAACATATGGAAGTGTGGCATTGGTCAATGCGATTGTAGATGTATAGGGTACTGCTCCGGGCATATTGGCGACACAGTAATGAACCACGCCGTCCACTACAAATGTTGGATCTTCGTGGGTTGTTGGTCGGCAGGTCTCAACACAACCACCCTGATCAACAGCAACATCAACGATAACTGAACCTTTTCTCATGAGGCTTAGCATATCCCGGGTGATTAGCCTTGGTGCTTTAGCACCAGGTAGGAGTACGGCACCAACAACCAAATCAACAGTTGGTAACAATTCACGAATATTTGCCGGTGTACTGTAAAGCGTGGTAACATTCTTGGGCATAAAATCATCGAGATCGCGAAGTCGGTCAAGATTGATATCCATGATATAAACATTGGCCCCCATACCGGCAGCAATTTTGGTTGCGTGGGTTCCTACAGTCCCACCACCAAGAACCAGTACCGTACCGGGCTTAACACCAGGTACACCACCAAGGAGGACACCTCTACCACCGCTCTTGTGCTCTAAAAAACGAGCACCTTCTTGAGTGGCCATACGACCAGCTACTTCACTCATGGGCTCCAGGAGTGGCAGGGTTTTGGTTTGATTCTCCACTGTTTCATAGGCGACTGCCCAGGCGTTGGTCTCCAGGAAACCTCTGGTAAGTGCTTCATCGGCAGCAAAGTGAAAATAGGTGAATACAATTTGTCCAGGACGGGTTCTGGCTATCTCGACTGCCTGTGGCTCTTTTACCTTGACAATCATTTCAGCATCAGCCCAAATCTTATCTACATCAGGCTCAATGTTAGCACCAGCTTTGATATACATCTCATTGGTAAATCCACTGTTGATACCACCGTTGTCCTCTACAATGACTTTGTGACCATTAGCGACCAATGATTCAACGCCACCTGGGGTCATTGCAATACGATTCTCATTCGTTTTTATCTCTTTGGGTACTCCGACGATCATATTCGCCTCCTATGATAATACTTGGACGGTTTTGCAGGCCACGCTCAAATACTTCGAACTCGAACTCCCCCTGGGGACGATCCTCTAGACTGCGCTAGCCGGTTCCAAAATGCTAGTAAAAAACCTATCCGGATTGAACAATTCTCGTGCCAATACCTGAATTCTTTGGACATCAATCGCTTCAATCTTTTTCAGAAATTTATCTAGACCTATATTTTCACCATAATATATCTGCTGGCGACCCAGACGCATCATACGTCTTTCCATGGACTCATCACCCATGACTATCCCCGATTTGTACTGAGCTTTGACCATTTCCAATTCAGAAGCGTTGACGGGATCTTTGACCATTTTTTCAAGCTCTGTAAGGGTTAACTCAACGGCAAGATCACGTTTTGCTGGATCTGTGGCCAGATAAACACCAAATGAACCTGTATCACGATACAGATTCACAAAGGAAAATATTTGGTAGGCAACACCATGAGCTTCACGAATATTCTGAAACAGTCTAGAGCTCATTCCCCCACTAAGGATTGAGTTAAGTACAGCAATATCATAACGTCTTTCATCAAATACCGAGAATATTGGCAACCCGGTAATGAGATGACTTTGTTGAATATCCTTGGTTCTGACTTCCTTACCAGGCTTATAGCTTGATGCATCAATAGGAGTAAAATTATTTGCACCGGATCCTGGTCGATCATATCTGTCTTCAATTAAATTCACCAGTTTCTGGTGATCTACAAACCCCGCAGCAACAATAATTGTATTTTCCGGGCTATAATTTTTATCTAGATATGCAGTCAGCGCTTCAGGCGTGAAGCCACTAATAGATGTCTCATTTCCCAGAATGGGTTTCCCAACTGAATTGTCAGGGTAGAGAAATTCTTCAAAGGTATCAAAGGCCAATTCTTCCGGAACATCTTTGCTATCGCGCAATTCATCAAGAACAACGGATTTTTCACGTTCTATTTCAGCTAAAGGAAAAGTTGGATGGAGTAATAAATCTGAGAGCACATCAACTGCCTCTTCCAGATACTCGCTGAGAAATCTGGCATGATAGCAGGTGTACTCTTTGGTGGTAAAGGCATTGAGATGTCCTCCCACACTCTCCAGAGATGAAGCAATTTCAAAGGTAGACCGATTTTTGGTACCTTTAAAAACCGTATGCTCAAGGAAATGTGAGATGCCAGCCAGGGGTGCAGGTTCATAACGACTCCCTGCGCGCACCCAGATGCCTAAAGCCACCGAACGGACTGTGTCCACCGTTTCAGTAACGATGGTCAGTCCGTTCGATAGTGTCGTTTGCTTACGAAGTGAGGTCACTTCAGCAATTTACCGACGATTGTTATCCCGACGAGGTCC
>Ga0233431_1005645_pt1 | contig 11920 bp, 6 predicted proteins | sample SI_118_April2016_FD_179867 | JGI IMG/M metagenome (GOLD analysis project Ga0233431, IMG submission 179867) | Seawater microbial communities from Saanich Inlet, British Columbia, Canada - SI_118_April2016_200_MG | ecosystem: Environmental > Aquatic > Marine > Inlet | place: Canada: British...
TCAATATGTATTTCTATAATAGTCCTAGGAAAATTTGTGATTAAGCAGTTAACAATTAATTGGTTTACAAGGGTGAGTGATAAGTACCAATAGAATATTCATATATGGGTATAGTTATCGAAACCAGTTAAATATATTCAGTTCGTAGTAGTGGAAGTGATATTGAACCCAGATAAATGTATTTGAGAAAGTAATATTTGAGTTCTATAGATAATATATATGGGAAAGGTTATAGGTTTATAGATAATATATATGAAGGGTTATAAGTCTTATTAAAAATTAATACTATTTGTTTTACATGTAACAGCATATCGATAGTTTGATTATTGGCAGGTATATCGAAAGGGAGTAATGGCAAGTTTTGTATGCTATCGTACGACAATACATATAAATGTGAAACCAGGTATGCATATAGGATAACAGGTGTTGAGATTGTTTGATCTGTAGAAATCAAATGAAGACGAAATTTCATAATTGCATGTCATTAAAATTGGAAAGACAGTCTATAATACTACATTCATTCCAGTTTTTGTGCAATATTCTTGTATCGATACCAATAGAACACCCCCTCCCCCCAATCTACTAACAGGATTTTTTTGGCACGTTATTGAAGCTACAAACGAACAACAGCTAATGTGACCAGTTAGTGATCTCCTTTCTTCCCTTATTTAAACGATGACTGTTGTCTTCGAACTCATAGATGGTAACATTCTGCTGTCAATTCCCCTGGAAAGTCTTAAGAATGTATCACACAATAAGGATAAGCGATATTGGCGGGATGGGGTGTTTTTACTAAAAGCTCCGTTATAGGTTTTATAATGAGTGTCAAAAACAATCGTCTATCTTTTCCTCATGGTGTTGTCCTTTCGGAGTCAGTTTACTTATTATACAAATGGTGTTTGTGGAGGTCCGTCATATTTCGAATGCTATCATCCAATGCCTTATTTCTTGCAAGGTTTATGCTTCCACGCTTCGGCGAGGTTACATTAAAGAATAGACTCAAAAGAGACTTTACTCTTCTATATTTGCTTCGATCAGAGACCTTCGTCCCATCTTTAAACAGCCTTTCTATCTCTGCATCAATAATGTTCTTTGATGAATATATTCTTTGAACTATATGATCGTAAATCTTGATACAATCATTTCTTGATAAAGCGATATTGGTTGTTTGAAAATTGAAACCAAATTTTCCAAAGACTGTTGTCAACAAAGATTCAGTTGAAATTGTCACCTGGTTTGAAGTAACTTGCAAATGACATGATAGGATTCTTTGGCTTGATATAATTTTGTTTAATGTAGTGTATACCCTGCTTTTGGATGTAGTCTTTAACGTCCCATGGTAATTGAGAGTGTTTTTTATCAGAGTTTGCATTTCATCAATATATTGTTGATCAGTCTTCTTATTTTTGTAAGTTTTCTTAGTATGACTTTCAAATTGTTTGCTCACCAAACAACCTTCTCTGACCAACAGGTTGATATACTGACCCAACACGCCATATTTCTTATCATACAATTCCCATTCAATCACGGCTTTCTCCAGCCGTATCGCTGTCCTTATCCCTTCACAATCTATTAGTTTGTCAATACTATTCGCTCTAATGTGCCTTTGTATAATCTTCGCCGTAACTGGTTTTGAATCATCACTGGTGACTAAGCTATCCTCTTCCAAATATTTGAATGTTGCAGCCCCACCCATCAGCAATTGGGAGTCCTTTATTGCAGCTTGAAAAACGCTATAAGTGTATCTACCTTTAAATTTGATGGAATTAAATAGTGTCATCATATTCAATTGGAATGTCTCATCAGACTTCGCATAGGTTATATTTATAGTATTGTTGTCACGTGTAAGAAAAGTTGGGAACAGAAGTTTGTATCTTTTAGCCTCTCTCCCTCTCATTGTCATTTGGTAATGAGTATGTGCTTTTAAATCAATACCACTGACAATATGGTAGACATTGGTGTTTTTCGCTTGCGGGATATCGACTCCTGTTGTAATCGCCGGGCTATAAATCAAATACCAAATGTTGTTATCATTAAGAAAGGTAGTGAGTTCTCTGATTTTATCCAAAAGCCCTTCGTCTTCAGATGTTTTCCCTGTTATCAATAAGATCGATGACTGTGAACCAGGGATAATTCGTTCTATATATTCTGATACTTCTTCTGCTATTGTTTTGTATGATGCTGCTATCACCATCAACCCTTTCTTATTCTCTAGTGTCAGATCAGTTGTTAAGTGTGACATGAAAGTCCCTGGCAAATTGCTTTTATAATCCGGCTTATTCCCTTTCTCTGTCATATAAAGTTCAACTCGTTTGTTGGTTTTGAAGTTTTTCCTGATCAGGTACGGTTTTTTGTCAGATATATTTTCTAATGCTGACATTGCCGGTTTGGAAACATACCCGTCCATAGCAATAATCTTTTTTGCACTTTTCAAAATCCTGGATAATGCAATCATATCTTTTCTGAACCTCAGATGGTGTTCGATCAATAAATTGACAGGTCCGACTGCAAACCGAGGAAGAGTGCTGATTTCATCAATGACTACTAAATCATATTTCCGGAGCAGCTCACCCTCATCGTCTATCAGATGATGTAAGCTTAAAACACCACAGATTAGACGATTGGGGGCATACCCTTGTTTGATCTTCTTAATAAATTCTGACCAATAATAGCGGTTACCAACTTTGGTGGACTTCTTGTTTTTAGCGCTGGCTATGTAACATTCAAAATCGGTCAACCCTTGCTCCAGGAGTGACCTATGGGTGGTGACCGCTTGTGCCCGGTTAACACTGATAAACAGGACAGACCCTTTATAAGTTTTCAGCCATTTAGCCAAGCTGGTTGTTTTCCCGGAACCGGTAGGGCTTTCTATCATCAACAATGAGGCCTTTCTATTAAATACTTTTGAAGATAAATATGGCTTATCGGTGTTGATTTCTTTGTCCGGCTTGTTAATATCTTTTAAAGGGTCTGGCATACTGAAACGCTTCAACATATATCTTTTGTATTTGGCAAAATCTTTCTTTCCGAGCTTGCTGTTCATATAGAACGGAATTTTCTGCCTATTCGGATGGAAAACAGCCCAAGGGTCTACGTCCGGGTTGAGGTAATACCCACCCTTGGTTTTTTCCGGGATATTCTTAAATACTATTGTTATTGTGCCGTTAGGACGCGCCACGGCTTCCTCTATATTTTCGAATCTAATCAGTTTCGATGCCACATCCCCAAAGATTCCGAATTGAGCTTTTGTCTTTAATTTTTTTGTCTTGCTTGTCTTTTTGACTTTTTCCTGGAAGGCCTTTTGGCGTATCCAGCTGAATGGCTTGCCTTTGAATATGAATAACGACTTTCCCTTTTTATCGTAGTCCAATACCAGTGCCCCGGTCTTGTACATGACCGGGGCTAAATATGCTGTTGCAATATAGATGTTGGAATCTAAATGATCATTGAGAAATACTTCATCATAACCCAACTTGATAAGGAACTGCCGAGCATAGTATTCCGTCTGACCATCTAAATCGACCAAGCGTTTTGTCACAACGCATATTCTTACCCTCCTATCGTTCCTGCTATCGTAAAAGGCACTCGTGTAATAGAAAAAGCCTTTAATCCCTGACTTCTTGAACCGCTTATTCAAAAGATTGACATCAACATCGGTATCCAAGTCGATCCAAAGAAGATGGCTGCCAATATGTAATTTGCTGCACATATTTGTTTCTCTTGGGGCATTGTTTGCTGTGGTTTGAGTATGGACAAAATGAAAATGTTTTCGACTGAAAGTGGCCAGGGTTTTAAGATTCTTGAAAGACCTGCACTTCCTTTCGATCAATTTGTCAGTAATACCTTTTGGTTTATCGTGCTGACAGTTTGGGTTAACTATTTCTGTAATTTGCATTTGATAATCTCCTTTCCTTGAAACAAAATTTGGATAATCTGGTGTGAATATAAGCAGGTGATCTTAACGAAATTAATCTTCACACTCTATTGATAAACTGTTCTATTATGTTAAACGAACTAAATGGAGGTTTTTTCTCTCAGAACTTTTCACAGGTCTGGGAGCATTTCTTTTCTTTTATGATAGGGCTAAAGCGGTATGTTTTTTTCGACAATCAAAAGGGTCCAGGAAGAATTCCCAACCCCTATCGATTACCTATATTTTAGTGGAGGGAACAGATTCTGTTGTCTCATTTCACTTCCTTATTGATCGTGCTTTATGTCCTGCCAGCGTACATATCCAAATACTATTAAAGGCCATTCTCAAATGCATGTAAAAGAGGTTCTGCAAGTCCTTCCTTGTACCCTTCATCCCTGTAGATTTACATTTGACAACCCAAGTACCATCAGCCAAGAACAGTTTATTACTTACTGTTCATAGAACTTATTTGTATTTATGTTTACAGTTTTTTTGTTCCCATATTGCAAACAAACAAACACTATATACAATTACATTGATGATCATATTTTAATAGGTCATCATCAATAAACTGACAGGTTTATTTGAAGTAGCTGGCTGAACAATAGAGGCTATGAAAAAAGGCCTATTGCCGTGTCACTGTATAAAGTACGTGTTACTTAGAAAATGGTATAATCTTGATGTTGAAGAGGGTATTAAAGGAATCTTTGTTATGATACTGAAGCATCAATATTTATTTCATCCAGAGAATTGTTATTACGTAAATGTATTCATGTATTCGGTTACAATTGATCTCCAGATAAGAATCTTTGAATGACATATTTCATACTCATGAATATTGTTAGTACACATAAGAGGAAATATATTGTGTCTTCTGAAGACTCAAGTCTAAACAACTTTAACCAAAAACCCGGTAAAGAAAAAAATATCGTATTGCCTGCGTACTGGTGGCGGGTTTATGGTAGCGGGGTGACTCAGACTTTACCCCGAATTGCTTCACATTCGCAGCAAAATCACCAGAACCGCACTCAGTAATGGAAACTGCCCACCTACAGCCACTTTGAAGATGACAACCAACCATCGAATACCCTGGGTAGGCCCACGACATGCCTGTGCAGGGATGGCCCTATATGCGTTGCCAAAATCCATTTCCATAAGGATTCCGGGGGAAGGAAAAGCGCAGGGTTTAAACTTCCTGTTTAAATCCGGGTAGGAAATGGCCTAAACGGCCATCCCCTCCCGACAGAACGGATCGTACTGGCCAGGTAAGCCGCTCCTCGATTGACGCCCTTACGGGTTAGATTCGTTCAACTGAATCCACCATGGATAGATCGTCTTTCACCGCCATGTTCGACTCATAATTGCTGCAAAGCCGTCCATCGTCGTCACGGTTTCTATAAAGACTTCCCCATTCGTGGTTCAATGAACTCATCCGTAACTAATCCCCACTTCTATAGATTGCCGGGTTGCGAATGGCCTATAGCCTGAACCGGATGCCTAATGACCTTCCAGACTATCCATCTGGTTGGTAACCATCTCAGGATTCGAGCATCCCCGTTTGGTTTTTTGGTTCATTCTTCACAACTCTAAATTGACTCTTTAGTGGTGTCACCACCGCCTCTCGTCCACGATTTCCCATGACCCGGGGACGTTCCCGGGGCATCCAGGCTACATTTCCTGGTCCTCAGAGTTTTATCCTCCACACCGTTACCGGGCTTCATAGGCTCTGAATCATCAGTACTACCCGTGAATCTGCCACCCTCTAACCCCTCACCGTTTCGGGTTCTCCTTATCAGTTTGGTTTTCTAACGTTTCCAGCAGCCTTCAACATCAGATCAGGAGGGCTTCCCTGAGTAAAACGCATCACCTCCCTATATCCCGTCCAAGTTCACTTCGGTTCGGTTCGCCGGATATTAGGTCTTGCTCTGCCACGCCTGCTCGACCTCCGCTCCGCTCCATTCTCAAAATGTTAAATGTTGGAGGTTTCGGGCGAAATGTTTACTGGGGAAAAGCCGTCTCGCCTTTAAGGTAGAACCTTTAGGGTCACACGGGCGTAGCCAGTGGTTTAATTAGAGGCAATTAGAAATAGCTGCTCTCAAGAATGAACATCATCGTCAATCAGTAACCTTCCAGGAAAGTGGTGCCGTACCTTTCCGTAACGATTTCAGATGTTTTCCAAGAGTTCTTAGCTTTTTCTGCACGCCCCTAACAGTTTGCAAAAGATTACCACCTTCAATTGTCACTGCTTTTTTTTCGTCCAAAACCAGATCGATGTCCTTGCCAAAGGACAAGGCCGATTCAGTAAAGTTCATCACAACTTCTTTCCTTTTTCCCTTTTTGTTTTTTTCCTCATTAACAGGATAATCACATAAGAATTCTCGTCTGGCTTCTTCAGCTTGCGCTATTGTGGCATTAAAAGCGAAGAGCAAATCGTGAACACGACATTTTAGGCGTTCAACGGCCCCATCATCCTCGGTGTTGACATCATCACAGTTGATCCCCCATTCTTTCAGGAAAATAGCAATATTCAGTTTCTCCTCCAATACCAAAAGTTCATAAAGTTGCGATTTCTCCATAAATGCTAAAGCTGGGTTTTGATCAAAGTCACATCGAATCGAAAAATCCATATAGCGTTTGCATGTTTTGTAATCAATGATAGGAAATCGAAAATAAAAATACGTATGCCAACTTTTTTTCTCATGCTCCTTGAAATGCTTTTTGACTACATCTTTAAAACGGATCAACAATTTTCCACACCTATCGGTATGTTCGACACATGCTTTTTCGTGTAAGCACAAATCGGAATATTCTTTTTCGAACTTATCCAAAATATGGTTGCGTTTCTCGTAGAATTTGATGTTTCTCTTTCGAGACTTCATTGAATTCTTTTTCATAATATTTCTCCTTCTATTAGTGTTTTAGTACCATTACTGCATTTGCCGATTCTTCTATTGTTTTTACAAAAATATCCTCCTTTCCCTTAAAAGATAACTTCAAAAACATATCGCATTGTGGCTATAACCAATTTCACGATCGCAGACGAATTGACAGGCACGCTTTCCAATTTGACGAGAACTGTGACAAAGGGAAAGCGCACCATCAATCTACTTTGGCGGTCATTTATTGTATGACTGAAGATCCTGGTGATGTGCCGATTGGAAGGAAGAACTATTCTGATTTCCAATTCATTTCATTTGTAGCCAGACTTGATCTCTTATCATCAGCTTTCAGGCCAGTATTCGAAAAGCAATTCTTCCGTGACGAATTACGACAATTTCAAATAGTCTCAATCTTCTCCCAAGAATTCCGCAATTGTCTTACTGCGTATTAAATCATCCTCGCGAATGATTCTTTTTAGATAAAGACCATCAATCGTTCGAACTCGACTAAGGGCCACATAAGTTTGACCATAAGAAAAAACTCTAGTCCCCAAATTTATCACAGCGGCATCAAGAGTAAGCCCTTGACATTTGTGTATAGTGATAGCCCAGGCAAGTCTTAAAGGGAACTGGCGATACCTGCCAACAGAAAAAGGTTCTATTGTCTTGTTGTAGCCGAGATTATGATATTTGATTTTGCTCCATTCATGTCGCTCGACAAAACAAGTGAATCCTCTATCAAATTTAACTTTGATTTTGCCACCTGAAATCTTAATTATCGTGCCAATATCACCGTTTTTGTAATCGTTCTCCGTGTTTACAAGTGTCATGACACGAGCTCCCTTTTTCAATTTCAACTCTTCTTCGACAGGAAGGTGATTTTCAGGAAACTTCCCTTTAATTTTTCCATTGAATGTTTTAAGTTTAGTATCCAGTTCGTCTAATTGCTCTTTGTTGATATGATCAACTACATGATTAGTAGTGCAAAGGTTTATAATGCCGTCAGGTGGTTTCTTACCGGCACGTTTATTCAAATAATTGACTTTATATCGGCATTTAGCAATATTGTTTAAGCTATTACTAAACTGCTTGTCTGTTTGCCGATGATTTTCCCTTAGAATTATCTTCGTCAATTCAACTTCTCGAAACACTTTTGCAGAAAAAAAGAATGGGCTATTGTATTCTTTCCTAAGCACCTGTTTGTCTTTAGATGTGACCACTGGAGGGAGTTGATGTAAATCTCCAACGAATATCATTTTAACATCACCAAAAGGAATTTCAGCTATCCTATTTTTCCTTAACGACAAATCAATAGCATCCATTATATCGGCCCTGACCATACTAACTTCATCTATGATAATGCATTCAACATATTTGAATCTATCCTTAAGTTGTTTCGTTTGCATTATGTCATCGGGATTTAAAACTTTTAGGGGGAATTTGAAAAAACTATGAATAGTATCCCCTCCCACATTTACCGCAGCAACACCAGTTGGCGCAAGAACAATACAATCTATTTGTTCTTTAATCTCTTCGAGCAAAGTCGATTTACCTGACCCTGCATAACCAGTTAAGAATGCATGGCTTGACTCTTTAATCTTCTTGAATGCAGATTCTTGTTCTTTACATAATTCCTTTGTTTCACGCACTAGCTCAAAGGGCTCATTTGCTTTTGTTGGTATTTTTTTTGTTTTTCTTTTCTTAGTTTTCATAATTATTCCTCCAAACTATTCCTCTATATGTTGTGTCAATTGTTTTACCCTCACTATTATCCTTTCTTGAATGTTCCGATTGCATATAATTCACATGTTTCTTCATAACTATATTACCTCTTATGATTCAAATATTGTTGACAGTGCATTGTTTTGCTCTTCATTCAATGCTTTTGTTTCAATCACAGTTTTGAAGAGCTCGTTAGTTGGTTTATGACATTTAGTTGCCATGAGAACCTCACAACTACAGTGTTAATGTTATCACGCTCATTATTACCATTGCTTGAACGTTTCGATTGCCTATACTTCAAACCTTCCTCATAAAAATATCACCCCCCTAATTCCAATTACTATTCGCAAATGCTTGCAAAAGAGCCTCTGCAAGTCCTTCCTTTCGCACTTCATCCCTATAGATTTTTATTCGACAAACACAGTATTATCGGTAAAACAGTTTAATATTTATTGTTCATAGAACTTATTTGTTTTTATGTTTACAGTTGTTTTGTTCCCATATTACAAACAGACAAACGATATGCCATTAGATTGATAATAATATTTTAGTAGGTCATCATCAATAAACTGACAGGTTTATTTGAAGTAGCTGGCAGAACAATAGAGGCTATGAAAAGAAGCCCATTTCTTGCAACAGTATAAAGTACGTGTTACTTGGAAAATGGTATGCTCTTGATGTTGAAGAGGGTATTAAAGGAAACCTTGTTATCATACGGAAGCATCAATATTTGTTTCATCTAGAGGCTATTGAATAGTAAATTGTATTCATGTACGCGGGTATTAATGATCTCTAGAAAAGAATATTGGAGTGGTATGTTTCATGCTCATGAATGTTTATAGTTCACATAAGAGGGAATTTATTGTGTCTTCTGAAGACTCAAGTCTAAACAACTTTAACCAAAAACCTGGTAAAGAAAAAGAATATCGTATTGGGTGCGTACTGGTGGCGGGTTTATGGTAGCGGGTCTTAATTGCATAATGACGGTATGACGGTAATGACGGTAAAAGCTACAACATTTTTTTTAATATATTTTTTTTAATGGTTGGCTTATCGATATATAGTAAGAAAATGACGGCATGACGGTAATGACGGTAAAAATTGAAACATTTTTACGGTTAACATTTTTTTTGAATTGATTTTTCGAGTTTTTTCAATATTTCTTATTTTTCTTCTTTTCTAAAAATATGAAAAATACTAATAAAACAACAATATATAAAAAATATTTTTTTCTTTTAAAAATAAGTTGTAAATTTTACCGTCATTACCGTCATACCGTCACAAAACCAGTACATGCCTTGAAAAAACACCCGGGCTTATTTTACCGGCTTTTTCCTCCGTTTTATTTTAATTTTTCGTTTGGTTGAGGAGCGGTCAAATGTAATATTCAAACCACTCTCTTCTAGGATATGAGTTGCTCTCCGAAGCTTCTTTGCTAAAATAGCTGAGCTGCTCGGTACTTTATTGTTTTCCGGGTTTTGGTTAAAGGAATGCCCTTTCAAGGCCACGATTAAATCATCAGCAGAGCCTTTCCAAGATTTTCTATTAGACATGAAATCGAGAATATATGTTGCCATATCATCATTATACAAACTAATCCTATTTCGAACTTGTTGATTAGCTTTATACTTCTTAAGGAACAGGCCATCCTTCCAGTACATCGATGGCTCAGCTGCCACTACCCAACGAGTGAAATCAGCCATTCTGGGTGTATATTTCAAATTCACATCTTCCAAATTTTTCAAGGCTTGTGAGATGCCATCAAATATTTCACCAACAATATATGCTTTACGTTTTTTAAAGGTATGCCAAATCTCTTTTTCTGCTAATCTATCTTCCTCCGAAATAGGCGGAAGTTCGATAACAATAGACCTGTCAGCCAAATCAGACCGCGCTGTCAAATAGTCTATACCGTTTAAAATTACAGGCCGCTTAGCGTTGAATATTTGCTCCAATGAATCGGAGTATTGCTTTCGTACTGCATAGCCCCCTCCTGTAGATAATTGACACAAGCCATCTGAAAACCATCTGGGTATTTCCGATAGGTTGTCGAATGCCAATACCCAAGTATTTTTTGCGGATATCATCATATCTCTGAAAGACCTGGGGTGAGCTCTTATGGCTGCTTCGTTGGGGTCGATCAATTCCTTGATCATTCTTGTGGTAGTCGATTTGGCTGAACCGGGTCCACCTTGCAATACTAAAATAGGGTAAGGACCTTCCGGATTCATTGCGCCTAGCAACCATGCTGAGATCAAAACGCCATCAGTGGTGAATAGCTGTTTTAATTTGGATTTGTTTTTTGAATGTTTAGGACGAGGCAGTTTCTTCATGCCTTGTGGGCGTATAAAATAGTAGGGTGTGTCTGTTAGTATTTCCCAACCATCAGGTGTGATTTCAACAATCTCTCTGCGTTTATTAGCAAGATCAACATGAATTGCCTCTTTTGAACCCGCTATTCTAATATGAACTGATTTTTTGGGAGATTCGAATTGGGCTTTAGCGGTTAACAGCCCTATTAGCGTTGTCAAATCAGCTTGGCCAACCATTTTCTTGGTAGCATTATAATATTGTAGCTGAATAAATGTCCTGAACTCCGCTGACTTTATATGCCACGTTTCTCTACAATTGCCAATATTTGTAACAGCATACGGGTCATTGGTCGCCGTATGAAAAGTCTCGGTATTTTCCAAGATATCATCGGTAAATTTCTTAAAAGAATTTGTTGTGTTGGGTGGTGCTGTTCCCTTTGGATATTTGGCAATACTATTGACGATTGTTTCGAGCTCTTTGTCTGGTAATGGTGGGTTACAACTATTTTTGTTGATTCTTTTCAGCTTTTTTCTGATGTGTGCTTTATTTTTGCCATTCGCCCGGAGTTTCCCGGCGATACTTGTTAATTTAATGTTGCGGTTACCTTTAGCGATCATATCCTTTGAAGGAAACATATCAGATATGGGGATCGCTTTTTTAATGGCTTTCTCGAACGTCTTTTTGAAGCGTTTCCGGTTTGCAAGATGTAGTTCGTTAACGTCTTTGTAACCTTTCAAATTAATCACTTTGATACGGTCACTGAGTGTTGATTCACTTAGCTTTTTTACCAACAGTTTCCCGCCATCGTCAGGCTCCATGACAACATAAATTTGCTTGAACCTTTCCAAATGAGGAGCATCCCTTGTCTCATTCCAGTTACCGGCTCCTGGCACCCCAATTGCGTAAAATAAATGGTGGTCAAGGGTGAAATAGTCAGTCTCCCCCTCGACAATAAATACTGGATCGTCTTCGGTTGCGTCCTGTAAAGTATTTAGGCCATAAAGATGAACTTTATCGCCTTTTCTCCAAATGAATTGATTTTTGCCTTCTAATGACAGGCGATAACGCATGCAAAGAAGAAAGCCTTTTTCGT
>Ga0233431_1005650_pt1 | contig 11913 bp, 13 predicted proteins | sample SI_118_April2016_FD_179867 | JGI IMG/M metagenome (GOLD analysis project Ga0233431, IMG submission 179867) | Seawater microbial communities from Saanich Inlet, British Columbia, Canada - SI_118_April2016_200_MG | ecosystem: Environmental > Aquatic > Marine > Inlet | place: Canada: British...
CACTGCTAAAGCAATACCAGACTCTTCAGCATTTGTCATGAAGTTGCTCAAGTAATTTGGCCAACTCCGGAATTTGTGTAGCCGTGTAAACCGAAGTATGAAATTTAAGCTCCAAGCTGGCAAATGAATACTCTGCGCCAGTTTTATATTCTAATTTTTGTATTGCTTCAAATTGTATTGTTAAGTCCTTCATTTGATCAGGTGTGATCCTCTTGCAGGCTAATTCTCCTGCAAATGATTCCAGAGGAAGTCTGGTTTCCACGAGGTATTCTGATGATGAGGCCGTCGTTTTGAATTCTCAGAAAGACATCTCGCAAAGGTGTCCGCCCGATGGAAAATTCTTCCATAACTGCCTGTTCTGCTAGAGCGTTACCGGGCTTTAAAAGCCCGGTAACGATTTGAGCTTTCAGAGCCTGGTAACAGTTTTCCTTTTTTTGTTTCTTACTAAGTATTGTGTCCATTTAACTGATCAATCTCCGCAGTCATTGTACCACAAACATTCCTGACACACGTTCTGTCCATTTGATTTTGCTTATAAAATTAAGCCTCTTAACTTTAAGCCACCTGCTTAAAAAAAAACAAGTGCAAATGAACAATATGTCAGTGAAAAGCAGAATCAAGCGATTTCCTTTTAAGCTGTATTTGTTCCATGTTATCAAACGTCTTGTTAGTAAAAAAGTCTAAATTAATATATTTATTATAGTTTTTTAATTACAAAAATTAATTAATATTTTGTCTATTAATAAACAGTTTTCTAGTTTTATGCGTGTTTTGTTCATGGATATGAACGATCAAGTTGCTCTTGACCTAGTTAAATAAATATATTATTTAACTTTCATGGAAAGATCATTAAAAGCTATGGTGCTTCTTTTGTTCCTTTTTAGGCATGGGCAAAATGCGTTTAAAAACCAATATCAGAGTAGCGCTATAAATAGCAGTGTAACCATTATGCATCAATTCTCAATGGAAATGCTTGAGAAAACAGGGATACAGAAACAGGAGCGGTTTTTCATATGAGTGTTGCATTAATCAGTAATATTCAAAGATTTTCATTGGATGACGGGCCGGGAATCAGAACTACGGTTTTCTATAAAGGATGCAGTTTACGTTGCGCTTGGTGTCATAACCCAGAGTGCTTAGACCCCTCACCTGTGGTGCAGTTTTTTTCAATCTATTGTAAGTCCTGTGGCAAATGTGTAAAATACTGCTCAAATCAGACGCATCGTATTGAAAATGGTACTCATGAATTTGATCGGGATGCTTGCGTCGCTTGTGGCAAATGTACTTCGATTTGTCGACAAGGTGCACTGAAACTTGTGGGCAAAGAATATAAGCCCGTGGAAATATTTCAAGAGATAGTAAAGGACAGGCACTATTATAAGACATCTGGAGGCGGTGTCACGTTTTCAGGTGGGGAACCCGCCTTAATGGTTGAAAATATTATTGAAGTAGCCAAGCTTTGCAAAACAACTGGAATTCATACGGCCTTAGATACAGCTGGGAATGTGCCTTTTCAAAATTATAAAAGCCTACTGCCTTATATTTCTCTTTTTCTCTATGATATAAAGTGCGTTGATGACAGTGTACACAAGCGTTGGACAAAAGTTGGCAATCGTCTCATCCTGGAAAATATTAAGGCACTTGATAAGGAAAAGGCCCAATATATCATTCGTGTTCCTGTCATCGATTGCTTCAATGCAAATTTAAAAGAACAAGAGAATATTGCACAATTTTTAGCCTCACTATCTAATCCAGGCCTGATTCAGCTATTGCCTTATCATGGCTATGGTGTTGGAAAGTATGAAGCAACAGGACTGGATAATGAGACGAAAGATCATTCTCCACCGACTAAAGATTTTATGGAAAAAGCTTTACAATACTATCTTCGTTTAGGTCTCAATGCAGAGATACCATAATTTTAATTACAGTATAATTTTAGGCGGATGCCTCTTCACCATTGAAGCTGAAAAGAAAGGAAAAAAATGAAAACACAAACAGTTAAATTAAGTGATCGTGTCAAGCATATCCTTAATCATCGCCATGATTATTATGACAGATCTCAAATTCCGACAAGACGGTCTCATTACGTTGGGTCGTTTAAGCAGTTTGAGAAAGAAGACAAAAGTATTCAAATTGCGATGGGATTTAAAGCCTTTTTGGCGCAAAAGAAAATTCTGATTTGTGAACATGATATTCTCGCTGGATTTGCTTATCGTTACACCTATAAACCATCCTCACCATTTAGTCTTCCTGATGACTATGATCCCTTGTACAGACCACCGGTAGGTATCGATACATTTGAAGAGGCTGAACTGGGGATTGCTGCAAACGGGTACAAGGATGATTCTAAAGAAGCTGCCGACATGCGTACATTTGCCCAGTGTGTTGCACAATGGTTTTATAAGCACTGGGAATCCGGACACATTATTCCTGACTTTAAAACACTTGTTAATCAGGGGTATGGTGCTCTGATTGAAAAGACCAGGCAGAAGATGAACTCTGCCGATAAAAAACAGCAACCGGCTCTACGTTCAATGCTCGTTTGTGAAGAAGCTGCTACTAATTATATTAACCGATATGCTGATTATGCAGCTGACTTGGTAAGGAAGACGACAAACAAAGCGTACAAATCTCACCTGCTCAAGATGGAAAATTCATTGCGCCATATCGCATATGGTTCCGCCAGAACGTTCTTTGAAGCTGTCCAGTTAATATGGATGACACACGAGATGCTTTATGCGGAGAATTTCCCCGGTTCTCTTTCTTTTGGCCGTCTGGATCAATACTTATACCCTTTCTTTAAAAGGGATCTGGCAAAGGGTTTGCTGACTATGCAGGAGGCAGTGGATATCATTGATGCCCTATGGATCAAGTTCGGTATCACACTTCATGCCTATCAAAACATAACCATTGGTGGTCTTAATGAAAAAGGAGAATATGCCTCAAACGAGTTGACGATCATGATGCTGCAGGCCTGTCGGAAAACATTGTTTGATCAGCCATTACTTTGCCTGCGCTATCATAAGTCGATGCCTAATGAAGTCTGGGAAGAATCCGTGGCTCTGTTGAAAACAGGTGTCGGGTTGCCTGCCCTCTTCATTGATGATTTTTGCATTGAGGCGAAAATGCGTATGGGCCACAGCAGGAAAGATGCAACGAACTATGGCACTCTCGGCTGTGTAGAATTGGCTTGTCCCGGTAAAGAGTACGCCAAAAATGAAGTACTCCGCGTAAATCTTGGTAAAGTTTTGGAGATCATGTTTTTTAACGGAAAAAGCAACTGCATTGATTCCGGAGCGATTATTGGCAATTCTTCGGTGCCAAGCATGACATTGAGCAGTAAAATCCAAAAAGATTATACCTTTCCCTTATTCAGCGGATATCGCCTGGATGAAATTAACAGTTTTGAAGCGCTTATGAGCTGGTACAAAGACGAATTAAAAGCGCAGCTTACCTTTTCTATGGAATCGGTCAATAAATTGGATCTTGCGCTTCCCAAGTGCTACCCAACTCCTTTTCTTTCTGTTTTAATCGACGGGTGTATTCAAAATGGTAAAGAACTAACTGCAGGTGGTGCAATCTATAACAATTCGGCTGCTAACCTATGTGGGATGGCCAACGTGGTTGACTCTTTGGCCGCTATCCGTCAGCTGGTCTTTGAGGAGAAACGCTACGCACTACAGGATTTTAAAAATGCCATGAAAGCAAACTTTGAAGGGTATGAGGATTTTCTTGATGAAATACAGCATGATTGTCCCAAATTCGGCAATGATATAGATCAGGTGGATCAAATTATGGCAGAGCTTGTGGCCACAGCCGATAGTGTTGTGAGCGGTTTTAAAAACCCGCGGGGTGGACATTGGCAGATGGGCTTATATTCTGTAGAGGACCACGTGAAAATGGGTATCAATACCGGTGCGCTTCCAGATGGGAGACTTTGTGGCGAGGCCATGGCCAGTGCCATTTCTCCGGTGCAGGGAAAAGATGTGAACGGACCGACTGCCGCGATTAACTCCCTTTTAAAAACAGATCTTTCCGTGGCCACAAACGGTATGGTTCTGGATATCAAATTCAGCCCGTCTTTTTTCGATAAAAAAGCACACGAGCATGCGTTGAGAATGCTGGTTCATACCTATGCAGAACAGGGTGGTGGAGAAATCCAGTTTAACGTCATTGATCGGGAAACTTTACTTGACGCTCAACAAAATCCCGAAAAGCATAAGAACCTTGTTGTCCGCGTTTCAGGTTTTAGTGCCTATTTTACAAGTCTTGTTAAAGAGACCCAGGATGAAATCATAAAGCGACGAGAACATGCTGGTGTCTGATGCCTAATCGTGTTCGTTTTTTTGCCTTTTGCCGGTTTCCACGATCTTTACTTTTTATTTATATTCAGCTTATAAACTTCCCAGGTGGAGCGAACCAGGTTTTCCAAATCACTTTGAGTCGCTTCCCAGCCCATGATTTCTTTGGCTAAATCTGCTTTTGCCACGAGATCTGCCGGGTCTCCTTCACGTCTGCCTGCCATGTTGTAATTGACTTTTTGACCGGTGACTTTTTCAGTGGTTTTTATCATATCCAAAACTGAAAAGCCTTTACCAGTCCCAAGATTGAGTTTTAGGGATTGTTTTGTTTTTAAAATTGTTTCGAAGGATTTCAAATGAGCAATAGCAAGATCAGTAACGTGAATATAGTCCCTGATACAGGTCCCGTCTGAAGTCGGATAATTATTTCCAAAAACAGACATCTCCGGTCGGATACCCATAACGGTTTCTAAAATAATGGGAAGTAAATTCGCGGGATTTTGTTCTAATCCTTTGATTCTTTTTTTGGTATCGTAGCCGGCAGCATTGAAATACCTCAAACTGGCAAATTTTATATTTTTTAACTGGTCAAACCATCCCAGAAATCGTTCTACTTCAAGTTTGGTAAAACCGTAATAGTTAATTGGTTGGAGTGGATGTTTTTCATCCATTGGCAGATACTCAGGCATACCGTAAACAGCTGCTGATGATGAGAATATAAAAACTTTGCAGGATGATTTTGACATAGCATCCAGAATATTAAGGGTTCCGTTAATATTCTGAATGGAGTACTGATCCGGGACAAACATGGATTCTCCAGCGGCTTTGAGGGCTGCTAAATGAACAACTGCATCATAATGATCCTGAAAAACTTCTCTTAATTTTATACGATCCTGGATATCTCCATGGATAAATTTTGCCTTTGCCTGAAGATTGGCTTGTTGTCCACTACTCATATTATCCAAAATAGTTACTTCGTGTCCCGCATTTAAAAATTCCAACACCACATGACTGCCGATGTACCCGGCACCACCAATAATTAGTATAGTACTCATAATTTACCTTTATTATTTGATTATTTTTTCCAGGTCTGGGGAATGAATAGAATTAATATTGCTAAAATTTCCAGACGTCCCATGGCCATATCAATGGATAGTATCCATTTCGTAACATTGCGTTCCACTGTTACTGTCCTGATTTTAACCATCCTAATCGGAGTAGGATGGAGTAGTTTTAGCATTTCAGTATACATATATTTAACGATTAGCATGGCACGGACAGTTTTAATTCCGCCGCTGGTGCTATCTCAAGGCAAATGATCCTTTTGGTGGGAATGGGTAATAACAAATGGTTCCATCTGGGTTTTATCCCCAGACGATTATCGAGTTTTAATTAAAAAAGAAACCAGATGGGGCTAATATAAAAGGGGTTAAAATAATTTTGATAGTTGGTTACTGCATAATTCTCATTTTCTTTATCTGAAAAATCATTTGGAAATTCAAAATCATCATGGCGCATGCGTTCTTCTTCTGCATGTAGTTTTACATTTAAATGTGCGCCCTGTCGGATAACATCTTCAACTACCTGTTCACCGGTAATAATTTTACCATCTTCAGTTTGGTAAGCCAATTCTTCAATTTGAATAGCGGTATCAAGAATTTCTTCGATTTGATCCCAGATTAAACCACTCAATAAGTCAAATTGCCAATTTAATTTATCGGTATCAAATTGATTTTCTTTCAGAAAACTTAGAAAAACTATATCAGTGGGGTTCATTTTTTTAAACCAGGCCACCGCAATTCTAAGATCAACAAAGTTTTCCTGGTTAATATAAGCGTCCCAGGTTTGATCATCCATTTCAAAAATTTGTTCAAATGCAAATGATCCATTTTCAAGATCAACGGAGCTAAATAGATCGAAATGGGCTAAATATTCTTCATATCGAACATGAAGATTATCCAGTTTTTCTAATCCTTTGGGTGTTTGGATATATTTGTTGTTCTTATCCACATCCAGGTACTCCTTGGAGAGCATATAGACAAACAGGGGTTCCAAATCCCGGTCAGCTCCTTCTAAAACTACAGAATACTGATAATTTTGTTTGACGATTAAATCCAACAAAACGCCAGATGCATATTCTTTTTTTTGATCTTCTGTAATTTCAAAATTTCGACTTCCCATTATATTTACTCAATTATTTAATTGTTTTTTTATTGTATCGTTACCGGTATTAATTTTAATGAACTTCGCTGCGATTGGCTATCCATTTCTGCTCTCCACTGGCTAAAAATTCTTTTTTCCAAATCGGAACAAGTTCTTTTAAGGTGTCAATGGCATAATGACAGGCTTCGATTGCGGGCTTCCGGTGACTTGAAGAAACGGCAATGACAACACTGGCTTCTTTAATTTTTACTTTACCGATGCGATGGACAATACTGATTTTTCTAATATCATATTTTTCCAGGGCCATGTCCCCGATTTTCTGCATCATTTTGATCGCCATATCATCGTAGGCTTCATAGTTGAGATAATCGACATCCAGATCCCCCGTAAAATTTCGAGTGACACCAATAAAAGTTGATATGGCTCCGGCTTCCGGAGTTGCAACACTTTCGATAACAGCATCGGTATTAATCTTCTGATTGACAATTTCAAACATGATTAACCCCCGCTGACAGGTGGAAATACCGCAACTTCACTACCGGATTCAATCGGCTGGTCTAGTGTTGCATATTCACCATTGACTGAAATTTTCAAATATTTCTTTTGAACTGAAATTTCAGGTTTTAACGTTTCCAGTTGATCTAATAAGTCCGTTCCAGTGATTTCTGAATCAAATTCAAGTTCAACTTCAGGGCTGCCAAAAATCTCTCTAAGATGGGCAAAAAGTAATATTTTATATTTCATGGCATAAACCGGGGAAATAGAGTTTTAGCATTTTGTTCAGTCTCTTGCGCTAACTTCAGAGGCTCAAGGTTTAAAAAATCTGCGATGTATTCACCCACAATGGAAACATAACCGGGGAAATTAGTTTTTCCGCGATGGGGTACCGGAGCTAAATAGGGAGAATCTGTTTCCAGCAAAATCCGATCCTGGGGGGTATATTTAAGTATTGCTCTGATATCATCAGATTTTGGAAAAGTACAGATACCATTAAATGAGAGGTAGAAACCTTTGTTTAAAGCATATTTGGCCAGGTCCAGGGATGAGGTAAAACAATGGAAAACACCATTTAAATGATTTGAAGGCATTGCCTCCATAATATCGATGGTATCCTGCTCAGCATTCCTGGTATGAATAACAACCGGAAATTTGAATTCATTGGCTATTTCCAGTTGGGATGCAAATGCCGATTTTTGTGAAGTTTTATCTGAGAATTCATAAAAATAATCCAGCCCACACTCACCAATGGCTAAAATTTTAGCATTTTTTTCAATTGCCTGAATCATCCAGTCGGCATGCACCTGTTGGTATTCGGAAGCATCATGGGGATGAAAACCAACGGTTCCATAAATATCCTCATTTGATTGAGTAATTTGATCAATATTTTGATTTGAGGTGTGCTCTGTTCCAATGGTGATGAATTTGCTGACATTCAGTTTTTTTGATTTGCTGATGACACTTTCCAGTGGTTCTTCTGTTTTTTCAAGATGACAATGGGTGTCGACCCATGTAAAGTTTGCACTCATTCTATAGAAGTATATTTTTTACGATTTAGCTTAAAAGGATATCAGGGTTATTTAATCATCTATTAATGATGCCTAATAAATGAATATCGTCATAAGTTTTATAATATAATAGACATACTGATATGTGAGCAAGCAAAATGGCGCAAGTGTAAATTTTTAAATGATAAAGTGGATAGCGTAATACTATTTCAATATTAATGGTGAGGCGATTATGTTCCGGCTGAATGTTTTTTTCTTGTTAATTATCTTCTTCGTTCCTACCTACGTCTGTTTTGGATTTGATGCGGATCATCTAAAACAACTCATCGAAAAGAATAAGTGTATCAAATGTGATTTATCCCAGGCCGATTTGAACGGATTGCATTTACGATTTGCAGATCTTTCAAATTCAAATTTGCAAGGCGCTAAATTAATCGGAACCTATTTGACAAAAGCCATTCTTAAAAATGCTGATCTACGGGGAGTTCAATTGAAAGGTGCCCATTTAGGGGGTGCTGACATGTCAAACACGAAATTGCAATTTGCTGACTTGAAAAATGCCGATTTATTTGAAGTAAACTTAACAAATGCCAATTTAATGGGTGCCAATGTTTACAATACTAATTTAAAACAGGCAAAACTGGAATATGTCACCTGGACCAATGGACGGGTTTGCAGTAAGGTTTCCGTTGGAAATTGTGATTATTAATAAAAACAGGATGTTCAAATGACGTCAAAGGCAGAAATTCAGGAGTTTGCTGAGTTGTTGGCAGAAAATCTGAGTACCGGAAACTTAGATCAGGTTATCAGTTTGTTTCAGTATAACGGGACGCTATATGAAACAATTGGGCTTTTAGTGAAAAGTGAGAAGATGAATGTCAGAATTGGAATTACAGCCGTTATGGAAGAATTGTTAGAAGCCGGTTTGGTGAACAAAAAGAAAGCCATTGAGAATATTCAACCACTTTTAAAAGATCAAAATCCAGTGGTTAGAGGTGATGCCGCTAATTTAGTAGGGATATTGGGAGATATGGAACATATATCTCTATTAGAACCCCTGTTGAAAGATGAAAATTTCCAGGTTGTAGAAGTTGTCGAAGAGGCTATCGAAGAAATTAAAGAGAAATAGGAATCTACCATTTAAAAGTATATTATATTTATGAAACATCTTATTTTTTTACATGGATTAAAAGGGAGTTCAAAAGGAACAAAAGCAATATTTTTAAAAAAACATTTCCCAGCTTGTCTGACACCTAATTTTACAGAAGATATGCACCAGAGAATGGATCAGTTAAAATCGATGGTGAATTCCCCGGTATGGTTGGTTGGATCTTCTATGGGTGGCCTTCAGGCCCTGTTTTTCGCTAATTATTACCCAAATTTGGTGCGGGGATTGGTTTTAGTGGCACCTGCTGTTGGTTTTTTTGAGGACTCCTGGTGCTCACCGGCCGAATTAAAAACAATCCAATCCTTAATTATTCCGGAAACTATCCCCTGTACTATTTTAGCTGGGCTGAATGATGTGATCATTCCCATTGAGGATATCCAGGCACTGGTTGATCGATCTCCTGAATCTGCATCACTGAAATTGTTGAAGCTAAAAGACGATCATTCTTTGAATCAATCTCTGGATATTTTATTAAAAGAAATTAAATTGTTAGTTGGTGAATGAAGCCATCTGATATCATAAAACAACCTTCTTATTGCTCCAATGTCTATCAAAGTAGAACAACTTAAAACGATTTTGGATGAAACGCTTGAAGTTCTCCGGAATGAATCAACTCAATATAGACCGCATAGTAAGGATGGATATCCGGGCGGGGTGGTATTGCTTAAACCCAACCTTTTAACCTGCATTATTCCTGATCTACACGGGAGACAGGATTTTCTTTTGAATGTATTAAGCTATAAATATCAGGATAAAAAAATATTAGATCTGCTCCAGGCAGGAGAAATACAATTCGTATGTGTGGGTGACGGAATGCATGGTGAATCTCGTGTGGCGCGTCGCTGGCAGAAAGCATATTTGGAATATAAAAACGGATTTCAAAATTGTCCGAACATGGCTGAGGAAATGAATGAAAACTTTGGAACCATGTTTAAGATCATGCAATTAAAAGTAAAATATTCAGAATTATTTCACTTTTTAAAAGGAAATCACGAGAATATTTTAGATGAAAGTCAAAATGGGAATCATCCATTTGCCAAATTTGCTGCGGAAGGTCCCATGACCAAACAGTATGTCAAACAATTTTTTGGTGAGGTCTTTTTAAATCAGTGGAACCATTTTGAAAAAAGTCTTCCGTTGCTGGCAATTGGTTCCAATTATGTCATTTCCCATGCCCGCCCCAAAATGATGTTTAATATTGACCAGGTGATCAACTATAAAAATCATCCTGATATTATTGAAGGGTTGACCTGGACCCGGGATCAAATGCTGCAGAGTAATATTTCCAGACAAATGCTAAACGAGTTGTTAGACAGTGGGCAACCAACCAAATTCTGGTTTGCCGGGCATACCACTGTTAAAGAACAGTATAAACATTGGGTTGAGGAAGCTCTGGTACAAATTCACAATCCGGATAAACAGTCGGTTGTTTTGATAAATAATGGCGTTTGTCTGGATTTAAAAGAGAAGTTTTATCATGTGGATTAATTTCCTGATTTGATTTCTACGATTTCTGCTCTTAACCCAGAAATAAGTTAATTAAGCGCCCGTTACAACAAAACATAATAGTATTCCCCACTAAAGATTGCCACATTTACTGTGTTGTACTTAAAGAATAGGAGGTGTATAATGGGTTATATGAATAATACTCTTTTAGTTTTAAGACAGAATTGTGCTTAAGATTTTGAATTAAAATGGATTCTGTTTGATATGATTTGTTGAAAAGCGGAATTACCTTTCTGAAATTAACTTTTTTTGAGTCTATGCGTTCACCCGCTTTAGCTTCTGCAAAAAACAGTTTTTTACCTTTTTCAATGATAAAATCAATTTCAACACCATTTTGATCCCGGTAAAAAAATATATCTCCTCCAGGGATTAGCGCATGGTTTTTGATCAGTTCCATCAGAACGAAATTCTCCCATAGATTCCCTTTTTGCGTATGCGTATGCCAAGTTTTGAGACTTGTGATTCCCAGTAGATAGCAAGCTAAACCATGGTCGGAGAAATAAATTTTGGGAGACTTAACCAATCGTTTACCGATATTGGAATAGAATGGGGGTAGTATTACGATTAAGCCACTCAACTCTAACGCATGAACCCATTTTTTGATTGTGACATCTGAAACCCCAACATCGTTGGAAATATCCCGATAGTTAAGTAATTGTCCTGTTCTTACAGCCAATATTTTAATAAAACGACGAAAATCGGTTAGATTTTTAACTTCTACGATTTGCTTAAGATCTCTTTCAACGTATGTCCTAATATAGCTTTCAAAGAAATCATTAATATCCAGGTTTTTATTGGCCCATAGTTCTGGGTATCCTCCCTTCCAGAGATGATCCTCAATCGGCGATAATTTACTGTTTCGGAGTTCATGGGCACTCAATGTTTCCAAATTAAGGATACTGATTCGCCCGGCAAGACTTTCACTGACTTTTTCCATTAATTCAAATCTTTGACTTCCGGTGAGCATCCATTTTCCGTAATTCGTCCTGTCTCTGTCGATAAATACCTTTAATTCGCGAAATATCTCAGGTACGTATTGAATTTCATCAAGAATTGTTGATTTTTGAAATTGGGCTAGAAAATGCTCTGGTGATTCTTTAGCTGATTCCATTTGCTGGATGTGATCAAAAGTAATATACTGCGATTTAGCAAATAACTTGACCAGCAAAGAGCTTTTTCCAGTTTGCCTTGCACCTGTCAATAATATGACTGGTCTAGATAGAGATGTTTTTAGCAGTCGTTCACTAATATTTCTTTCAATCCACATCGA
>Ga0233431_1005652_pt1 | contig 11911 bp, 9 predicted proteins | sample SI_118_April2016_FD_179867 | JGI IMG/M metagenome (GOLD analysis project Ga0233431, IMG submission 179867) | Seawater microbial communities from Saanich Inlet, British Columbia, Canada - SI_118_April2016_200_MG | ecosystem: Environmental > Aquatic > Marine > Inlet | place: Canada: British...
TTGGAAAAAAATATACATGAACTCCATTTTTATTTAAAAAATTAATGTTTTTTATCAAAGCTTGCATTTGTCTGTATTACAGAATATTAACATCATTTTGCTTGTTTTTATGAATTATGCAGGTTAGAAGTCCCCTTTAGTTATCAAAAAATTATTTCGCTAATAAATCGTTTATCTTTGCGACTTTTCGTAACAATTTTAATTTGAATGAAAATAGATAATTTATTAGATAAAGCTCTAAATAATAATTTTTTAAGTAAAGAAGAAGGATTATTCTTATACGAAACTGCAACAACACCGGAATTGATGTATGTTGCCAATGAACTTCGAAAAAAAGAAATTCCAGGAAATAAAGTAACATGGCTTATTGACAGGAATGTAAATATTACAAATGTTTGTAAGGTTGGCTGTAAATTTTGCAATTTTCACAGAAAACCAAAACAGGAAGATTCGTACATCACTAGCACCGATGAATATAAGCAAAAAATTGAAGAGCTTAAAAAGCTTGGAGGGAATCAATTTCTTTTGCAAGGTGGAATTCATCCAAAATTGGGAATTAAATTTTATTCAGACTTGTTCAGAGAATTAAAAGCTATATATCCTGAATTGAAACTTCACGCTTTAGGTCCACCGGAAATTGTTCATATTTCGAAAATGGAGAAAATGTCTTACGAAGACGTTTTAAATCAGCTTACTGAGGCCGGACTTGATAGTCTTCCGGGAGCTGGTGCTGAAATTCTAATCGATAGAGTACGCAATATTGTTTCGCCGGCAAAATGCAATTCCAATGAATGGCTGAACGTAATGCGTGTGGCTCATAAATTGAAATTGACAACATCCGCAACCATGATGTTCGGTCATATCGAAACAAAAGCCGAACGTATTGAACATTTAATAAAAATCAGAGAAGTGCAATCCGAAAAACCATCGGATTCGATAGGATTCATTGCTTTTATTCCATGGCCTTTTCAAGATGAAAACACAAAACTTTGGTTGAAAGAAAATGTTAGTAATTCGGTAACAGCCGATGAGTATATAAGGACAATTGCAATTAGTAGAATTCTTTTGCGAAATGTTCAAAATATTCAGGCTTCGTGGCTAACCGTTGGTAAAGAAGTTGGGCAAATTTGTTTGCATGCCGGAGCCAACGATTTTGGTTCAATTATGATTGAAGAAAATGTAGTTTCATCGGCAGGTGCTTCTCACGAGTTCGATGCAAAAGGTATGCAACAAGCTATTTCAGAAGCCGGTTTTGTTCCACAATTGAGAAATCAGAATTATGAAAGTTTGATTTGAGGGGACTTCTATAAATGCAAATTTCTTACGCCTTGAAATTTGCTATTTTTAGAAGCCCCCTTGAGGATTTGAGAATTGATTTTACGAAAAGCTTGTTTGCGTAAAGTAATTTTAATACTGCCTAAAATGACTTTTTGAAATAGTCATTATAGTTTATAGGTTTAAAGACAGAAAATTGAAAATTCATTCCCATATCTTCAAATTTCCAAATTTTCAAATTATCTAATCTCCTCCATTGCCAGATTCGGTGAAAACTAAAAAACCGAAAAAGATTAATATTGGGGATAAAACTATCAGACTGATTAAGGCTATTATTATTTCAATTATTCTTTCCATTAAATTTGGTTTTTATTCATTTTTTTTCAAAAAGCTTTGGGCTAATAACTTTTTAAAAACATTTCAATTAAACGCTTTATTCATTCAATTTATTATTGAATAGCTATATACAGACAAAGTTTTGGCTTTTATAGTTGCTTTTATTTTAGGACATTTTTTGCTCGACCACAAAAATTATTTAACAAGCTTTTTGTTCAAAGACTTGAGAAAACGAAAACTAAATCCCGTAATTATTTCTTCAATAAATTGAAATTTCTGAAAATGAAGTGGATAATTCCCGATAAGATAAAAATCAGACTAAAAATAAAAATTAACCAACTGAATGATTGCGGAATATATTGAAGCGACAAATCGAAAAGTTTTTCCCGAGACGGTAAAGACCATATTTCTGATATTGCAGAATTTTGTATAACAAACGAACAATAATCTATTGTAAACGAGACAATAGCTATAATCGAACCGATTACTAAAAGTAACCACTCAGTTTTTTTTATCTTAACATTTTGAAGTTTTTCATCGAAATATAAAATGATCAATGCGAGACTTATCATCAAAATAGATAAAATTATTGGTGCTATTACCGGCCCTATCCATGCTACGGGAATTAGAAATAATATATCCCATGTGAGAAAAGATGCAGGCCAATCAAGCAAAAGTTTTAGGAAAGCATAGTAGAAAATGTCCCAAATTGCAAATATGTATATGAAATAAGCAAATCGTTGCGAGAAATTTTTGCCGGCAATAATTCCTGCACCGAGCAACATTATCAAGGTTGCAAATTCTCGTAAAACCTCTGTTAGGGCAATATTTTCATCTATAGTTTTAAGCGGAAAATCGAATCCATCGGGATAGTAAAGAGCACGAAGATAAACAACTACCGAACTTTCTAAAAACGCCATAGCTATGCTAAAAAAAGTCAGCCATAAAATTGTTGATGAAAGGTACTTGTATTTCAAGGATTTACTATTTTAAATTCCAAATATTTTTTTGAATTTGTGAAAAATCTCAGTATTATCGAAAATTCCCATAAAGTTTTCGGCTCCAGGACCATAGGCAAAAACCGGTACCATAGTAGCTGTATGCCCATCGGTACAAAATTTCCCCTCAACTTTGCCAGTTGAAATATCTCCTCCTGTAATTGCATATCCGCCACATTCGTGGTCGGCTGTGATTACTACCAAAGTTTCGCCATCTTTTTTTGCAAAATCGAGAATCTGACCAACTACATTGTCAAAATCGACAGTTTCTTCCACAACATATTTTGAATCCTTGTCGTGTCCTCCCCAGTCTATCTGCGAGCTTTCAATCATCAGAAAAAATCCTTTTTCGTTTTGGCTTAAAACTTCAATTGCTTTTTTGCTTGCCATTTCGAGCATATTAGCTCTACCTTCCGAAAATTTTGGAGGGTGTTCATTATAAATCAATGCTGCAATTTTTTTTGAGTTTGAGTATTTTAATTCATTCAAATCAGAAATAATTGAATAATCTCTGGCTCTCAAACTATCAATCAAATTTAGGCTATCCTCTCTTTCTTCAAAATATTTTCTGCCGCCACCAACAAAAATGTCAATATCGGTTTTTAGAAAATCCATTGCAATTTCTTCATATTTCCCTCTGTCAGGATTGTGAGCAATGAAACTTGCAGGCGTAGCATGAGTAATTGCACTTGTTGCAACTAAACCGGTGGCAATATTATTTTTCTCGGCAATTTCTAATATTGTCGGTAGTTTTTTGCCTTGAGAATCGACACCTACATATCCGTTTTTTGTTTTTTTCCCAGTTGCATAAGCTGTACCTGAAGCAGCAGAATCGGTTATATAATTGTCAGCAGCCGATGTTTTTATAAAACCAATATGTTTGCATTGTGCAATATTCAAATTGTCTTTTTTTGCTGTTAAAGCAGCATAAACCTGCGAAACTCCCATGCCATCGCCAATCAGAAAAATTATATTTTTCGGGGTTTTTGTTTCAGTTTTTGAAGAACAAGTTATTAGTAATGATATGCTTATAATAGCAAGTAAAAGTTTTATTTTCATCTCTTGTAATTTAATCTATTTAAAATTTCCTTTTGTCAGAAATCTTTTTTTCGAGAAGTCCGTTTTTATATATTGCATGAAAAATCACATGTCCTTTCGAATTATAATATTTTGTTGTGCCATGTTTTTCACCATTTTTATATTCGACTAGACTTCTGATTTCTCCATTTTCGAACCATACCGTCCATTTTCCGTCCTGTCTGTTGTTTTTGTAATTTTCTTGTCTTTGCTTATTTCCAAAATTGTTATAAAATGTCCATTGTTTATCTTTGAAACCCTCTTTGTAAGAGCCTGATATTATGACTGATTCATTAGAATTCCATGTTTTATAATCTCCATTTAGAACTCCGTTTTCAAATGATTCTTGCAATTGCTTTTTCCCGTTCGCATGCCAGTAGAGACTATTCCCATTTTTATTGTTATCTGTATATTCGATTTGGTATTTTATTTTTTCATTTTCATGCCAAGCTGTCCATTTTCCGTTCATTTTGCTATCAGAAAATTCCCCTTCCATTTTTTTAGTCCCGTTTTCATACCATTGAATCCAATTTCCATTTTCTTTTCCATCCTGAAAATTTCCCTCATGTTCTTTTTGTCCATTTTCATAAAATGTTGTCCATATGTCCGATTTTACTCCATTTTCGAAATTTCCGGTTTTCCAGATGTTTCCATTCCCGTACCAATATTTCCACTTGCCATCCATCTCGCCGTTTTTGTAATTTCCGGAATTTCCTAATTGCCCGTCGGTTCGCCAATAACTCCATTTTCCTTCTTGTACATCCTCCTCAAAATTTCCTTCAATATCTATTTGGCCATTTTTGAACCACCACTTTGCATGACCATCTTTTTCGCCATTTTTGAAATTAATTTCTGATTCTTTATTTTGATTTTTGTACCAATTGGTTTGCAGTCCATGTTTCTGGTTGTTTTCGTAAGAAACTTGTGTTTTCAGATTTCCATCTTCGAAATGAAAATTCCAAATACCTTGCTTTTTGTTGTCTATTATTTTTCCTTCAAATTCAATTTTCCCATTTTCGTACCAGGCAATATTTTTCCCGTTTTCATAATTATATTCGCTTTTCTGATTTCCGTTGGAATACCAAAATTTCCATGTTCCAGTTTTTTCACCATTTTTGTAAAAACCTGAAGACATTTTTTCTCCATTAATATACCATTTTGTCCAATTGCCTGTTTTTAAGCCATCTGAATAATCGCCCTCCGCTTTTTTGTTTCCACTTAGAAAATGTTCTAACAGATGGCCGTTTCCGTTTAAAATTTGCTGCTTACCTTCAATTATCCAATAGTTTAATACTTTTGAGGAGCTGTCAGCTAAAAAATATTCCTCGGAATGTTTATTGCCATTTTCAAACCATTTTGTCCAGAGACTATCCTTCTGATTATGTTTATAAAAACCATTGATTTTTGTTTTCCCGTTTTCGTACCATTCGTTGTATTCATTTTCTTGATTACCGTAGTAAAATTCTCCCTCATTTTTTTTGTTTCCGTTTGTGTAGAAATAAATTAGTTTGCCGTACAAATTTCCTTTTCGATATTTGGTTTCCTGAATTTTTCTACCTTTCTGGTCGTAATATATCCACAATCCTTCTTCCTGCCCAAGTTCGATTATTCCTTCGCTACGTTTGTTGCCATTTTTCCATTGTTCTATTACTTTTTCTTGAGAAAATGAATTGTTTATTATTAAAATTAATAAAATTATTATTGTTTTTTTCATTGTTTACTTAAATTGTAATTATTTTATATTCAGCTATTTGGTCTTATAAATAAATTTAAGAGTAAGGAAATTATTATTAGCGGTTTTCTTGTAGTTTAATTTGAAAACTAATAAAATGTCAAAGTTGTTATATATTTTAGCTTAAAGAGAAGTTTGATGGAGTTTATTCATTTAAATTTTCTTTTCTGAAATGTCTTGTATATTCATTGCTTGTTGGCTAAGAGTATTGATATTAATATTAGGAAAAAGATTTTTTTGCCATTTTGTGTAATCAAATTTTTCTTTTATTATCAAAGCAATAAACCTTTCCGCTGAAACTTTGCCCATATTATTCACGAGTGCATCAAATCCTTTCATTTTTATTTCTGTATCTGTTATCATATTCTTAATCGTTTAAGTTTGCTATAAATGTTAGCGGGTTTACTACTTTAATTTTGGAGTAATTTAATAATTTTTTTAGAATTTTGTCATCAGTTGTAAGGAAATAGTCACAATTACTTTCCACTGCACAGGCAACATGTAAAGCATCTTTGCTTTTTAATCCAATATTAGAAAGATTATTGGCTATTTCTAATATTTGTGCATTTTCAACAATGTATTGTTTTGCTTCAATTTCCCATTTTTGAATTAGATTCTTTCGTTCTTCAAACAGATTGAATGAGTTTTCATAGTCAAGAATATATGACCAAACCAGCTCAATTTTACCTTTTTTAATTTGATCCTGAACGTAAAGTTTTGCATGTGCTTCAAGTTGTATCCTAATCTGACTTTGATCATCGAAAGGACGATTGAAACAACAGTTATCAAGATAAACTTTCATAGTTTGTATTTTATTGAATAAAAATAAATTCAGCAAAATTTAAAGAACAATAAGACTTTTTAAAAGTAAATAAAAATCTACTCATAATAATGCTTAGAGAAATATTTCAAATATTTACTAATGTCTTTGTCTTTATAAAAAACGGGGAAATTTTCTGATGATAGGACAAAATGACGAACATTCGATTTATTCATATCCTTGAAAACATCTGTATTTTGATCGATAGTTTTGAAATAACTCATTACATTTTTTTTGTTTTTTAGGCTTTTAACTGTTATCATTTCCAAATTCCCATCTAAAATTACGCTTTTAACATTTAATTCAATCATGCTAAAAAAGTCGATATTGAAATTAGAAATATTAAACTTCAGTCTGTTTACATCTACAACTGAATTGTCGATAATGCAAATATAGTAGTGATCAGATTTTTCATCAAAATTGTAAATTTCTTCTTCATTTGTTGGTTTTTCGTTTTCAACAGTTTCAGAAGAATTTGAAAATGTATTTTCATTCTCAGAAAATTCCGAATTCCCATCGTTCATAAAAGTAAGAATATTGTTTGCCGGTTCAGCAACTTCACTTTTCGGGAATTTAGAAATCAAATATTCAAGACTGGTTTTGAACGATTCTTTATCTTGAGTTTCTCCAATTGACAGAGCTTTGACAAATAAAAATTTTGGCATCAAAGTACTTTCTGAATATTCAGTCTCGGCTTTTGTAGAATTTGAAATAACCTTTACGTAGTTTTTAGATAAAAAGTCATTGTAAGTTTCTGTATATAAATAATCTACTTGCTTTTCTTTTTCCGACATTTCTTTCAAATAGTTCGGATTTGTGAGCATTTGAGCATATTTACTATCAGGATAATCTGTTATTATTATGTTTTTATATTTTGCAGCATTTTCGTTTTCGTTTAGCAAAAGCTCAAGTTTATATAGATTATAAAAAGTAGCGAGCAAATATAAATTTTCCGGAAATCTGCTATTCAGGTTTTTGAATGCACCAATAGAGAGTCCGTAATCAGAAAAATCGTCTTTGTAGATTTCTCCAATTTTGAACATTGCTTCCATTATTTTTGTGTCTGAAATTGTTATTAGGGAATCGTTTAGGGGCAGACCTCGCATGTAATATTCACGACTTTTATTATCTATTTTTTTCTTTTTCCCTTCGCCATCTTCACCTTCACCTTCTTCACTATCAGCAAATTCGTCCTCAAAACTTACAATCGATTTATTTGCACGCCGCCAATTATCTTCAAGTTTTCGTTTTCCCCAAAGTCGCGAAAATTCTGTTTGCCCAAAACTCATGGCTGTAGGATTGTAGAAATACCAACCACTTCCAGTAATGTTTCTATTTCTCGGATCGCGCTGGTTTTGCTTAAAAAGCTGGGTGTTCATTTGTTGCTGGCGCTGAAGCTCTTTTAGTTTCTTTTCTTCTTCTTTAACTTTTTCGATAATCTTATCAATCAGACCGTTACGTTCTGACTCTGGCAAATTTGCAACATATTGTAAGCTATCTTCTAGTTCGACTATGTTTATATTTTCAACTAATTTGTTTAAGTTTTTCGATTTTTTGCTAATCAAATCGTAATCCTGGTATTCTTCGCTAAGAAAACTAACACAACTATCATAGTAAACTTGTGCCTTTTTGTAGTTGGGAATAAAGAAGTAAATATCGGCAGTTGCCAAATACGACATCGACATTTGGTCGTAATTTCCAACACTTTTCCAAGCCGACATTTTATATAATTCTACAGCTTCTTTATATTTTTCTTGCTTAAAAGCAATGTTGCCGAGAGCATAATATATCTGATCTTGATATTCAATATTTTTATCGTCTTTTAGCATTTTGTTCAAATCTTTCAACAGCTCTTTGCCGCTTCCACCGCCATCGTAGGAAGTTGCGAGGCGAATTTTTGCATTGAATGTAAGTTCGTATTCAATATTTTTGTCGATTACGATTTTGTATTGTTCGCTTGCTCTTTTGAAAATTTCCAACTCTTCATAAATTTGCCCAAGAATGAAAGTATATCTGATTTTCAGAGTTTTCTTGCGAGTATTCTCAATTGTCTTTTTTAGTTTGGGAATTGCATCCTGATAGTTTTCCTGCTTCAAATAGTAATCTGCAAAAATTGAAAAAAGTTCTCCTTCAAGATTTTTCGGGAATTTTCGGTCGCCCTCAAGCAAATTCAATATTTCTCGTGCTTCTTCGTATTTTTCCATTTCGTTGTACGAACGAGCCAACCATAGTAAAGCATCATATTTTATTTCTTCTTCGCTATATTCTTTTACTAAATAATTGAAAGATTCTATTCCTGAATAAAAATCGTGCTTATAAAAATGGGCTTTTCCCATGAGCAAATACGCATCGTCAACCCAGGCATTGTATTCTTTTTTGTTGTAAAATTCTCTTCTTTTTTTTGTGCTTTTTCCTTTTTTTCGTTTTGGTTTTGCTGTAATTGAATGAATCTTAATAAGTTTTGAGGCTTTCTTAATGGCTTTATCCATATCTGGAAAAACATTTCTGGCTATAGACTCATCTCCATACTTGAACATTGATAAAATGGCTGCATAATTGTCGTCAAACGATTGGTCAATTTTTTTGACTCCGGATTTCATGGCTTCTTTGCCATTAAAATAAACATTATAATGTGATGTCAAATTATGATATGTTCGGCTTGGCATGGTATTTTTCGAAGTAGAGCAATTGTTGAAAATTATTATCCCTACAATAATGCTTAGCGAAAACAATAATATTTTTCTAATCAAGACTTTAAATTTTAATACATTAAAAATCAAAAATTATTTTTCAAAGTTTATAGCAAATAGCGAAAATCTTTTTATTATCAAGCTATTAACTAACTGAAAAATAAACTTTACTTTTGCAAAAATATTTTATTTTTTAATAATTACTTTGAATTTCTTTATTAAAGTAAAAAAAACCTAAGTTTTGAATGAAAAATTCATCGAAATTTGAATACGGAAAAGTTGTTGTAGTAACAGTATCGCATTTTGTTCATGATATTTATTCCTCTTTTTTAGCACCAATTTTACCCTTGTTGATTGAGAAGCTTAGTTTGAGCTATTCGTATGCAGGCTTGCTGCAAGTTGCACAACGGCTTCCTATGGTTTTCAACCCATTCATTGGCATGTTGGCCGATAAAGTTAGTATGAGATATTTCGTAATTGTTACACCTGCCATAACTTGCATAGTTATGAGTTTTTTAGGATTAGCAAGCAATTTTGCGATTTTGGCTATCCTTCTTTTCATTGCAGGATTGAGTGCCGCTTTCTATCATGTACCTTCGCCAGTTATGATTAAGAAAGTATCGGGAAATGAGACCGGAAAAGGCATGAGTTTTTATATGATAGGCGGGGAACTTGCCCGAACTTTTGGGCCTTTATTAATTCTTGGCGGAATTTCGATTTGGGGGCTCAACGGGACTTATAAATTAATTCCTTTCGGAATTGCAGCCTCAATTTTTCTGTTTTTTCAATTAAGAAAAATTGAAGTTTCAACTCATATAAATAGTAGTTTCAAATATTCTGAAGCACTAAAACTACTTAAAAAACATGCTGCATTTTTTGGCTTAATCACTGCTATAATTTTTTTTAGTTCGGCAATGAAACTTTGTTTGACACTATTTCTTCCCACCTACTTAACTTCAATGGGTTCGAGTTTGTGGATTGCCGGAATTTCGCTTTCAGTACTTCAGTTTTCGGGGGCTGGCGGAACTCTTATTTCGGGGATTGTTTCGGACAAAATAGGGAGGAAAAATATGCTAATTATTATTTACTTGTTAAATCCGCTACTAATGTGGCTTTTTATTTATGCCAATAGTATTTTAATGATACCTATCCTCATATTGTTAGGTATTTCTATGTTTGCACCCACTCCGGTTTTTCTTGCCTTTGTGCAAGATATAAAAACTGAAAGGCCTGCCTTCATGAATAGCATTTTTATGACAATAACATTTGTGATAGGAACAATTTCGGTGATGCTTGTTGGTTTTTTAAGCGATAAGTTTGGATTGATTTTCACATTTAAAATGTCAGCTATTGCTGCGATTTTATCTATATTTTTTGTTTTTAAGCTTCCAAAGGTTGAAGTTAAATAAACGCTGTCAAATTCCAGCTCGTGCGGATTTGTAATCCGTACCCAACAACAATAAAATTATTCTTAATTGTTAAGAATAATTTTTATTTTTGCTGAATGTCTGACAAATATAAAATTTATTAGAAATTATTTTAGATCACCGCAATTGAAGACTTATGCGTAAATCTTTGGATTCTATCTATTATGGACGCATGGATTGCAAATCCTCGCTAGCAGGGAGTACAATGGAGTTGTTCCTGGTGTTGATGCCGCTTCTCATTCAAGGGATGAAAATCCTGCAATTGGAACTTCCAACTATATAGAAAGTAGAAATGAGAAAATTACTATACTTGGTACTGTTTTTAATAAATAATCTATATGCTCAAGTGGATATTGACTTTTTCTCGGAACAGTTAATGTCAAAAAATAATGTTAAACGAGCGATATCTTATTATATGGATGAAGACAGTATTTTAGATACCATAAATATTATTCAATCGCATTTTGATAAAAAGGGTCGTCTGATTGAACATATTGAAATTAATCAAGAGTTAATCAAAGCAAATTTTGTTCAAATTAAAACTACGACAAAATATCATTTTGAAGAAGATAAAATGGTTTGCGCTAAAAAGTATAGAGATTTTGAGTTAGTTGAAAAAGTAATCAAAGAATTCAATGAAGAAAACAAACTTAAAAAAGAAAAACACTTTTTAAACGACAAATTAATATATCTCTGGGAATATTCATACGATAATATTGGAAATAAAACAATGTTTATTAAAACACTGGAAAGTGGAGAAGTGGATACTATTTCATATTCATATGAGTATAACGATGATAATAGAATTGTTAAAATGTTTAAAGGTAATGTTTTAATAAAATACTTTGAATATGATGATATGGGTCGAGAGATATATATGGAAGAATATTCACCTACAGGTAATAAAGTATTTGAGTTTTATTTACAATATTATCCAGATTCAACTATCAAAGATCAATTAACCCAAAAAGATTTATTAAACCACCAAACTTATAGATGGACTTATTATTATGATGATAGCTGGAAGCTATTAAGAGAAACAGCATATCCTTCAAAAACAGTATGGAAATATGTTTATAACAAGGATGGTTTACTTATTTGGAGTGAAATTAACAATAATATTTCTGAATATCTGGATGGTTGGAAATATGAATATGAATTTTATGATTCATATCCATAATATATCCAACTCGGATATATTGAATTTGTATTCCGTATAGACATACAACGATGTTTAAATTTTAAAAATTGATAATCTTCTAATCAGAAATTCAATCAATACCTGCTCAAAAAAACGCTTGTTTAATTCATACAGTTTTTGCATAATTATTAATTGGTTTTAAATAGTATAAAACTGCTTGATTTAATATTAAAATTAGATTTAAGTTCGACAATCGAATTTATTGTATTCTATCCTTTAGTCAACCAAAATTTCACTTAACAAAACCAAACTATCCAACTCGCTATAATCATACTGATATAATCCATCTTCGCCTATCATCATGGCAATATTGTTGTATGGGATTATGTCGTAGGCATTTATGCCCGGGTAGCTT
>Ga0233431_1005653_pt1 | contig 11910 bp, 12 predicted proteins | sample SI_118_April2016_FD_179867 | JGI IMG/M metagenome (GOLD analysis project Ga0233431, IMG submission 179867) | Seawater microbial communities from Saanich Inlet, British Columbia, Canada - SI_118_April2016_200_MG | ecosystem: Environmental > Aquatic > Marine > Inlet | place: Canada: British...
GCAAAAAAACTTGGTGTTAATTGTTATAAATATTTCTACGACAGAATAAGCGGTGCTTTGAAAATGATGTCACTAGCAGATATCATTCTATTAAATACTCACCGCAGATTATTAATATGATACATATACAGTGTGTGAAAAATGAATAAATTAATGATCTCAGAGCTATTTTTAAGTCTGCAGGGAGAATCAACTTATGCAGGCAGACCCTGTTATTTTATCCGGCTTGCAGGATGTAATTTGGACTGCAGCTATTGTGATACTAAATATTCTATTAGTGATATTGATTCTAAAGAATATGAAGCTGAAGACTTGGTTAAAATAGCTGTCGGAAGCGGTGTAAAACTTGTCGAGATTACAGGTGGAGAACCTTTGCTTCAAAAAAATGTTCTGCTGTTAAGTGAATTACTATTGAAAGCAAACTTTACTGTTCTAATGGAAACAAATGGTTCAATGCCAATCTCAGATTTACCTTGTGATGTTATAAAAATTATTGATTGTAAATGTCCATCATCCGGCATGAAAAATGATATGCTATTTGATAATTTTGATTTACTGACAAAAAACGATGAAGTTAAATTTGTGATGAGTAATGAAGAAGATTATAAATACGCGCTGGATATAATCAAGTCATACAGTTTGAATGAGAAAACTGAAAAAATACTATTTAGCCCAATACGAGAGAGGCTTTCTCCTGATATTTTAGCAAAATGGATGATTCGCGATAAAACTCCTGCTATTTTACAATTACAGCTTCAAAAAATAATTTGGCCCGATATAGATAGAGGTGTTTGATCTAATTAAAAATTGGAAATTATGGATTAACAGGTTTTGAATTTTTGAGTTTACTTGGTAATTTCAAAAATAATATGATTGTAACGAGGATGAAAATAATATGAAAACATCATTGGCATATGGAAAAGGAAAAATAGAAATTGAAGTTTCTGATAATTCCGATATATACGAATCTGATTTTCCTGAACTAAAAATAGGTCCAATGGAAATTATTAGACAATCTATACATAACCCTATAAATTCATTGAATTTGCAACAGGCACTAAAAAAAAGAAAAAATAACAAAGTTGTAATAGTTGTTTCAGATGTAACACGGCCAATTCCATATGCAAATTTTCTACAATGCATACTTGACGAAATAGAAACTGCAGGCATAGATAGATCTAATATAACAATTCTCATTGCGAACGGAATGCATAGAATCTCAACAGAGAATGACCGATTAGAAATTTTAGGTATAGATATTTGTAATAAATATAAAATAATAGATCATGATTGCGAGGATAAAAAAAATCTTTTAAAAATCGAAGGTAAAAGCAAGTTTGGGCGTGATATTTTTTTGAATCGTTATTTAGTTGAAGCAGGATTTAAAATTGTTACAGGTCTGGTCGAACCGCATTATATGGCCGGTTTTTCAGGAGGCAGAAAATCTATATGCCCAGGTCTTGTTTCTCTTAAAACCATTCAAATTTTTCATGGGTTTGAAATATTAAATAATAAGAAGACTCTAAATGCCTCATTGAAAGATAATCCATGTCACGAAGAATCTTTATCGATAGCAAAAGCAGCTAAAATAGATTTTTCCGTGAATATTGTTCTAAATAAAGAAAGGCAGATTACTAATTCATTTGCAGGAGAATTGGAAACAGCTCATGCAGCAGCTTGTGATTTCGTAATTAAATATGCCTGCCCTAAAATAAATAAAGAGTATGATATTGTTATAACATCAAGTGGGGGGTATCCTCTAGATGCTACTTTCTATCAAGTGGCAAAAGGAATAGTTTCATGCATGCCGATAGTAAAAAAAAATGGAGTTATAATTTCCATAGGTAAATGCAGTGAGGGTATTGGAAGTGTGGAATACAAGGATACTATGTTTAAATACAGTGAAGACTGGAGAAAATTTATTCGTGACATTAAAGCTACTGATATTGTTATTAAAGATCAGTGGCAGTTACAAATGCAGACTCATGCATTGGAAAAAATAGGAAAATCAAATCTCTATTTTGCTAGTGATACTTTTTCTAAGAGTGATCTCTCAAAGTTAAATGTTAATCCGATTTGTGCAGAAAAAGGGAAAATTGTTGATGCAATACAGAAACTTCTTAACTCTCTTATTGAAAAAAATACAACAGTTGCTGTTTTTCCAGATGGTCCTTATTGTGCTCCAATAGAATGCATGTAAATTGCAACTTCAAAAAATAATATGGCCCAATATAGACAGAGGCGTTTAATTCAATTAAGAGTTTAAAATTATGAATTACGAAATTTTGTTTTATACGGATATTGCTGAAAAAATTAACAATTGATAATTAATCATTAACAATTATTATTAATCCATTTTTCAATATCTGAAAAGCGATATCTTTCGAGTGTTCCAAAAAACTGTAGCTGTTTTATTTTTAACCTGGCAAATGATGGTGTATAAATTCCACAGAGAAATTTGGTGAGATTTATAACAGAAAATTTATTTCCTATTATTTTTATAAACTCTGATGTTAGTTCACTAAAGTTATAAGATGATAATGGACGTAAATCAGAACTGTTTGATATTTTTATTTGACCTGAAATGCAGTATGAACAGTGCCCGCATTTTTCTTTTTTGATATCTTCACCAAAATACTCTGCCAGCTTTTTTGAAAGACATGAATTGCTTTCAAAACAATTTATCATATTGTTTATTCTGCCAATCTCAACTTTTTCTTTATCCTTAAACAAATTAAACATTTTATCTGACAATAATTCACTGTTGAAATCCTGTCTTTTTATATCAAATACATCTATTGTCTGTTTAGCGCTGAGTTCAATAAAACCTTTATCATCGAAGTACTCTAATGCAGTAATAATGCGTTTTCTGTCAGCTTTATATTCATTTTGAATTCCTTCAATATCAACTTGAGTCCAGGTTTTTTTTGTATAGCAGTGATTAAACAGAGTGGTGATAAATTCTCGCCTTTCACCGTCAAAACTATTAATAATATTTTTATGATTACTATTATATTTAAAACTGTAACTGTCAAAATATGAATATTTTGGAGAAATAATACCTTCCATGTCAAGATAAACCAAAAGCGTTTTTAATGGAAGTATTCTTATATTAAGCTCATTAGAAAGAGACTGAGTTTTTATTTCCCATATGAAACCTCTATTTTCTTTAATAAGTGTTATAAGTTGATAAATAGAGTGTTTTTCGGGAGTATCGCCATAAATAAAGTTTTCAAGGATATTTACATTGTCAAGATTTGCAAAAGTTTCACAGAATGATTCTCTGCCGTCTCTACCTGAACGTCCAATTTCCTGACTGTAGTTTTCTATTGATTTAGGTAAATCATAATGAATTATTCTTCTTATATCTTTTTTGTCAATTCCCATACCAAAAGCTATTGTTGCCGCAATACAGTTTATTTCTCCGTTCATAAATCTATTCTGAATATTTTCACGCTCATCACTTTTTAATCCTGCATGATAATAGTGAGCATTAATTCCCTGCTGATTAAGGAGTTCAGCTACGGCTTCTGCTGTTTTTTGTAAAGTTACGTAAATAACTGTAGGTGCATTAATATTTTCCCTGATACGGTTTATTAGATGCACATTTTTTTCTGATTTATTGACTGGTGATATCTGTAAAAAAAGATTGTTACGGTAAAATCCTGTTAGAGTTACATTATCTTCAGGTACTTGAAGTTTGCAGCACATATCTTTTATAACCTGTGTGGTAGCTGTTGCTGTTAGTAGGAGCACTTGAGGTATATTAAAATCTTTTCTGTAGTATGGTATTTTAAGATATTCTGGACGAAAATTATGTCCCCATTCAGAAATACAATGTGCTTCATCAATAACTAAAAGAGAAATTTTCATCTTCTGTAAATGATATCTGAATCGTTCATTTTTAAATCGTTCAACGGATATCATTAAAATTTTAAGATTTCCATTTTTTGCATTATCAAGAATACGGTTATATTCAAATCTATCAAGCGTTGAGTCTAATCTGGCTGCAGCGATATTTTTAGACAGAAGAAAATCAAGTTGATCTTTCATTAAAGAAAGCAGCGGGGAGACTACAAGAGTTAGGTGTGGCAAAAGTAATGCCGGCAGTTGATAACATAGAGATTTGCCTGCACCTGTGGGGAAAATAGCAGCAGCAGATTCTCCATTAATTATTTTTTCAATTACTTCTTTCTGTCCTTTTTTAAAGGTGTCAAAACCAAAAAATCTTTTTAAATTCTGTTCCAATTTTAATTATCCCGGTAGTTTTCAGTTGAATATATTTATTTCATATTTAGCTAAAGTCGCTGCAAGCATGATGATAGTCATGATTTTTTGCTAATATAAAGTTTAGTTTTGCTATTATCTTTATTAAATTAACCATTTATCATTAATAATTAACACTTATTTAGTGCATCTATAGGCAAATGCGGGGGGGATATTTCTCCAGACAGTTTTGGTTGTTTCAATTTTTTTAAAATATGAACGGAGAAGTTTTCGAAAGCGTATTCCACTAGGCAAAATAGCACCTTGTAAATATGCAAATGTAGTAAAAATACCACCATCTTTTAACGAAGCACTGACAGCATCCAGTATACGTATTTGTAAAGAAGCTGGAAATGATGCCCATGGTAATCCGCAAAGTACAATATCAACAGAATCGACATTTTCTTTTTTTATTAAATTTTCAAGATTTGCTGCGCTGTCATTATAAATTGTTAAATCTGGAAATTTAGATTTAACCATTTCGCAAAGAGGTTTATTTAATTCTACAACGATAAATTTTGAACCAGATTTTTTTTTATCAATGATAACTTTAGTAAAAACACCTGTGCCAGGTCCGAGCTCAACTATGGTATTTGCCGATTCTAAGCCTATTTCTGATGTTATTTTATCAGATAAAAATGGAGAACTTGGCCATATTGCACCTGTAGATGTTGGTGATTTTATAAAAGTTTTTAGAAAATGTAAACCTGACATATCTTTCCCTGATACCTTAAAATGAATAAATTGTGATTTAACGAATTCACTATAATACTTTCTATAGTATAGTAAAGCATATATAACTATTTCGTATACTTAAATAATACTCTTCTGAGGAGAAGTTCAATGCGCATGAATGCAAATATTTTTTTCCTGGTCTTAACAATAGTTGTTGCTTTATGGCTATTTTATAAAACCAGAGCTGATTATAAAAAACTCACTTCCGGTGCTAAGGATATTTTGATTAATCCAAGATCATTTTGGTGGAAGGGAATTCTTTTTATCGTTGTCTCATTCTTTCTCATGAAACCTGAAGGAAACTATTATATTTCAACAATTCTTTTTGTTTTGTTTATTGTATTAGGTTTATGGAATATCTTTTATGGTATAATGTATTTAAAATGGAAAAAAGTTTATTCTAAAAAATAAAATAGTAAAAAATACGATAAAAATACTGGAGGTATGAAAATATTATGATTAGGAATGTAAGTAATTATGGACTAATTATTAGTGATATGCAGAATGATAAAGTTTTACCTGGTTCTCCATTACGTGTAGTTGGTGCTAGAGCGACTATTCCAATCATACTTAAAGCGCTCAATTTTTTTCGTACAGCAAAACTGCCTATTTTTCATATTGTAAGAGAATATAGACCTGACGGCAGCGATATAGAAGTTACAAGATTAAGTAAATTTATGGAAGTAAATAAAGGTCTTGTGCCTGGAACATCTGGATGTAATATTGTTGATGAACTTAGACCGCTACCTGGTGAATATAAAATTGTAAAAAACAGGTTCAGTGCTTTTTTGAACACTGAATTAGATTTTATTCTCAGAAGATTGAATATAAATGAACTTGTAGTTTGCGGAACAGAATATCCTGGATGTATTAGAACTACTGTTTTTGACGGTATATCATACGGCTATAACGTTACAGTTTTAACTGATGCAACGTCGGCAAAAACTCAGGAAATAGCTGATGCCAATATAAGGGATATGCAGGATTATTCTGTTGATTGTATAGAAACAAATGTATTTCTCAAAGAATTGAAAAAATCTATTTCATAAATAAAATCTTATTAATCCTTTTCTGATATTATTTTATTAATATCAGAAATTGAGATTTGCAGTGCTCTTGAAATAATTTCAGGAGCGACACTTTCTCTATATAAGTTTATTACTGTTTCTACGCTGTTAATAGGCTGTTTAAAATGGCCAACATCTTTAGCTATTCCAAAGAACATACTATCATCTTTATATGTGATATCCTGTCGCCAGTATTCTTCAGCAGTATTTTGTCTTATAGCCTTATATGTATATTGTCGTGGAAACTTTTTTGATGCTCTGGCATCAGCCACTTTATTAATATCATCAGGGTGTATAAAGTCACACCATAATTCAGGATTAGCTAAAAATTTTTCTTTTTTTACTCCTGACATTTTTTCTATGGCATCGCTAAGATATTCAACTCTGTATTTATTCTTATTTAGATCTGTTATTTTGGCAATCCATACACACTCATCTAATTTATTTATTGCTTTTTCCAGTAAAATTCTTCTTGCTTCTGCATTTTTTCTTTCAGTAATATTTACAAAAATGCCAATAATACCTGTGATTCTTCTCTCTGAATCATAAATAGGCATTTTAGAAATTATCCCCCATTTCTTTTTTTTGCTGCCTGGAATAATATCTTCTTTATCTATTATTGGTTGTCCATTGGATAATACTTTATTATCTTCATCACTGTTTTTTTTTGCTTCATTGTGAGGATAGAAATCTGAATCTTTTTTACCTAAAACATTATAAGTTTTACTAAGCGAGATATTTTCTAAAAATAAATTATTTGCGACTATATATTTCTGTTCTGTATCCTTTATATAAAAAATGCAGTGTAGAGATGAGAGCAGGGCATTTATAATTGTAGATGCCTGTTTTAGCTTTTTATCCAGTTTAGACACTTCTGTATGAATTATGTTAATTTTGTTCGTATGTGTCTTATCTTCATAATTTGCAAGGGATAACCATGATTCTGCGGCGTCAGAAATATGATTTGGAGAAACTGGTGTTTCGCTGCTTAAATCTGAGATTTGATTTATAGATATATTCAAAAATTTAGCTAACTCTCTAATTTTTTTTTCTGAAGGGACAGCTCTGCCATTTTCCCATTTAGATAGTGAAGTCCTACTTATATCACATGATTTGGCTAATGCAGAAAGAGACCATCTCTTCTGCTGTCTAATTATTTTAAATTTATTATTTTTAAATATCATGATCTTGATTAATTTACAATTATTCGTTCTTTAGTTTGCATAAACTGTAAACTAAATGCAAATGATGAAAAAACAATTGGCTAGCGAAGAAATACAGAGAATATTAAACAGAAACTCATAATAACAAAACCTGTAATTTTTAACATGATAACTTTATAACGAGTACGAAATGATGGATAAGTATATTAAAAAGAGTTTCGAAAATGAACTAAAAAATATTACAAAAAAAGGTTTATTTAGATCTTTAAAAACGATGTATTCTGCAGATGGAAAAATTATATCAAATAATAGTAAAATTTTGAATTTTTCATCAAATGACTACCTGAACCTATCTAATAATAAAGAAGTTAAATCTGCTTCAATAAAAGCCATCGAAAAATATGGGTGCGGTGCAACTGGATCACGGCTCATATCAGGGCACCGGGCTATTCATGAAAGAGTTGAGAATGAAATTGCAGAACTATTTGAAAGTGAATCATGTTTGATCTTTGGGAGTGGCTTTTTGTCAGGTTTAGGCGTGGTGAGTGCTTTAGCAGATAAAAATGATGAAATTTATTCAGATAAGCTTAATCATGCAAGCTTAATAGACGGATCTTTAATAAGTAGAGCTAAATGTTATAGGTTTAAACATAAAGATCTAAATCATCTGGAACGTTTGCTGAAAAATTCTACAACTAAAGGGAAGAAAATTATTATTTCAGACTCTTTATTTAGCATGGACGGTGATATAGCACCTATAGAAGATTTGGCAAAAATAGCAAAAAAAAACAGCGCAATGCTGATTATTGATGAAGCACATGCAGTAGGCATTTATGGTAAAAATGGTGCTGGAATTTCAAGTATGTTATCTAAAGAGAATAGACCTGATGTTATTTTAGGCACTTTTAGTAAAGCTTTGGGAGGGTATGGCGGCTTTGCTATTAGCTCAAAATTAATAAGAGATTACTTAATAAATAGATCACGCAGCTTTATATTTTCCACTGGATTGCCTCCAGTTTGTTTAGGCGGTGCTGAGAAAGCTTTTGATATAGTTAAAGAAAAAGGCTCATTAGGATCAGAACTATTGGGTAAAGCCAAATTACTACATGAATATCTTGTTGATCTTGGCGTTGAAATGAATAAGTTCGAATCGCATATATTGCCTGTATGTATAGGTGATAATCTCAAAACAGTTGCCCTATCGAAAAAATTGCTCAATGATTTTAATATTTTATGTGTTGCTATAAGACCTCCAACTGTCCCTGAAGGAACTGCAAGGTTGCGATTATCTGTCAGCTTAGCTCATAGTGATAATGATTTAAAATATACAGCTGAAAAAATTAAATTATGTATGGATAGTTTATGAGTAATTTAAGAAAATATAAATTTATATTTATTTCAGGTTGGGGATGTGATGAAACTATATGGGATTCAATTGTAAGTGAATTAGATTCTGATTGTTATTTTATTCCATGGTGGGAGTGTCTAAGTGATTCTCATAATGATAATTCATTATATAAACGGCTAAATAGTGAATCTGAACCTGTTATTCTAGTGGGATGGTCCTTAGGGGCTTTAATATCATTATCAGCAGCAATCAGGATTCCGGATAAAATTTCAGAAATATTCTTAATCTCTCCGACAGCAAGAATGATTGCAGATGAGGGATATATCGGAGCTAATGAAAAATATATTAAAGCAATGAGATTATCAGTTAGAAAATTCAGGAAAAAGTTATTAACTGATTTTTTTGAAATGTGCCTAAACCCTAAAAAAGATATTATCCTCGTAAATAGGCTAATTGAGAAAGGTCTTAAAATAGATAAAGTGTTTTTAAGCCAGGGGTTGAATTATCTGTTGAATACAGACATAAGAAAAAATATTGATTTGATTAAACAACCAGTGAAAATTTTACATGGCGATAAAGATAAAATTATCGATGTATCAAATGGGATTTATCTAAATAAATATCTTAAGAATTCATCTATTACTATTTTTAAAAATCAGGGTCATTTTTTATTAGAAGGTAACAGCGAAACTATTTTTAATCAGTTGCTTGAATTTGAGAATCAGATATGAGAATAGAGAAACATATTATTGATAAAAATTTTTCAGAGGCGGCTAATACATATGACTTATGGGCAAAGCATCAAAATAGAATTGCTAAAACGTTATCTTCTCATATCCCCATATTAGCTAATATAAATAATATTCTTGATTTGGGATGCGGCACAGGAAACAGTATCGAATCGCTATTATCTCTTTATCCCGATGCAGATGTATTGGGTGTGGATATAGCAGAAGGTATGATTGAGTATTGCAGAGAGAAATGGAAGGACTATAAAAAGATAAATTTTCATCAATGCGATATTGAGGATTTGGAACTATCTCAAAAATATGATTTAATAATATCGAGTTGTTCTCTGCAATGGTTAACTGATATTAAATCTACATTTAATAAATTTTTAAACTGCATGAATCCTGGTGGATATTTAGCACTTGCTATTCCTGTAGAAGGCTCGCTTAATGAATTGAAACATAGTTACGTACAGGTATTTAGTAGTGATATTCCTGGACTATATTTTCAAAATGAGAATATGCTTATTGATGCAATTAACCAGAACAGAGTAAAAAATTGTCATACCTTTACAGAAGTTGTTTCCGAATATTATGAATCATTGGATGTATTAAGGTATTTTAGAAAAATAGGTGTGACATTTAGTAATCAACATAATTATAAAACAAAATCAATCAGTGAAATAAGAATGCTAATGAAACAGTATCAGCAGGATTTTATGCTAAATAATCGGCTTCCTATTTCATATAAAATTCTTTATTTAATCGTTGAGGTATAAAAACTATGAAAGGTCTATTTATAACAGGAACAGATACAGATATAGGCAAAACTGTAGTAACTACAGGATTACTGCATTGTTTTAGAAAAAAAGATATAAATGCAATTGCGATGAAACCGATTCAAACAGGTGGAGAGTGGGTATCCGGTAAACTTACAGCTCCTGATCTAAATTTTTCGAAAAGATTTGTAGAAATGGATATTTCATTTCAGGAATCTGTATTGATGAATCCATATTGCTATGAACCTGCATGCTCACCCCATCTGGCAGGCGCACTTTCAAATAATTCACCTGACATTAAACATATTGTAAAATCACTGCAGCTAATATCTAAAACAAGAGATTTTGTTTTAGTCGAAGGTGCAGGTGGGATAATGGTTCCGCTCAATATGAATCACTTAATGTTAGATTTGATGAAGGCTGTTAATTTTCCCATAGTTCTGGTAGCAAGAACAGGACTTGGAACAATTAATCATACAATGCTTTCCATAAAATGTTTACAACGCAGTGGATTAAAAATAGTCGGAATTGTGTTTTGTAATACAAAACAGATCAGAGATGAAGATAGGTTTATTGTCGAAGATAATATCAAAACAATAGAACATTTTACTAAAGTAAATATTTTAGGGGTAATTGATTATATAGAAGATATTGAGAATCGTACTGACGAATTTAAAAAAATAGTAGAAAAACAGTTTTTAAATAACAAAACATGGAAGAATTTAAATAATGAATTATGAAAAATTAAGGACTTCAGCTTTTAATAATTTATGGTTTCCCTATACGGATATTAATGTTATAGAAAAAACAGAATTTCCGATTATAGAAAAAGCTGAAGGTGTTTATCTACACGAATTAGACGGTACAATTCTGCTTGACGGTATCTCTTCATGGTGGTGCGTTAATTTGGGACATAGTCATCCTAAACTTGTTGATGCTATTAAAAAACAGGCAGGTGAACTACAGCACTCTATTCTTGGAGGAATTGCTCATCCTAATGTTATTAAACTTGCTGAAAAAATTTGTGAGTTTACGCCTGAAGGTTTGGATCATGTCTATTTTGCCGGTGACGGATCAAGTGCAACTGAAGCATCATTAAAAATTTCTTTGCAGTATTGGCATAATTTGGGTGAGAAAAATAGAACGAAGTTTATATGTCTTGAAGATGGTTATCACGGCGACACTTTAGGTGCTGTTGGTGTAGGATATGTAGATACATTTCATAAATATTATAAAAAGGTAATTCAAGATTCTTTCAGAGCATGTTCTCCACATTGCAGTAGATGCCCTTTTGGACGTACATCTGGTAAATGTGATATTGAATGCTTCTCATCAATGGAGAAATTAATTGAGGAGCATCATTTGGAAACTGCGGCAGTTATTGTCGAACCTCTATGTCAGGGAGCAGGTGGAATAAGAATTTATCCTGATGAATATTTAGTGCGGTTAAGAAAGCTATGTGATAAATATAAATTACTACTTATTGCCGATGAGATAGCAGTAGGATTTGCACGAACAGGTAAGATGTTTGCGTGTGATCATGCGGGTATTATTCCTGATTTAATGTGTATTGGGAAGGGGATGACAGGTGGGTATCTTCCGATGAGTGCGGTTGTTTCAAGTGATAAAATTTATAATACTTTCAGATCAGATGAAACTCAGGACAGAACTTTTTATCATGGACACACATTCTGCGGTAACCGTAAGGGGCAACTAGAGACCATCTTTACAAGTTAAACCTTTCCTTTAAATTATAATTTTCTATTTTTATTAATTCGATAAATCAGGAGGTTATAATGCCAGTCCCAGAACATGTAGCAAGGT
>Ga0233431_1005654_pt1 | contig 11910 bp, 11 predicted proteins | sample SI_118_April2016_FD_179867 | JGI IMG/M metagenome (GOLD analysis project Ga0233431, IMG submission 179867) | Seawater microbial communities from Saanich Inlet, British Columbia, Canada - SI_118_April2016_200_MG | ecosystem: Environmental > Aquatic > Marine > Inlet | place: Canada: British...
AAACCTCATTTTTCTTAAAAATCTCATTCCTAAGGTGGATTAACACGTTTTGTCCAAATCCAATGATAACGAAAATCATGGAAATCATCTTTAAACTTCAAATCCCCCACAAAACGTTAGACTCAGCATTATCAAATGTTCCTTTGGCTACCCTATTAATGCCGGTATATAATGGTGAAAAATATTTAGCAGAGGCCATTGAATCAGTACTAAATCAAACATATAAGAATTTTGAGTTTTTAATTATTAATGATGCTTCGACAGATAACAGCGAAAAAATTATCTTATCATATAACGATAAAAGAATTCGTTATGTAAAGAATTCTAGAAATTTAGGAACAACTAAGACTTCCAATAAAGGCATCGACCTCATATCCACTAAATATATCATTCTTATGGATCATGATGATATATCATTGCCAGATAGATTTATGCAACAAATATTTTTTATGGAAAACAATGCCAGCATAGATATATCAAGTGGATATGCTAAAGTCTTTGGGCATGAAAACGGTATCAGGAAAGTTCCTCTAACTGATAAACAAATAAAATGTAATCTTTTATTTTCCTCACCAATAGTAAATCCAGCAAGCATAATAAGGACGAAAATATTCAAAGAGTTTAATATAAAATATGATCCCGATATACAATTTTGTCACGATTATTATCTGTTGCATCATTTGAAAGATAAGGTATGCTTTGCTAACTTAGATGTTGTCTTGCTTAAGTATAGAATTGAAGGTCAAAATATATCGCAAACTATGCAGTCATCTGAACAACATATGAGGTCTAGCTTTAATCTTTATAATAAAATATTGACTGATTTTGGAATTAAGTTTACAAAAGAAGACCTAACATTGCATTATGGATTTAGTGATCCCGATTTTAAGCTTACTATATCAAATCTTAAAAAATACAGAACATGGTTGCAAAAGTTAAACACGCATAATAAAGAAGTAAAAAAATATCCGGTAAAAGAACTCACAAAGCTTTTAGATAAAAAATGGAATCATCTGTTTTATATTCTTGCCAATAAAAGTTTTATTTCAGTTTTAATGTATTGGGTTGTTTCCTATAAATTAGAATTGAAGCAAATAATTTATCTTATGAAAATACTAATTAGAAAATGGATAAAAAAGAAAAACTTATCTTAATCAGTTTACATTATCCTTACGGTTGGTCAGAAACTTTTCTAGAAAATGAAATTTATTATCTTGCAAAAAAATTTGATAATATTACTATATTGCCACTTTTTAAAGATGATAACTACAGACAAATACCCAAGAATGTAGATATTTGTAATGTCCTGTCAGAAAAACCTAAAAGAAAAAAAATGCGTTTAAAAAACTTCATAGCATTTTGCAATTTGACATTTCTCCTTTTTTTTACAGAATTCTTACATACAAAACAAAAGTTTTATTTTATCAAAAAATTTAGATGTTTTTTAGATTCAATTACTCAGAATATTCAAAAAGCACTTTTATTTGAGAAAGTAATAGAAAATGAAAAGCATAATACGATGTATTATTCATATTGGATGAATGATGGAGCTTTGATTTTGTCTATACTAAAAATTAGAAAAAGAATAAACTCTTTCATTTTTAGAGTTCATGGTTATGATCTATTTGAGGAAAGAAGAGAGAAGAGCTATATACCTTTCAGATATATAAATATGAAATATTGTAAAAATGTGTATGCTGTATCTAAAAATGGAAAAGACTATCTGCTTGCTAAAAATATTTTTCGGGAAAAACTTAAATTAAGTTATCTTGGAACATACGACTATGGAAAAAATCCTTTCAATAAGCAATGCCGAATAACGATAGTATCATGTTCTAATATAATAGAATTAAAACGGGTGGACTTAATTCCTGAAATATTAAAGCAGGTTACAATTCCTGTAAAATGGGTTCACTTTGGCAGCGGAGAATATTATAGCAAAATTAAAGAAAAAATTGAAAAATTAAATGATAATATAGAAATAGAATTAAAAGGACATGTAAAAAATAATGAAATAATTAAATTTTATAAAAGTATACCGGTTCATCTGTTTATTCATTTGAGTCAATCAGAAGGTGGAGTCCCGGTAGCAATACAGGAAGCAGCCAGTTTTGGGATTCCTATCTTAGGAACAGATGCAGGCGGCATACCTGAAATAGTTAATAAGCATACCGGTATATTGTTAGAAAATGACTTTAAAATTAATAAAGTTGCTAAAATAATCAATAAATTTCAATATTCTAAATATAACAGTTTAAAATTCAGAAACGGTGTAAGACTGTTTTGGGAACATAATTTTAACGCTGAAAATAACTATGAAAAATTTTATAATAAAATAACAGGAAATCATTCATGAAAAAATTTGACCCAAAAAAATATTGGGAAAAACGTTTATCTGAAAATTTTAATTTAAACGGGGTTGGTTTTTGCGGAATGGGAAACACATATAATAAGTGGTTTTATAAAATCAGAGCATATATCTTTAAAAAATATACGAAAAAAATAATTAACAATGTAAATTCTGTATTAGATATAGGCTCGGGAACAGGTTTTTATATTGATTTATGGAAAAAGAAGAGAATTAAAAGAATAGTTGGCTGTGATATTACCGATACGGCTGTTTCAAATTTAAAAATTAAGTATCCTGAATCATCTTTTTTTCGTATAGACATAAGTGGTAATATAACTGGATTTGGAGAACAAAAATTTGATTTTATTACTGCATTTGATATGCTTTTTCATATCGTAGATGATGAAAAATACAATAAAGCTATCAATAATATTTCAAAGCTATTAACTAAAGATGGATTTTTTATATTTTCAGATGTGTTTTTACATTCTGAATCAAAATGTTTAGAACATTACGTTGCCCGTTCAAAAAAAGAAATTGAAGAAGTAATCCGAAAGCATGGATTTGAAATAATAAAAAGAAGACCTGTTTTTTTCTTTATGCATACGCCTATAGACACCCATAATAAGTTTATTCATTGGGTGTGGAAAATGCAAAATAAAATTATACATAGAGGATATAAATGGGCTAACCTTTTGGGTTTTCTGATTTATCCTATTGAGATAATAATGATTAATTTATTCAAAGAAGGTCCTTCTACGGAAATTATGATATGCAGAAAAAAATAAAATTATACTTCTTAAATGAAATGATCCACACTCCATTCGCAAAGGAATGGGGTATTGACATATTAGAAAAGAACAACATAGAAATAATTGATAAAGAAAAAAATGCAGACATATATATAACAAGAACATTGCCTAAGTTTTACTTAAAAAATATTATTAGCTATTCAGTCAAGCATAAAGTCAGTAGACCTATATTATTATGGACTCATGAACCAAGATACAATACAAGTATTTTTCCATTTATTAAAAGAAATATGTTTAAGCCTGAAGTTCATATTATGAATATTTATAATGGAAATGTATTTGTAAATAATTATAATGTTTATGGAGAAAACAATATAAATGAATATTTGAATACTTTCAAGAAAGATGAATTAGCGGAAAGGATAAATAAGGCTGTAGTTTTTGCCTCTTATGTATACGATACTCCAAAACAACATTTATATATAAACGGTAAAGATATTGATTTAGCTATCATCCGACAAAAAATAGTATTTGAGGCATATAATCGTTCTTTTGTTGATATTTATGGTAGACGTTGGCCTAGTAAAATGACACTTGAAGAAGAATCTAATGGCTGTTTATTTGAAAAAAAGATTGCAAAAATAAAGAATTATAAATTTAATATCTGTATTGAAAATACAGATTTTGACTTTTATGTATCTGAAAAAATCTGGCACAGTATAAAGGCTCGTACACTGCCTATTTATAGAGGGGGAGGTCAAAGGATATATGACGATTTTCCTAAAAATAGTTTTATAGATATTAATGATTTTAAGTCTAATAATGAACTTCTTGATTATCTTCAAAATATTAGTGATGATGATTATTGTTCTAGGTTGAATAAATGTATTGAGACATATATTAGGCTATATTCTAAATTAGATATTAAGAAACAACGTGAGCTAACATGCAAGTTAATTGTTGAAAAAATAAAGGATATATATGAACTCAAAATTAAATAAATTTTCAAAAAATTATACTTCACAACATGGTGAAGATGGCATTTTAGAATACATTATTTCTAAAATACCCAATATACCCCAAATATGTGTTGAATTTGGAGCATGGGATGGAAAATTTCTATCAAATACATATACCTTATGGCATGATAAAAATTGGCAAGGTATTTTAATTGAAGGAGATAAAGAAAAATGCGAAATGCTAAAAAAAGAATATTTAGGTAAATATGAGATAACAGTTTATAATCAATTAGTTACTCCAAGAGGAAAAACAAGTATAGATGCACTATTTAAAAATCAAAATCTGATTCCTCAAATCGGAGTTATGAGTATTGATATTGACAGTGATGACTACTATGTATGGAAATACTTAGAATATGTGAAACCTTATATTGTTATAATTGAGCATAATTATTCCATTCCGGGTTATATTGAATATGTTGATCCAGAGGATGAGGTTTTTATGAGATGTTCTGCCAAATCATTAGAAAAATTAGGGGACGAGAAATCTTATAAATTAATTTGCTGTACATTGTCAAATTCAATTTTTATTAAACAAAGTTTATTTAATGACTTAGATTTTCCAGATAAACCTGTTGAATATTTATTTAATTATTCCCAATGCCAAACACCTATACTTACTGCCTCTCAAGTGCCTGTTAATAATCTTATTCCTGTATATTACGGATTACCTCAGCGTTCTGTAAGAATCTCTTTGTTAATTGAGCGTTTCTTTAAATCAATAGTGTCTAAGAATAAATCATTGAAAAAACCAGGTAGCAAATTAATAGATCATTGCAGAAAATATGGAATTTACATAGAAACTTTCAGAAAAAGCTTCAAGTAAAAACAATGATACTTAGATTTCGGTTATTTTTTTTTGAAATCGAATTAAAATGTGCTGAAAAGTTTCGGTAATATAAATACTCCTAGCATTCAATCAGGGATTTACCCTAAAAGCTACATTTCAAAAATCAAGATAAATGAGGATGTGAGAAACATGACATTAAAAATTGCTCTTGTAGGTTGTGGCCGTATTGCCAAAAGGCATTCTGAATTATTAGGAAATAATGAAATTAAAGGAGCCGGTCTCGTCGCAGTTTGTGATATAAACGAGAATAAAGCTGCTGCTATTGGTCATAAATTTAATATTCCGTATTACACCGATATGCATAAAATGATGCAGCATGAAGATATTGATGTAGTATCAATATTGACTGAAAGCGGAAATCATGCTAAACATGTTATTGAGCTTGCAAGTTATGGAAAACATTTGATTGTCGAAAAACCTATGGCTTTAACGTTGAGTGATGCTGATAAAATGATTGAAGCATGTGATAACAATAATTGTAGGCTTTTTGTTGTAAAACAAAATAGATTTAATGTCCCTGTTTTGAAGTTAAGATCAGCAATGGAAGCTGGGCGTTTTGGGAAAATATTTTTAGGTACTGTTCGTGTCAGATGGTCAAGAGATCAGAATTATTACGACCAGGATACATGGCGTGGAACATGGTCTATGGATGGTGGTGTTTTGACAAATCAGGCATCGCATCATATAGATCTTTTAGAATGGATGATGGGAGTCCCATTAAGCGTTTACGCAAAAAGTATGACAGCATTAGTTGATATTGAAACTGAAGATACAGCTGTTGTAATAATTAAATTTGTAAATGGTGCATTAGGTGTAGTAGAAGCTACAACTGCAGTAAGACCAAAAGATTTGGAAGGATCCATATCAATATTAGGAGAAAAAGGATCTGTTGAAATAGGAGGGTTTGCTGTAAATGAAATGAAAGTTTGGGAGTTTACAGAGTCAGTACCAGAGGATGAAAATATTCTGGCAAACTGTAAAATGAATCCACCAAATGTATATGGATTTGGTCATAAAGCTTACTATGAACACGTTGTAGATTGTATTAATAATAAAAAACAACATTTGATTGATGGACTGGAAGGCAGAAAAAGTCTTGAGTTGATATCGGCTATATATGAGTCCATTGAAACAGGAAAAGAAGTATATTTAAGTTTTCAGCCTAAAAAATGTAAACTTGGAAATCAAAGTTAAAATTATGGTATATCCTAACATTAAAAAATCTTGTATAGCAGAGAATGTAATATTCGGTAAAAATGTAAACATAGTAGAACCTATAAATCTTTATGGCTGTAGTATTGAAGATGACTGTTTTATCGGTCCTTTTGTGGAAATACAGAAAAATGTAATTATTGGAAAGAGAACCAGAATACAATCTCATGTATTTATTTGCAGTTATGTGACGATAGGTATTGATTGTTTTATATCGCACGGAGTTATGTTTATAAATGACCTGTTCAAAGATGGCAAAAGAGCAAAAGGTGATATTAACAAATATAAGGAAACTATAATTGGAAATAATGTTTCTATAGGAAGTAATTCTACTATTTTACCAGTTAATATCGTAGACAATGTATGCATTGGAGCTGGAAGTTTAGTTACAAAAGATCTTTTAATACCTGGAATTTATTATGGCAGCCCGGCAAAATTACACAAGGAGTTATAAGGCTTGAATATGTTCATTCCATTTGTTGACTTACAGGCACAGTATAAAAGTATACAAACTGAGATAGATGAAGTAATTCATAAGGTTATAAATAACCAATCATTTATTAGAGGCAAATTTGTTAAGGAATTCGAGTCTAATTTTGCAGAATTCTGTAATGCTGAGTACTGCACAGGAGTAGGTAATGGAACAGATGCTCTTTATATTGCACTTAAAGCAATAGGAGTAACAAACGGCGATGAAGTTATTATCCCTGCAAATTCTTTTATCGCAACTTCTGAAGCTGTTTTACAGGCTGGCGGGAAAGTCATATTTGCAGACGTTAATGAACATACATTTAACATTGATGTAAATGATATTGAAAGAAGAATTACAAGTAAAACTAAGGCTATTGTGCCAGTTCACTTATATGGTCAACCTGTTGAGATACAGAAAATAAGAAATATTGCCGATGAGTATTCTTTAAAAGTTATTCAGGATTGTGCTCAGGCTCATGGAGCTGAGATTAATGGGAAACCTCTGATTCATTTTGGCGATATACTTTGTTTCAGTTTTTATCCTGGGAAAAATTTAGGTGCCTATGGTGATGCCGGCGCTATTGTCACTAATGATGGTGAAATTGCAGAATTTGTTAAAATGTATTCAAATCATGGTAGGTTTGAAAAATATTTTCATGTTATTGATGGCTGTAATTCAAGAATGGATAGTATTCAGGGAGCAATTCTTAATATTAAGCTCAAATATTTAAATAAGTGGACTGAAAAAAGAATACGAATTGCCAATAGTTACAATAATCTATTGAAGGATTTTAACGAAGTTCAACCCCCTATAGTAAAATCGGGTTACAAGCATGTTTATCATCTTTATGTAATTGCTGTTAAGAAGAACAGAGACATACTTCAACAATTTTTAAAAGATAAAGGAATTTCAACGGGTGTTCATTATCCTATAGCGCTTCCATTCCAAAAAGTATATAGTCGTTATTCATATTCTCATGATGATTATCCTATAGCAGATAAACTTCAAAATAGGATCTTATCATTACCAATTTATCCAGAACTTTCCATTAAACAAATCTCATATATTGTAGATTGTATCAAGAGTTTTTATGCTGGTTGATAAATATTCACCGATCGATTTTTTAGAGTTTAATATAGAATATGAATAATGCATAAGCAAAAAAACATATTAATTATAAATTATCATTTCCCCCCCTTTCCTGGTGTTGGAGGAAGGAGATGGGCTAAGTTCTCTAAATATTTAGCTAAAAAAGATTTTTTAGTTTATGTTATAGCGGCAAAAAATCCATATAGCAAAACATCTGCATGGGGAAATGATATTATATATGAAAATATAAAAGTTACATACTTACCTAATAAGTACCCCAAAATATTTTTAAAAAATATTTCTTCACTAAATGATAAAATTACGTACAGATTCTTTTTGACTTTACTAAAAGCTTCTACAAAAGGAACTATATATGACCTTGCACTATATTGGGAAAAAGTTTTATACAATGAAATGGTAAAAATTATAGAAGCTAACAAGATAAAGAATATTATTGCCACAGGTGCACCTTTCAGAGTTTTATATTATGTTTCTAAACTAAAGAAAGAATATTCTGACATTAACATTATTTCTGATTTTAGAGATCCATGGATAGAAAGTGAAGCTTATGGCATGCTGGAACTTTCGAAAAAAAGATTAGATTATGAAAAAATGATGGAAGAAACTGTTATAGCTCAATCTAATAAAATTATTACTCCATGCCCTGAAATTACAAAATTGCTTCGAGATAAATACCCTAATAATAAAAATAAGATTTTATCAATATTACATGCCTTCGATGAAGACTATAGTCACATAAATACTACTACCAAAGTGAAAAATGATAATAAAATGAGGTTTATTTACGGTGGAACACTGGATTATATTGGACTAGAACGATATATATTTGAATTAATTAAAGCACTAAAGGAAATAAAGATTAATTATAGTGAAAAATATAACAGATTGTCTTTTACATTTTATACAAATACTAAAAAATTTACTAAGTTGGTAGCAGGCAATGGATTAGAAAAAATTATTCATTTCAGAGAATTAATTCCTCATAATGAGTTTGTGAATGAAGCAATGAAATCTGATTTCTTAATTATGCTTAATAATTATCCAGATGTATTTAGAACAAAATTTTATGATTATCTGCCCTTTAAAAAAATGCTGGTAGTAATTGCTGATACTGGCAGAGTTAGTGATTATATTACCGAAAATAAAATTGGATATCATGTCAAACCAGGAACAATTTATGAAGATATTCTTAATCTTGTTAATGAATTTGACAAAGGAAATACCAACTTTAATAACAAATTTAATATTAATCAATTCTCTTACAGTAATATTACTAATAAACTAATTGAATTATTTATTTAATAAGTATGATTTATCTTACCTATGGCAATCAATCAGATGGAGTTTACAACAGTTATGTAATTGATATATGCAACTATATGAATGAAACATTTAATATAAATATCAAAATAATAGCTTTTATTTCTTTGCGAAATTTTTTTAAAATAAAAACAAAACGTCAGAAACTCTATTCTAATTCCATAATACTTCCAATATTTCCTAAAGTTATTCTTTGGAAATTAAATATAATAACTCTTATTATCGTTTGGCTTTTTGCTGGAAGAAAAAAAGTTATAGCATTAAGCCCGATAGCAGCAAATTTAGCATTGATGTTAAGAGAAATTGGGTTTGTGAAACATGTAATATATGATGGAGAAGGAGCTACATCGGCAGAGTGGAATGAGTATAATGTAGTTGAAAACAGTTTAATGAAAAAACAAATATACAGTATTGAAAAAAATGCTGTTATAAATTCAGATTTTAGACGGGCTGTTTCATTAAAAATGGTAGATTACTGGAAAAAGAAATTTGCTTACGTAGAAAATAAACATGTAGTTATTCCCTGTACTCTAAATGGCATTTTTAATAATAAATATAAGGAAATTAATTATACTTTAAGAGAGCAATATGGTTATGCAAAAGACGATATAGTTTTTGTATATGCCGGTTCATCTGCAGGATGGCAGTCTTTTTCGATAATAGACAAATATTTGCTACATGTTTTGGGAAAAAATACTCATGCTAAATTACTTATATTGTCTGATTTGAATATCAATGTTTTAAAAATACATAAAAAATATCCTGCCAGAATAAAAAAAATGTGGGTAGAATATTCAGATGTTCCAAAATATATGAGAATGTGTGATTACGGGATATTAATAAGAGAACAAAGTATAACAAACAGAGTTGCCGCCCCAACAAAATTTGCTGAATATTTATCATGCGGCTTAAAAGTTCTAATTTCAAAAGATATCGGAGATTACACTGAGTTTGTAGAAGAGCATCAATGCGGAGTCGTTATTAAAAATTTTGAAACAAATATTTCTTTAACATCTGTTGATTTCAAAGGAAAACAGAGAATAAATGCACTGGCTCTAGATAAATTCAATAACAATTATTTCTATAATCAATTCGAAAAATTGGTACAATTCGAGGTTAAAGCTTAAATGAAAAAAATATTAATCGTATTTGGGACAAGACCGGAAGCAATAAAAATGGTTCCTGTGATTAAAGCCCTTAAGAAAAGGAACAAACATTTTGAAGTAAAAATATGTGTTACTGCGCAACATCGTGAAATGCTTGATCAGGTTTTAGATATATTTAATGTTACATGTGATTATGATCTGAATATAATGAAATCTAACCAGGATTTATTTGATATTACTTCAAAAGTCCTATTAGGGCTGCGGGATATATTTCAAATATGGCTACCTGATATTGTCTTAGTTCATGGGGATACAACAACTTCAATGGCTGCTTCAATGGCTGCTTTTTATTTTCATATAAAAATTGGCCATATTGAAGCTGGATTAAGAACAGGAAATCTACAAGCCCCATGGCCAGAAGAAATGAATCGGCAAGTCGTGGATAGAATTTGTGATTTTCATTTTGCCCCAACCAATTTAGCTAAACAAAATTTAATTACTGAAGGCATTAATGAGAATAATATTACAGTTACAGGCAATACTGTCATTGATACATTGTTTTTAAGCCTATCATTAATTGAATCAGATAAAAAATTGTTCGCCCGTATAAAAGATGATATAATTTCAAAAGGATATCCTATTGAAAATCAGTTATCACTTAACCGTAAGTATATTCTGGTTACAGGACATCGAAGAGAGAGTTTTGGACAGGGATTTTTAAATATTTGCAAAGCTATTAAAGATTTAGCTTTATCTTATAAAGATATCGATATTGTTTATCCTGTACATCTTAATCCAAATGTACGTAAACCTGTTTATGATATCTTATCCGGGATGGATAATATATATTTAACTGAGCCAATTGATTATCTTCCTTTTACTTACTTAATGAAATGTTCAACGCTTATTCTTTCAGATAGTGGAGGAATACAGGAAGAAGCTCCGTCTCTAGGCAAACCGGTTCTTGTAATGAGAAATATAACAGAACGACAGGAAGGAATCGATGCAGGCACAGCATTACTAGTAGGAACAAATTATCGTTCAATTTTTGATAAAACCTGCTCTCTTTTAAATGATTCAAAAATATATAGAAAAATGAGTAAAGCACATAACCCTTATGGTGATGGTAATGCCGCTGAAACAATCACCAAAATTTTAATAAATCGGAAAGGAGTTTCAGAATGAAAAAATATATTGTTGGAACAAATCATACAGGATATCTTGAATCTAGAAACTTCTACTCACTTCCTTTTGAAAATTTTAAATTTAAAAAATTCTATGATTGGTGTAAAATAATTGACCATTTAAACTTTAGGCTAAAAAATCAAAACCATTTATTCTGTCACAATTTTCATAATGATATTCTAATACCTTGTAAGCCTGATCTATATCATTTTTTCCATACGGTTTCAGCAACTAAGAGGCCATGGATAGTTACTCACTCAGGACATTTACCTAGATATATAGCAAATTCTGCTTATAAAACAAATATTGAAAAAGGTTTTAAAGTACTTGCAGGAATTAATTGCAAAAAGATTATTTCAATTTGTAATAATTCTAAAAATTATCTAATGTTCAGTTTGGAGCAGTTCCCACAATATAAGGAAGCATAAATAAATAACTTAAAGGTTTTACTTCATCTCATAGCGGTTTCCTGTGTCATAAAACTAGTCACATATTCCTAATATGCAAAAAGTTTCATTCCTTGAACACCACTAC
>Ga0233431_1005658_pt1 | contig 11896 bp, 10 predicted proteins | sample SI_118_April2016_FD_179867 | JGI IMG/M metagenome (GOLD analysis project Ga0233431, IMG submission 179867) | Seawater microbial communities from Saanich Inlet, British Columbia, Canada - SI_118_April2016_200_MG | ecosystem: Environmental > Aquatic > Marine > Inlet | place: Canada: British...
AAAAGCTTTAAAGCAAAATTAAGGAAATATCAGCAAAAAGGTCTGAACTGGCTCTGGTTTCTCCATTCTCTTGGATTTGGAGCATGTCTTGCTGATGATATGGGGCTTGGCAAGACAATTCAACTCCTTGCTTTTTTAAGCGCTAAAAAATTGGGAAAAAAACAGAAAACTTCCATTCTTGTTATTCCTGCTTCTTTAATTCCAAACTGGACAAGTGAGATAGAAAAATTTTATCCTGATCTTAAATTTTTTACAGCACATCCTGAAGCACATCCAAAAAAACGTGTGCCTGAACAAACAGTTGATGATTTAAACTCTTTTGAGCTTGTTATCACGACATATGCGCTTGCACAAAAATATGAGTGGCTTTCTGATTATTCATGGGAATACATTATATTAGATGAAGCTCAGGCAATAAAAAATCCAGGTACAAAACAGACACGCGCATTAAAAAAACTCAAAGCAGAAAACAGAATAATAATGACAGGAACACCTATAGAAAACAGGCTTGGGGATCTCTGGTCTCTTTTTGATTTCTTAAATCCCGGGCTTTTAGGCTCCCAAAATGAATTCAAAAAATTTACAAAAGAGGTGCAAAATGATTCCAAAGGATATTCAAGGCTCCGCAGAGTAGTTTCACCTTATATTTTAAGACGCCTTAAAACTGATAAAAAAGTAATATCAGACCTTCCTGATAAAGTAGAGCTTAAAACCTATGCATCTTTGAGCAAAAAACAGGTTGTGCTCTACAAAGATTTTGTAAATGACCTTCAGAGAAAATTAAATGATTCAGAAGGGATACAAAGAAAAGGGCTTATTTTAACCTCTTTGATGAAATTAAAACAACTGTGCAATCACCCTGATCAATATCTTGGAACAGGAGATTATAAAGAGATTCACAGCGGCAAATTTCAAAGGCTTAAGGAAATTTGCGAAACCATATATGAAAAAAGGGAAAAGATTCTCATTTTTACTCAATTCAAAGAAATAACAGAACATCTAAGCATATTTTTAGAAAATATTTTTCATAAAAAAGGCCTGGCGCTGCATGGAAGCATTCCTGTTGGAAAAAGAAAAAAAATTATAGAACATTTTCAAAATGATGAATATGTTCCATATCTGGTGTTGTCTTTAAAAGCAGGAGGGGTTGGTTTGAATCTCACAAAAGCAAATCATGTAATACATTTTGACAGATGGTGGAATCCTGCTGTGGAAAATCAGGCAACAGACAGAGCTTTCAGAATAGGCCAGACAAAAAATGTTATAGTTCACAAATTTATATCTACAGGAACTGTTGAGGAAAAAATAGATAAAATGCTTGAAGAAAAAACAGGACTTTCTGAAAAGGTTATTGCAAAAACAGGGGAAAAATGGATCACAGAAATGGATGATAAAAAGGTGATCGATATTTTTAAACTTACTTTATAAAAAATGGTGATAAATGTGAGCTATTATGGATGGGACCCTTATGTTTCTGTAGCTGAAAAAAAGGCAAAAGCAGAAAAAAAGCTGAAACAGTTGATGAAAAAGAACCCTGATATAAAGCCTGTGACCATTGAAGGAAGAGTGCTTGCCAAAACATGGTGGGCTAAAGAATGGAATAAAAATCTTGAGCGGTATGCAGATTACAGCAACAGGATAGGGAGAGGCAGAAGCTATGTGCGGCATAGCGCTGTGATTGATCTTCAGATAAAAAAGGGTAAAGTTTCTGCTTTAGTGCAGGGTACACGCTCAAAGCCTTATTCAGTTAATATTAAGATCAAAAGTTTGCCAGCCGATATCTGGAAGAAAATAAAAAATGACTGCAAAGGGAAAATAGATTCTTTGCAGTCACTTCTCAAAGGGGAATTTCCAAAAGCTTTAGCTGAAATATTCACTAAAAAAGGAAAAGGTATGTTCCCTTCTCCAAAAGAAATCAGCTTTTCATGCTCTTGTCCTGACTGGGCATATATGTGCAAGCATGTTGCTGCCACTCTTTATGGAATAGGCGCAAGACTCGATCATAAGCCTTCTTTATTTTTCACATTAAGAAATATTGATATGAATGATTTAATATCAGAGACAGTTAAGGATAAGACCCGGGAACTACTTGATAAAGCTAAAAAGAAAACTGACAGGGTAATAGATGATTCTGCTCTTTCTGATATATTTGGCATAGATTTGGAAGGAGAAATTGAGTTTAATGCATCTGATAAAAAGGGCACAAAAAAGAATGCTAAAACAAAAAAGAAACCATCTGTAAAAAAAGTGATAAAAAAAGCAAAGCCTGTAAAAAAAGCATCTGAAATAAAAACTTCTGAAAAAGATATTCCTGGATCAACAATAGTTGCAGGTATTATCAAAAAACATAAAAAAGGAGCAGACATTGCAAAGCTGAAAAAAGTTACAGGCTTTAAAGAACAAAAACTTTATAATATTATTTACAGACTGAAAGAAGAGGGAAAAATCCAAAATTTATCAAGAGGCATTTATATTTCACCAAAGGACTGATTCTGATTACTTTAGGGAAAGCGCTGCAAAGTATCATTTGAAAGGCGATGAAAGGTCATTTTTCGCTTTTGAATCCTTTGAAACTTAAGGAAGAGGAACAGCAGGACGACGATTGCCTTTCTTGTCATGGTGACTAAATGTGAGCATCGTAAAGCATGAGCGTGATGTGATTGCCTTTGTGGGCGGGGTTTGTAACCTCGCCCATAACGTTGGCTTGAGGCTGGCAAAAGCCCCCGGGGGGCTACCCGGGCAGTAAAAAAAGGGAGCAAATGGATAAGATAATTTGTGAAATTTGGATTATATTTTTCGGAGGCACAGCTATATGGTTGGTTGGAAGGTTGGATCATTGGAAGCGATGGGGTTATGTTTTGGGACTATTGTCACAACCTGCATGGTTGTACACTACAATAAAGCATGAGCAATGGGGAATATTGGCGCTGTCGTTATGGTACACCTATTCATGGGGGCAAGGGATTTATAACTACTGGATACGAAAGACATATATTGAAAAATTACAAGAAAAGGTGATATAATAATGGAAATAAAACCTGTTTATTTTCCGTTTACATTTATTTCAAAGCGGGTTGAGAATGCATTCAGAGTATGTTTTTCTCAAATTAAGTTATACATGCCATCAAAGCTTCAGATATCTGAAAACATTGAGCAAAGTGGTAATAAATTTATAGATATATGTGTGCCGGTGTGCGGTGAGGAACAAAGAATAAGCACAATTTTAAAAGACTACAAAAATTGGGCAAGCATACATGATAAAACTGATCCATGTTTATTGAAAACAAGATTAAACAAAATTCCTTTTTTTGACGATACTTCAATAGCAAACATAAGAAGTGATATTCAGAAGGAGATTAGTAAAAAGAACTGTGAACAGCCTGTTGATCATGTCTTAAATGCCAGAATATTTCTTCATTTTGCTCAGGAACTTGACGTGCAAAAGGATCAGCTTGAACAGGATTTTTATGCAATAAACAAAAGCCAGGCAGATATGTTCAAAGACCTGATTGCTGAGGGGAATGAAGATTTTTCTGAGCTATCCGGTTCAGAAGACCCTGGAACCTATATGGCAACAGAGCGTGTTCAGGCATGGGCCAGGCTGATGCTGCAATCGTGCGGGCAGATAGACGGACTATACATTACCAGCAGCAGAGCCGTGTTTGATCATATATTAAACCTGACGCCTGATGCTGAAAAAGTATCTGAAATAAGAATTGACCGGAATATAATTGAAAATAGCAGAGAGTGGCAGGCAGAGCTGTTGGAAGCTATCCATGCGCTTGCTACGGAACAATGGACAGGTGCAAAAGACCGGTTTGAAGACTGGTCTTCTACACAAGATGCTGAGTCAAAATTATGTATTACGCTCTATACTGTACCAGATACAAAACCGAAAGAATTGTTCGCTAAGTTTATCTCATATGACTTTGATCAGGTTAAGCCCCAAAAAGATGAACAAGGATTTAAAAATACTGTCTTAGGAGTGCTTCGCATAGGTCCGGAATAGATAAAATCTCTCGCCTTGAGGCTAAAACTTTAGTAGACCTATGGTCTTAGGCGCTTAGCCTCTCGACATCGACAAAAGATTATCAATAATTTTTTGTCTAAATTTAAGCGGCAATTTTCAATATCTAAAAAAATTGACTCCATCTCAAATTGTATATTTTTGCAATATACATCAATTAACGAAGCCTCTTTTTTATAACGGATATTGAAAATCAATCTGCAATAACATATTGTTAAAAACAAGAGCCTGTCATCCAATTCCGGATGATAGAATTGGATTCGCCAGCGTAGAGAAAAGGAGAAACAGATATGGGTGATAAAGGAAAGAAAGATAAAGGCAAAAGGGAAGTACAGAAAAAGGCCCAGCTTAGTAAAAAGGAAAAACGAAAAGTGAAAAAAGAAAAGAAGAAATAATGTCTGATCAGGTTGGGTTAAGCGCTCTTGCAATATGCAAAGGTTTCGCTATTTTTATGTAGATAAGCATGCCTTATTGCTTTGTTTTAACTCAACCTGCATTTGTACCGGTAAAGGAGCAGACAGAATAAACACGAATTTAAGACCATTGCAAAAAAGGATTTTTATGATACAAAAATTCTAACCAAGCCCGCATTTGTCTGCCGCACTCTGATTAAGCATGTGTGCCAGGCCCCCGCGTTGAGATGGAATAAATCCAAGAGATTGTTCCCATACCTGTTCATCTTCCATGCAAAAATAAATTACGACACTAGGAGCGATGTCTCTTATATAAGAGACAATGTTTTGGTAAAGTCTGATTCTTAGCGGTTTAAAATAACGCATTTTATTATCAAGTCCCCGGATAAATTCTCCATACACGATTTTTGAACCCAAAAAGCGCTGTTGCACAATATGCTTTAATGTTGGAATAAAACGGAAGGTTCCGAGACTGATCCATACAATATTTTCAGGAGAGACATGGGAAAATAGTTGTTCAATGACCTTTTGGTATTCTGCTTCGCATCCCGGATAAATTAGCAAAGGGTCAAAATGAAATGCCAATGGATATCCCCACGATTCACATTTGGCGGCAGCTTTGAGCCGTGCTGAAAGTAAAGCCGTATCGCGCTCTTCTGAATCAATTATACGATTGGTGTTCAATGACCATGCAAGAATGGTTTTACGTCTGTGGGGAAGGTTTTGTAAACTTTGAATCCTTGTTGTTTTGGTCTTTAATTCCAATACAGCATGAGATTGTTCTGAAAATTTGAGAGTAAGAATTCCGGGAAGGTCTGTGCATGAGTCCCAGATCAAACTGTCTGTATATTCACCGGTTCCGATTCTGCAAATCTGTTTTTGCTCAAAAACTTGGTCAAGCTCAACAAAAAGGCGATTTTGGTTTACAAAGTATTGAAGCAGAGGAGGATGAAAGTAGGCCTGCAAAATACAGTACGAACAGTCCATGGTGCAAAATGTGCCTATGTGAAGAATTTTATAGCCACAACAGATATAGTCCCGTGTACCGGGGCATTTTTTAATAAAAGGCCCTTTATTTTGGGTAAGAAATAAGATTTCTTTAGCTTTTTTTATCGGGTCTTTTGCGTCTGATATATGCTTATAAACATCCCGGGTGCTTTGAACTATTTCCGCAGGCAGGTTTAAACGGGAGATGATTGAATGAACAAGCGGGTTATCGGCAACTTCCCGGTCAATATATAGTTTGGAAATAAGCAATGAATTTTCACTCTTTTACGGATGTATCTTAGGAAAGGTTATTATAAGGTATGATATCGAAGGTGTTACTGCCGGAACATGGGAAATACGATTAACTCAAGAAAAAAATAAGACAGATATCCTATAGCGACAATGATTGCACTCAGTATATAAAAATAGTTCATTTGATATTGGCGTGTTTTTTTCTGGTCATAAAAGACAGGCCCGCCACATTTAACACACCAGTCTTTTTCTTTGTTTGTAGTTATTTTTGCACCACATTTACACTCAATTTCAACGCTTTTTTTTAATGTCATAGATTAGCCTTAGCTTCCAGATGTCAGCTTTCAGGAGCGAGCTTATGCGAAAGCTATTCCTGCCTGATAAAACTGATGTCCCCTGAAAGCGTATAGGTATCACTTTCAGGGGATGTTTTTGATGTTTTAATTATCCAAATAATCCCCATCCAAAGGCCGCTGTCCATAGAACTGAAAAAGCGACTAAAATAATCAACCACTTATCTTCTAACTTCATGATTTACCTCCTATGGCTTTTATTTAATTTAAACCACAATCATCTGTTCTTTATCAGCACGTTCGATCTGAACTTCACTGGTGGTTGCCAATTCAGCTTTGAAGCAGAGCGCCCACATCATAACAATTGCATATATCCACCACACAATCTGCCATGACCATACAGGCGGGAATCCGCAGAAAGAGAATGCGTTGCTTGATAACAGAGCGCCAGGCCCAATAGCAAAGAAGAACCAGATCGGCACAATAATTTTACACCAGGATCGCCACTTTCTACCATCGTCAGAAGGAGCATCTACATCATCCAACCATTTACGCACTTCAATCTGGCGTTTGATGGTTTCTTCATCATCTTTTATGCCGAATCCTCTGCATAGATAGGCGGCAAGAAGCCCCAACCCTGTTCCCCAGGCTGCCGGGTGAATGGTAAGAATTTTGAATTGATAGGTAATAATTACAGACAGTATACCTACAATTACACCGACTATTGCCCCTATTCTTGGGAATTTGAAACCCCAAAGCACACCGAGTTGCAGAATATACATAAGAGCGCCAAAAGATGTTGCGAAAGCTCCCAAGATAACAAGCATAGCGCTTGATTTCAGTCCTACAAGTAATGCAAGAAGTATAATTACTGTTGCAAATATTCTGTTTACCCATATCTGCTCACTGTCACTTGCCTGTTGTTTACGAATATACCGCCAATATACGTCTCGCAGCAAAATAGAACCGCCAGTACCTACATAAGGCGCTGCCGTAGAATGTATAGCGGAAATAGCTCCCATAAAGACAAGTCCAAGCATAAACGGAGGCAGGAATTCCTTCATAAGAAGCGGTACTGTATCGCTGGCTACTTTCAGGCCCTGAACAAAGGCCGGATTTCCCTGCTCCAAAAGAATTCTTGCGCCAAGTCCCTGAAATGCCGCAAAAAAGAAAAGAGAAAAACCGACTACAAACACAGTCATAAAAGCCTGCTGCCATGCAAGAGGTTTAGGAGATTTAAGACCAAAATTCCACATGGTAAATGCAGGGGATGACTGAATCCCCATAAGCGCAAACATGTATGTCAGGATATATATAGCCGTCCATTTCCGACTCAGCTCAAAATGAATCAATCCCGGAATTTCCATGTATTTTGCTTCAAGTTGATTAACCTCGGTGACAAAACCCTGCCATCCTCCGAACTGTGCAAGGACATAAGCGCCGAGAATGATGATACCTCCGATCATCAGAACAAACTGAACAACTCCAACCCATGTGCTTGCTTTCATACCTCCTGCAACAATATAAAACCATACAATAAATGCCATAAAAAAAGCGCCTACGGTAAATGGCACTCCCGCAACAACTTTAAATAACGCCGCAGATGCCATAAGCTGTACTGCCGAATAAAATACTGAGTACAGAACAGCAGTTAAAACGGTAAGCCATCTGAGCGCTTCGCTGTTGTAATAATACGCATACATATCCCCCGGGGTAATAAATCCGTAACGTTTTCCCATGAGCCAGTTGCGTTTAGCGAAAAACGTTCCTGTTAAAGGGATAACTACAACATAAAAGGAACAAAACGCATAAACAAGACCAGCTGCCCAGATCGCCGCGGGATGACCGATAAATGTCCATCCACTAAACGACGCGGCTGACGCAGCCATTAAAAAAGCAATAAAGGGAATTGATCTACCCGCAATAGCATAGCCTGCAGATGTCTTTTCTGCAATAAATCCCTTTATCCCTACATAGAAGCAATATACAATATAAAGCCCAAGCATTATGTAAACCCATGTGGTTCCACTCATTTTATCCTCCTCACTGATTTTGTTAAATTCATTTTTTGTGTTGGATAATTAGTTGTGTAATGGGACAAAAGGCTATCCAAAAATCAGTTTGCCCAAGAAAAATTCTCACCCCCCTCTCTATTTTCAGTTAAATTTTTATTTTGGATGTACTTTTTGGCATCCTTTATAAAGCTCCAAAAGAAGTTTACACTTTTTTAGCAAAAAATAAAGGGTGCCAAAAAACCTTATTAGTTTTATTCCTGAACCATGCCTTTGATTTCCTTAACAATTTCAGGATTTGCAAGTGTGGTTACATCACCTTCGTCCTGTTTGTTTGAAAGAGCCGCCAGCACCCGTCTCATGATTTTCCCTGAACGGGTTTTCGGCATATCCGGAACTATCCAGACCTTGCGCGGTTTGGCTATTTTTCCGATCTCCCTGCAAATAGCCTCAGAAATTTTGCCCGCAAGTTCATCACTGGCTTTTACGCCCGGCTTTAGCGAAATATAGAGATCCGGTTCTTTGCCTTTGATTTCATGAGCTACGGGAACTACAGCGGATTCCGCGACTTCTTCAACCACCAGCGCTGCGGATTCGATCTCCTTGGTGCCCAGGCGGTGTCCCGATACATTAATAACATCATCAATCCTGCCCAGGATACGATAGTAACCATCCTGCGCCTGAACAGCAGCGTCACCCGTCAGATATGGCCAGTCTCTCCAGTCTTTGCTTTTTGGATCCTTGCAGTATCGGGCATAGTAAGTATCTACATATCGATCACGATTTCCCCATATTGTCTGAAATGCGCCCGGCCAGGGATTCTGGATACAGATATTGCCTGCTTTACCAGTTCCTTTTTCAAGTATATTGTTATCCTCATCATAGATAATCGGATGGATACCAGGCATACCAGGGCCTGCGCTTCCTGGTTTCATAGGATTTAAAGCAGGCAGAGTACTGCACAGAAAACCGCCTGTTTCAGTTTGCCACCAAGTATCTACAATAATAGCCTCTCCTTTGCCAACCTCTTTATGATACCATTTCCACACCTCAGGCTCAATCGGTTCTCCTACGGTAGTCATGTGTTTGAAATGATAATTGTATTTCTTTGGTTCATCAGGTCCGATCTTTCTCAGAGCGCGAATCGTCGTAGGAGCTGTATGGAAGATATTAACATCAAGATCCTGGGCAATCTTCCAGGCCCGACCGGAATCAGGATACGTGGGAACTCCTTCATATACTACTGTTGATGCGCAAATGGACAAAGGACCATACACAATGTAAGAGTGGCCTGTAATCCATCCTATATCCGCCATACACCAGTAAACATCCTCAGGATGAATATCCTGCACATATTTTGAAGTGCCTGCCACATAAGAAAGATAACCGCCGATACTATGCTGACATCCTTTCGGCTTTCCGGTAGTGCCGCTGGTGTACATCAAAAACAGAGGATCTTCAGCGGGCATAGGAACAGGCTCAATCCGTGCTCCATAATATTTTTTGAGAATATCATTAACAAAATAGTCACGGCCTTCCACCATCGGCGTGGGGCTTGATGCTTTGCCAGGGTACCTTTGCCATACCAGAACCTTGTCAACTACCTGACCATCCTTTGCAGCCAGGTCAACAGCCAGATCAGCCTTTTCTTTATGATTAATAAGAGAGCCTGATCTGTAGTATGAATCCATTGTAATAAGTACACGGCTGTTTGAATCTTCAATTCTGTCTGCACATGCTTTTCCTGAAAAACCACCAAACACCTGTGAATGAATTACACCAAGCCGTGCGCACGCCAGCATGGTAATCGGTAATTCCGGGACCATAGGCATGTGCAACGTAACACGATCACCTTTTTTAAGCCCTGCAAAGTCTCTAAGCACAGCAGCCATTTCATTAACCCTTACATACAACTCCTGGTAGGTAATGTGCTCGTATTTTTCCTCTGTAGGTTCAGGCACAAAATGGATCGCTGTCTTATTTTTATTTTTCGCAAGATGCCTGTCAACACAATTATAAGAAGCATTAATCTTGCCGCCCACAAACCATTTCCAGCATGGCGCGTCACTGGTATCCAGAATGGTATGCCAATATTCATACCAGTCCAGAAGGTCTGCGTATTCTTTAAAACAATTCGGAAAATTATCCAGACTGAATCGATCATAAACATCAGGGTCCGCCATGTTTGCCTGAGCAATAAATTCAGGTGAAGGATGATAATATTCTTCTTCTCCCCAATGAACAGCTATCTGAGCTTCAGATGTTCCCACCATTTCTTTTTCTGCCATTAACTACCTCCTCTTAAATGATTTGTTAACAACCTGAGCCTCTTACAGAAATAAAAATATCTTATTTCACGAACTATATATTGGACGTATAATGTTAAGATATACAATATAAGTTGTGCGGTTTATTCAAAAATTTTTTTTTTGCAAGAGCCTCTACTTAACTTACATTATAAGTTCGTCTTTTTTAGTTATTCCCCTCATAAATATTTCAAATGCTGTGTCAAATGTCTGTCTCAAATAATTCTTACCATCATTTATATTCTTCTTACTCTCTTCCCAGAGAACAATACCTGAAAACATGGCCCACAAAATATCCGATAGCGCCACAGGCTTGTTTTCAATAAAAACACCTTCATCTATTCCGCGTTTAAAAATATTTGAGATGGCGCTGAGAGATTTACGGGATAAATTCTTTATGTCTGAAAGGAGTTCTGTGGATAAATTTTTTATAGTATCACCGGATTGCAGATGGAACATATTTATAAGTATGAGCGGATCAAACTCGTAAACGTCATACATGGCCTCTTTCAAAGCATTCATTCGCTGAATAACATCCATATCTTTTTCAGAAGTTACATGTTCGATTTTGACAAGCATATACTGGAGGATTCTCAGGGAGAGCGAGGCATACAGTTCGTCTTTATTCTTAAAATACAGGTAAATAGTTGCGGGGCTTACTTCAGCATGCTTGGCAATATCTTCCATGGTGGTCCTGCTGTATCCCTTGATGGAAAATACCCGTTTAGCTGCAACCATTATCTGCTGCCGCCTTCTTTCTTTTTCCCGTTCTCTTCTTTCCTGTATGCCCATAAACTTTATGAATTCCATTTATTTATTATGCACTCCCTTACTGATATTATCAAGTTTTTGTCAAGTAAAATATAGCATCATACTTTATCACAGATATACCTCTTGATATTCTAACGGATAATAACGTATATGAAGTGATTTTATAGTGGGTTGTTGACAAATATTGTCACGGGATGAGTTTATAAGAGTATGATTTGATTGAAAACTTAGATTTAAAAAGACCAGGATTTTAACGACTGCTGGTAGTAAAGGAGAAAAAATGTTGAATATCATTACGGATTTTAAAGCCTTTCCCAACACTGTAAGGAAGGGCATAATATTTACAATTGGAGGCTGGGTCCTGTTTAATTTCGTGACATACAAATATCTGTTACCTGGTGAAATCCCTCACAGATTTATTATCATTGGGGTTATAACATCTTTTATTCTTGTTCAGGGATATAAGGTGGGAAGAATATTCGGCATTTTAGGCAATGTAATGGCTTTTATCTACTCTTGTTTTTTTATTTTGCTTCCTTCTGATTCGGTTCCAATAAGTCTTTATGCTCTTGGGCTTGCGGCAATCTTCTTTGCCGCATCCACCTGGTTTCTTTTTGTTAAAAAATCTTCGGATTTTTTCAAAAACTACAGGCAGTCTGGTAAAAAACAGGTTTAAAATTCACAGTTTTCTACTTTGTATTGCCGCGGAGCATCGGGGCCGGATTCTTTTGCTTCGCGTCAGAACTGGTGAACAATCAATTCAGGATACTTTTAAGACCAGGGTTTATCATAATTGATTCAAGCCTGGCTTTGAGAGATTCAAGCTCTTCAAGAT
>Ga0233431_1005660_pt1 | contig 11891 bp, 14 predicted proteins | sample SI_118_April2016_FD_179867 | JGI IMG/M metagenome (GOLD analysis project Ga0233431, IMG submission 179867) | Seawater microbial communities from Saanich Inlet, British Columbia, Canada - SI_118_April2016_200_MG | ecosystem: Environmental > Aquatic > Marine > Inlet | place: Canada: British...
TGAGCATCTGTACAGCTACAGGGCCTTTATTATCTGTGAGAATGGTCAATTTACCTGTTCGCATGGTCATTGGCATTGCCGAAAACCCTAAGGCTTCCGTCGCTTCTGCTCGACTATACCCTTCACTGATCGCCAAAACCCAAGCCACAGTCCGCTCCAATTCCGTGTATACACAGGCTGGGCTAAGTAATTTGTAATTCTTGCTCAAAAGCATATCCAGCAAAGCCCAATCGGCAGGATCAGAGGGGCAAGCTTCTGGGGTGTTGGTTGGTGTCGCCTTCGGAATAGCGGTTTCGGTCAGAGGAGCAAAGACGGGGGTCTCTGCAATCTCAGCGGGAGAAAACTCCAAAATACGCCAAAGCGCTGCTCCGCCAGCAAGCAAAAGCAATAAGGCAAACGATGCGATAGCGATAATTACATAAGTACGCAAGCGTCGTTTGCCAGATAGATCGGTATAGGTAAAGAATTTCAGCATAGTTCTCCTTTTTTATTATTGGTCTTCTCGTGTAACGCCATGCGCGAGATAACCTACTGTGTTGACCGCAATCCAGTGCTTTGGAAAGAGAAAGCCAGGGGTTTCAATCCCAGCCTGCACCAAACAGCCTGGTCTCCCCTGATAACGTCCGCATTGCACAAAATTCAATTGCAAATAGGATGGTGCCTGATTGCGAAAATAAGTAGCAGCAACTGCGTTCCCTTCAGAAGTGGCGCGAATAACACCATTAGGCAAAACTTCAATTTCCTGTGCACCAGCATGGGCAGCCAGGTCCCCAATTGCAACGGCATCCATCACACGCACACTGGTGGTCATATAATCAAGCAATCCCATCAGGAAAACAGCCATCAGGGGCAAGATAATGGCATAGAGCGCAATCGTCTGTCCACGTTCGCTGGATTTATATTTTTTTTGTGTCAATGCCATTTTGCTTTCCATGTCTCAGAGCGTGAGATAAAACGCTCTTGGGAAGAGCCATTCCCAAAGCCCAGCCGGAATAATTCCGGGATTTGCCAGGAGACAGTACAGGCTCCGGGTTCGCCTGGGGCACGCGGCGGTTCTACGCTCACCCTATACTGCACGCCAAAAGTCCCACTCCACTCAGAGTTCAAGGTAGTGTTTGCGATCCGGTAGGCATTTTGTGCAGCTCGGACAGCATCAGGGGATTGGCTCAAAAATTGGGCGCATCCATAAGCGGCGGCGGTTGCAGCGGTGCGTGCCCGATGAACGGGAATAAGCGACAAAAAGCCAAAAGCCATCAGCACCAAAAGCACAGAGAACATAGCCGTTTCTGCCATCGCCTGCCCCTTCTCCGATCTTTTTGCCTTTGCTCGCATTACTCGAAGCCTCCAGGTGGGGGTGGCCCGGGATAGAAACGCCAGAGACGGAAAACAGACTCTCCCTTTTGGGCTTCGATCAAGGTAATCCCAAAAGCCCAAGGCGTGGTTTTTTCCATGGTAATCATTGAGCGCACGCTGCGCGGGGTATCTTGGCTGGTCGCAACCGCCTCTTGAATATCTGGCCACAGGATTGTGCCTCTGGCGATGCTGGTCGCGGGCGTGTTATAAGAACCTTCAGCAACTCCGGTGATATAGACACCCCAATCTGCGGCTGTTGCCCGAAAAGCATAAAAGCCAGAAAAGACCAAGCCAAAAATTAGCAAGGTCATGATGGGAATCATCAGGGCAAATTCCGGCATTGCTTGCCCACGTTCAGTGCCTTTTCGCATCAGGTTTCCCTTATGCACCTGATGCCATATTCAGAGCATCAATCCCGGTTTGGAAGGCGTTGATCACCGCTTCTCGAAATTGCGGGATAACCGCCATTGCAATCACGCCGATTGCACCAAAAATCAGGGCGTATTCCCCAAAGTCCTGCCCACTTTCATCACCTAAAAACTTCTTTAATTCTGCAAACATAATAATTCTCCTTTGTTTGGTAAGTAGACTTGTTCCTGAATAATCCTGAACGAGAGCTTTGGACACGGATACTTCGGCAAGCTCAGTACAAGCGGTACGGAAAACACGGAGAAAAGCTTTTGTTTTTGTGCCCTAAAAAAATCCGTGTCATCCGTGTGACTCCGTGTACAAAAAAAACTGTCACCTATTAGGAACAACTCTAATAAACGATCATGCGCGGATATATACAGGAAAAGACGAATGGGTACCTTCTTGTGTGCACAAAAAAACAGACTGCCTGTAGGCAGTCTGTTTGCGCATTAGAAGAATTACTTTTTCAGAAAGTGCTCCCCAGAAAGGGCATCACCATCGAAAGCACCAGCCCCACCACTGCTGTAACCCCAAAGAGACCACTGCGCTGACGCACAAGAGCCGCACGCGTCTCGGTGATCTCCAACACCGTGCGATGAACCGACTCTCGCAAGGCGGTTACGCTGGCGAGGATCGGACGGCTGCGCTGGAAGAAATCCAGAATATCGGTCAGAAAAAGGGTCGCATCCACATCGGATGGATCGGGTAAATGAGCTTGGACAACTTCTACTGCCTCTTCAATATCTTTGATCTCTATCTGCGCTACCAGTAGTCCCAGTAAATTACTAAAAGTGCCTCCCACAGAAGCTGTTCTGCGTAAGGCATCCTGTACCCCAACCCCAGATGATAAAAGTGATTCAAGCACGGAAAGCGCGATGAGCATATTATTGCGCATGGTTTCTGCGCGTGCCTTTGCCATTTTTTTCAGTCTCGTATAAGGGCGGCGTAAGCCCAGATAGATATAAAAAGCCGCAAAAAGTGGGGCAGCAACTACCATCCCATTCATTGCCAGTGCGCCTGCCATCAATCCACCAATCAGCAAGTACTTGGTGAATTCACGAATAGCAGCAGCATAGAATTCGCCGGGGGTGTCATAAGGATAACCGGCTCTGCGGATTAGCCCCACCACATCCAGCATATTCTTGGCATGCTCCGGGTCAAAACGCTTTGGGAGGATGGCGATCAGAATGGCATCCCAGGTTGAACGTCTTTGTGGGATTTTATTTACATCCTGAAAGGCGCCATCCAAGCGACTGTGGCGAAAAATGCCATACTGAAACGCTGAAATAATTTCAAATACAAAAGCCGCGACACTAATCGCACCTAAAAAAGCAAAACCTGTCATAAAAAACACCTCCGTTTTTCAAAAAGATACCAGCTAATCTTTCAGGGTAGTCGTGGTGTGCTTCCCAACAGTTGAGCCAAAACTCTCTTTTGCGCTTGTGTTCGGCGGACTTCTTTTGGTTCACGTGGCACACAATTCATCAAGTCACCACTTCCCGAAGCCCAGTCCCTACCGCCAAATTCCTTTGGCCATAGGGGGTATTCGGCTTTATCCCAGTTGCGAGGTAGACGATAAACGCCCTCTCCTTGCACCGCCCAAAGCCAACTTTCTAGAGCTTCAAAGCGTGGCCCCCATAATCCCCAAAGAAGTTGGCGACGCACTTCTTTATTTTTGGCAAAATGGAGTTTGCGCGTACAATCTCTACAAAGCGGGACAGCATTTTCAGGGCGCTTTAGTCGCCAAGCAAGTTCAGGAGGAAGATTTTCACTTGCTAAAACAAAACGCCAGGAAGCATTTTTTCCACAACGAATACAAGCCTTTGAGAAATCTTTTTCCCAAGGAACCCCAGCCAAAGCTGCTGCAAAGAGCTCATCCTGAAAAGTGTCCTCCACATCAAGCATCTGTCTGGATAAACTGATCGCACCATCCGGAATGCTGATTTGGGCTTCAATCCGGCAATCTAAAATAAAACCAGCAGAAGCCAAAATCTTGCCCCGCTCCGAAGGTGAAAAGTGGTTTTTGATAATTTCAGGGTCCACACGCCCATAGCCACTGATCCCACAAACCGAACGAACTCGCCTAAGATCGGCTACGGATGCAGCAAAAAGGGCAAAGATTAAATCTTTGATGCCCGTGTTTGCATCAACACCGCCTTCTGACGAGTGTTTATGATTTCCTGCCGCTGAGAGAATTTCTGCGATCAAACCTTCATCCATTTGCATATCAGGAGCCATTTCCACAATTAAATCTGCCGGTGGCAAGGATACAAAACGCCAAGGGCGCACGGAATTGTCAAAAACAATTTTGGCACTGAAACTATTTTCTTTTCCCAAAGCCACGATACGCAAAGGTGGGCAGAAAAAGGTCTGGAAAAGTCGGCGCGTTTTGCTGGGGTAGATAAAAACGAAGATGTTTTCTCCAAGTCTCGAGCGGAACATCACCCCCAAGGCTTGAGAAAAAGCTGAGCGTAAAAGAATAATTTTTCGCATGAACACATTCCTTTTTCTGAAATTTCATTCGCCAAAAAGACGCTTGAGCAATTCTTCTTTGGCTGGGTCTTCCAAGGAGCCAAAGGCGGCTAGATAATTTTCATCATCTATAGCTTTTCCTTCTAAATCTCTTTCAAGCAGAGCTTTGAGTTTATAAGGGGAGAGTTTTGCCAGGGCATTTGCTGGCCAGCCCGGACCACCTCGCGGGGATTCCAGGGTGCGCGCAATTGCATTAGAAACCCCGCTGCTATCATGCAGCCCAACCCCGGCAGGGGTATAGGCATAAAGTAGCCAGGCGGCGAAAGTCTCACCACGGGCACCTGCTTTGCGCAACGCCTTACGCTTTTGGGGACTAGCGACATTGATTGCTAACAAATGATTTAAATCCCAATAGGTCATTGACCCCACCCCCGTTTTTTCCTTGTGGCGAGAGTTCTTTTTTTCTTGCGGGGGGATTAGGGGGGGAGTCTTTAAAAGAGTTAAGGGGTTGTTTAAAGAGTTAAGGGGTTTAAAGACTCTGCAAGTCGCGTAAAGATCTTCTGAAAAACGCGTAAAGATGATACTGAAAGTCGCGTAAAGATCATATGAAAATCGCGTAAAGACGATACTGAAATCCGCGTAAGCTTCTTCATCACTTTCGAGGGCGGCTTGAACGATTTCTGGCGGAATATCATTCAACAAAACACGGAAGGCGCGTGGGCTTTTTGTGAAGTTTTTTACACGCCCTTCGCCCAGATTGGTCAGGTAAGCAAGGGTGACTGGATGGCGCAACTTTCCCGGCTCTTTAGCTTTTTTTCCAAAACGTCCATTCATCCATTCATAGACCGTCATTGGACGGGATATTCCCAGCCAATTGGCTATTTCAGCATAACCACCAGGTACGGTGCAAATATCGCGCTGCTCGTCTACGCCCTCATAGCAGCGATCTCGCAGAAGAATATACATCCAGGCTGGACCTGCACCTAAGTGGGGGAGGATATGTTCTAAAAAGAAAAGCGAGATGACGATCTGGTCATTTTGGGGCATGAGATGCATGCGTAATCTCTCTGCAAAAGCTTCTAGTTGCGAAGCGGGTAACTCTCCGGAGAATAAATAGCGCAGAATCTCAGCGACATCCATCGGCTTGCCAGATGGGACATTTTCTTGCTGAGAGGCAAATAATTCGCTCAAAGGCGTTTCGCAAGAAGCAGCCAGAACCCCTGCTGGACCATCGTAGGATTCAACGCCAGATTGCAACCATTGCGCCAGAGAAAAAGCATCATCACTGGTTAAGGGAAGCGTCATTGCAACAGAATATTTTCTTGGAAGCCTACGCGGTTGAGCTCCCTCTACCCACTCTGGCACTACCGTCCTTGAAGTCACTAAGCCTGCTAATTTCTCCCAGGTTTTCTCTCGGTTAACCCGATTCCAGAAAGTGCGCTCAGTAATCCCACAAAGTGCGGCGATTTGTTTTCCTGAGAAGCGAGCTGTTTTCTGACCAGTACGTGCACCTTCTGAGTACGCGGCTTGACGAAATCCCACATACATCCAGCCTAAATCAGGACCGAGTTGGCTGAGATGTTTTCGGAAATAACCGGGTAGATAAACGGCTCTGTCTGGGCGCACTACTTGGTAATACAGAGATGAAATCTCCTCGCTTGAGATCTCAATCTCTTTTTCGTCAAGATCACCTTCATCATCCTCTTCGTCTTGCGGTACTTCACTTTGAGCGACCACAAAGGCAACTTGCACAACCTGATTCATAATCCCGATCAAGAGACGTGAGACCGTGCTTGTTAGCCGGCTTTCCAGCCAATCACGGGCATAAGCATTGCGCACGGAGATGGTCAGGATATCATTCTTGAAATCTACAGCATTGGTATCTCGTACCCAGGTATCGAAAGAGGCACGCGGCATTTCCATTTGCAGTTGTCCCAAGACAATTTTCCATGCTTTTTGAATATCCATAAAAACGCCTCTCCTAGTACACCCTAGTCCAACTAGCCGATGGACAGATTACGCCCCTTCTCGTCCTTCCTGTGGCTTCGGTGTAGGCGGCAACGCAGGCGGATATGTGGGCGGGGCGTAGGCGGAAGGTAGACGGAGCGTAGTCACTGCCGCCTACGTTGATTTTATTTTGATGAAAAAAGTGCTAATTTTCTAAAGGGGTCAAAATGCGCCCCTTTCCAGCAATTTATGATTGTTCATTTCTGCTACTGGTTCCAGCTTCAATAAACCTCTGTCATAGGCACTAAAACCAAAGTGTAATAAGGCTGTGACCAACTCTCCCACAGGCACACCCAAGCCAGCTTCAGAGGCTAGGTCAGAAATTTCACTTTTGACTTCCGATGAAAAATTTCGCCAAGTGGTAATCACTTTCCAAAAGGGAAGATTTGTCTTTTTCTTGCGGATTTTGCGCATTGAAGATGATTTTGTTTTTTGAGAGGCACTCCAATTTATGGAGGGGAAAAGCGTCATACGCAAACGCTCCGGATTGGGATAAGGCGTTAAGTCCAATTCGCCTGATCCGTAGGAGCGCAAACCATATTCCAAGAAAAAGCGTGCTACTTCGCCTTCGCGAATATTAAATTCTTTGGCTATGCTTTTGACTCTTGAAACTAATTTTGGGTCTACGCCTCTATAAACAGCCTTCTGATTTTGGTGTCTTTTTTCCCAATCCCTATTGCGCCGGCGCGGTTCTGCCACGCGTAAGGATTCGTATATATCGGGTGGCTTTGGGAGTGTTTCTTCTACGGGGTCTTTATCGCCAAAAGGGTTTCTACGTTTGCTCATCATTTGCCTCCTAAAACTTCAATACTCGTTTAGTCAAAGTCAGATACTCCTCCGCAGCCCGGCTATCTGGGTCTGTCTCGAAGATGGTCTGCCCTGTTGCCGCGCATTCGCGCAAGATAGTTGCCCGATGAATAGGGGGGAGGACGCTAGAACCAAAACGCCCTTCGAGACTTTCCATGGTCGCTTTGCTTTCACGGGTCTGCTCATCGTAAAAGGTAGGTAACACCCCTAGAAGCGCACCTTGCCAGTTCTTTTTCTCTTGTAATACACTCATCATCTGCATCACTTTGCTAACGCCGTCTGCAGACAGGAATTCAGTAGCTGTAGGGACAATTACCAGATCTGAAGCCCAGACAGCCCGCTCCTGAATACCGCCCACACTAGGGGCAGTATCGAAAATGATATAGTCCAAGCCTTCCTTGAAAAATCTGCTGATCGTATTCCGAATGGCAGAAACGGGTTTGTTCTGAGCATTGAGAACCGTTTGGGCAGCCATTGTCTGTTGGTCGCCAGGGTAAAGCGTTAGCCCTTCTCGACCTGATGAACGCACCCAGGAATTCACGAAGGTGGTCTCTTGTGTGGATAGTCCCATTGTGAGTAAATAGAAAATACCTGGCTCTGGGTTACGTCCAAGAGCGGTAGCAGACTGACCTTGTGGGTCCAGATCAAGAAGAAGAACTTGTTTTCCACGAAGAGCAAGTCCATGAGCTAAAGAAACGGCGGTGGTGGTTTTACCCACTCCGCCTTTTTGATTGGCAATACAGATTACTTTGGTTGACATATCTTTTATCCTTGAGTTCCTGTCTCAAAGAGACAGGAAAGAAAAAGTCGCTATAACATTTTTATATGGATGTGATTTTTTCTTGGGAAATGGTTTATTTAACTAAAAGGGAAATAATTATCCCTAGCACGATAGGAGATACAAAAAGTAGTAGTCCCATAAAAAGAGCTTCTACCATTTCACTCTCCCTTCACGCTTCCCTCTGCGTCAGAATGGGGAGACTGGGTAAGAGGCGAATGGCTTTCCTGTTCTATCTCAATCATCCCCAGACGTTCTAACTCTTTGCGAATGATTAGAGATGCTTGCGCTTTGGGTACTCGGTATTCCTGCTCTGCCAAAGTCTTGAGCGCGGTAAATTCATGTTCCTTTAGGTAGATTATCAGTTTTGTCATATTGACCTCGTCTTTGTAGAAATGTAAAAAATGTCGTAGCGACTTTTTTACCAAGCGAGAGTCAAGTAATTCATTGCTTTGATTTGTAATAATTCAATAAGAATTGTTTTTCTCTGCATCATTTCACCCTTTTGGGCAATTTGTTAGTTAAAAACAAAACCAGCTTCCAAATAATATGGAAACTGGTAACTAACGAAGGAAATTCTGGCTTTCAAATCCCTTCTAATTATTTTCTCTTTTCAGTTTGTATAAGAAAGATACTACATCTTTTTTAGGCTACTTTAGCTTCTCTTTTTTCTTATTATTTGCTATACGCTCCAATGCTTCCTTCGCACGTGGTCGCCAAGTTTTATAATAGGATTGTTCTCTCATAGCTGGAGAACCATCAGCATTAGTGCCTAAAACATCTGAGATTACTTCCGCCAGCGTAGATGTCTCTATTCTAGTATCGCGAGATTCCCATCTAATTGCCACACGTATCCATTTGTCTAAACCAAATCTTGGAGGTCTCCCTCTTCGATTAGGTTGATTTACGGCACTCATGACTTCTTCATAACTCAGGCCAAAGTCAAAGTCAGCCTCCCATTTGATTTTTGTGCTTTCAAGAGCGAAGACCTCCTCTCGATTATCTTTTAGAGGAGAGGTTTCTTTTGGGTTATCTTTGGAATCAGAGATTTCCTTACTACGTTTTGTATACCCCCAAATAAGCATCAGAATTTCAGCGCCCTTATTTTTCTGAGACGTGTTAAATATAAATTTTTCTTCTCGCATCATCCAGTCTATTTTTAATCCAGCAAAGATACCAAGAGTTGTCCATGCTAACAAGAAGACAACTCCCGCCGTCAATCCTAATTCCGCCACATCTATGCCAAAGATGACTTTTACTTTTTGATATAGCCAGAAAAAGGGGATCAGAGAAAGCAGACCTGTAATAATCAAAGCTAGAATTAACCAAAGCTTTTGGGTGACTCCATACTTTGGGGAACGAAGAACAGTATAAGTTTCCATAAGTTAATTCTACCTGAGAAAAGGATTTTAGACGAAATCAGTTTACTCTTTACTATTGGTGTTTTTTGTCATGAATCCTTTTTTATCTTGACGTATTATCCAATAAGCAACAAACGCATAACTGGGAGACACTTTCCAAATAATCCAATTTCTTCTTCATATCTTACAAATCATAATGGACTTATTCTTGACTCTCACCAAGTAAAACTTGGGTATCGCAATAATCCTGGCAATAAAGGACAACTTGATGCCCACAGACAAAAGAGATAACCCTCAACATTCTCAATCTAATGCTACAAAGCAGAAAAGACAATATCCTATCCAAGAAAATACCCAGAAAAAAGCTATAGATTTAACTACACTGTCTCCCCAAGAACGCACTCGCTTGGATACCGCTGTGATCATGCTGGTTGATTACATCCTTTCTGCAAATAAAGAGAAAGTGGTCTAATCCTAAATTTATGCTATTATTTTCTCTATGGATTATCTAACTACAAAAGAAGCTGGTGAAATTCTGAAGGTTACTCCACAGCGGGTTCTGGTCTTGATTCATGCAGGACGCTTGCCCGCTGTGAAGATTGGCAGAGATTGGTTAATTCAACCAGACGATGTTGAGAAGTTTGAAAAATTACCTCAAGGTAATTTCTCTCTAACACCAGAAGAGATTGAAGAAATTGTAGCTATGTCCAAAGAGGGAAAAAAACCACAAAGGTTAGCAAAAAAATTCAAGGTGTCCGTCCGAACAATTTATCGCTATATAAACAAATAGAAGGTTGATCCTAAGCCTGCTAAAAATAGTCTTTTTTCTGTTCTCGGGCTGCGACAATATCGTTGTGTATATGATATAATTTCGTCACAAACAAAGATGATTTTAGCAAGGAGGTATAGATGTCCATTTCAAATACTTTTAGAACCGATTTTGATGCCTTAGCACAAGACAACGCTCTTGGAAATCCGGAAGGCGAATTAGCATTCGGGTATTTGCGTGTTTCTTCTGCGGCACAGGCAGATGAAGGGCGTTCAGGTTTACCTCGACAAATGATGCATATTCATGAAGTTGCAGTTGAAAATGGATTGAAAATTCCTTGGGATTATCTATATGCGGATGATGATTCAGGTTTTGAGTTTGAAGACCGCTCCAGCCTCTCTAGATTAAGAAAAGCATATAAATCAAACAAGCATCAAGCCCATTCAGTTGTAATAGAAGACTTGGATAGGCTTTCTAGAAATGCTGACTGGCATCAGGGATACTTGCTAGATGAAATGAAGCAGTATCACCTGAAACCTGTTTTCTGGAAAAAATTCACATCACGCGTTGAACGCGCTGTGATGGGGGCTATTGCTCAGGATGGCATGGAGCAAGCAAAGAAGCGTATGGCTGAGGGGAATATCCACAAAGCAAAAAGTGGGCGCGTGACCGCTAGAGTGCCAGCTTATGGCTATAAATTAGTGGATTCTCAAGGCAGAGAGGGAGAAACTGCCAAAAAGGATACTCACTATGGGATTTATGAAGAAGAAGCCCTTGTTGTCCGCTTTATCTTTCAAAGAATGGTTGAAGGTCTCCCCTTACGGCAGATTACAACAATCCTGCAAGAAAGCTACCCTCCACCTCAAAAATCAATACTTTGGAGACATAGAACTATTCACAATATTGTTCAAAACCCAGCTTATAAAGGAGAGTTTGCCGCGAATAGACGTACAGAGATTAAGGTTCCCGTTACAATCAATGAGGGGAGTTTGACTGGTCCTGTAATAAAGATGATAAAGCGCAGAGTAACACGCCCTCGTGAAGAATGGATAACCATCCCTGTGCCAGCAATAGTTTCTGTTGAAAAATGGGAATTAGCTAATGAGGTTTTGAAGAAAAATGCAATAATGAGCAAGAGAAATGGGAAGCGTTCCTACCTTCTCACAGGATTGGTGCATTGTGCCACTTGTGGCTATGGTTATTCGGGTAATAGTAAAAAAAGAGTACTAAAAAGTGGTGAAGAGGGTTTTACAGTTTCGTATCGTTGTAATCGTTATATACTACCGCCGGCTTTTAAAGAAAAAACAACTTGTGATCAAAGCCAAATATCAAGCAGGTTTTTAGAACCTGCTATTTGGGATATTGTCTACCAAGTTCTACTTGATCCTAAGGTACTTATTTCTGCTTTGGAGAAAGAGTTCAAAGGAGAAAGAAATGAACACACAACTAGAAAAATAGCTTTTTTAGAAAAACAAATCAAGGCATCGAAATTTGAAGACGAAAAACTTTACAGGGCCTACCTCGCTGAGGTTTTTGATGAGACAGAATTTGCAACACGAAGAAAGCTGGTAAAAGAAAAAGAAAAAAAACTCTCGGAAGAACTTAAAAAAATCACTAAAAGCCTAATAAGCCCTGAACACTTTGAAGCGCGCAAGAAAGCTATATTGCTCATCTGTAATAATGCTAAAGAGAATGGATTAGCTGATAATGCTCCTTTTGAGATCAAAAAAAATATCATAAAAACCGTTATAGAAAAAATCACATTGAATGTTAACGAAGGGTGGTTTGAATTAGAAGGCGTAATTCAAGGGAAGTATCCGATATATAAAGATGGTAAAAAACCATTTAGGCGAAAAGCAAGAAAAAACCTTGTTCCTGTCCCGAACAATTTCTAAGTTCATGTAATAACCCAAGGAAGAAAATATGCCTATCC
>Ga0233431_1005661_pt1 | contig 11890 bp, 9 predicted proteins | sample SI_118_April2016_FD_179867 | JGI IMG/M metagenome (GOLD analysis project Ga0233431, IMG submission 179867) | Seawater microbial communities from Saanich Inlet, British Columbia, Canada - SI_118_April2016_200_MG | ecosystem: Environmental > Aquatic > Marine > Inlet | place: Canada: British...
AAAATAAAATTAAAAGACAAATTCAAGATTTAGAAAACAAAAACAAAAACAAACTTCTGATAATAACTGGTTGTATGCCTGAAACAGATGCAAAACAAATAAAACAGCTAAACGAAAATACAATTCTTCTTGGAACTCATCATTTTAAAAATATTAACAATATTATCAAATCTTATAATGAGAATAAGCTTGGTTGGAAAGAGCAAGAAGAATACATAAATTATAGGGATGAAACAAAATTAAATCTCCCAAAAATTCCAAAAAACAAATTAATCTCAATAACTCAAATAAGTGAAGGGTGTTATGGAAATTGTACCTATTGTAAAACCCGTCTTGCTAAAGGAAAACTTTTCTCATATTCTCAAGATGAAATTCTATCTTCAATAGAAAGCGATTTAAAAAATGGGGCAAAAGAAGTTTGGATAACAAGTCAGGATTGTGCAAATTATGGATTAGATAAAGATAATCGAGAACATAGATTGCCTGAGCTATTAGAAAAAATACTAAATCTTAAACATAGATTCAAATTGCGCCTTGGAATGTCAGATCCAGATAATATCTATCCAATCCTAAATGATTTAATCAAAATATACAAAAATAAAAAAATGTATAAATTTCTTCACATCCCAATCCAATCTGCATCAAACAATATTCTTTCTGATATGAAAAGAAAATATAAGATTGAACAAGTTGGAGAAATAATAAACAAATTCAGAAAAGAAATTCCAGACATCACAATAGCAACAGATATCATTATAGGATATCCAACTGAAAAAGAGAATGATTTTCAGGAATCTTTAAACTTCATAAAAAAATACAAACCCGACGTATTTAATTTATCAAAGATGTCAATTCATAAGGGAACAGAGGCTTCAAAACTAAAACCTCTCCCAATAGATATAATTAATAAGAGAACGACAGAAATAATGAAAACACATCAAGAAACAGCAAAGGAAAATAAACAAAAATTCAAGGACAAAGAAATCAAAGTTTTTGTAAATAAAAAACTTGAAGGAAGTTTATATGAAGCAAAAGATGAAAATTATAATATAGTTCTTATCAATAGCAATGATAAATCAATTTTAGGAAAGAATATTAATGTTAAGATTAAACAAGTTGGTGTTCATCATTTAATTGGTGAGATCACTCAAAATTACCCTTAAAACTGACCCTACCCTTATATTTCTCAAGAGTCTTTCTATAATCTGCAACATACTTTTTATGTTCTTCATCACTTAAATCAATACAAGCAGATTTAGAAAATAATAAATCATAAGTAATTGTATGTTGGCTTGGAGAATAATCTTGTTTTAAATCAAATAAGGATTGTTGCAATAATTCTTTAAATTTGCCTTTCAATCTATCCGGAATTTTAACTTTACTATCCTTATAAAAATCTCTAAGAAGCCATATCCTATCTTCTAGTGTAGGTTTGTTCCCATTATTGTACTTTTCATCGAACCAAGAATATTCTGTCATAAGAAAATACAGAATTATTCTTTTATAAAAATTATTATACTATGCTAAAACAATATCTGCTTTATATTTCTGAGGCTCAACAAATTCTAAATAAGTAGGCTGAATAGTTTCATTCCATCTTTTGAGGATTTTTTCTTCAGTTTTATTTCCTCTTTCGATTATATCTCTTTTCAACACCCGATTTAACCTTTCTTTTTCATCAACATCAACAAAAATTTTATAATCTGCCAAATCAACTATAGGATCATAAAGAGAATACAATCCATCTAAAATAAGAGGTTTACCTGGAAAGATATTTTCTGATTTATGATTAGTTCCTCTCTTAAAATTATATATTGGTTTTCTAAAGGATTTACCCTTAAGATATTTTTCTAAATTCTCTCTAATCATATCTAAATCCCAACATTCAGGTAGGTCCCAATTACTTTTTTTTGTTATTTTTTGTGGGATTATATAATCATCTAACTTTATTACCTTCGCATTTATAATTTTAGATAAATCATTTGAGAAATAACTTTTTCCACTTCCAGAACCCCCTGAAACAGAAATTAATTTAGACCCGTTAGTATAGTTTAATGAATTCTTAAGAAAGTCTTTTATTTTAATTATTGTCATATTATGGCTTATTGAATTATTTCAGCTTTTTCAATCACCACATCTTCCACCGGCTTATCATTTGCACCCACTTGAACCTTTGCAATTTTATCAACAACATCCATTCCCTCAACTACTTTTCCAAAAGCAGGATGTTTTGAATCTAGAAAATTATTCCCATCAGGATTAACATTAATAAAAAATTGGCTACTTCCTGTATTTGGACCTGCATTAGCCATGCTTATTGTACCCAAATCATTTTTATTTCCACCCGCATGAGTAAATTCATCTTCAATATTAGGAATACTTGGATCTCCAAAGCCAGTTCCAGTAGGGTCTCCGCCTTGAATCATAAATTCATCAATAATTCTGTGAAAGATAACGCCATTGTAAATTCCATCATTTACAAGCTTTTCAAAATTCCCAGTTGTAATTGGCATATCTGAATATAATTCAATTACAATTTCTCCGTGATTTGTTGTTAGTTTAATTTTTGTCATTTCAATTTCCTCTGTCTTAATACTCATATTTGCAAACGTATCATTGTCTTGAATTGATTCATTAACATTATCCTCATCACTCATCATACTTAGCTTTGGAATGAATACAATTCCTAAAATAATTAAAATTATTAGTATTATAAAGATTGCTATTTTATCATTACCTAATTTTTTCATAAATGAATTAGGAAAAATTGATTTTTAAATGTTATCTTCATTCTACGGAAGGGTTTTTAAATCTGTAAGGAATTATAAGGATATGAAAAAAATATTTTTATTGGGGTTATTTTTTATTTTAATTTGGGTTAGTTTTGTTAGTTCTGAATGTACTGATTCTGATGGAGGAAAAGATTATTCTGAAAAAGGAGAAACTAAAGATGAATTTAATACTGCTGAAGATATCTGCTCTTATTTTTCAGATGAAAATAGGCTTGTTGTTACAGAATATTTCTGCGAAGAGGATAGGATTGATTCAAAGTATTATGATTGTGAGGGTCTTTGTGAGGCAGGAGCTTGTAGGAGTCTAAAGGATTATGAAAAAGAACAAAAATATCATTGTACTGAAACAGATAATGGACTTAATTTCTATGAAAAAGGGAAAAATTGGGGTTGGATCAATAATTTTGATTATGCTCGTTTTAAATATGATAAATGTAGGGAGTTTGAAATAGATAAGGATGTTTTAGATGAGGTTATATGTAATGAAGACGGATCCATTGCAACTAAAAGTTATAAATGTCCAAACGGTTGTGAGGATGGGGCTTGTATCGGAAAGCCAAATGAAGAAGAAGAAAAAGTTATGGCTGGAGAGATTATCTCTTGTGAAGAAAAAGGATACTCTTGCATGGATATCTCTTGCCCCTCAGATATGGAAGTATCTTGGTTGTATAGTTGTGAATCTACTGGAAGACCAACCCCTTGTTGTAAGTTTAAAAGTGGATTTGTTCCTGCAACCAATAATGATTATTTTCAAATTTCGAATTTTTCTAATGTAAACTCAAAATATTTAACTCTGAATAAGATTGACCCCACAGGAGATACTAGATGGGAGTTCAAGCCAGATGCGAGTACCTTTACAAAAGACCTTCAAGAGTATATTAAAGAATCAATTAAAAAAAGTTATATTGAGGGAGAGAAAGTTAGCTATATCTCAAGATATGATGTTGGTGTTGAAAAAATAGACGTGATAATTATGAAAATAGATTCTGAAAAAATAAGTCTTGATGATTTTTTGAACTATCTTAGTGGGGATAATTTAAGAAAAAATTACATAGATGGTTGTACTGAAACTCCTGAAAAACCTCTTTTTACAGAAGTTAAGCAACTGAATGGTGTAAGTAATGGTTGGGAAGGCAAAAGGTCACATTATCTTTTTTATTTAAATAATTCAGATTGCCCTCATATAAAAAGTCACGAATTTAGATTTTGGATGTCAAATGATAAAATAATCTGGACAGATACTGTTCTTTCCGGAAATCTTCCAGAACTAGGTGGAGAATATTATTATACCGGATATACTTTTACTGGTGAATATAGTTATGAATACCCTTCAACTATCTATCCACTTGTAGAACTGGCCTGTACTAAAGAAGGAAGGAGAAATAAAGGTAATTATTGTAGAAGCATTGGTACCCATTATGTCTCTCAGAAAGAATTAGGATTGCATTGTCAAAAAGACTACGAATGTGAAAATAATTTCTGTGATTATGGTAAGTGTACTAAGGCTGGATTTTTCAGAAAAATATTAAATTGGTTTATACATACTTTCTAAAGAGAAGTAATTAACTTAAAATCTTTTCTCTATCTTCTAGAATAACTTTTAGGTCTTGATCGAACATTACCTTTACTTCGATTAGGCCTTCCACCTTCGCTTCTTCCGCCGCTTGAAGGTCTACTTCCACTTCTATTTCTTGAATTTGATCCTGAATCACTTCTTCGACTATCACTTCTTCCACCATACGGCCTTGATCTGTTATCTGGCCTTCTTCCGCTACTTGAAGACCTGCTATCATTTCTTTCACCACTATCTCTTCTTTTTCTAGCATCTCTTCTAGCTGAACCTGACATTCCACTTCTTCGACCATCACTTCCACCCCTTCCACTAGATCTCCCTTCACGACTATTTCCAAATCTACCGCTTGTCTTTCTTCCAAATCCTCTTTTCTCTGGCATCCACTTTAATTCCACTCTCTTAATATAAGGAGTTTCTTCAATAGGAATCTTAAATTCTGGATGATGTCTTAATACACTCGAAAAATTATCATAATCTCTACTTGTAATTATATTAATAACCTTACCTTCTTCTCCTGCTCTTGCAGTTCTACCAATTCTATGGACATATTCTTTAGCTTCATTTGGTATATCATAATTATAAACATGAGTAACATTTTTTATGTCAAGCCCTCTTGCAGCAACATCTGTACAAACAAGAACATGAACCTTACTTGAATGAAATACTTTCATTATCTTATTTCTTTTATCTTGAGTAAATCCACCATGAATAGGAAGGGCTTCAATTCCCATTTCTTTTAAATTATTAGAAACAAAGTCAACATTTCTTCTAGTATTACAAAAAACCATTACTAATTCTGATTTTTCTTCTGATAATAAATGTTTTAATAAAGAAAACTTTAATCCATCACTAATATCATAATAAATTTGAGATAACTTCTCAGGATCAACATGAACTTCAGCAGAAACTTCTACAGGATTATTCATATGTTTTTCTGCAAGAGTAACAATTTCATTAGAAATTGTAGCAGAATATAATAGTGTCTGTCTTTGTTTTGGACATTGCCCAATTATTTTTTCAACATCATCTTTAAAACCCATATCAAACATTCTATCTGCTTCATCCAAAACTAATGTTTTTATTTGTTCTAAATTAAGATTTCTTCTTGAAAGATGATCTAATAATCTTCCTGGAGTTGCAACAACAATTTCTGCTTTTTTTAATTCTTCAATTTGTCTTAACATAGACATCCCACCATAAATTGCAGTAATTCTTAATTTTTTATTACCTGTAAATTTTTTTAATTCTCTTGTTATTTGTTCAGCTAATTCTCTTGTAGGTGTAAGAATAAGTCCTTGTATTCCAAAATCAGGTTTTGCATTATGTATAACTCCAGTTCCAAATGCAAGTGTCTTTCCACTTCCAGTTGATGCTCCAGCTATAACGTCTTTACCTTCAAGAACTAATGGAATAGATTTTTCTTGAATCTCACTAGGATCTTCAAAACCAAGCTTTCCGATAGCTTCTAGGGTATGTTCACTAATACCTAATTGTTTAAACTTTTCAGTCATTTTATTTTTACTTTTTATTCATATAGAATAATAGTTTTTTCCAATAAATTTTGTAAGAAATATCAAGTATTTCTTTAACAAGATTAGTTAATTAGCTAATCTAATTTATCTTATTTTATAATATTCAATCAAGAAATGGGTATATAAATGTTGGGATTTTCTATTCAATTGAATAAACTCTATTTGGAAGATTATCCCAAATAGTATGGTCAGGTAATGAATAAAATTCACTCACCTCATTAACTTCTACAGTTTTTTGTTTTTGATACCCTTTAATTTTCTGGATTCCATGATAAAATAAAGAAATTCCGGTAGGATATGTAATTGCTATTGAATGCATTGCTTTTTCATTAAATTTTACAGCCATAACTGATCCTAAAAATAAAACACCTGAACCCACACTAACTTCCATAATACCTTGAATAAGGTCTGCTCCCTCATCTAATTTCTTACTTAACATAAACAAATATTATAAAGATGGTTTAAAACAATTTATTTACTGGATCAGAACTATTTCTTTCAACACAAATCTTTAAAAACAAAAACGCCTCTCAAAACTTATTCCAAAATTGGTGAAGACATTGGCAAATAAAATTACAGACTATAAAACAAGAATTACTGAACAGGATCAAGTTTTGTTTAGAGAATTAAATCATTTTTTAGACAATTATAATGACGAACAGAAAAAGGCAATCATTTCAAATGCTCCACAAATACTTTGTATTGCTGGTGCGGGTTCTGGAAAGACAACAGTATTAACAAAAAGAATAGAATTCTTAGTGAAATATCGGGGTGTAGATCCTTCAAAAATTCTTGCAATAACTTTTACAAGAAAAGCGAGACAAGAAATGCATCGGCGTCTTGATATGCTTGATATTCAAACACATATTCATACTTTTAATTCTTTTTCGGAAAGAATCTTAAAACTTCATGGAAGTAAAATCTATACACGTCCAACAAAAACAATAAGCTATCAAAATAAAGTTATGTTAACAATATCAGCTTTAGATTCTATTGGTTTAACAATAAATCAGGCAACGGAGAAATACTATACTCACTTTCAAAGAATAAGTAAAACTCCAGAACAACTATCGCACTCATTTATGAACGATTGTTTTTCTGTTTTAGAATATTTTAAATTAAAGAATAAAGAAATTAAAGACCCTCCAGAAAGTGAGTCCTTAGAGAAGCAAGATAATACTATAATGATTTATCACATAACTAAATTTCTAGATCAACAAATGAGATTAGCAGGTTTAAGGGATTTTATAGATCAGCTTTTAGATACGATTAGTTTTTTCAAACAACATCCTTTAGCAATACCTAAATTTGATTATATCTTAATTGATGAATATCAGGATGTAAATTCAACACAGATTGAATTAATTAATTTACTTAATCCTAAAAATATTTTTTGTGTTGGAGATCCAAGACAATCTATTTTTGGTTGGAGAGGTTCTGATTTAGATTACATTCTTAATTTTAAACAAAAATATTCAGAATCAGAAATAATATCTTTAACAAAGAATTATCGAAGCAATAATCATCTTGTAAAACTTATGAATCGTTCAATTAAACACCTGAATCTTCCAGACTTAGAACATAATTTTGAACAAGAAAAACAAATATCTCTAAAGAAGTTTGATTCAGAAGATGAGGAATTTAATTTTGTAACAAATAATGTTCTTAATTCACAAATCCCAAAAAAAGATATATTTGTTTTAGCAAGAACAAATAGGCAATTAATTAATCTTTCACAAAAATTCCAACAAAAACGTATTAATTACATGATCCGAACTGATGAAGTAAAAAATCCAATTTTTGAAAAACAAGGAGCAGTAACTTTAGCAACAATCCACTCAATTAAAGGCCTTGAGGCAAAAAAAGTATTTGTTATAGGATGTACTGAAAAAAACTTTCCTTGTAAGGCATCAGATCACCCGGTAATAGATTTAATCAAAACACAAGAATACGATAAAGAAGAAGAAGAAAAAAGATTATTTTATGTTGCAATTAGTAGGGCAAAAAACAAATTATATTTAACTTATACTGGGAAAAAACACACTTCTTTCATTACAGATGAAATGTTATCTATGATTGATGATAAACCAGTTGTTGAAGAACAAACAAAAATAACAAAACCTCCAAAAAGGGTGCAGGCCTGGAAAGAAAAACAAAACGAATATATTGATTTGACAGAGAATAAGGAAGAGCCGGAAAATGATTTTTACAAACCAGATTCAACATCTGATGGAAGTGGATATTCTAATGATTACAATCCCTATAAGGGTGAAGATTGGGATGAAATGGTTGGATGAATGTAGAAACACTCTAATGTATTAATATCTCTTAATCATCTCTAGCTGTTCAGATGAGTCGCTTAAAATATCATGAGATATAGATAAAATAATATCAATTAAATTTTCTTAAAAATCTTATAAAATCCAACAACTGCAATTAATTCAATATATCCTATCCACATTTGCCAATCTAAAAAGAAATCAAGATAAGTCCTACCTTGAGGAATTATGAATAATGGCATTGTGATGATCATATCTAAAATAACTCCAACAAGTAAAAATATAGCTCCTACTGCAAAACCGCTAGTTTTATCTTTAGATTTATAATAAAGATGAGCACCCAATAAAGCCCAAACAACAATCATAACATAATGAATTGCCCATTGACTAGTAAGAGAATCTTTAATTACTGGTAAAAAAATAAGTATGCTCCACTCAACAAATATTAATATCCATAATAAAATTCCAACCCAAAGAGCTCTTCTAATTTTCATTGTTTAACAAGGCAAGCAGATTATTTAAGTGTTCTTATATCTTCTTAAATCCAGCCCAAGCAGCTTCAAATAATTGCTCCATTGCATTAGCTAAGAAATCTGTTGAAAGCCAGATAGCTACATCATAATTAGGGTGAACATCTTCATCATCTAAAACCATAAAAAGTAATTGTTGTCCATCAACAATTGCAAATCTTCCTCTCATTTTAGGCATGCTTCTAACTTCTGCAACACCTGTTAATTCTTTTGCAACTTCTCCATTTGTTTCATTAATTTGTGTAGCGATTCTAACTATAACTCCTCTTTTCTTTGCTTTTTCAAGAGCAGGCATTAATGCTTCTAATTTTCTATTTAAACCTGCAGCAGTTGTAACAATTGTAATTGTTTTTTCAGCTTCTCTTATCATCATATCTAAATGGTTGTAAACATTTTGTCTTCCTTTAACACTTCCAGATAAATCTGAAGGCTCAACAAATTTAACACCTTGAGTAAATAAATCGCTTAATTCTCCAAGAATTTCTTCCCCTTTTAATTTGTCTAATCTTTTACTTTTTTCTTCAGCGCCTCTAACCAAATTCTTTTTAACTCTTTCAACAACCTCTTCTGGTTTTAAAGCAACAAACTTAATTGGTTTTCCAAGTTTCATAACAATAAATCCTTTCTTTTCCAAGGTTTCTAAAATATCATAAGTCCTTGAACGAGGAACATCAGAAATATTACTTAATTCTCCAGCAGTACTAACTCCTCTAGATAGAAGTGCAGTCCAAACTTTAACTTCATACAAGTTGAGATCAAATATTTTTCTCAGCCTACTCAAAAATTCTTCTTTAACTATCATCTTTTTAATTTTCTTTGTTACCACAAAGTTAATAATTTAAAACAGAAGAAGTATTTAAATGTTTTTGTCATTTAAAGATGGTATTAAACAACGCCTCGAGAAATATCGTTTATAGACGACAAATTAGAGTTTAGAAAATAAAATCTTAAGACTCTTGCCCTTTATCTTTTCATCAGACTCATGCTTATATACTCCATATTTTTTATCCCCTATTAATATCTCAGTGGCATTTGTCCTTTGTTTTATTAGGTCTTTTTGTTTTTCAAGGATATCTACAAAGTCTTCAGTAACTATTTCTAACTTAATTTTATCAGTTTTAACTAGTCCTGCCTTCTTACGAGCCGCCTGAACTTGCCTAGATATAACTCTTGCATAACCCTCACTCTCTAATTCAGGTGTTAATTTTGTATCAAGTTTAACAACTAATTCTTTTCCTTTCTTAATTTCAATATTTTTAACATTCAATTGACTCATAATAATTTCTTGAAGTTCTTTTTTAATTTCTACCCCTCCAATAGTGGCTTTGCCTAAAGGCCATTTCAAACCAATCTGTTCTTTATCTCTTTCAGCTAATCCTTTTTCAATAACTTCAAGAATAACTGAAAATTCTCCCTCTAATTTTTGATTAATTAATTTTTTATCTTCTTTTGGCCATGAAGATAGGTGAACTGAGCTTTTATCAAAGTCTTGATAAATATCTTCACTAATGTATGGTGCATAAGGGGCTAACAATAATGAAACTTTATGAAGTACTTCACCTAAAACTTCCTTTGTATCTTCTCTGTCTCTTGTTATTTTAATATAAGTTCTAGAAAAATCATTAACAACAAAATCCATTAATTTAAGCAAAGCTTTATCCAAATTATATTTCTCAAGCTCATCAGTTACTTCTTTTATGATGCTATTTAATCTACTTAAGATCCATTTGTCTTCAACATTTTTTAATTTAGAACTAGCCGTTCCAGCTTGCTCATAAAATGTTTTACAATTACTTAACACATTCAAAAAAGGTAAAACAGATTCTTTAACTAAATTAACTGAAAATCTTTTTTGATTTCCAACATCAACAGTGCAAAATTGCAATCTAACTGCATCGATACCTATATCACCAATAATCTTATCTGGTTGAATAACATTACCTTTACTTTTACTCATCTTCTCTCCCTTTTCATCAACAATATGTCCTGCACAAATTACATTTTTATATGCCTCTTTATCAAACAACATACTTGAGATGGCATGTAATGTATAGAACCATCCTCTTGTCTGATCAATTGCTTCAGAAATATAGTCATAAGGGGCTCTTTTCTCAAATTCTTTTTTATTTTCAAAAGGATAATGAAATTGAGCAAAACTTGCACATCCAGAATCATACCAAACATCAATCAAATCAGAAACTCTTACCATTTCCTTACCACATTTACACTTAATCTTAATTTTATCAACCCAAGGACGATGCAAATCATATTCCTTAAATTTTTTAGTAGATTCTTTTCTTAATTCTTCTACACTTCCTATCATTTTTTCTTCTCCACAATCACATCTCCAAACAGGCAATGGAGTCCCCCAAAACTTAAGTCTAGATAAATTCCAATCTTTAACATTATCTAACCACTTCCCAAACCGACCTTCTTTAATATGGTTAGGATACCAATTGATTTGTTTATTTAGCTTAACCATTTTATTTTTAATTTTAGTAACAGCAATAAACCAAGAATCAATCGCATAGTAAATTAAAGGAGAATCACATCTCCAACAAAAAGGATATGTGTGTGTTGTTTTTTCTGTTTTGAATAATAAATGTCTTTCTTTTAAATCTTCTATAATTTCCTTATCTGCCGATTTAACAAATCTACCTTCAAATTGAGGAACTAATTTGTTAAACTTTCCATCTTGTTCAACAGTATGAACTAAAGGCAGATTATTTTTCTTACATACTTCATAATCATCTTCACCATACATCCCAGCAGTATGAACAACACCTGTTCCTTCTTCTGTTGTAACAAAATCAGCAATAATTATTTTATGAGAATCTTTATTTTGTAATTCTTTAATATCAAATAATGGTTCATATTCTAACCCTTCTAAATCGCTTCCTTTCATTTTCTTAATAATTTTATAATCTCCACGAAGAACTTCTAGCCTATCTTTTGCTAATATTAATTTATCTCCGTCTTTTAATTCAACTTTTACATAATCAATACTTTTTCCTACTGCCAAAGCAACATTTCCTGGCAACGTCCAAGGTGTAGTTGTCCAAGCTAAAATATATTCACCCTCATCTTTCAACTTAAAGGCAATATAAACAGAATCTTCTGTTACATCCTTATAACCTTGAGAAACTTCATGACTTGATAATGGAGTTCCACATCTCGGACAAAA